>Ga0114977_10003247_pt1 | contig 10427 bp, 6 predicted proteins | sample S_130805_MF_Meta_FD_87026 | JGI IMG/M metagenome (GOLD analysis project Ga0114977, IMG submission 87026) | Freshwater microbial communities from Lake Simoncouche, Canada to study carbon cycling - S_130805_MF_MetaG | ecosystem: Environmental > Aquatic > Freshwater > Lake | place: Lake...
GCTAATAACAAAATAACATAAGAAAACCATTATTATGATCATCGAAAAATTTAATCTGAAAGCACAAGAGTGTATTGAACGAAGCTGTCGTTTGGCGGTTGAAAAAGATCATGGTGTGGTGACGCCTTGGCATCTTTTATCTGTCGTTTTAGGGGCTAGTGATATAGGTAGAAGTTATCTTGAGCAGGCTGATGTCGATTTGACTAGGTTAGGCCTTGCTGTGGACTCCCAACTAATTATACAGCCGAAAGCTTTTAAAAATTCACAGCATACGCCTATTAACCGTGAATTAGAGCGGTTATTTATTTCTGCTGAACAAGTCTCGGCAAGATTGGGTGATAAATATATGGGGATCAACCATTTATTGTTTGCCGTATGGGAGTTAGATGACTTATCGATTGCTTTGATAGAAGCCGGTGGCAGTAAAGAGGCCTTTGTTAAAGCACAAGAATTATTGCCTAAGAGTAGTTATAAAAGCAGAGAGAGTTCTGGGGAGTTTGAATATTTGGCTAAATATGCCCGTGATTTGACTGAGCTCTCTCGACAAGGTGGCTTAGATCCCGTTATTGGTCGCACAGATGAAATTGATTTGGCAATTCAAGTATTATGTCGACGCATTAAAAACAACCCCATTATCATTGGTGAACCTGGCGTTGGTAAAACAGCCATTGTTGAAGGTTTGGCGCAGCGAATTGTTGCAGGTGATGTACCTGAAGATTTGATGGGTTGCTCTGTATTAGCAATAGATATGGGCTTATTGGTTGCTGGGGCAAAATTCCGTGGTGAATTTGAGGAGCGATTAAAACGTCTGTTGCAGGAGATTATGGATGCGGGTAATGTGATTGCATTTATTGACGAAATACATAATGTGGTAGGTGCGGGTAAAGCCGAAGGCTCAATGGATGCAGCTAATTTACTCAAGCCTGCATTAGCAAGAGGTGAAATACGCTGTATCGGCGCGACTACAAATGAAGAATATCGTAAACATTTTGAGAAAGATACGGCACTGATTCGTCGTTTTCAAATAGTTCGTGTGGATGAGCCTGATGATGAAACTACACTGATGATTTTGCGCGGGATTAAAGAAAAGTATGAGATGCATCACGGTATACGCATTACTGAAGCCGGATTACTTGCCGCTGTCCGTTTTTCACGACGTTATATTGCTGATCGATTTTTACCAGATAAAGCAATTGATTTAATTGATCAAACCGCTGCGACAGTGCGCATTGGGCTATCTGCTAAACCTGTTGAATTGCAAGTGTTAGATCGAAGATTAGTCGCGTTAGAAATAGAATATAATTCGCTGACTAACGAAATCTCTGATACGCGTAAACAAGCTGTCCACATTGAATTACAAGAGGTTCGTGAAAAAAGCTTGGCATTGACAGAACGTTGGGAACTTGAAAAACGGGCAATGACAGAAGTACAAAGTACGCGCAAGCTTTTGGAAGAAGCACGTTTGGAAATGGATCAAAAAATTCGAGAAGAAGACTTTGTTCGTGTAGCAGAACTACAGCATAAGGTCATTCCACAAGCAGAAAGAACGTTAGCAAAATACAGTGATATTGATACTGATGAGATTCGCATTCAAAAAAACTTTATTGATGAACAAGACATTGCTGCAACGGTAGCAAGGTTGACGGGGATTCCTGTTTCTAAGATGCTTGATTCAGAACAACAAAGATTACTCAAATTAGAGGATCATCTACGAGAACGTGTGGTTGGACAAGAAGAAGCAATAAAAGCCGTATCTAAGGCAATACGGCGAGCACGTACGAATATTCAAGATGCGAATCGTCCACTAGGTTCTTTTTTAATGCTAGGGCCAACAGGGGTGGGGAAAACTGAATTGGCTAAAACATTAGCTCAGTTTTTATTTAACGATGATGCTGCAATGGTTCGTATCGATATGAGCGAATTTATGGAGAAACATTCTGCCTCACGCCTTACTGGTGCGCCTCCGGGTTATGTGGGTTATGAGGAGGGTGGTTTATTAACAAATCAAGTACGTCAAAAACCATATAGTGTTATTTTATTTGATGAAGTGGAAAAAGCGCATCCAGATGTATTTAATTTGTTTTTACAATTATTAGATGAAGGTCGATTAACTGATAGTCAAGGTCAGTTGGTTAATTTTACGAATACACTTATATTGATGACATCAAATCTTGGTTCTGAATACATTGAGCCAGTAGAAAATGAAGAAGAACAGTTGCAGATGCAATCACTGATAATGGATAAAGTGCGCGGTCATTTTAGACCTGAATTTCTTAATCGACTTGATGACGTTTTGATTTTTAGACAATTAACGCTTGAGTCAATGAGGCCTATTGTTGATATTCAATTAAAACGTTTAGCTGCTTGCTTAAATGATCGTCATATACAAATTGAGATTGATGATGAGGCGAGTAATCGTTTATCAGAATGGGGCTACAATCCATTATATGGGGCACGTCCACTAAAAAGAGTGATACAAAATAAGCTTCAAGACCCTATAGCTGAATTTTTACTAAGTGGTTATCTTTTAGATGGGCAGAGAATTGAGGTAAGGGTAAATGAGGGTGAATTGGCATTTGCTTGTTTTGATAATGAAGAAATTAGTTTAAATTAATACGAAAATTCTCCAAACAAAAAGGTGGGTTAAATGGGGTCAGTACCTTTAGTGGGTCAAATTGAAGCGATAGTTTCTTCATTGAATTGGTTAGATTGGTTAGATTGGTTATATTTAGGAATTGCTTTTGTTCTTTTATGTATTTTGATCTTGCTGGTGTATCGTCGAAAACATGCTAACGAGATCAATAAACCTATTATTGCGGAGCTTACCGTTCCCGCTAAAGTAGTATTGCCTGTTAATTCATTAGTTACCATTTGGAAGCGTTTTGTTTCAGCAGTTCCATTCAGATTACGCCCAAAAGCGCTTAGAGCTCCTTTTTCTATTGTTATAGGTGATTCTGGAAGTGGGAAAAGCAGTATTATTGATAACTATGCCGATTGGCGTGGCCAAAATTTCCGTTTTTATCCTAGCTTTGTTGAAGATCCTTTATTGCAAATTTATTTGGGCTCGAAATCGCTAGTATTAGAGTTTGGATCTTCATTGATTTTTGATACGACTACTTCAGCTTTTCTTGCGCTAAAAAAATTATGGAGACACTTACCACCAAATCCTCAGGTAGTTATGGTTGTTGATGCCACGTCATTAATTACGCCTAAAACTGATGATTTACGAAAATTAGGGTATGCATTATTTGGTAAATTAAAAGTATTTGAAGAATTAGAAGAAAAATCACTGCCTGTCGTTTTAGCATTGAGTAATATGGATAAAATTCAAGGATTTGCTGAGTTTGCTTCTTTTTTAAAAGAGTCCGGAATTCCTATGCAATTTGATTTTACAGTTGAAAGCACTATAGGTGATTTGGAGTTTTGCTTAGATAGTTTTCAAATACATCTTAATAGAGCGTTGATTACGCAAAATTCCCAAAATTATCTAAAAATAGTTGAATTTATAAACAAAGCGCCTAGCTTGTTTCGTGTATTAATTGATTTTATTCGAGTAGCTGGTTTAGAGCACGTAAGTGAAGCATCGTCTATTATCAGACTATGTTTATTATCTAATCAAGTAAATAGCTTTGATTGCCTACCTTTTGCATTGCCTATTGGAATAGAGCAAAAGCCAAAATTAAATTTAAATAATCATGCTAAATTTGCATTTTTTTTAGCTTTATTGGGGGTGATATATTTTATAGGGAGTTATACTTATCAGCAAAAGATAGTAACAGAATCACGTGATAAAATCAAAACAGTTTCTACTACACCTATCCAATACTATTCCGATAAAATAAGTCCACTATTCCACGATTTTACTCCAAATTTAAATAAAAATCCCTTATTAACTTTCATGCCAAATTTCTTTATTGAAATTGAAAAAGAGAATAATTATTTATTAATAAGTGAAATTAGAAAAAATTATTTATTGCCGCTATTAAAAAAAATACAGAATGAGGATAATTCTTATTTTAAAACTATGCGACTGGTTGGATTGTTATATGCGACAAAAACCAATGGTATTGGGATGATATTAGACAAAAATCCGGAGAAAAACCCAATTGATATTATACTGTATGGTAATTTAGTAGCTGATTATCTAGAACACAATACACATACTGAAGATATAGATTCTATCCTTAATGATATGGATATCAATAAATATCATTTTTATATCGATGACAATACATCATGGATTATGTTGTTTCATAGTTTAGAGCAATTACTTAAAAAACCTTTTGTGGAAGAAAAAGAAATCGAAACCCTAAAAGATAAATTAGTACCTTTTTTAGGTGTTATGGATAGCTTAGATTATTACGTCGAGCATGATGAGATTAGTGAATGGCTAAAAAATAACACAGGTTTGAGATTAAATACGCAAAATGAATCAGAATTACGTCAAAGGAATATTTTAAAATTACTAATACTAGTAAATAATCTTAAAATTGAAAGATATTATAATTGTATTGCTTCATCTTCATTAAAAGAATGTTTAGATGGGGTTAAAATCATACTTAACGATAAAAAAACCGATGATAAAAAATCTAGTATTGAATTTAATTTAGATAATAAGCATTTTGTGTTTGACCCTATACAATTTGATGACTTAATAATACGTAGCAAAATTAGTATGATGTTACGTAAATTTATAAATAGTCATAAGGTTTATGATGGATCAATTTTTTTTAGCACGTTACAATTTGATAATGATTTGAATATAAATTTTTATAAAAGTAGTGGTGTACCATTAACCACTAGAACAACTGTTGATAGACGATTTACCCATGACGCTTTTGAACAAAATGTAAAGCCTTCAGTTATTGCTATAACTGATGAAATTGAAAAACTTCCAATTGATATTAATGAAAAAAAACGATTTAATGAATTCATTTTCAAAAATTTTGAAGTTTACTCTGATGAGTACGTAAGTGCTTATTTGAATTATTTTAAGCAATTTCAGGTGAATATAGATTCTATATGGGGAATTAACTATGTAATTGATGATATACAAAAATCTAATTCTCAATTGCAAGATGTGCTAATTGATATCAAGACAAATACTAAACTCAATTTACCCGATGACCCTTATTTTAGATCATTTGCACAAAAATTAGCTGTATTTCGTTTTATTCATCAGTTAATGGAAGAAAAAAACGGAGTTTACCCAAGGTTTCAAAAATATCAATCTATGATGTCACAGATGCAGCATGAAATAAATTCACAGGACGATTATATTCCTAAGAAAACTGAAGAAAATGGAGATTTAAAAGCAGCTTTACCTTCTATAGGTCGAGTAGCTTGGGCTATGGATATGAATGAATAAAGTTCTTATTTAAAACTAGTTCAAAATTGGTTGCAAAGTGAAGGAATTCAGGATGCTTGGCAACAACCATTTTTAGCACCTGTTCAAAAAGTAAAAGAATTTGGAACGAATGAAATAAATCAGATGGTGAATTATATTTGGTCAGATATTTGGGATTCAAATGTTTTACCTTTATTAAGTGAATTTCCTTTTTCAACTAATGCAGGTCTTGATAAAGAATTAACAATAGATAATTTAACAAGAATATTTCATCCTAAGCAAGGCGAGTTTTGGAATACATTTGGTCGATATTTAGCGCCAATGTACCGACTAAATAATGGTGTATGGGTGAGACGTCAAGAATTAAACAAAAGTGTTGTTTTGCCTGCTAATTTAACTGAAAGACTTAATGCCATTGCACGATTGACGAATAACCTATGGAATGAACAAGGAAATCCAAAGCCACTTGAGTTATTAGTAAAGCCAGGTCTTTTACCCACTTTTGATAATCAACAAATGCCCAATGCTCCCTTGGTCGCTTTAACCTATTTGAGAAAAGGCGGCGGATCTGTATTAGGTTTTAATCAGCAAAGTGAATGGCAAAAATTTTATGTTGAGTGGTGGAAAATAGAACCCACTATTGTGGGCATGGAATTTCGTAGAGATAATGATCCTGATAGAGCCTATGCTGATTTGAGTGTTTCAGATTCTAATTGGAGCTTATTTAGGTTATTACTGCAAGGACGTGTTATAAGTGGGCAACGTTATTATTGGTCAGTAGCGCATCCTAATTTTCCTAAGGAACCATTGGGCATAGAGTTTTTATTCCAGTCTAATCCATTTGCTCTTTTTTCTACTCTTTCTGGAAGTTAAATTAAATGTTATTTCTATCATCTTGGAAGGTCCATGTATTAATTTTTCTTTTTTTCGTATTAAGTGCTTGCTCCACTGTACCTACTCCACTAGCACCTCCTGAAATAATTTTTAATGTTTCTTCAGATATTCAGGCTAATAATGGTGGATTGTTCTATTTTGTTGTGCGTAGATCCAATGAGAAACAATTTATGTCGGATGTATATCAAGATATCGCTAGTAAGGTTTTTACAGACTTAAAGGACACAGATAATTTAGGCGTTTTTTCAATTGCTCCAGGATTCAATCAGGAATGCTTAATAACTCAACCCTCACAAGGATCAGTATCATTATATTTTTTACTTACGCAGCCTAATACACAGTGGAAAAAATTAATTAGTATGCCATTCCAAGAAATTTATGATGTTAAAATAAGGTCAGATAATCAAATTGATATTACTGATCATAAGCCATGGTACTCATTGTTTTAATATGTTAAGTTTCATAATACTTATGTATTAAATAGATTAATGGTAGTGACGATTAACAATGTATTATGTTCTAAATTTAATTTGTATTTTTAGGTGTTAAATGAGTGTAAGGAAAAAAGACTTATATAAAGTTTTAGGTGTTATTGATAGTGTAGAGTCAGGAGTAATAAAAGCATCCTATAAAGCATTAATGATGATTTATCATCCAGATAGATATGAAAATAAAGAAGAGTCTTTAAGAAAATCAATGGAAATTAATGAAGCTTATAATATTTTAATTGATCCTGTTAAACGCAGAAACTATGATATGGACAAATTAAGATATGCTGTTCAATCTGGCAAAAAAGACATTGATGAATTAAATTTATTGGAAAAAAAACATGAAACCTTAAATAATATAAAGATACTATTAAATGAATCTGAAAAAATTTTAAATATACTGGATATAGACTGAAATTTTTTCAATTCAATCGATATTTGTATATAGAAATAATGGTGAAAATACCTGTATAATTTGCACAACCTGCAAAGTCTCATATAGATTTTGAGGAGGTTCCAGTAGATAAAACTACTATTCGACATGTAATCTTATTGGCAAGAATTTTTTCGCTTTCTAACTGGGATAGTTTAATTGTTTAATCAATATTGTTAGTTGATTGCAATTTACTTCGTCAAAAAATTAGCAGAATCGACCGTTTTGAACTCCATTGCTAGATGGATTTATCGCAGGCTTACTTTGCTTCTCTATTTTGCTGACTTTGAATGCAGGGCAGCGCGGTATAGAAATAGAATCAATGACGGATGACGGTATAATTGCAGAATGGATGCAAATTTTACGTTCAATTTAGGGTAATAATATTCCAAGTGCAGATGGACATCTTATAACTCGTTGGAATTCAGATCCGTATGCAAAGGGATCCTATTTCTAACATTAGGTGTGAATGAGAGCGCCGCTGATTATCAAGAATTAATCTGAGTTCGAGATAAAAGTTATTGATAAAATTTTTTTTATTTCGTTTCAAAAATTTTCCGAGGCCAAATCAATCAATTGAATGGTATTTTTGTCTCTAAAACGATAAAATTGAAAAGGAATTATCAAGAGCTTAAAAAATTTGCAAAACTTTAAGCTTTAATACATTGATTTTAAAAGATAAAAAATTTCAATTTCTAACGTCGAACTGAGGTTACTTAGCAGTCAAAGTAGATTGGGTTACAAGTAATTATAAATGTTTAATTAATGAAAAATGAGGTTAAAAAATGCCTATTACAAAACCATTGCAAATATCTGAGCTAAAAATATTTAATGACACTGAAATGCATAATGCTTCTATTGAATGGCAAGCTGTTTATGTTTCAGCAAATATATATTTAAATGATAACAATTTATGTAAAATGGATCTTATAAGAAGCATTGTTTATTGGAAAAAATCTAAAAACACAACTATTGGTTTTTTAAAAAGTCTTATTGTAGATCCACGTGGTCTCGATTGGATCAATGCACTTGAAGAAGATGTTCAGTCAAAAGGAAAAAAAATAATTTCTCAAGCGGAATATGATGCAGTGAATTATATGCAGACTTCATCAAACGCAATTCTAAAAGATATACTTCGTCATGCGGAATTAAAATACAGAAATACAGTGTCCGATGGCATTAGTTGTATGAGTTCAGTTTCCGCTCTTAAATCTGCGATTGATTCTACACAAACCGTTAAAATTAACGCTGCTGTTTCTGTAACTCCAGCTATTTTAGGTTTTACTCCAGATTTACCTTCCATTTGCAAAGAAATGATGAGAGGGTTAGATCAGGGTTTCATTGAGACGACTATATTTTATCTTGGGAATATAATTGGTGAAAAATTACTTGAAAAACTTAATACTTTTATTCCATATGTTGGCACCGTTTTAAATGGGGTTAGTACAATAAAAACCGGTATTCAATGTGCACAAAGAGGTTTTGAAGGTTATAAAACCCGTGAGCGTAGTCGAAGCGTTAGGCCTGGTACACCTCAAGCAGCAGTAGAAGCATTGCGAACAATATTAATTAGAGACGTTGTTGAATTAGGAATTCAAACAGCTGAGTCAGCTGCGGAGTTTAGTTGTGGCGTTGCATCACTTGCTACAGGAACTGACGCTGGAAAAGCTGCAGTTAGTGTTCTAGTTGCGATCGAAAGTATTATGCGATTAATTCACAATGTTATAACAGAGTTTATGGAAATTAATAAAGCTAATGAACTTATTCAATCTGGAAAAATTGAAATGTCGATACTGAGCACATGCCCACTCTTAGGTGCTCAAATTATAGCGGTCGCTCCACATAGCGTACTTATAAATTATGCATATAGTATTGTAGATGAGGTACCTAATTTTGGAATTGTAGCTGAGCAAAATAAGATGAAGATACTTTGTGAAGATATATCTGAATTAAAAGTAAGTGCGATTGAAGTTTTAAAGAGATCTAGATTTATTGTTAGTTATGGTGAGGAAAAAGGTTTCGAATTTTCTTTTAGAGGAATAAAAAAAACTGCAAAAGAAACAATTTGTGAACAACTTAGCTTTATTGGCATTAAAGATGAAAACGGTTTTAACGTAAAAACGAATAGACTGCCTACTGAAAATCTCTATAAAAAAGTGGCAAAAGAGCATAAGCAGGAACAAGCTCTATTAAGACAAGAGGATGCATTAAGAACAGCTAATATATTTTTGAAACAAGCTGACCGGCAAACTTTAAGACAAGAAAATGAGTTGAGACAAGAGGATGCATTAACAACAGCTAATATATTTTTGAAAAAAGCCGATGATGAGAAGAGCATTATAGATTTAATAAATGAAACAGAAGCGTTAATAGAACGACAAGAAATGCGAGAACGAATCAAAAATAGAGGAATTGAAGCCAATAGAAAACAACAACGATTAATTATAGCTACATCAGTAGATGAAGCACTTCGAGAATATGATCGTGAAACAAATACAGGATTTTCATCATATTTCACAATCCAAAGCAGTGAATCAATGAATGCAAAAACCTATTTACAAAGAATTAGTAGTAATCTTAATGATAAAAAAGATACTGAACGTCTAGTTAATGCAATTCTGTGGCTACTAAATAAAGGTGGAAAACAACCTAACGATTTATCAAATAGGTTAAAGATAGGGTCAAGATTTTATATTAAATTATCCGATTCTTATACAAAATGGTGTGTTTTTTTACCTGATCAAGGCATATTATCTTGAATGCATAAATCATCCTGATTACCCATAAAGCTCGGCCATCCTTGCTATCATCACGCTCTTTCATTACCTGCATCAATTTATGTTTGATACTGTTATAGCAAACACCCAACTGACGCTGCAAGGCAAGTGCTGCAATGCCCGTTTTGGATAACCATTTTAACGCTTCTTTTTCAGCCTTGAATCTCATCAAATGGCATGACAGACAACATTCACCTAAACGCAAGGCTATTTCCATTTCTTACTGGAAGCGCCTGTTTTTCAATACGTTATTTTTGGAACGTATTTCTTGCAACTTAGCTTTTGATTTGAATTCCGTTAAATCATCATCCGCTTATTCTGGCCTTTGTCATTTCGGACTCATTCGATGAAATAAGTGTCCGAACTATTGTTATAGCTAAAGCGGCCTAGAGGCACGGACTTGGACAGCTAATCTCGTGGAATGGTATAACAATGAACATCGTCATAGTGCGATAAAATTTGTGACGCCTGCTCAACGCCATGCAGGA
>Ga0114977_10003257_pt1 | contig 10414 bp, 8 predicted proteins | sample S_130805_MF_Meta_FD_87026 | JGI IMG/M metagenome (GOLD analysis project Ga0114977, IMG submission 87026) | Freshwater microbial communities from Lake Simoncouche, Canada to study carbon cycling - S_130805_MF_MetaG | ecosystem: Environmental > Aquatic > Freshwater > Lake | place: Lake...
AATGGCTCCTTAACAATAGGCCACGAAAAATTCTAAACTTTAAAACACCGCTTGAGGTTTTCTACGCTAACCTAAACAACTCAATTCCACCACCTGTTGCACTTCGCTGTTGAATTGGCGTATTACTAATTGCTGTGAATCACCTAACATGTTAAAGATCCATTATTTAAGTTGTTAATAAATTTCCACGTATATTCTAACACAAATATAAAAAATGGCAACGCAGAAGATTAATTAATTAATTAATTAATTAATTTATATTTATCGAAACAATCTAAAAATCACGCCTAACAACAAACTCAAGTACATCCAGCAAAACTTGTCTTATTGGTGAATTAGAAAATGTTTTCAATGACTTAGCGGCTTCAGTGGTTATTGATCGTGCAATTCTCAGGGTTTCTGCCTTTGAACCGCGTTCGTTAATAAATTTTATTGCTGTATTTAACAAAGATGGTTCGAAATTTGTATTTTTATCAAAACATTTCTGCCAGAATTGCCTTTCCTCAGCATTAGCATTTTTATATGCTATTATTACAGGCAGAGTAATTTTCTTTTCACGAAAATCATCACCGACATTCTTACCAAGCTGCTCTTGGTCTGCTGAATAATCGAGTATATCGTCTATAATCTGGAAGGCTGCACCAAGGCTGAGGCCATATTGACGCAAAGCCGAGATTTCTTCGTCTTTTCTATTAGCAACCACCCCGCTAATTTGACAGGCAGCAGCAAATAATTCCGCAGTTTTTGCGTTTATAACCTCAAAATATTCTTCTTCACTAATATCAAGCTTGCCTGTAACTGCTAATTGCTTTACTTCACCCTCAGATATAACAACTGCAGCATTTGAAAGCACACGGTAAACTTCAAGTGAAGATGCGCTGCCCATAAGTTCAAAAGCTTTACCAAGAAGAAAATCACCCACAAGCACGCTTTCTTTATTTCCCCACAAGCTGTTAGCCGTTAACACGCCACGTCGAAGATCGCTTTTATCAACAACATCATCATGCAATAATGTTGCGGTATGGATAAATTCAACGCTTGCTGCAAGCTCTATATGGGATGTTCCTGTATACCCGCACATTTGTGCGCAGGCAAGGGTTAGCATAGGCCGAAGGCGTTTACCACCTGATGTTATTGTATGGTTGGAAATTTCGGGGATCAGTGCAACTTTACTTTTTATAAGTTTGTAAATAAGCTCATCAACTTTTTGTAAGTCTAATGACACAAAATCACGAAGATTATCCAGGGGCGTTCCGCCTATATCATTGATTTTGTTTGATAAATTATTCACATTTAATTCCTATATCTTTGCTATCTTATAGCGCTAGCACTACTTATTTACATTAATAACAAATATATTTTTTATAACCAACTATAAATCATCCAAATGTCTGTGAGGGCCTTTGTTATAATGACAATGTGTATATACCTTGCCATACTTGTCAATATGCTGGTGAGTATATTTTGATATTTCTTCAGCTGCTTTACACTGGCCAGGTTTTGCTGACTGGGTTTGTAAAGGCTGATTATCTGTTAAAACAGTTGTTGAATTAGGTACAGGCTGTATTTGAATTATAGGAGGCGCCACGAAAGGAGCAGCTCCTGCAACTCCAGCCTTATCACCTTTGTCACTTTTTCCACCGCAATCGAGAACATCATATATATGTCCTAAATATTTCACCCTTTCATTTGCAGCTGCAACAGCCTTACTTGCTTGAATAGAGCTTGTTACCCAGCAAACAGGCATTAGTATATTACCAAAACGTATACCGGACTCTTTTTTGGCTAATTCCCCATAATGCTCAGATTCGTTTATTTCCAGGATAACTTCTTTGCAAGAAAGTTTTTTATCAGTTTTCTGTATCTCCGTAACCTTAAGCGGAGTTGTGCATGCACACGAAAGCAGTGACATACAAACTAAAATCGCTACTAATATTTTATAAAACTTGTCCAAGCTTCACACTCATAACTTAATATTTTAACGCAGCATATTGGCATTATATACTAATTAATATTTAATGCATTATAAAAGATATAATGTTTTTTTTTACATAGGTGTCAAATATATTTAGTTTTTTTATCAAAATAATTCACTCCCAAATCCTTCCCCTGCCACTATCTGTGGTTTTCACAACCATTTCATCCCCTAGAAAAATTGCATGTGCGCCTTTTTGCTTTAAATTATAAAGGGTTATACTGGTAAGCGCCTTATCGCAATTATATTTTATATTTGTCATATTTATAAAAATATCAGCGCCTCCACACTCTTCTTCTAAAGCTATTGGGTGCTTAATGAAAGCTGCGGTGAAGCCATTTTTCTTATATAAACATCCTGCTTCGTCACATGAAATCATTTTACTATCCGACTCATCTATAGTGTTTATTTCCTCCTGCCCCGCCCTTGCTGTCCATACATTCTTAATGTACTTGCCACCCTTGCTGGATAAAAAAACCAGCTCATCTTTTTCATCTTTTACTGCAAATAATGTAGCATCGACATTGATTATTATATCCGGATTTTTGTTAAAAAATGCACCTATAATTGCAATAAAAATCAAACTTAACCCAAATATACGCCACTTGGTTGTCCATAATGCAAGCCAAAGAAAACCAAGGCTAATCAACAATAATTGCCAGTCATTAATGGCTGGGATTGTGCTATTTGCATAAGGAAGATCGGCAAAATAATACGAAACCCAAATTACAAAATCTACTCCCCGCTTTAAAGGCCACGCAACTAACCATTCAAGGTTCATTGGCATCAGAACTATAGCCAAAACGCCAAATGGCATAATCCAGAATGAAGCCATTGGAATTGCAAGGATATTTGCTAATATTCCGTATGGTGAATTGCGATTGAAATGGTAAATGGCAAATGGCGCGGTAGCAGCCGTTGCAACTAATGATGAAATAATCGTGCTAATCACTTCCATAAAAATTTTTGGTATTTTATATATCGCTGCAAATCGCTGTAACTTTGGTGCAAGACATTGGAATGCAGCTATTAAACCTATAACCGCGCCGAAACTCATCTGAAAACTAGGCGAGATAATATTTTCAGGGGCGGTAATTAATATATAGAGCGATGCAATTGCAACAATTCGCATAGGTGTACCGCTTCGGTCGAACACCATAGCCAAAAATACCATAGCAGACATTATAAATGATCTCAGCGCCGGAACAGGATTGCCGCTTATAAGCAGGTAAAAATAACTGCCAATAATGGCACATACCGCGGCAATTTTCTTAGTATTATAATTAAGTGAAATTACCGGAAATAATGCCAATAAAGTGCGGCACATTTTGAAGCAAATAGCGCATACAATAACCAGATGCAGACCCGAAATAGATAGCAAATGCGCTAGGCCAGAGTTTCGTATTGCCACCATTGTATCATTATCAATACCGCCAACATCACCAATAAACAAAGCCTTTGCAATCTCCGCCTGCAACCCGCCAACCGAATTTATGAGCCTTTGCGCTACAATATTACGGATTTGCTGTATAGTTTCATTGAGGCTGTTTTTCGCTGGGATTATTTTCTGAAAATCACTAACAGCAAATCCGGTTGCGCCTATTTGCTGAAAAAACGCATCTCGTGCGAAGTCATAAGTATCCGGCAATACTGCCTTGGGTGGTGGAGATAGTGCTGCCCGCACCTCTATAATATCACCAGCTTTCGCGTCACCAATTTTCGTTAGAACTGTAAGGCGGATTTTTTTTGGAATTTTATCAGCAGGTAATTTATCAGTTTTAATGTTAGTCAGGAAAACCCGATAGCCTTTTTTATATGTATCAATTTCGTCAATCCTGGCCTGTAATAAGGCTCCTCTAATCTCTTGTTCAAGCACGGGTGATTTAACCCATAGCGCCCGCAAATTCGTACCTACAAAACCAGCTGAAATAAAAAATATTCCTATAAATACATAGAAAATCAGCAGCTTTTTCCGGGAAGTTAAAGTAATCAATAAGAAAGATGCAGAAACCGCAATGCCCAAATAAACATTGGGTTCAAATGGCATTGCAAAATAAAGTAGTATGCCAACTGCGTATAAGACTGGCACCCACAGGAACCACTGCTGGCGCTCTTCTAGCAGAATTTTTTGCAATTTTGCTTTGTGTTTTATTAAAATATAAGAAATTTTTGTATGCATTTACTTAACTGCGTGGAATTTTCGCAGAGCCAGTATAATGTCAAGATGCACAGTTACAACACAATCTACAAATTTTTATAAATTAGTGCAACAATGATGAAAGTAATTGCTATAACCCACCCTAACCCACTTGATTGATTGATACATATACGCTAATATTTGCCAATATTATAAATTTATGTAGAAAAATGAAACAGAAAAAAGCTTTAAAAATGTTATCTGCACTTGCCCAGGAAACCAGGGTAAACATATATAAATTGCTCATTCAGGAAAGCAAAGATGGCCTTGCTGCAGGGGTTATAGCGGATGTGCTGCAAGTTCCTGCCGCAACCCTGTCATTCCATCTTGCACAGATGTCTAATGCAGGGCTACTTAAATCTCATAAAAAGGGACGTGTTGTTATGTATGCCGCAAAACAAAAAGCCATCAAGAACCTTGCAGCTTACCTTACGGATAATTCATTTAAAAAACGCAATAATAAATCCAAAGCTGAAACCCCTACAAAAGATAGTGATGAGGATGTAACTAACGATGCAGAATAATGGTTTTAGCAGCACAAAGGGCGTAACACTCACAGAATTGTCCATAAGTGTGGTGATTATAACAATGCTTATAGCTGGCACCTTTGGCGGCGTTACAATGCTCAAAGCTGGAAAAATCCGGAAGGCTGTAAATGAATTAACTTCATATATGACTGCAATAAACCAGTTCCAAACCCAGTATAATTTTCTTCCAGGCGATTTACCTACAGCCTCAACTTACTGGGCAACAAACCCTGTCACTGGATCCGCAACCCATAACGGCAATGGCGATGGAATTGTTGCGGTTGGTGGTTCAATTAATTATGGGTCTGGCAGCAACACTAATGAATATCTATATACATGGGAGCATCTAGCTGATGCCAAGCTTATACCCGGAACATATGATGGGGTAGGTATGTTACCAAACTCAGAACCATACACGCAAGGTTTGTTTTTCTTTTTTACCTCGCCTAATTCTATTTATAATACACGTGGTAATGCAATTTATTTCACAGCTTCTGGTTTGCTTGGTTTTTTACTTGCGAAAGATGCCTATGCTATTGATGTTAAAATTGATGATGGCCTTGCTGCAAGCGGTATGTTATATGGTTCGACAGACAGCTCTGGGTGTGTGAGTGATATTTGGTATGCAAGTACTGCAACATATGTGCTTAGCGATACAAATGCTAAGTGTTCATTGACTTACTGGCAAAAGAAATTTTAAGGTTTGGTGGGAATGGCTTTGCATTGGTGAGCGTGGGTAATAAATTGAGCTGAAATATTTTGCCAGGCGCGACATTATGATAAAAGGTATTTAAAATGAAAAATGAATTATTCAGATTTAAGACTATTTCTTTGATAATTGCAGGTGTGTTAATGCTTTTTGCCATTAACCTTATTGGCAATACTGCCCTTAAAAAATATGATATCGATTTCACACAAGATAGTATATTCGCTCTTTCAAAAGGCACAAAAAACATTCTGGGTACTATACACGAGCCAGTTACATTCCGTTTTTTCTATTCACGCCGCGCTTCAAATGGCTATCCAACATTAAAAAGCCATGCTGAGCGCATCCGTGGCATATTAGAGCGTTATGCCAGCATTTCAGATGGCAATATAAAGTTAGAAATAATTGATCCTGAGGCCTTCACTGATGATGAAGATCTTGCTGTTGGCTATGGAATTAAGGGCATAGACCTTGGTAACGGCCAGGATAAACTTTACCTTGGCCTTGCAATCTCAAATGCGAAGGATGATACCAGGTCAATCCAATTTTTCCATCCTGACAGGCAGCGCTTTGTTGAATATGAAGTTACTAAGGCAATTTATGATCTTCAACAACAGAAGCGGCGTGTGGTTGGCCTGCTTAGCACCGTTGAAATGGAATCAAAACCCATGATGGGCATACCGGGTCTTGGTGGTGGGCAGAAATGGTTGCTTTTAGAGCAACTTAGCCAGAGCTTTGATATTGTTAATATTGACAAAACAGCAAATAAAATTCCTGCCGATGTTGATGTGCTGATGCTTGTTCAGCCAAAAGATTTAAGCATTGATACAATGCATGCTGTTGACCAATATGTGCTTGCGGGCGGTAAGGCCATGGTGTTTGTTGACCCTTATAAAGAAGGTGTGGGCACTGGCAATCAGGAAGACCGTACTTTTTCGCCAGAATTTAATAAATTACTTGGCGCATGGGGCGTAGAAATCTCACCAGATAACGTTGTGGCAGACCGAAAGGCAGCACGCCCTGTGCAACAAGGTGAAGAAGGTAAAGGAAAAGTTGATTATATAGCTTGGCTAAATATCGGCCAGAATGGTCTTAATAAGGAAGATATAACCACCAGCATCCTGAAAAATGTTAATTTTGCAACTGCAGGAGCTATAACAGATCTTAAAACTTCCGGTATTAATGTTACACCAATGATCAAAACCAGCACGGAATCTATGCTTATTTCCAGATCTACATTAGGCGGTGCACCAGATCCTAATAAATTACTCAGCAGTTTCGTTTCAGAACACAAGGAGTATACAATTGCTGCAAAGCTTGGCGGCAAAGTTAAATCTGCATTCCCTGAAATGTCTGGTGCTACTGGACATCTTTCCGAATCTAAGGGAGATATAAATGTTATTCTTGTTGCCGACACCGATATTCTGCGTGATGAAGTTTGGGCCCAAACTCAGGATATACAAGGCTATAAAGTGGTAATGCAAAATGGTGATAACAGCGCTTTTGTAAATAATACTATGGAATTTCTAAGTGGTAGCGAAGACCTTATTTCATTGCGTGGTCGCGGAGCTGCAAACAGGCCATTCAAGGTTGTTGATGACTTAAAAAAGAAAGCTGAAGAACAATTCCTAACCAAGGAAAAAGAACTAAAGGATAGATTAGCTGCAACTGAAGAGCGCTTAGCCGCACTTAAAAAACAGGCTGAAGCACAAGCTGGAAATAAACTTATATACCAAAGCCAACAACAGCAGGAAATTTCTGCATTCACCGACCAAATGGCGCAAACAAGAAAAGAGCTGCGTAGCGTTCAATTTGAACTTAAAAAAGATGTAGATCGCCTTGGTAGTATATTGAAATTCATCAATATACTACTCATGCCACTACTAATTAGTATGTTTGCTGTTTTTGTATTCATGTTTAAAGGATTTGAGGCAAAAGAATAAAAACTCTATCAACAATTTTTAAATACAACTAAAATGTTAGTATTACAGATGTATGTCAGCTACCTAATCTTTGGATTTATACACATTTAACGCAACCAAGGGTATAACCTTCTGACATTTATTAAATTTTCTAGTATAAAATTGCGCTATTCGTGTCATAAAAGTACAATTATGTAACATTATTTAAAGATTTCTTAATATATAGAGATTATTATAACACTATAAAACCAGTTTAGTATAACATTAAGATGTCATACAATATATTGCTAGTTGATGATGACAGAAATCATTCATTTATGATGCAGAAAATTATTGAAAAAGATGGCCAATATAAAGCAAAATTGGTAAATAGCGGCCAGGAAGCAATTGATTTGCTGGCAGGTACCGCATCAAGTGACATAGATCTTGTGCTGCTTGATATGTACATGCCTGGAATAGATGGAATTGGTGTTATTAATGCTGTGAAGCCAGTAAAGCCTAATCTTCCCATAATAATTAATAGTGGTTGTGATGATATTGATCTGGTAACAAAAGCTATGAAAGCTGGTGCTATAGATTTTGTCCGCAAACTTGATGGATCAGATAAGTTACGTAGTTGCATAGAAAATGCATTGCGTGACCATGTTTTGCAAGATGAGTTAGATGCAATAAAAAAGTCAATGAGCGGACAGGCCACATTCGAAGACATTCTAGGAGAGAGCCAGCTTATAAAAGAAGCAAGAACACTTGGTCTGCGTGTTGCTGGTTCAAACATACCAGTTCTTATAGAAGGGGAAAATGGATGTGGTAAAGAACTGCTCGCCCGCTCCATACATTTCACAAAAGATGGTGCTGGAAAACCTTTTATAGCAGTAAATTGTGGTGCCATTCCGGATAATCTGGTTGAAAGCATCCTCTTTGGCCATGAGAAGGGAGCTTTCACTGGCGCGGTTTATAAAACATTCGGAAAATTTAGGGAAGCCGATGGCGGCACTATTTTCCTTGATGAGGTAGGCGAACTTTCTCCAGACATACAAGTTAAATTACTGAGAGTTCTGCAAGATGGTGAGATTGATCCGGTAGGTGGGTCAAAGCCAATTAAGGTTAACGTGCGGGTTATTTCTGCGACCAACCGAGACCTTGCAGCAGAAGTAAAAAAAGGAAATTTCAGGGAAGATTTATATTACCGCCTAAATGTTTTCCCGATATATGTTCCAGCATTGCGTGATAGGAGCGGTGACCTTCCTATGATGATAGAGCATTTTATAAAGCTTTCGGCTAAATCTGAGCATAAGAATATAAAAACTATATCAAAAGAAGCGCAGGAAATGTTATGTAAATATAGTTGGCCAGGCAATATAAGGCAGTTAAAAAACACTATTTTCCGCGCTGTTGTGCTATGCGACCGAGATATGCTAGATATTGGGGATTTTCCGCAATTTAAGGATGGGCATGCCGAAAACCATTCCACAGAAAATCTACATAATGTCGAGCATAATTCTGAAATTGAATTAAAAACCGATGATGGCCATTTTAAACATTTAGCCGACATTGAAAAACAAGTTATAGAGTTGGCATTAAAAAGATATAATGGGCGTATGTCAGAAGTAGCCAGAAGGCTTGGCATAGGCAGATCCACTCTTTACAGGAAACTGGAAGGTTATGGGGTTGAGTTTAGCCATGATGAACACTAATAGCAAAAAAGCTTTCACCCTTGTCGAATTATCCATTACTCTCGTTATAATGGGGCTTTTGCTTTCTGCGGTGGTTGCTGGCCGCGAGCTTATTAATATAAGCAAATTAAAATCTGTTATATCTGAAGTGGAATCCTACAAAGTGGCAGCTGATAACTTCCAAACCCAATATAATGGATTGCCTGGAGATATGGCCAATGCCACCAGCTTTTGGACAACCGCGCAAAATGGCGGAACAGCTGTTCAAAATGGCAATGGAGATGGCAAGATAATTGCTGATAATACAGAATCTTATTACGCCTGGAACCATTTAACACTTTCCAAATTTGTTCCTGGAACATTTTCCGGAAGCAGCAGCGCACGGGCAACTCCCGGGGTAAATATTCCTGCATCTAAATATGTGGATAATTTGGGTTTTGGCCTTGATTATTTTAGCGGTCCATTTGGTTATGTTGATGCTCTTGGAAGGTCTATAGAATCTAACTATATAATGCTTGGTACTACGGCTCTTGGCGCTAATGTATATTATCCTGATGGTAATGCATTTTCTCCACCTGATGCGGCGTATATAGACCAAAAAATAGATGACGGAGTACCTGATTCTGGTAATGTTATAGCTGGTTCGGATGGCGGAGTTTGTACAAGCGGGACCGCACCAACTATAGTTTACGCACTTTCCACAAGTTCTGTGCAATGCTTTATGGGCGTAAGTATTCAGTAGAAGACCCATCTGAATTATTAATAATTGCTATATCACCTCAGTTTTGGATAAGTTAGTTGTCGTTCCAGAACTCGAGACCTCTGCAGAATACGTCACCAGCGAGCATTTAAATATAAAACACGTGGCAATCCAATTTTTGGGCACATTGAATTTACTGGATTGCCGAGTCGCATACGCTCCTCGCAATGACGTGGTTTTGTGTTATGCAGAGGTTTAAACTCAGATTAATTAAATAACTAAAGATTAAAAAAAGGGGGTCAAACTATTATATTTGACCCCTTCTTCATTAGAACAATAACTTATTTAGATAAAGTTAAAATACTTTCACCATGCTGGGTAGCATCAAGGCCTAAAGCCTCATCCTTCTCTGAAACACTCAGAGGAGTAATAACCCCAACTATTTTTAGTATAATAAAAGTACCAATCATACTAAATAGTGCTACGGCTACAGCAGCAGTAACGTTTGCAACAAACAAATCAGAACTGCCGTTTAGCAATCCATCAGAAGCTGCAGGATTCACAGCCTTAGTTGCAAACAAACCTGTTGTTATAACGCCTATAGTACCACCAACACCATGACATGCGAACACATCAAGTGTATCATCAATCTTGCATGATTTCTTGATAAATCTAGCTGCAAGGTTGCATACCGCACCAGCAGATAAGCCGATG
>Ga0114977_10003258_pt1 | contig 10412 bp, 1 predicted proteins | sample S_130805_MF_Meta_FD_87026 | JGI IMG/M metagenome (GOLD analysis project Ga0114977, IMG submission 87026) | Freshwater microbial communities from Lake Simoncouche, Canada to study carbon cycling - S_130805_MF_MetaG | ecosystem: Environmental > Aquatic > Freshwater > Lake | place: Lake...
CAAGTCCTCTAAATAATGTTCGCCCGAGGGTTGAATATTCGCAAGTAGTGGAATGCCCTGAGAATGTGTATCAAAATCGTTCAAATTTAATTCCACACCAATACGACCTGCTATGGCCAATAAGTGAATTACAAAATTGGTAGAGCCGCCAATCGCTGCATTTACTTTTATCGCATTTTCAAAAGCGTCTCTGGTTAATATTTTGGATAAGGTTAGATCTTCTTTCACCATTTCTACAATTCTTCTTCCCGATAGTTGCGACAATACTTTTCTTCGCGCATCGGCTGCGGGTATAGAGGCATTGTTAGGTAAGGATAAGCCCAATGCTTCTACCATCACGGCCATGGTGGAAGCTGTGCCCATCACGGCACAATGCCCCTGGGTTCTGGCCATACAAGCTTCGGCTTCTATAAATTCTTCTTGGGTAATTTGTCCTAATTTTTCTGCCACATCAAATCGCCATACATCGGAAGTGCCAATGTCTTTCCCTTTCCAATGCCCTTTTAACATGGGGCCTCCTGATATTACTAAGGTGGGTATATCTACACTACAAGCACCCATCACTAAAGAAGGCGTTGTTTTATCGCAGCCACATAACAAGACTACCCCATCTACTGGATTAGCGCGGATGGATTCTTCTACATCCATGCTGGCTAAATTCCTATACAACATGGCCGTGGGCTTGACCAAGGTTTCTCCCAAGGACATCACCGGAAACTCTACCGGAAAACCGCCCGCTTCCAATACCCCTTTCTTGACCATCTCGGCCAAGTCTCTTAAATGCGCATTGCAGGGGGTTAATTCACTCCAAGTATTACAAATGCCTATCACTGGCTTACCTTCAAACATATCTGGAGGAATGCCTTGGTTTTTCATCCAAGCACGGTAGATAAATCCATCCTTGCCTTTGCGTCCAAACCAATTTTGACTTCTTAACTTATTTGATTCCATAGAACCAGCTTATTTCTCACAATTTAACAAAAAAAACCCTTGCAAATTCAAGATTTACAAGGGTCCTTTTATCTATTAGGGGAAGCTTTTTATCTTCCTTATGATTTATTTAGCAGCAATCTGGAAAGTCTTGGTTGAACTATTAGAAGACTTTGTTTTAGAAGTAACCGTTACAGTTACTGTACATAAAACACCAGGGGCTAAACTAGTAACACTAGCGGCATTGGTAGCTCCAGTAGTACTTGCAGCGCTACTGGAAGAAACTACTGTATTATCTGCATTCTTTTTAGTAGATACATCAATGGTTACTCCATCCTTTGGTAAAGTAGAAGTTACATTTACATTGATGGCTTGTGTGGTAGACAAGGCAGCTACAATACCAGAATAATCTACTTCCTTAGCATCTATCTCTACCTTAAAAGCAATGTCTGCTTCGGTTGCTACCGGCGGAGGTGTTGGGGTTGGTGGTGTAGTTGTTGTATCTCCCCCTTTGCTACAAGAGAACATGATAAATGGAACAGCTAACAATACTAATTTAAAATATTTCATAAGATTCAGTTTTTAATATTATAGTTTAATCATTTTGAATTGATAAGACAATTTACCGTCAGACGAAGATACTTTGAAAATATATACGCCTGCTGATAATTCTGTATAAGACAATCTTGAACCGGCATAGATACCTTGTTTAGAAGAAATTCTACTTCCAGTAGATGTTTCAAAGACATCAATATTTAATTTTTGATAGCCATTGACAACAAAATCAAAGTTCAAGAAGTTCACAAATGGATTTGGCGCTAATTTAATGTACTCTGTTGCACTTAAATTAATGACGTCTGTTACTAAGAAGTAGTAAGCATTGCTTGCAACACTAGTACAACCATTCTCAGTCGCTTTTACTGTATAGCTTCCAGCACCTGCTGGTTTAAAGCTAGCCTCGCTTGATACCATAGTGGTGTCTTTGTACCATTTCACATTAGTAGCTACTGAAGAAACTAAGTTTCCAGCAGTATCTCTTTTAATGCTTGGTGCAGCAGGTGTAGGTTTAACTAGGATGTCTAATTTAACTCTATCACTATAACAACCTGCTACTGTATCTGCTTGACCTACATAATAAGTAAGTGTGGTTACTGCACTAGTATTAAAGCTTGGTGTAGCTGTTGATGGCGTACCACCAGTTGCATTGCTGCCATACCATACCAATTTAACTTTAGAAGATGGTGCGGTATAGCCAATGGTTACACCAGATTGATTTTGACAAGCTGCTGCTGCAGTAACTGTAGGTGCGGCTGGTTGACTAGCCACATTCACTACAATTGGTTTAGCAATTCCACAACCTGCTGTATCAAACGCTTTAATATAATAAGTACCAGAGGTGGCTATCTTAGTTGGATCGAGCACTTTAGTAGTTGCATCAATGTCAGAGAAGTAACCAAATGTCAATCCTTTGGCAGTTCCATTAGTTATTAAAGTATCTGTCAAATTCACTACCAATGGTAAACATGCTGTAGCACTTGCTTTCACAGTCAAGCTTGGCTTGGTAGCACAAGCAGTATTGATTAAGTAAATGATTCTCTCTACAGACAAACCATACACATCAGTGGCAGCCACTCTTAATTTAATGGTATCTGCATCATTCAATTTTCTCTTATTAATCAAGATGCTACTACCTAAATCAAACAATCCATTGTTTTCTCCACCTACGCCTGTTACAAAACTATATTTCAATACAGGATCAATAGCTGGTGTTGGATCATAAGCCGCATTCAACTGCAAAGTATACTTAGCAGAATCAGCAGTGGTTTTATTGTAGTAGAAATAAGAAGTATCTTTTCCGTTCACCAACAATTTGCTAGGTGCTTGTATTACTTGGAAAGTATAAGTCTTATCAAAGTATATACCATAATTGTCTGTTACTCTTAATTTAAGTGAATAGAAGGCTGCAGATGGTTTTTTCTTCAAGCGCAATACATTAATAGCATCAATGTTAAACAAGGATGCAGTATCTGATGCAATTGAATAAGTCAACTTAGCAGTACTATCATTGTCTAAGGCAGTTAATGCATATTTAACACCTGTAGTATCATTTTGTTTCAAGAAGTAGCTTGCCTCAGCGGATGTATTCAATAAGATATCATAAGGTGCACTTCTTTCTACCAATGATCTATTGGCATTTACTTGAATGATTTTAGTACCAGAGAATTTAGATCCAGCATTCGATGCATCAATGGCTTGAACATTCCAATAATACACACATGGTGCTAAGATTTCAGTAATGGATAGGTTTTTACCTGCATTACCAGTTTCTGGAGTTTTTCTTGTACCAGTGATTAAACTAGCATTAGGATCTACCACATCACTCAATCCAGGCTTAGTTCCAATAGATACTGCATAAGTTAAACCAGTAGAAGGCGTATTGTCATCCGTTGCCGCTTTCCAGTTTAATCTTACTAAATATTTATTATTGATAGAATCCACTCTACTTACGATGACAGAAGAATCAATCTTCGGTGAAGTAGGCGCATTGTTTGAGCCATAAGAACTTTCCACATAGTTAGAATCCGCTACCGCAATCGTAGAATCTGCCAATCCTCTCACACTATTGCTTCTGATGGCAGTTTCTTGTATTGCTTTTCCAGTACTAGCAATACTCATAGATTTAATGTTCCCTGTACTTGCTCCAATGGAAACAACTGCTGTACTAGAGTCTTTAATTAATGCAGACAAGGCACGTACGTTTTTCAATATTTTAAAGGACGATACATTTGAACTTGCTTTAGTAATTGGGTCTGTTATTTTTTCAGTTCCCACCAACACTAAGTCTAATACTTTTTTACCGCTAAAATCACCCAAACTTGGTCTCATTACAGAATAATCACCGAATGGGAAAGTAGGTAATTCTTTGTATTTAAGGATACCATTCACTTTAATAGTAGATGGATCGGCTAAGGCCATCGCACTAATCTTGCCTTTACCAGCCCTACTTCCACTAAAGATGATGTCTGGATATCCATCTGAGTTAATATCACCCCATGTAGTTTGTCCATTTTCAAATGGCAATACTGTTGAATTGGATTGCACAAATTGAATGGTTTTAGCTACAGAATCTAACCACTTGTTTTGGTAAATTCTAAATATTTGCCCAGTCGCCTGAGAAGTACCAGAAAGTGCCAAGTCTAATAAACCATCATTATTGTAATCGATCAAATCCAATGTTGAATTACTTAATGTAGGTAAAGAAATGGTTGCACTCTTTACAAAGGTGATATTATTTGAAGTATCTGAAGTATTATTATATACTTCTCCTTTTCTACGACCATTGTCATCATCATACAAGATGGCAAAATCTGGTTTTAAATCTTTGTTTAAATCACCTACTGCTAAGTTTACATTGGATATACCTGTACTAGTTAATAATACATCCAAGTTATTTTTTAATGCAACTGCTTTGTAGCCAAGTAGATCACCAACAGGAGATTTGTTTACTGAATCTTTATACAATCCAATAAATTTGAATTGACCAAGGCCTTGATCATCTACTCCAGTATACACAAAATCCTTAAATCCATTGTTATCTAAATCAATAAATTCAATTTTAGGACTCGCTAAATAAGTTCCATTGTATATAGAATAAGTAACGTTTTCAAACTTATAGTTGCCTCTGTTTCTGAATGCGACTAATCGTCCTTTTCCGTTATTTATATCATCACCAGCAACAACTAAGTCTAATTTACCATCATTGTCAAAATCTACCCATCTAATTTGAGCATTCTTAATGCCACCCAAATCATATCTAAAGCCGGTTCCTTTAAATCCACCACTTGTTTGTGAAGAATCATTTTTCAACTTAACAAACTTAGCACCAATATTTCTATACAAACCAACAGGGGTATTGTTTTGATCATTGGCAGCATTTCCAGTACCTAGGTATAAGAAATCGAACACATTGGTATTGTTTACATCGGCCCAAGCAAATGCAGGATTCTCCAATGGTTGTATTCTTGTATCCACGATACCTCCTTGGTTCACAAATTGCCATGGATATTTTAATACAATTTTTTGATTGTCCGCAAACTTAGAAGAAGAATAGTTGCCATCCACTGCTTGAACTGACCAATAATAAGCACCTGGAGGTAACTCAATATAATACCTGGTTGAACCAATCAAAGAAGTATTTGGTGTAAGTAATTTATCCGTAGTTGGATTTACTTGAATAACTCTTAAATCACTCAACCCAGGTTTGGTTCCTAATTTCAAGTTATAGTACAAGTTGTCTGGGTTGGTATGGTCATCTGTTGAAGGATTCCATTGCAACAATACCCTTCCTTGTCCTTGATCAATAAAGGTTAAGTTTTGAGGTACAGAAGGTGCTGCATTAGTATTGCTTCCTTGATCATTAATAAATATTGAAGTAGAACTTCCTACTAATTTATTACCACTGATTACTAAATCCATACTTCCATCTCCATTCGCATCACCCCAGCTAATGGCAGACTTTGAGTATTGAGGAATCATGGCATTGTTAGATAAGGTAAAGTTGCCAAATCCACCTTGGTTCAAGTAGAACCTTGTTACGGGATTATCAACTTTATCCAATCCAGTAACGGTAATATCCAATAAACCATCATTGTTGAAATCGACCAATTTAACATCCCCACTGTAAATACTATCTAATACGGTTGCAGTAATATTATAGATGCTTCCATAAGAGAAATAATTACCAAATTTGGCGTTTTTAGTTTCCTTGGTTTGATTTCTAATGATGATCAATTGAGGATTATCTGTGAAAGTTTGACCAGAATATTTTCTTGCCAAACCAATTTCAACAATATCCAAATCACCATCACCATCAATATCCCCTATATCAAATCTTGCCGCTTTCATTGCTAATCCTAGGTTACATTGACAATCGTTGTTGTAGGTATTTAAGTTATAGCTATACCCATTATTAAATTGACCATTATTACCATAGTTGTTGGTAGTCAATTTAGGATCTAAGATGGTATTCACACGAACACCACCCGCAGGATTGTTATTTTGGTCGGTACCAGAATAAACTAAATCCAAATCACCATCTAAATCATAGTCTATAAAACGAGCATCTGCATCATACATATTTGGCAAAATACCATAGTCATTCAACTCAGTAACAATAGTAAAGTTGCCTAAGCCATCATTTTTATACAAATAAGAATGTGCATTACCCCCTGCATCTTGTCCAGAGGTGAACATGTCTAAGGTTCCATTATTATCATAATCACCAAATGCCATATTCGAGTATTTCAAACCAGCCACTGAAGCTGGTGTTTTTACTTCGAATACACCTTTGTTATTGATTAAAACTTGGAAGCCAACACCCGCACCCGGTTGACCAATCATGGCCACATCTAACCAACCATCGTTGTTTAAATCTACCCATTTAATGTCACCATAACGGAAGGCTCTATTGGTTAAGTTTAAATCTTCAAAGGCAGTTCCAGTATTTTGGTAAATCTTAGTCACGTTTCCATTATCACTTTGTCCCATGACAGCCAAGTCTAATAAAGCATCATTGTTGAAATCTCCCCAAGCAAATCTAGCATTTTGCAAACCTGGAATCGCATTGTCTATACTAGCCAATGGATCTTTTGGTGAGAATGTTTTTTCAGCAAAATCAGAAGCTTGTCCTTCTTGGTTCACCATTTGTACTTTCACATAATATGGTTTCTTGCTAGACAAGTTCACATCATTGAAAGTCAATGAATCTGGATAATTTCTTGCATACACCCTATCTAATACGATAGGTATCGCTGGATTGCCTTGTCTGTAGTTATACGAGTTGTTAATTCTAGCAGATTTATAGGTGTCTAAAGTATCTACTTTAACATTCGCAAAAAGATAAGGATCAATTAAGTCTTTAGAAGGTGTCCATTGTACTTTTACATTGTAGCCATTATTGGATACTTTAATGTCACTAGCAGAAATTTTAGTAGGCGCTACTCTATTTTGTTCTCCTACTTCTTGCAACCAAGTTCTTACATAAAAATTATTGGTATTCCAGTTAAAATTACCGTCAGCATCTTGCACCATTTCAAACCACATTAAATCTTTGGCACCATCTCTATTCAAGTCAATCATTCTTAAATTAAATGCGCTCCAACTTACATTTGATTGATAGGGTATTTGGCCAATGATTCGTTTTTCAAAATCTCCACGATGATTATTTAAATACGCAATAAAATTATTAGAGTTATCAATGGTCACCACATCTGGATAACCATCATTATTTAAATCACCCACAGTTAGTTTACCATCGTTCAATACACCATTCACTTGCATTTCTGCGCTTGTAGCACTATAGTTTTTATCAAAGTCGTATACTTTGTAATTACCTCCATTCACTCTAGTTAAAATTTGAGTGGTATGGCTGTTTTTAAAGTCCCCAAAGTACAAACTTGCACCCCAGTCTACATTGATACCAGTAACATACATGTAGAATTTACCATCTTTCTTATTAGACACAAATACCACCATTGGATTACCATTGGCTTGTCCTAAACCAACTGCCCAAGGCCAATTGGTCATGGCAAAAATATCAGGAATACCATCGTTGTTGATATCCACAAATTTAACAGGACGTAAACTACTACTTGTTTGATATATACTGGTGTTATTGCCATAATTCAAAGTAGGATTAGGCTCCCATTTCACTTGTTGTAAAGTGACGATTAATTCTTCTTTACCATCAAAGTTGCCATCCATAAATTCTGCAGCAGCTTCTATGTTTTGACCAAAGCTAGTGGCACCATCATTGAATTGGAATGTCTTTTGATCCCACTTGTAAGATAAATTAGTAGACTGATTCCAATCATTCACATTTGGATTAAAGAAATTTGTTGGTGGTTTAACTGTATCTAAACTTAAGTTCAAATTATTATTCGTCAAATAAGCAATATGTGCTTGTTGGTTTAAGCTGGTACTGTTTCTGTATATACCAACCAAATCAAATTCATCATCTCCATTCACGTTCATCGCCGAAACCAATTGCATGTAATCGTTCTTACCTTTAGCAACTAGTACGGTCTTATTCAAGCCCAATTTAATTTTATTAGTGCCTGAGCCAGCTAAAATATTGATGGCTGTTAAAGAGTCATTCGCATAACGCTTAGTGCTATCAATTTGTCTAAATTCTTGTGAATACACTATCAATTTAGGCAAGGCTGTCTCTCCATCTGCAGCCAACTTCACTAAGTTCACCGATTGTCCTAATCCATTACCCTGTCTAGATGCAGCTCTAATTTTAATAGAAGCAGTATCTATGATGAAATTTAATGGCGGAACAAATATGGTGTCTTTGGAAGATTTAATGTTACTCAAACCTGTTACTACAGCACCCACTGTTGCTCTAATGGCATAAAAATATTCCTTGTTGGCATCTGGTAAGACATCTGCAATAGTTTTAGTGGTTAAATCCACTGTTGCCAATGCAGCAATCGTATCCAAAGATGTTTTTATGGTATCACGGTAAATTTTAACACCAGTTAAAACAGTTGAATCTGTTTTAGCCCATGTAATAGTCACCGCAGTTCCAGTTTTTTGTAAACGAGTAATTTGCGGAGCAGGAATGCTGTATTTGTTTTCAAATGGTCCAGCATCACCATTGGTTCCTACAGGTAATGGTCTAGATGCATTATTGTAATCATAAGTCAAAGCTTTTAAAGTGTCTTTCTCATTGTTGCCTCCAACTAAATACAATGCAGATTGCATTTTACCTAATGCAGGTGAGAAATTGCTTAATGTATAATCATTATTTGAAGGATTATTAAATTGAGGATCACTTAATACGTTGGTGGCAGATTGTTTAGTAAAATCTTTATTGTCCACCACAGATCCAATTACTTTATAGTTGGCAGTGCTTGTGCTTCCCTCATAACCATTATTAGATATGATACTATTGAATATGACGAATGCCTTATTCATAGTGCCATCATATCTTGATAAGAAGGAGTTATTGTAAATAATTGAATTCACAAACCTAGCCACTTTTGTTCTAGGTCTTGTTGAGTCTTGACCTCCACTTGCATAAAATGCACCTCTTTCTCCTGTATTGTTAATAATCAATGAGTTTCTAAATTCAGGTGCAGACTGATCCACTAAGATTGCAACAATTGAAGTATTATTAGAAATAGTACATGCTTCAAATATAGGATTTGAATTGTATGTGATTTCTATCGCAGAAGGGAAGCCTTTGTTCCATTGATTGAAAGTAGAACCAGAGAAAGTGATACCTATAGATTTATTTGGGGCTTTTGAATAATTTAAAACATTCCAATCGCCTTGGTCTTGAATTTTTAAAATTGGCGCACCTGCAGGGTCTAAAGGAGAAATGGTTACTTTTCCTTTATTTTTTGCCATGATGGTATAGGTTTCTTTTATTAATTGAAGGTTTTCGTAATAAGTACCATTGTTTAATAAAATGGTATCACCAGGCGCACCATTGTCAATTGCAAATTGTATGCTCTTGATTGGCAAGCCTGTAGAACCGTTGTTGATCTCCTTACCAGCTGTATCAATGACCCAAATATTATTAGGTGTTACAGTTGTCAGCTTAGATATTGGGCTTGCAGCACCAACACTGTCCACAACTTTAATTCCATAAAAATATTTAGTATTGGCAACAACCGTTTTGTCTATATAATAGGTTGTATCCACCGCAGAAGCTACTTTGTCTAAATTATCTTTGTCTATACCTCTATATACATTGTATTTTCTTTTCACAGAAGAGGTATCGGCCCATTTAACCGCAACACTTCTTGGACCAGCATATGCAATAGCTGTATCAACACCTGTTGGAGGTGTATTTGGCTGAACAAAAAGCTCATTGGAGAATGCGCTATAAGATTTTGTATTTGTACCGCTGTAGGCTCTTACTCTATAATAATACTTAGTCAAGTTAACTAAGGCAGTATCAATTAAAAATAAACTATCGGCTTTTGCAATTACAAATGTTGCAGAAGAAGCAGAGGAAGGAATACTTGAAGTAGATCTGAAAATTTCATAACCTGTGATAGTTCCATTGATAGGTTTTTTCCATTTTACAACCACAGATTTTTCGGCACCATCTAGTGAAGATAAAACTGGAGAAGCAAAACCAAATCTTGATTCTACTGCACCAATATCAGAATTGGTTCCAGCAGGCCCAGGTCTTGCGCTACCATATATATCTGTAGCATCAACTGATTTAGTTCCAATGGTTCCAAAAGTATTGGTACCACTATTAATTAAAGCAGAAGAAGGATCAATCGTAAATACAGTAGAATCTTCAAAAATATTTGATGTGATTTGCAAATTATTTGCAAAAGATACACTACTCAAACTAGCCAATTTAGAACTTGCAAGATCCGCTGTAGTTGCATTATTATTTATATAAAAATCCGAAGTAGGATTTTGTGCATAAAAGTCCAATAAGTTATGATAGAATA
>Ga0114977_10003259_pt1 | contig 10410 bp, 12 predicted proteins | sample S_130805_MF_Meta_FD_87026 | JGI IMG/M metagenome (GOLD analysis project Ga0114977, IMG submission 87026) | Freshwater microbial communities from Lake Simoncouche, Canada to study carbon cycling - S_130805_MF_MetaG | ecosystem: Environmental > Aquatic > Freshwater > Lake | place: Lake...
AGGGAACTGCGGAAGGGCGCGTGCGCGCTGTTGCGGCGGGCGCGCTGGCCGGCAGCACTGGCGGCGTTGGAGTCGCGCGTCACGGGGCCGTGTCCGCTGCGCGAGCCTCAGACGGGACCGCTGCTAGACCGGTTTCGCGCGGAACTGAAGGACGGCCGTTCGGGCCACGGGCTCAGGCACACGCAGTCGTCCGTGCTGGCCTGCGCGGCGGTCGCGGTGATGATGGGCGCGAGCGGCTATCAGGCGATAGAGGATGTTTCCAGGAAGCTGACGCAGCGGCAACTGCGCGCTCTGTGAGCGATCGGGTTTTTTCGGAAACCGATCCCTCGAGCTTTAAAGCGCTGGCCAGGCTTGCAAAGGAAGCAATATCGTCGTTGAGTAGTTTGAGATGCGCGAGAAACTCTCGGTCCTTGCGCGGAAGGTTCAAAAGCTGGGCGAAGACTTCCACTGGCAAATGTGATATGTAATCCTTGACCAGATCGAACTCCTGACGCCCCTGCAACTGGTCAAGCAACCTTTGGATCGCAGGCTCCACGGCTTGAGGGCGATATCGCGCAACCCACTGAGGCGAAAGCAAGTCACGCACCCACCACCTATGCATTTCACGGTGCTTCTCGCCTTGCAAAAAGAAAAAGGATCTCGGGTTCTCGCCACGTATTTTGGCATAGGCGCTGCCTGCCTGCATGGTGCTGAAAGGATGCATGAAGAGAACGTCATTCTGCAGAACCAGACGCGCGGCTTCATGGCTGACAACCAGAAAGGCGTTCATGCGCGGATCCCAAACCACATCGCCAATGGCACGAACCCGCTCGTAATAAGCATAGGGTTCGGTGTCTTCCGTGTCCAAAAAAGACTCAGTTGTCGTCGCAGTCATAACATGTCCTTCATTTTGGCGAGTGACCCGCCTTTGTTCTAATCGATGTATAGCTTAGACCATGAAGCCCGGGAAGGCAATGTCCCTCGCAAACTTCTGGGCCCAATATTGATGGAGTTTTAGTAATAATTTAGTGATGAGCCGGTCACGACCTCAATTTGCCACTATCCTTAACGATTAAAAGAGGAGAAACACTTGGAAATACCTGCCAACAGCCTGAATTGGGATCAGACGTACAAGCTGATGACAGGCGCAATTGTTCCTCGGCCTATCGCATGGGTGACCAGTCTTTCACCGGAAGGCGTCGTCAATGCAGCACCTTTCTCCGCGTTCACTCTTTTGTCTCAGGATCCACCCACCATCCTCTTTCAGGCTGTCGAGGGTGAGAGAGAGAAAGACACGGCAAGAAATATTCGACTGTCCGGCGAATTTGTTGTCAACATTCCAAATCTACCGCTGCTCGAGCAGATGCATCTTTGTTCTGCTTCACTTCCGCCTGAGCAAAGCGAGGTGGAGCGCTTTGGCATCGCCACCGCGCCATCCCTGTGCGTTAAACCGCCTCGAATCGCTGCTGCACCCATCTGCTTCGAGTGCAAGTTGATCATGCATTTTCCGATAGGTCGTGAACCACATGTCGTCTTCGTTGGCGAAGTAAAGCATTTCTATGTCAGGGATGACCTCTATGACGAAGGTCGGATCGACCAAGCTCTCTTGCAGCCGATATGCCGCATCGGGGGACCTTGGTACGCGCGGCTTGGCGAGATGATTCACATGCCGGCGGCAGATGCAATGGTCAGGCCATAGGCAGCATGGCTGTGTGCATAAAACACAGATCAGTCTTGACGCGTGCAACTTGTCACTGATAACACACCGATTTAAAGCTGCAAGGCTCAATAATCGCAAACACAAACGTCAAGACCGCTGCCTAGCACCGGCACAAAGTGAAATGCCATGCATGTGAAGAAGATATCACCGCCTCTGCTTCTCGTCACTTGCTGCTTTGTCGCTGCGACTGTCAGTTCTCAAAGCGGCAGTCAAAAAGCAATGAACCCTGAAGTGGTCAGCGTCATCGTCAACGCATCCCCCTATTCTTCAGCTGACATCACCATCCCAGTTCACGTTTTCAAACCGCCTCTAAGTCAAGACGGTCAAAATAAAGAACCATGGCCTGTGGTCATTTTTTCACACGGTCGCTCTGGCTCCGTCGCCTCAAGAGCAGCTCAAAAGAATCCTGTCAATTTTGAAATTGTTCGATATTGGCACAACAGAGGATATGCGGTGGTTGCAGCCATACGTCCAGGCTATGGTGACAGCACTTCAGAAGACCCAGAAGACCATGGGGCTCGATGGAGTGGCGGTACTTGTACAGGCAGAGCTGATTTCAACAAAACTGCTGGCGCAGCAAGCTACGCAGTCAAAGCCGTCCATTCGTGGTTGATCACTCAAACTTGGGCAGATAAAAATCGCTTGCTATTGGTGGGGCAATCTGTGGGAGGGCTTGCAACTGTTTATGCCTGCAGTCAAAACTGGCCGGGGGTGATGGGTTGCATCAATTTTGCTGGCGGTGCAGGTGGCAATCCCGATGCGTCACCGGGCAAATCATGTCGACCTGACAGGCTCGGTGAAGTGTTTAGCACCTCAGCCAAAACAACTCTTGTTCCTGGTCTCTGGCTCTATTCTGCCAATGATAAATTTTGGGGTGAGCAAGCGCCTAAAGTTTGGTTCAAATCATTCACAGACACTGCGAATGCTGCTGGCAAAACACCTTCAGTGGAATTTTTTGCTGCCCCGGCTGTTGGTGAAAACGGTCACTCGCTGCAAAGCATGGGAGGCAGGTTTTGGAATCCAGTTGTTAATGAGTGGTTAGATAAAAATGGGTTTTAGCGCGTTCATCATCACAGCCTGACCGTTTGGCTCGTTTTGGCGCACGCCGATCAGTACTGGCGACGCAGGCGTGTTCAGATCAGCCATGTAAACGCGGTAATCGATATCCTGATTTTGTACGGATTCTGAAAGTAGCAGGAGGCGAACTACAGAAAGACTGAACATATCGCGAATGCCCCACCCTGCGCCCAACAACAGGATACGGACATCCGCCGCCACATTCCATTTGGTATCTCCCAACGTAAAGAGTTAATCAGCAGGCGCGCCTATGAGATAGGCCATGCTGTCCTACCCCTCACATGATGAACCAACGTAAATTTTGTCATGTCCGTCCCCATGGGGGATGACGGCCATTAAGCCGGGGCATGATTTTTCAAAGATTAAAGAAAATGCCATGTCGAGCCGATCACATGGGTATGAACGCTGAACAATTTATAGAATTTGCCAACGATTTTGCAAAAGCCAGTGCCAGAACCTCTGGTACTGAAATTCAGCAAGCCTACGAGGACAACTTAGATTGCCTTGCTCGTCCAGGGACTCAAGTTATCGTGACCAAGAAACCTTGGCCAATTGGCCGCAGAGCCAAGGTCATTGCATTTCGCGAATTTGACCCATGCTATTTCCGTGTTGAAGTTGAAATTGATGGAAAGCACATGCACATTCCAGCCCACGCTTTAGCTCGTCGGATTGGAGGTCCGGACTGTGAGAAGGCAGAACTTCAGTACATCTATTTGCTGATGAAGATCAACGGTTTGACCATCGCAAGCTGATCATATTTTTCAAAGTCCCAAACACCCGGCTTGAATGGTGTTGATGGCTTCAGTCCACCTTGGTGTTTGTGATTTGCACCACACGGGCCCATTTGTTCATCTCGGCGTTGACGAAACTGGCGAATGCTTCGGGTGACGAACTGGCGGCTTCCACACCAATGTTGTTCATGGCGTTTCGGTATACAGGATCACGTGCGGCCTTGACCAATTCCGCATTGAGCCGATCCACGATCGGTTTGGGCGTACCAGCAGCCACAAACAAACCCGTCCAGCTGTCGACCTGGTAGCCAGCCAATCCCGCCTCAGCGAAAGTTGGCAGCTCTGGTGCCGTGGGCCAGCGTTTGCTGCCCGAATTGGCAATGGCGCGAACCTTGCCTGTTTTGACCAATGTCATCGCATTGGTGATGGTCTCGATCATCATGGACACATTGCCCGCCAGCAAATCAGAGGACGCAGCGCCACCGCCTTTGTAGGGGATGTGCAACATGTCAATTTGTGCGGTGGTTTTAAGCAACTCGCTGGCCAGATGTGAGATGGACCCATTACCGGCCGAGGCATAGCTGAGTTTGCCTGGGTTGGCCCTGGCGTATGCAATCAGTTCGCTCAAGGTGTGGATGGGCAATGCTGCATTGACGATGAGCACGCTGGGGTTCAATGCCAGCAGCGATACAGGCAACAGGTCTTTGGTGGGGTCAACGGGCAAGTTCTTGAACAGTACCGGTGCCACACTATTGGTCCCGATGGTGCCGTAAAGCAAGGTGTGTCCATCAGCGGGTGATTTGACCACCGACTCCATGGCCAAGCCGCCCCCGCCGCCCGGGCGGTTCTCAACAATAACTTGGGCACCCATTTGATCTGACAGTTGTTTGGCCAGGCCACGTGCCATGACATCCGAGGACCCCCCCACTGCAAAAGGCACGATCAGGCGGATGGGCTTGTTGCTCACGCTTTGTGCCAGCGCCAAGCCAGCACCAGCGCCCACACCCGCAAACCACAAAGTGAATAAAAATAAACAGCGCAGAAACATACTCACTCCAGTTTTATCAAACAAATAAGTGGGCCCAAGGATGCCACACAGCCCATTGTGCCCGTGGACAAAGGCCGCCCACATGTGGTGATAATCCGAGTTTTTGGCGTCCCCGGCAAGGCCCGCCCACAGCAGAACCGCAAGCCACTGTCTTTAAGGAAACGTTGACCATGTTCACCAGCACCATAGGCGCACCCATTGCCGCTCGCACGCCAGAACAGGCGCCAGCCAGTTACCAAAGCATCACGGTCACTCCTGCTTCCCCCCACATAGGGGCGGTGGTGACCGACATTGATCTGACCCAGGCTTTGTCACAGCGCCAAATAGACGAGGTGAAAGATGCATTCGCCCGCTACCAAGTGCTGTTTTTTCGTGATCAAAAAATCAGCTTTGACGACCAAATTCGATTCGCCAGTCTATTTGGCCCGTTGGGAAAACACGTCGGGGCGCAAACCATCAGCAAGTCCACCGACAACCCGTTGGTGCGCAAGTTCCATTACGACGAGACTTCTCAACGCATCTCTGGGGAGAGTTGGCACAGCGACCAGTCCTGCGCCCCCATGCCGCCTTTGGGCAGCATGCTATACAACCACACCATTCCACCGGATGGGGGTGGCGACACCATGTTCGCCAGCACCTATGCGGCATACGAGGCCCTGTCCGAACCCATGAAAACTTTTTTATCCGGACTGACAGCCACCCACGATGGCACCCGTGTCTTTGGCCCGGGCACGCCGGTGTCTTCACACCCGGTCATCACACGCCACCCCGTCAGTGGTCGCAAAGGCATCTTCGTCAATTGGGATTTCACCAGCCACATCAATGAATTGCCCCGCTCTGAAGGCGATGCCATTTTGAAATTTCTGTACCGACACATTGGCCGTGACGAGTGGGCCTGCCGATTCCGCTGGCAAGCCCATTCGATCGCCTTTTGGGACAACCGATGCGCCCAGCACAAGGCTTTATGGGATTACTGGCCCAACGTGCGGTCGGGCTTTCGCGTACAAATTGAAGGCACGCAAGCACCGATCCCCGGTTAACAGCGGGTACTTTCACTTTCTGGCACAGTGGCAATGTCGAACCTGAGTTAGGTTCATTTCATTCATGAGCACTATTGCATGGAACTATTGACTTCGCCGCAGGCCTGGATGGCCTTTGCAACCCTCACGGCCCTGGAGCTGGTCTTGGGCATAGACAACATCATTTTCATTTCCATTTTGGTGGACAAATTGCCGCCCGCACAACGCGAGTTGGCGCGGCGCATTGGTTTGTTCATGGCCATGTTCATGCGTGTTGGCTTGCTGCTGGTTTTGTCTTGGATCGTGGGATTGGTCGCACCCTTGCTGACCATCGCAGGACACGAAATTTCTGGCCGCGACCTGATCTTGATCCTGGGTGGTGTGTTCTTGATATGGAAGAGCACCACAGAAATTCACCATAGCTTGGAGGGTTTTGAAGCCCAACAAGCTTCAGGTGCGCAGACCACTTTTGTGTCAGTACTTGTCCAAATCATGCTGATCGATTTGGTGTTCTCACTGGACTCCATCATCACCGCAGTGGGCATGGTGGACCGCATCGAAATCATGATTGCGGCGGTAATAGTTTCGGTGGCCTTGATGATGGTTTTTGCCAAGGCCATTGGCGATTTTGTATCCAAGCACCCCTCGATCAAAATGCTGGCCCTGAGCTTTTTGGTGCTGGTTGGTGTGGTTTTGGTGGCTGAAGGCTTTGAACACCACATCCCCAAAGGGTATGTTTACTTTGCGATGGCTTTTTCGGTGTGCGTTGAAATGCTCAACATTCGCTTCAGAAAACGCCCAAGCCAAGCGGTGACTTTGCATAAGCAAAACCCGCTGGCCTGACCACAACCGCATTGCCAAGCCAGCACGGGAGGGGGTGGTTTTGGATCCCATCAGCCCTTCAAAATCAATGCCGAACCCAGCACCGCCATGGCCGCCCCGCACCATGCGCCCCAAGCAGGGCGGCGCCGGTAAACAACCCACAACAGTGGCAGTAACAATACGGGCGATAACGATGAAAACAGCCCCACCAAGTTAGCGGGGCCAGTTTTCAGGGCCTGCAGGATCAGGGTCATGCCCAAGCCCATGGCAATGGTGGCGCTGGCCCAGACGTGGAAAGCAGTTTTGATCGTCATGCGCTGCTGAACCTGCGCCAGTTGGACGCCCGCCCACCACAAAGCTGCATGGGCCAAAAAGCTCGCTGTGGTGCGCACCGCCGAAGCTGCAATGGCATCCATGCCCGAGGCCATCATGGGCTTGATCATCAATGTGGCCACCGATTGGCACAGCGCGGCCAGCAGCCCCAGCAAGGCACCAACCCAGATGCTGCCACGGGTGGATTCCCACGCATGGGTCTCGCCACCGCGCCGTCCCCAAGCAATGGCCACCATCACCCCAGACACCAGCAAACTGGCACCAAGCAGCGTCCAACCCCAAAGGGTTTCGCCCAAAAACAGCCAGGCCAACAAAGCAGAGAACAAGGCATGTGTTGCAAACAACACCCCGCTGCGCCGGGGGCCCAAACGGTTCATGCAGGCAAACAAGGCGGTGTCACCAATGAAGATGCCGATCAAGCCCGACAAGGCCAACCAGGCCACGCTGCCCATGTCCAAGCTGCGCCACTGGCCGGTATAAAAAGACAAAGCCCATAACAAAGTGAGCGCAAAAAATAAGCGCCAACGGGTAAAAGCAAAGGCCCCCATTTGGCTCGCAGCCGTGGCCGAGAACAAGCTGCCAAAAGCCCAGCACAGTGCGGCCAACGCCGCCAAAGCTTCTGCGGGCAAGGGGTTCAGCTGCCTGCCACCATCATGCGGTTGACCAACACCGAGCCCACGGTTTTGGCACCCATGTTGTAGGCGTCGGCCCCAACGGCCTCGATGCCGAGAAACATGTCTTTGAGGTTGCCCGCGATGGTGATTTCTTGCACAGGAAATGCAATCACACCCTTTTCCACCCAAAACCCACTGGCCCCACGAGAGTAGTCTCCGGTGACGCCATTGACACCTTGCCCCATCAGCTCAATGACAAACAAACCCGTGCCCAGCTTTTTGAGCATCGCAGGCAAGTCATCCTGCGCCTGCGTCAAGGTCGAGGTCAAGTTGAGGTTGTGGGAGCCGCCCGCATTGCCGGTGGTGGGCATGCCCAGTTTGCGGGCCGAATAGGTGCTTAAAAAGTAACCCTGCACACGGCCATCGTCGACCACCTTGCGCGACCGTGTCACCACGCCCTCTTCGTCAAACGGCGAACTGCCTTTGCCACGCAGCACGTGGGGGTCTTCGTGGATTTGGATGTGGGATGGAAAAACCGCCTGCCCCAGGCTGTCGAGCAAAAAACTGCTTTTGCGGTAAAGCGACCCGCCACTGATGGCGTGCACAAACGAGCCCATCAAACCGGCCGCCAGGGTTGACTCAAACAGCACAGGGCATTCGGTGGTGGCCAATTTGCGCGAGCGCAAGCGGCTCAAGGCGCGCTCAGCCGCATAGCGCCCGACCGCCTCAGGTGCGGACATATCGCTGGCGCGTCGCATCGAGGTGTACCAAGCATCGCGCTGCATGTCGTCATCATGGTCTGGCGAAGCGGCAATGGGTGCCACCGACAGGCTGTGTCTCGTGCTGGCGTAGCCCCCGCGAAAGCCCCTTGTGTGGGCACTGAAAAAATGGCTGTGCTGGGCCGACACCGACGCGCCCTCGCTGTTGACGATGCGCGCATCGGTCTGCAACGCCGCCGCCTCGCAGCGCAAGGCCAATTGGGCGGCCTCTTCGCTGGTGATGTCCCAGGGGTGAAACAAATCCAGGTCAATCTGATGGTGGGCAATGTCACGCTCATCGGGCAGTCCCGCCATCGGGTCTTCGGCCGTGAAACGCGCAATGTCGTGCGCGGCTTGCACCGTGCGCTCGATGGTAGCCACAGAAAAGTCCGACGTGCTGGCGTTGCCCCGGCGGTGCCCCACGTACACGGTCACGCCCAGGGATTTATCGCGGTTGCGCTCCACGGTTTCAAGCTCGCCCTTGCGCACCGACACGCTCAGGCCACAGGCCTCGGATGCCTCGGCCCCGGCATCGGTTGCACCCAGTTTTTTGGCATGCGCCAAGGCATGGTCCACCAACGCCTCGAATTGTTCTCGGCGGTGGCTGAAAGCAGCGTATTCAGGGGGGGTGTTGGCAGCGCGGCTGCGGCGTGTAGGTGTATGGTGCATAGCGGCGGCTATGATACTTGCCCCAGGTGTCGCAGCTTGCACCCCCCAGAATCAAAACCACACCACATGGCACGCAAACCCAAAAAAGGCTACTTTGTCAGAGGTCAATTCGTGACCGAAGGCAGCGAGGAAGACCTCGCGCTCAAACGCGAAGCCAAGGGCAACGAAGGCACCAGCAGGACCGATCTCAAACGCGAAAGCAACGAGCTGCAAAAGCTCGGCGAAGACTTGCTCGATCTGCGCGGCACTCTGATGCTGCGCCTGACCAGCCAAGGCCATGTGAACGAAAAACTGGCCGATGCCCTGGACCAAGCGCGGCGCATCACCAATTTTGAAGGCCGCCGCCGCCAAATACAGTTCATTGGCAAACTCATGCGCAAACTGCCCGAAGAGGCCTTGCAGGCGGTGCGCGAAGCCTTGTTTGAAAAGCACAGTGGCAGTGCCAGCGAAACGCTTGCGCTGCACATGGCCGAGCAATGGCGGCTGCGCCTGATCGAAGCCGACGCTGCGCTCGACGAATGGGTGGTGCAACACCCCGACACCGATGTACAGCAATTGCGCGCCTTGGTGCGCCAAGCGCGCAAAGACCACCTGAGCGATGCCAAATCGGTGTCACAAGGCCTGGCACCACGCCAGGGACGGGCATTTCGCGAACTGTTTCTCCTCATCAAATCGCAGCTCAACGCCAGCCATGTCTGAAACCCCCTCACCCTCACCCACTTTGGACCGCGTTCGCATTGGTATCGTCTCGGTCAGTGACCGCGCCTCCAGCGGCGTGTACGAAGACAAAGGCCTGCCAGCCTTGCGCGAGTGGCTGGGCCGTGCCTTGCGCAACCCGATTGACTGGACACCACGTTTGATCGCCGATGAACAAGCGCTGATCAGCCAAACACTGATCGAACTGGTCGATATGGGTTGCCACCTGGTATTGACCACCGGCGGCACGGGACCGGCCAAACGCGATGTCACCCCCGAGGCCACCTTGGCCGTGTCCGACAAGGAAATGCCCGGTTTTGGCGAGCAGATGCGTCAAATTGGCATGCGCTTTGTACCTACCGCGATTTTGTCGCGCCAAGTGGCCGTGGTGCGCGCCAACAGCTTGATCATCAACCTGCCCGGCCAACCCAAGTCAATTGCCGAAACCCTGGAAGGCCTGAAAGACGCCCAGGGCCAAACCCTGGTGCACGGCATTTTTGCCGCCGTGCCCTATTGCATTGACTTGATCGGTGGGCCGTACTTGGAGACCGATGACGCGGTTTGCAAGGCCTTTCGGCCCAAATCGGCACTGCGCCCGCCATCCGCCGCCTGACGGTCCCTCCCCCTGCGCCAGCAGGTGCAGGGAGGGCTCACAGTTCGAAATAAACCTCGCCAAAGTGCAGCACCAAGGGCGCGCCACCCTGCTCTTCTTGGGTGTTCCAGGCCAGCAGTTTGGCGTCTTGCACCAAGTGATAGAGCAAAGCGTCTGAAAAAGCAGAAAAGTTGTCTAAGTTAAGGGCATTGCGGTCATCGGCGTTCAGATACCACTGCCCCTCTTCGGTGCTCGGTGGCGTGATGGTCAGGTGGGTTTTGAACAGCGGCATCATCAAGCCAAATTGCTCGATGGTGTACTCCAGTTCGCCCCCCCAGCATCCCCGCATCTC
>Ga0114977_10003261_pt1 | contig 10407 bp, 13 predicted proteins | sample S_130805_MF_Meta_FD_87026 | JGI IMG/M metagenome (GOLD analysis project Ga0114977, IMG submission 87026) | Freshwater microbial communities from Lake Simoncouche, Canada to study carbon cycling - S_130805_MF_MetaG | ecosystem: Environmental > Aquatic > Freshwater > Lake | place: Lake...
AACAACAGATACGCTCACGAATAAGACTTTAACTTCACCAACGATGACTGCGCCGGTATTAGGTACACCCGCAAGCGGCACAGTCACCAACCTGACAGGCACTGCCAGCATCAACATCAACGGTACTGTGGGTGCAACTACTGCGACTACAGGTGCTTTCACTACGCTGACCTCATCGTCTGATGCAACCCTGCATGGCCTCACCGTAGGCCTTGGTGCTGGTGCTGTGGCTACCAACACTGCGGTGGGCGCAAGTGCTTTGGCGGCTAATACAAGTGGCTCAGTTAATGTTGCTGTAGGGGCCAGTGCTTTGGCGGCTAATACTTCGGGTGCGGCAGTAGTTGCTGTTGGTTCCCAAGCATTAAAAGCAAATACCACTGGTTCTGATAATACTGTTGTTGGTAGAGATGCGGGATTAGCAAATACAACAGGTAGTTCTTTGTCTGCACTTGGACAAGAAGCGTTATTATCAAATACAACTGGTGCAAACAACACGGCAATTGGTTCTACTGCACTGAGAAGCAACACCACAGCCTCAAACAACACTGCTGTAGGGTATCAGGCGGGGTATAGCAATACTACTGGGGCTGGTCTTACATTTGTAGGTGGTGGAACAGGGTTTGCAAACACCACTGGTACAGACAATGTGGCAGTAGGCAGTGGCAATTCTAATGGATTTACTTTTTATACAAATACAACTGGCTCTTTTAATTCAGTTTTTGGTGGTGGAGCATTAAGATTTAACACTACTGGTTCTTATAATACGGCTATAGGTCAGAGTGCTTTATTGTCAAACACCACAGCCTCAAACAACACTGCTGTAGGTTATCAGGCTGGTTATAGCAATACCACTGGTGCGTACAATGCCTTTTTTGGTTCTCTATCAGGTTATTTAAATAGCACAGGCGTAAATAACAATGGTTATGGTTTTTATTCTTTAAATAGAAATACTACAGGGCAAAACAATAATGCTTTTGGTAGAGAAGCACTGTATTCAAATACAACTGCTAGTTATAACTCTGCTTTTGGTACAGGCGCGCTTTATTACAATACAACTGGTGCTAATAATTCGGCTTTTGGTGAATCTGCTTTATTTAACAACACCACAGCATCTAACAACACTGCTGTAGGTTATCAGGCTCTTTACTCCAACACAACTGCCGCAGACTTAACAGCCATTGGTTGGCAAGCGGGTTACTCTGCAACGGGTTCTAATTCAACTTATGTTGGCTCTTACGCAGGAAACACCACAACAGGAATTAGCAATACATTTGTTGGGCATACAGCAGGCTATTTAGTTACCACTGGTATAAAGAACACCATCATCGGTAAGTTTACAGGCAACTCAGGTGGCCTAGACATTCGCACAGCAAGCAACTACATCGTGCTGTCTGATGGGGATGGGAATCCACGGGGTATCTTTGATGGCTCTGGTAACTTCGTAGTTGGAAGTGCATATGTGCCTCAAATTTCTGCGGGTTCAACTGGAATTATCAATTGTCTTGCTTCTAGTACAAGTGGAACAGCTATTGCCCCATCTTTACCAGCATCTGCTACTGGTAATGCAATTAGAGCGCAGTCTGTTACTTCTGCGGGAACTGGATGGAATTATTTTGTTGGTTCTTCTGGTAACGGCTCTACCCTTACTACAAATAACATTTTCATTTACGGAAATGGAAACATTCAAAATACCAACAATAGTTATGCTGGTATTTCAGATATCAAACTGAAAGAGAACATTGTTGACGCAACTCCAAAACTTGCAAGCCTTATGCAAGTTAAAGTTCGTAACTACAATTTTATTGGCGATACAACAAAACAAATTGGTGTTGTTGCTCAAGAATTGGAAACTGTATTCCCTTCAATAGTTGAAGAAACAGCCGATAAGGATATGGAAGGCAATGATCTTGGCACAACAACCAAAGCCGTGAAATACAGCGTGTTTGTTCCAATGCTCATCAAAGCCATCCAAGAACAACAAGCAATCATTGAATCACTCAAGGCACGTTTGGATGCCGCTAATCTTTAAACTGAAAGGAAAATCATGACAAATTTCACCACCACCATCACAGCAATGTACACCCTGCAACAGCCTGACCCTAACTATGTGGTCAACGCTCTGTGGGAAGTCACTGGCGTAGACGGTACTTACACTGCCTCAATCGGTGGCAATACTCAGTTTAATTCTGCTGACCAAACAGGCCCAGTGACCCCATACGCTGACCTGACTGAAAGCATCGTAGTTGGCTGGATTCCTGAGTCAGCCATTACAAGCGCACAGCAGTGTGTGCAGGGACAACTGGACAGTCTCGCCAACCCTCCTGTCAGCCCTGCGAATACAGCGTTGCCTTGGAGTGCAGCATGACCCTAGAACTCGACATCAACGAAATCAACTTTATCTTGCAAACGCTTGGGCAGTTGCCATCCTCCAGCGGCGTGTGGCCTCTTATCGTCAAAGTCAAAGAGCAGGCCGAAAATGAATCCAGAACTCCAGAAGTATTATGAGGAGAGGTTTTCCACCATGTCAGGCCAAGGCTGGCGTGACTTGATGGAAGATGTTGATAAGATGATTGAGCCGCTTAACAATATATCTACAATTGCAGATGAAAAAAGTCTACAATTTCGCAAAGGTGAATTATCTATTCTAATTTGGCTGAAGAATCTCAAGCAGATCAGCGAAAGAGCATTTGAGGAATTGAATGAAAAGAATGTATGATTTTGTCTGTGCAAACAGACACAAGACGGAAAGACTGGTTGATTATGAGACAACCAGTTTACTGTGTGAATGCGGCGAGGAAACTACCCGCATTCTAAGCGCACCGGCAATTAAGCTAGAGGGGTGGTCTGGGGATTTTCCATCAGCGCATGGAAAATTCGAGAAAAGCCACCGTGATAAGCTGAAATCGGAGCAAGGGCAAGTATCCTAGAACCGTTTACCGGCAGGAAAAGGAAACAGAGTATGTTGATTGATGAAGAGAACCCTAGTGAAATCGAAGCGGAACAGCAAAAGGCCGTAAAGCCAAATCTTCCCGAAAAATATCGGGAAAAAAGTTTGGATGAAGTTGTGCAGATGCACCAAGAAGCTGAAAAGATGATTGGTAGGCAGGCGCAAGAGGTGCATGAAGTTCGCAAGTTGGCAGATGAGTTGATTAGGCAAAATCTCAAACCGCAACAGCAGCAAACTGTTAAAGAGGAAGCACCAGAGATAGATTTTTTTGAAGACCCGAAAAAAGCAGTCCAGCAGGCGGTGGACAATCATCCCGATGTAATGGCAGCAAGAGTTGCCACCCGAGAGATGAAGACGAATCAAGTCCAACAAAGACTTGCGGCGCAGCACCCTGACTTTCGGCAAATTGCCGCAGATCAGGATTTTGCAAACTGGGTGAAATCTTCACCTGTTCGCATCAAGCTGTTTGCCCAGGCCGATGGTGAATACGATTTTGACAGCGCCAATGAACTGCTCAGTACCTACAAGCAATTGCGAGGTGTAAAGGCTCAACAGAACGATGAGGCTGGTAAAGCCTCTAGGCAAGTGAGCATGAAAGCCGCAGCAGTTGATACCGGCGGTGCTGGTGAGAGTTCAAAAAAAATCTACCGAAGAGCAGACCTCATTCGGCTGAAAATGACAGACCCGAACCGCTACGATGCGCTGAGTGACGAGATCATGCAGGCGTATTCTGACGGCAGGGTTAAGTAAACCTTTTGGAGATATATTATGACCGTAACAGCATTTTCCCCAGCGAATAGCGTAACCACGACTACCGCAGAAAAATTCATCCCTGAGATTTGGAGTGATGAGATTATCGCAGCGTACAAAAAGAACTTGGTTCTTGCGAACATTGTGATGAAGATGAACTTCAAAGGCAAAAAGGGCGATACCATCCATATCCCATCACCCACCCGTGGGTCTGCCAGCGCCAAAGCAACTACTGTTGCCGTCACGCTGATTGCAGCGACTGAAACCGAAGTGCAAGTTTCTATCAACAAGCACTACGAATACAGCCGCATGATTGAGGATATTGTCGAAGCCCAAGCGCTAAACACGCTGCGTAACTTCTACACTTCAGACGCTGGCTATGCCTTGGCAAAACAAGTTGACACTGACTTGATCCAATTGGGCCGTGCCTTTAATGGCGCTACTGTTGGAACTGATGACTACGCAACTGCTGCATCCACCACCAAAGCCTTCATTGGCTCAAATGGCACTACTGCTTACAACAGCTCGACCAGCAACGCAGCCGCCTTGACTGATGCAGCAATTCGCCGCACCATTCAGCGCCTGGACGATAACGATACTCCTATGGACAATCGTTTCTTCCTGATCCCTCCCTCCAGCCGCAACACCTTGATGGGTCTGGCCCGTTACACCGAGCAAGCATTTATCGGAAACGGTACTGCTATTCGCACAGGTGAAATCGGTAACTTGTACGGCATCCCAGTGTTCACAAGCAGCAATGCTGACACTGGTGCTGGTACTTCTGGGACTGACCGCATCTGCTTGATGGGCCACAAAGACTCTATGGTTTTGGTTGAGCAAGTGGGCATTCGCTCACAAGTTCAGTACAAACAAGAGTACCTTGCGACTTTGTTCACAAGCGATACCTTGTACGGTGTGAAAGCCATTCGCTCTGCGGCCTCTTCTGGCGCAGCACTGTCTTCCAGCGCTTACGCTCTGGCAGTTCCTGCCTAATTGGGTTGCCAATTACCCCCCACCTTTACGGGTTGGGGGGATTTTTTGAAGGATAAGTCATGGCGGTTTACAAATGTATTCAAAGTGGAAACACGGTTACTTTTGACTTGCAGCATGACATCGAATCAATGAAGGGTCATCAAGGCTATGTCCGAATTGATGAACCCGAAGAACAATCAGACCCTGTTAGATCAGATACAGGGTTTTCAACCAATATCGTCCAGCCTAAGAAGATGGGCAGACCTCGAAAGATGGCAAATGACAATTGATCCAAGAGAATTTGGCAGGCTAGAAGCCCAGGTCGAGGCATTGCAAGGTGAAGTCCATGCTATGCGAAACGACATCAAAACGCTGCTGGAATTGGCCAACAAGTCCAAAGGCGGCTTTTGGGTTGGGATGGCCATCGCTTCTTTGATCGGCGGGGTCATTGCATTTATTGCAGATAGGTTGGTCTTAAAATGACTTTGCTAGGCGTTGTTTGCCCGATTTCGACCCAAGATGTTGAAGTCAATCTAAAGAACCGAAACAACGCTTTTAAGAAGTTCGGCTATGGGCCGCCTAACCCTGACAAGCCTAATGAGGCTTTTTGGCTCAAAAAGGCCAAGATGTACAACGCCCCAACGGATGTCATTAAGGGCATGAAATGTGGTAATTGTGCTGCGTTCATACAGACCCCTAAGATGATGGAGTGCATCAAGCAGGGGTTGGAAAAAGATGAGGAAGGCTTGTCTTACGATGATAATTTCATCAAAGCAGCCAATTTAGGATACTGCGACTTGTTCCAGTTTACCTGTGCAGCGGCCCGTACTTGTGACGCATGGAAATCTGGTGGGCCAATAACCAAGGAAAAGCCATGAAAGCAGCAAAACCTGATAGTTCTAAAAAGCCCAAGGGCATCCCAATCACAGTAATGATTGCCATTGGAAAGCCAAAAGGTCTTCCAGTTCGAGGGGGCCGCACGGCAACTAACCAGGCGAAAAAGAAATGAAAACCAAGGCGCAAAAGAAGGTCGAAAAAGTTATGGGCGAGTGGGGCAAAGGTGTTTTGCATTCTGGAAACAAAAAAGGCCCAGTCGTTAAATCTCAGAAACAAGCCATTGCGATAGCCCTTTCAGAAGCACGCAAAAAGAAGTAAACTCGACAGAACTGGCGACAACCCGTTTGGGCCTCCGTTCAATTCAAAGGACAGATGATGAGGCCAATTTCAGTCGGAGTAAATCCAACTGCAAACACACTGACAACGCTGTACACCGTACCAACGGGGATGTATGCGGTTGTGACGCTGCTGCACGCCAACAATGCTACCAGCTCAAACAAGCACGTTACTTTTGACTGGACTGATACCAGCGCTGCAACAACAATTTCCGTTGCTTATCAATACACAATTAGCGCAAAAACATCATTTGAATTTGGCCTTACAAACGGTGTGTTTGTCATGGAAGAGGGTGACATATTGAAAGTCACCACAGAGACAGGCTCCACGATGGGCATTATTGTTACGCTTGAACTTGAAGGGAGTCAAAGAACATGACATATCTTGAGATGGTCAATGATGTGCTGGCACGCCTGAGAGAGACAAGCGTTTCCACAGTCAACCAAACCCCGTATTCCACCTTGATTGGAAAATTTGTCAATGACTCCAAACGGCAGATAGAAGACGCTTACAAGTGGAATGTCCTGGCCACAAGCATCACTTTGACCACATCAGCGTCAACATACCAATACTCTTTGACTGGTGCAGGCCAGAAGTTTCAAGTCATTGATGCGATCAACATCACCAGCAATGTGGGCCTGACGAACATCACCTTTGTGGACATGAACCGCAAACAGAATTTCACGCCCATTGTCAACTCGATTCCAACGCAGTTTTCGTTCAACGGCGTAGACTCATCGGGCGACACAAAAGTCACTTTATACCCAAGGCCAGGTGGGGTGTATTCCCTCTTGTTCAGCGTAATCGTACCGCAGGCAGTATTGGCGCTAGACGGCACATCGGTGCTTGTTCCTGACTCATTGGTGGTGCAAAACGCATACGCTAGGGCTTTGGTCGAGCGTGGCGAGGATGGCGGCTTGAATTCATCCGAAGCCTACCAACTCTACAAATCCATGCTGTCTGACCAGATTGCTCTTGAAGGCACACGCTACCCAGAAGAGGGGCAATTTGTACCAACATGAGCCAGCCCATCCAGACCTATAGCATTTCAGCCCCCGGCTTTTTTGGGCTGAACACGCAAGACTCACCGCTAGACTTGGCGGCGGGGTATGCTTTGGTTGCCACCAACTGCACCATTGACCAATACGGGCGCATTGGGTCAAGAAAAGGATGGGAAAGAGTCAACGCATCGTCAGGCAATCTTGGGGCGCATGATGTTGATGTAATTCACGAATTGGTGCAGATTGACGGCACTTTAACTATATTGTTTGCAGGCAATAACAAGTTGTTCAAGCTGGACAGCAGCAATGCAGTTGTCGAATTAACCTATGGCGGGGGCGGCAGTGCCCCAACGATCACGGCAAGCAATTGGCACTGCACCAGTTTGAACGGCATCACTTATTTCTTTCAACGGGGTTATGACCCCTTGATCTACGACCCTGCGGTCAGCGCAACGACTTACAGACGGGTCAGCGAGAAAACAGGCTATGTGGCCACTGTCCCATCGGCTAACATTATTGTGAGCGCCTACGGGCGGCTGTGGGCAGCAGACACGACTGCTGACAAGGCAACGGTCTATTTTTCCGATTTGATGGCAGGCCATGTCTGGTCGGGCGGGACAAGCGGAACATTGGACATCTCACGGGTGTGGCCCAATGGGGCAGACGAGATCATGGCGCTTGCGGCCCACAATGGTTTTCTGTATATCTTTGGCAAGCGGCAGATTTTGGTCTACCAGGGGATGCAAACGCCATCGACCATTTCTTTGTACGACACGGTGGGCAACATCGGCTGCATCGCACGGGACTCAATCGCCGTAACTGGTCCTGATGTTGTCTTTTTGTCCAACAGCGGCGTAAGGTCAATGCTCAGAACGGTGTCTGAAAAGTCAGCGCCGCTAAATGATATGTCTAAGAACATACGCAACGATTTGATTGCATCTGTAAGCGGTGAAACCTTATCGGCAATCAAAGCGGTCTACAACGAGAAAGAAGCGTTTTACCTGTTATTGCTGCCAGCTACAAAAATAGCGTTTTGCTTTGACACCAAAATCCAGCTTGAAAACGGTGCTTATAGAGTTACCAAATGGGACTCAATTGAGCCAACTGCGGTATTGTCCAAGCGCAACGGCGATTTGCTTATCGGCAAAAACGGGTACATCGGCAAGTACAACACATACAAAGATCATGCAAGCGCATATCGGATGTATTACTACACGAATCACGCTGACCTTGGGAACCAGAACCAGACATCATTGCTCAAACGGATTCGTGTTGTGGTGATTGGCGGCAGCAACCAGGTGATGACAATCAAGTGGGGCTACGACTTTAGCGGTAACTATCAGTCCCAAAATATCCAAATCCCAACACAGGGAATTGCCGAGTATGGCGTGGCCGAATACGGCGCTAATGCAACAGCGGTTGCCTACTATTCTGCCGGTGTTGCTATCCAAACTCTGAACGCATTTGCTGGGGCTTCTGGCAAAGTTGTGCAAACTGGGTATGAAACGAACATTTTTGGCAGTCAATTGTCTGTGCAGAAGATTGAAATCCAAGCCAAAGATGGCAAAATCAGTTAAGGGGAAACATCTTGAGCAATTACACCAAAAGCACCAACTTTGCGTCTAAAGACGCACTGACCTCTGGCGATCCGTCCAAGATTGTCAAGGGTACAGAGATTGACACAGAGTTCAACAATCTTGCCACTGCGATTGCAACGAAGGCAGATGGAACTTTCACGAACTGGTCCTTTTTGGAAAGCGGCACAACGCTGTACATCCGCTACAGCGGAACAAGTGTTTTTAAAATTGACTCATCGGGTAATTTAACTGTGCTTGGCAACATTGTTGCCAGTGGCACGGTTTAAGGGGAAATCATGGCAAGAATGATGGTAAATGACGATCCAGAGGATTCTGCGGCTGCTAATGCAGCTTATGCGGCTTCCTTGTACCAACCTAGTGTTGCAAAACCCACTGCGGCTGAAATTATGAAGATGGTGACGGGCCTATTGCCTAACCCCAATAATTTGCAGTTGTCGGATGCTATGGCAGCCATGAAAACTGAAGCTGCTGCCCAACCCCCAACAGGCGCTGAAATTATGAAGATGGTGACTGGGCTACTGCCCAATCCCAACAATCTGCAAATGTCAGACGCATTGGCTGCATTAAAGACCGAAGCTGCTGTCACGCCTACCGGCTTGTTGGCCTCAACAACCCCAGCACCAACATCTGCTGAAATTGGCAAAATGTTGGTTGGTTTATTGCCTAACCCCAATAATTTGACATCGGCAGACATGGCTGCGGCGGCTACAAGAGAGGGAATTCTTAACCCTACTGTTTCAGCAACAGTCCCCGCTGCAACAGTCCCAGCAGCAACAGCCCCAGCAGCAACAAACCTATTAACCGGATCGGGGAGCATAGTTGACGATACAGTTGGGCCAGTTAATACCCGTGGGGTTAATACTGGCGTTACTACTGCGCCAGCAAAAACAGAAGCCGAATTAAACCAAGAACGGATGGATTTGATTAGCCAAGTTAATCATGTAAATGTTGGAAATGAACAAACAAAAGTGGCTACGCAAGACATTGCCGCCGCAACTACAGGAATCCCACAAAGCATCATCGACAAGATGAATGCCACTGGCGCTCCAGTGCTTGAAAATGGTGTTTATTACCAGCCCATCTATGGGGATGAGCGTGGATCGGGTGAGACTTATGAGCGTGGATCGCCTACGTCCTATGTGTCTTATTCTGAGGCAGAAAACAAGGCTGGTGGAGCGTACACAACGCACGACTTGACGGGTAAAGAGATCAGCACTGGTGTTCAGCAAGAAGTTGATACTGGTCTGAAAAGCATGATTGCCCCACTCTTGGCTGGTGTGGCAATGGCTGTTGGCCTACCGCCAAGTGGATTTGAAAGCATTTTTGGCACGGCTGGAACTACTGCCGCAGAATCTGCTGCTGCATCGACAGTTGTACCTGGTACTGGGATGACGCTTGCCGAGTTGACCCAGCTTGATTTATCAATCGGTGGTACTGGTGCAGGCATAGACTTGGCTGCAAGCATGACCGGCGTTCCTGCCGCAACTCTAGCAAGCGAAGTTATTTCCACAGTAGCCGCATCGCCTGCTGTAGCGGCGGTGGTTCCAGAGGCAGCAGCAACGATCAGTCAAGTGGTTGGTTCAGATTTGGCTGCTCTTAGCGGTACAGCAGGCGCTACTACGCTAACGGCTGCTGAAACCGCTGCCCTTACTGGTGGGGCCGCAACAACTGCTGGTGGTGGTGGACTGCTGACAGCGCCAGCAACAACTGCTGCATTAACTTCTAGCCAAGTAGCCGCCGTAGCACCAAGTGCATTTGCAGGTGAGGCGTTAGCCGATGCAGGCTTGCTATCTGGTGGGACTGGAATGACCTCTGCCGTAGCACCAGCAGCTGCCGCAGGCACAACTGCCGCTGCCGTAGCACCAGCAGCAGCAGCGCCAAGTGTGTTTGCAGGCGAGACATTGGCCGATGCAGGCTTGCTATCTGGTGGGACTGGAATGACCTCTGCCGTAGCACCAGCAGCAGC
>Ga0114977_10003264_pt1 | contig 10401 bp, 2 predicted proteins | sample S_130805_MF_Meta_FD_87026 | JGI IMG/M metagenome (GOLD analysis project Ga0114977, IMG submission 87026) | Freshwater microbial communities from Lake Simoncouche, Canada to study carbon cycling - S_130805_MF_MetaG | ecosystem: Environmental > Aquatic > Freshwater > Lake | place: Lake...
CGGTGCTTCTGGGGTCCGGCTTCAAAAATCATAAGTAGACCCCTTAAATTCAACCATTTACTTTTACAGAGTCTCGTAGAGACGAAATTATGGTAATAGTAGCCAAAACAATGCACGATGTTTAGCCTCGTAGAGGCGACAGTATGGCAGCTAAAATGATAAATAATGTTTAGCATTGCAGAAGCGAAGCATTCAAAGGGCCGATTAAAATCCTGGAAAAAATCCGGAAAAAATAAAAAAGTCCGGTAAGGGTATCAATATAATTCAAAAACAATTCTTCGTACCCAACTTTTAGCCGTAATCGTAAAAACTGTAAAAATCCAGATATTATCAACGTTCAGCATATATTGTTATTAATTCATTATTAATTCGGCCTTTTTTCATTATTGCCTGACGATTTATTTAATACATTCGCTGCTGCATTATCACCTTTAAAATAATCCCAAATAAACCAATATTATGAAAAAATCTACGCTTCTTGCTGTTTTCGTTACGGCTTCCTTTTTGTTCGGCATCCACCAGGTTGGGTGGGGACAGTTATTCACTGAAAATTTTAGTTATACCGGAGGTACAGATTTGAGTGGACAAGGGAGTTGGGCGGTTATTGGAACGAATAATGTCCAAAACTTAAATGTATCTGCATCTGGATTAACTTATACCAATTATACTGGCAGTGGTGTGGGAAATGCAGCCACACTAATAGGTTTAGCAACTTCGGATGATTTAGGGAATAGTTATACTTCTCAAAACTCCGGAACACTTTACTATTCATTTTTAGTTAATGTAGCCAATACAACAAGTGCCGGAGGATATTTTACCAGTTTAAATACAGCCATCACTGCCACAAATTATACAGGGAGAATTTTTGCGAGAGTTGTCGCTGGCAATGTTAATTTTGGTTTGTCAAAAGGATCAGAAGCAGTTACTTACAGTGCAACAAATTATACTCCAGGAACCACTTATGTGGTTGTCCTTAAATATGAATTCGTTACTGGTGTAACAAATGACAAAGTTTCGTTATTTGTGTTTCCAACTAGTATTCCAGGGACAGAACCGGCAACAGCTGAAATCGGTCCTTTAACACCAGTAACTACTGATCAAACAGCTCTAGCAGGAGTTCTGATACGACAAGATGTTTCTGTAGTTGCTACCCTAACTTTAGATGGAATTCGAATCGTAACATCATGGGCTGATATTTCTCCATCTGCAGGTACCCCTACCGTTACCGCCGCCCCTCCCACCCTTACCGGTTTTTCATATGCAGTTGGCAGTGGTCCTTCCACCGAACAGAGCTTTACCGTTTCGGGAGCAAACCTTACCGGTAATATCAGCATCACTGCTCCTGCCGATTATGAAATTTCGACCGGCACAGGCGGTTCCTTTGTTGCTACCAGCCCAATAACACTGACGCAAACCGGCGGAACAGTTGCTAATACCACACTATATGCCCGTTTAAAAGCAGGTTTAACAAACGCATCTTATAACAGCGAAAGCATCACGGTTAACTCAGCCGGTGCAACCACCGCATCTGTAGTCTGCAGCGGCACAGTATTGCCACAGATCGACTGGGCCAACCTGCAATGGCCGGGTACCGGCTCTATCACAGTGGGAGGAACATATGATGTGTATGCACAAGTATTCGAACCCGGCATAACCGATGCAACAGGTCAGGGTGCAGGCATTACCTGCTGGATAGGCTACAGCACTTCAAATACCAACCCAAATACCTGGACCAACTGGGTACCAACAACCTATAACTCAGATAATGGCAACAACGATGAATATACAGCCAATATCGGTGCTGTTATCAGCACGGCAGGCACTTATTATTATGCCAGCCGCTTCCAGCTGGGCACATCACCATATGTATACGGAGGCTTCAGCGGAGGTTTCTGGAACGGCACAAGCAATATTGCGGGCCAGCTTACCGTAACAGCCGCACCTCAGATAGAATGGGCTAACCTCCAATGGCCGGGCAGCGGCACCATTGCTGCAAGCGCAACATACAATGTATATGCACAGGTTTACAAGGCAGGTGTAACCAATGCAGTAGGTCAGGGAGCAGGCATCACCACCTGGATAGGCTACAGCACCACCAATACAAATCCAAATACCTGGACCAACTGGGTGGCAGCTACCTACAGCTCCGACCAGGGCAATAATGACGAATATTTAGCTAACCTGGGCGGTGCCATTGCTACCCCGGGCACATATTACTATGCCAGCCGCTTCAAACTGAATACCGCCGATTATGTATACGGAGGCTTCAGCGGAGGTTTCTGGGATGGCACCTCCAATATCTCAGGCGTTTTATCTGTTTACCCGGGTTGGACAACAGGCTGGCCAAAAGCAGAAACGCCTTCCGGCAATGGATTCACTGCAAAAGTGAATTTAGATGCAATCGGAACTTCCTATTTTGTTGTACTGCCCAGCGGTGCAACAGCGCCTTCATCGGCACAGGTAAAAGCCGGTCAGAATGCTGCCGGCACTGCCCTGGCAGCCAACCTGAAAGGAACCATTGCATGCGCTGCAGCTTCAACAGAATACACCTCTTCAGTTGCCGGCCTTTCATCGGGTACAACCTATGATGTATATTTTGTTGCTGAAGATGGCACACCGGTTCTACAGGTTTCACCGGTTTTAAAATCAGTGACAACCTTAGCAGCTGCAACAGCACCTTTGGTTTCGTCGCCAACAGCCAGCAGTATTACCAGCAACGTAGCAGTATTAGGCGGAAATATCACTTCCGATGGAGGCGGTGCCTTAACCGAAAGGGGAACCGTATGGAAAACCTCAACAGGTGTAACCATAACTGATAATAAGCTGGCAGCATCAGGTACCGCTACAGGTGTATTCTCACATACCCGTACATCACTGCCTGCTCAAACCAATATCTTTTATAAAGCTTACGCAACAAATTCAGCAGGCACAACGCTTTCAACCGAAGCCTCCTTTTTCACCCTTGCCACCGAACCTTCCACACATGTAATAGGTTTTAGTGCAACACCGGCAGGTTTCTCAAGCATCAACTTAAGCTGGACAACAGCAGCAACAGGAGCTTATGGGTACCTGATTCTGAAAAAAGCCGGAGCTTCGGCACCAACCGGAACACCTTCGGATGCTACAGCATATGCAGTAGGTAATACCGTTGGCGATGCCACAGTTGCCGCCATAGTTACACCTGGTTCAACTCTTACGAAAACGATAAGTGGACTCCTTCCTACAACACAATACTACTTCACCATTATTCCTTTCGGTTATGACGGTTCGAACGCCGCGACTTATAATTACAACGTCACTGCAGTTATTCCTTCGGCACAGGCTTCAACCACTGCTCCACCGGCAGGCACTTATATTTGGAATGTAGCTTCAGGAACCTGGAACACTCCTGCCAGCTGGACACCCACCAGAACAACACCAAATGCTTCCGATGTACTTATTTTCGACGGTGCTGTTCAGGCATCAGCCGTTGTAACTCTCGATTTTACAACACCCGAAAATATCGGACGGCTTCAGCTACTTAACAATGCAGCTGTTTCATTCGCCACTTCTGATGCCATCCGTACCCTTAATATAGGTGCAGCAGGTGCAACTGCTCCACAGTTTGATTTACAGAGCGGATCATCACTTACAGTAAGTGCAACATTAGCTTTGACTATCCTTGTGCCAACAGGTAATACTGCCAGTATCAGCGGGAACATTATATTCCAGGGAGCAGCTCACAAGCTGAACGGCGCTGATGCAGCATCCATTACATTCAACAGTGGATCAAGCCTTTACCAGGGTATTGGTTGTTCGGGTAATATTTTTACCAATGCAGGCACAGCCAGTGTTGTTAACTTTACTTCCGGATCCGTATTTACAATGAAAGGAGCCGGCAGCAATCCTTTCGCACTCACTTCTCCACTTTCGAAAGTAATTTTCCAGTCAGGAAGCTTATATAAACATAAATCTTCCAACTCTCCATCCTTCAGCGGCAGATCCTACGCCAACTTTGAACTTGATACCCTGGGTATAGTTTTCACAGCAACCGGGGGTTCAGCAGCTATAGTAGAAAATATGACAATTACTGCAGGTACACTCAATTATAATATGACCGCTACCCCCGGACATATGATTAAGGGAAATATTTCTGTTGCTGCAGGCCAGACACTGACTTTCTCACCTGCTACAGCCGGAACCATTAACCTGAGTGGGACTGCAAGTCAAACCTTTAGCGGTGCAGGAACCTTATCATTTGGAGCTTTAAGCACATTTGTAGTTAATAATTCTTCAGGGGTTGTGCTTAACCGGGCTGTGGCTTTTAACAACCTTACACTTACCAGCGGTATAATAACTACCGGAGTAAATACAGCTACTGTTAGCGGGATTATAACCGGAGGTTCTGCTACTTCGCATATTGACGGCAAACTGGCTCGTCCATATACTATCGCAGCTTCGAAAGATTTCCCTATCGGGAAAAGCGGAATTTACCGCCCTGTAACCTTAGCCTATACAGCACTGGATGCTGCAAGCACTATTACCGCTGAACAAACCGAATCGGCAATGAGTGGAACCCTGCCTGCAAGTACATCACGGTATGCCAACCGTTACTGGACTCTTACCCAGACCGGTGCTACTGTATTTGCATACGACATCACTCTCGATGGAACCGGTTTCACCCCACTAGGAACACCGGTAATGCTGAAAAATGACCTGGGCACCATTACATCCCTGGCTACAACAGGAACTCCTCCTGCATATACAGCTACAGGACTCACAAACTTCAGCGATTTTACACTGGGAGATTACACACCGCCGGCTATTACTGCCGCTCCTTCTACCCTCACAGGTTTTGGCTATACGCAGGGATCAGGTCCTTCGGTTGAACAAACATTTTCTGTATCGGGTGTATTCCTTACCAACAACATCAGCATTGCCGCTCCAACTAATTATGAGATATCAACCACTACGGGAGCCGGTTTCACAACACCGATTACACTTACTCCTTCATCAGGAACAGTTGCCGCTACCACTATTTACGTCAGGCTGAAAGCCGGCTTAACGGCAGCTGCCTATAACGGTGAAGTGATCAATATCACCTGCACCGGTGCAACTGCTAAAACTGTTACCTGCAGCGGTGCTGTAATTAACCCGGTATTAAGTGTGGGCACATTAAGCAGTTTTGGCAGTGTATGTATTAATACCACAGCCGGACCATCCACCTTTACCATTTCAGGAACCGAGCTAACCACTGCCAATGTAACTCTTGGCGCTCTTGCCGGGTACACCTATTCGACCACTTCGGGCGGCACCTATACCTCAACACTTACACTGCCTCAAACCGGCGGTACTTTTGCAGCCACCGTATATGTCAAGTTCAGCCCAACCCTGGTACAATCGTACAACGGGAATATAGTGGTAAGCGGAGGCGGAGCAACATCCGTTAACTGCGCAGCTACAGGCATCGGTATCAACACCGCCCCGGCAGTTACTACCACCAGCCCTGCCACATTAGTTACAGGAATTACGGCAAGCTGCAGCGGAAATGTTACCGATGGCGGTTGTACAGCTGTTACGGCACGCGGTATCTGTTACGGATTAGCATTAAATCCTGATATTACAGGTACAAAGACTACCGAAACAGGCACAACAGGCGTTTTTACAAGTAACCTTACCGGTCTTACACCTGCTACTACCTATCATTACAGAGCATATGTAACCAGCAGTGTAGCAACCACCTATGGAAGCGATTTCACATTCACCACGCTGGCCATAGTGCCAACTGTTGTTACCAATGCCGCTACCGGGGTTACCTCAGTGGCAGCCTCGCTCAACGGCTCGGTTAACGCCAACAATTCGAGTACTGTTGTTACTTTCGAATACGGAACTACTGTTGCTTACGGAAATGTAGGAACCGCTGTACCAAGCCCGGTAACCGGAACAAGCAACACTGCCGTTGCCTTTGGTCTCACCGGATTAACCCCAAATACAACTTACCATTTCAGGGTTAAAGGCGTTAACATAGCTGGCACTGCCAACGGAAACGACCTTACCTTTACCACCACAGCAGTTCTCCCAACCGTTGTCACCAACGCAGCTACTCTGGTTACAGCCTCATCGGCCACCCTCAACGGCAGCGTAAATGCCAACAATACCAGCACGGCAGTTACTTTCGAATATGGAACCACTGTTGCTTACGGAACTGTTGTTACGGCAATTCCAAGTCCGGTTACAGGCATCTCAAGCACGGCTGTTACCTATGCGCTAAGCGGATTAGCACCCAACACCACCTACCATTTCAGGGCAGTTGGTGTTAGTACAGCAGGTACTGCGAATGGTAACGACCTTACTTTCACAACCTCTGCTCTTGCTCCTGTTGTTGTTACCAATGCCGCAACAGCTGTAGGTGCTATTTCGGCAACTATGAACGGAACCGTAAATGCCAACAACCAGACGGCTACTGTTACCTTCGAATATGGCCTTACTGCGGCTTATGGCACTATCGTAAATGCAGTTCCCAACACGGTTTCCGGATTTACCGCTACAGCAGTTTCGGCAGCCCTCGGCGGACTGGCACTCAACACTACTTATCACTTCAGGGTGGTTGCAGTAAATGCCACAGGCACCAGCAATGGAAACGACCTTACCTTCTCAACCAACTGTACATTGCCATCAGCAGCAGGCGCTATCAGCGGTCCGGCAAGTGCATGCCAGACATCGTCAGGAATTACCTACACAGTTGGTGCAATTACCCAGGCTACCAGCTATGTATGGACAGTTCCTGCAGGCGCCACCCTGGTAAGCGGCAACGGAACCAACACCATTGTTGTTGATTTCGGTGCAACGGCTGCATCAGGCAATATTTCGGTATACGGTACAAGCACCTGCGGAAGCGGCGCTGCATCAACCCTGGCTGTAACTGTAAATGCCCGTCCTGTCCCTGTTATCAGTGGATCATCCACAGCATGTATTACAGCTACCAATAACGTGTACTCTACCCAGGCCGGCAATACCGGATACACCTGGACAGTTTCGGCCGGTGGAGCCATTACTGCCGGTGCCGGCACCAATGCCATTACCGTAACCTGGAGTACGCTGGGTGCTAAAACCATTACCCTTAATTATACCAGTGCCGGCGGCTGTGCATCGCTGACTACGGGAACATTCAATGTAACCGTAAATGCAGTTCCTTCACCTACACTTTCGGGTCCAAATCAATTATGTGCCGGCTCAACAGGGATTGTATATACCACCGAAGCCGGTTTCAACAATTATGTATGGACTATTTCGTATGGCGGCACCATTACTTCCGGTCTGAATTCAAATATAGTTACCGTAAACTGGGCCACTGCCGGCAACAGAACTATTTCAGTAAACTACGATAACGCACTGGGATGCAGCGCTACACAGCCTGTAAATCGTGCAGTAACTATTCTATCAGTACCTGTTCCGCTGGTTACCGGCGAAAACCAGGTTTGCGAAGGAGCTACCGGAATTGCCTATTCAACTGAACCTGACAATACGAATTACACCTGGACCGTTTCAGCGGGCGGCACCATCACTTCGGGAGCAGGCACACAGGCTGTTACGGTTAACTGGACCGGCAACGGAAACCAGACAGTAAGTGTTGATTACACCAACGCACTCGGTTGCGGAGCTGTTGCACCAACAGTTTACAATGTACTTGTAAATCCAAAACCTGCAGCTGCAGGTGCTGTTAACGGAACAACTCCTGTATGTGCAGGAGCAGCCGGTGTTGTATACTCGGTAGCTGCTATAGCCAATGCAAGCAGCTATGTATGGACAGTTCCTGCAGGAGCTACCATAGCTTCCGGATCAGGAACCCAGTCCATTACTGTAAACTTTGCAAATACAGCGGCTTCGGGTGTTATTAAAGTAAACGGCACCAACACCTGCGGAAACGGAGCTTCATCTCCAAACTTCAACCTTGTGGTTAACCCGTTACCGGCTACACCTGTAATTACCCAGCATGGCGATACCCTTACCAGCAGTGCCAATTCAGGCAACCAGTGGTATCTCGACGGCCTTGCCATAGCAGGAGCCACAGGCAAAAAACACGTGGCTGTGTATACCGGAAATTACACGGTAATGGTAACCCTAACCGGATGCAGTTCGGCAGTTTCCAATTCAATACTTGTACTTCCGGTCGGCATTAACACCGTGAAAATAAGCAAGGTAATGGATATTTATCCGAACCCAAGCAACGGTCAGCTCACTATCAAAGTGGAAACCTCAAAAGCTGAGATTTATACCCTCGAAATCTTCAACAACCTCGGCGCACAGGTATGGAAACAGGAAGATGTAGCCATTAACGGCACCTACACGGCACATATCGACCTGAAAGGATCCCCTGCAGGCGTGTATATGGTTGCCTTACGCAACAAAGCCAACAGCATAGTGAAAAAGGTTATTATAATGAACTAATTCCTTCGCCATTACAATCGAAGAGGCTGTCTCCCGAAAGAGGCAGCCTCTTTTTTTTGCTGAAGGCAGATGGAATAAGTATTCAATAACCCTAAGTGCAGCAGGGATTTGAACCCTGAAAATATTCTCAATTACCAGAAATAGAACACGGATGACGCAGATAGAACGGATTAGCACGAATTTTTATCTTTACCTGTGTAAATCAGGTGAGGGGTCGAGGGAGCGAAAAAAGGGGATATTCTACCCTATGATTTTTTTAACCACGGAGGCACAGAGAACACGAAGCGACACTGAGAAGGGGCGAGGGAGAGATTGGGAGAGGGAGCGAAAGAAGGAGATATTCTACCCTATGATTTTTTTAACCACGGAGGCACAGAGAACACAAAGAACCACTCAGATTCCCTTGAACCTTTGAACGCCGCAGGCACTTGAACCCTTGAACTCTGAAACTCTGAAACCCTTGAACGCCGCAGGCCCTTGAACCCTTGAACGCCGCAGGCCTTGAACCCTTGAACGCCGCAGGCCCTTGAACCCTTGAACGCCGAAGGCACTTGAACGCCGCAGGCACTTGAACCCTTGAACGCCGAAGGCCCTTGAACCCTTCAAATATTTCCCCCTAATCCATAAATAATTCCCTATATTTGTCCCCCGTTATTCCCCAAAAAATACAGCGGCTAATCATCCTCTTCCTAATTAAGCCTTGTCAGCTATGAAGTCACGTAGCACATTACTCCTGTTTCTCTGTTTATTTCTCGCCGCTGCCCACGCACAAATCCCGTCTGGATATTACAATACAGCCACCGGGAAAACCGGCGCTACCTTGCAGGTGGCACTTTACAATATTATAAAGAACCATACTGCAGTAACTTATACCCCGGGGGTTTGGAATGCATATTATACCACAGATCTGAAAGCTAACGGCAAGGTTTGGGACATGTACAGTGATGTTCCAGGAGGGACTCCCCCCTACGAATATACTATCGGAACAAGCCAGTGCGGAACTAGTTACGTTGAAGGGGATTGTTATAGCCGCGAACATGCTTTCCCGCAAAGTTATTTTGCCGGAGCAACTCCAATGGTTACCGACTTGCATCACCTCTTTCCTGTTGACCAATATGTTAACGGAACCGGGCATAGCAATCATCCGTTCGGAGAAGTAACAACACCAACCTATACTTCGCTGAATGGCAGCAAGCGTGGACCCTGCACATCCCCGGGATATACCGGTACCGTTTTCGAGCCTATCGACGCCTACAAAGGTGACTTTGCCAGGTCTTATTTCTATATGGCCACCCGTTACCAAAATTTGATAGCCAGTTGGCAAACCAATAGTACCGAAGGAAATGTAATTCTTAACGGTACATCCTTCCCGGCTTACGAAACATGGTTCCTCAACCTGCTTTTATCGTGGGATGCTGCCGACCCCGTAAGCCAGAAAGAAATCGACCGCAACAATGCCGTTTATGCAATACAGGCTAACCGCAATCCCTTTATCGATCATCCCGAATATGTAGCGGCAGTATGGGCGCCAAATGCAGGGGTTCTGCCGGAGCCTACCAACTATCCCACCAGCTTTTCATCCCATAATATACAGCTGCAATGGGCCGATGCTACAGGTACCGTGGTGCCCGATGGCTACCTGGTACGCATGAGCACCACCAGTTTTGCTGCCATACAAAGCCCTGCTGACGGCATATCATACCCAATAACTACAACAGATCACGATGTGCCTTTTGGTGTACAATATTCCTGGTATAAAAACCTGGATACCAATACCACCTACTTTTTTAAAGTATTCGGTTATACCGGCACAGGCAGCAGCATTGATTATAAAACCGACGGGTCTGTGCCCCAGGTGCAACTTACAACGGGGCAGTAAACAACTAAACCTTCTTAGCACGATTCCCCTCTACCTGCAGATTGCTTCGGCACTACTCTTTTTTGCTTCCATAGGATGGATTTACTGCCTCGAAA
>Ga0114977_10003269_pt1 | contig 10395 bp, 10 predicted proteins | sample S_130805_MF_Meta_FD_87026 | JGI IMG/M metagenome (GOLD analysis project Ga0114977, IMG submission 87026) | Freshwater microbial communities from Lake Simoncouche, Canada to study carbon cycling - S_130805_MF_MetaG | ecosystem: Environmental > Aquatic > Freshwater > Lake | place: Lake...
ATTCACCCCCTGCTGCACCTGCGCAGCCCCTCCAGGCACCGCCCCCTGACCAGAAAGGAAATTCACCATCGCCGCATTGTTGTTCACCGGCACCGCCTGCCCGTTCACAATCATCGTCCCATTCGCCCCCGCCCCCGCCGCCGCATTCGGCTGCGCCCCTCCCGGCTGCCCCGGCACAAGCGCCTGTGGTGCCTGATACTGCCCCGCCGGATTGACCCCCGGCTGATTCTGCTGATTGGGCAGATTCGGCGTGCCTCCCGGCCTCATTCCCGGCCCACGCATGTTGCCCGGCAGATTCGGCTGCCCCGCCCCCGCCGCCGGCGCCCCTCCCTTCATGTTCGACAACGCCTTGTCATCAAACTGCACCTCCCCAGTCTGCCCGTCCTTCTCAAGAATCACCGACGTCTGCTTCAGCGTCCGCCCGCGGTTCAATCCCACAATCCGTATCCCCGACTTGTCCCCCTTCTTCCGCGGCGACCCATCCCCGTACACAGAAATCCGCTCCCCGTTCGCCTTCGTGTTCACCAGATAAACCGTCAGGTTCTTGTTCGATCCCACATACCCAGCCAGCACCATCCCCTCGAACGGATTCGGTGCCTCCGCCGCCGGCGGCTCCTTCAGCTCAAACTCAAACGGGCTCTTCGCCTGCAGATTCTCGTATCTCCCGAGATCGTAAACCCGCGGCGGAAACGCTTCCTCAGCAGGCGGTGCTGTCTCCGCCGCCCCACGGGCGACTGACAGCAAACACACCAGCGGCGCAGCAGCGCAGCTCAATAGCATGGTCAGATTGGATCGTTTCATTACTGTCCGGGGTTAACAGGATTAACAGTTTCAGGAGTGGCCGCAGCCGCTGGCACCACCTCGGCCGCTGGGGCCGCCGCCGCCGCATCGGGCTCAGGCGTCGGCACCGCCGCCGTCACAGGTGCTTCGACCACCGGAGCCGCCGGTTGTTCATTCATCGCAAACTCGTCCTCAGTCGCACTCTCCGGTGCCCACCACTTCTCAATCGTCACAAAACACTCCACAAACTGCTCCGCATCATTCTGCTCGTTCTTCCGCGGCACCATCGTCACCCGCGGCACAAACCGGAACTCGCTCGGCTTCTGCAGCCGGTACACAAACGTCATCACATCCGTCCACGTCCCCTTCACTTTCGTCTCGTAACGGCTCCGGATGAACGGCAGCTCGTCCGTCGGCATCAGCGGATCCAGCGGCCGCGGCGAAATCAACTCCAGATCCAGCCCCGACCGCAGGTCGTTCTGCACCAGATTGTCCAGATAAGTGTCCCGCGCCGTCTCGTCCGCATACTCCTTCAGATTGGCCCCGATCCACGCCCGCTTCTCCTCCGCCGCCGGTGCTTCCCTCCGCCACACCTCAAGCGAATTCACCTTCGCCTTCAACCCGGCAAGGCGTCGCTCCGACCGGATCGTCAGACTAGAATACCACGCCCAGCCAAGCACGTTGGCAAGGAGAAACAATCCACTGAGCAGGATGACTAGCATCCGCTTCTCGCTGGGCTTAAGCTGCGTCATCTTTCTTTTTGGTAGTGCCTTTGATCTGAAACGGAACCGCGCCATTCTTCGGCGCCTCAACCTTCGGAACCCATTCGTATTCCTTCAAAGCCGGATTGGCCTTGATCACATTCGTATAGCGGATCGAGTTCTGACTCGTCTGCCCCTCCCCCTTGATCGTGATGTCCGCCACCTCCCCCTCGCCAGTCTTGTGGTCACGCTCAATCTCAATGCTCGTCACCCGCACGTTCATGCTCTGCTGCTGATACAGCGGCTCCAGCACCTGCTTCAGCATCTCGATCGGATACTTGTCGAAATTCACCGCGGAATCCATCGCCTGCTCCTGCTTCACCGTCGTCTCCACCCACCCGTACTGCGCCTCCAGATTGCTCGCCGTCCGCTGCAGCTGGCTGATGCTCCGCTGCGTCATGAACCACTTCACCGCAAAAAATCCCGGAATGATCAGGTACGCCGCCGCACACGCCCCAGCAATGTTCCGAATCCGCCGCAGCTTCGTCGCCCGCTGCTTCCCTAGCGCCACCGACACCGGCTCAAACCCCGACGGCGGCACCGGCGGCGCTGGCGCAGGCCGCGCTTCACTCACCACCCGCACCCCAAACACCTGCTGCAGCGCTTCCGCCGCTCCTGGCGCAACCGCTTCCGTCCACAACCGGATCGTCTCCAGCTCCGGAGCCATCCCCTGCATGTACAGCGGCATCAGCATCTGCTCGATCTCCTGCGCCGTCTCCGGCCCCAGATCCGGTGTGTTCAACGCATGAAAATACAGCGGCTGATCCCCCCGCGTCACACAGAACACCAGCCTCCCCAGCTCCTTCCAGATCACCAGCGCATTGTCCGGCAGATAGTACAGATACGGCGAAACCTCGAACTGCTGCGGCGCACTCCTCGGCAAGGTGTCCGCACGCCCGGGATGCAGCACCGACGCCAGCAGCAGGGTCTGCCCGTCCACCACCTCCACCGTCCGGTAATCCATCAGACAACCAGCCGAAGTCTCCGGCTTCAAACCCTGCTTCTCCACCTGCACCTCGATAATGTCCGGCAGCAGCTCCCCATCCGTCGTCGCCGCTCGGATCGGCACCGCAAACGCCGCCGCCACAGGATACCCGAACACCCGGCTGAACCGACACTCCGCCGGCGTCGCCGTCGCCCCAAGCCGCTCCGCCAGCGCCCACCCAGTCGCAGTCTGTCGCCACAATTCCCACACGTCCTCCCCAGGAAGCAGAATAGAGTTCTCGTTGCCGGTGTTCGTTGGCTTCATGAATGACTGGGGTTCGGAAAAAACGGGATGCGAATCACGGGATCGTCTCGCTGGCTACTCGAAAAGCGGCACTTCTTCGCGGGTCAAAATCTGTGGGTTCGCATTCCGCCCACGCACAATCAGCACCACCCGCTTCCGGTACTCCCCCACCGTCGCCACACTCTCTATGTGCACCGTCTGCTCGTTCAGCCCAAACCGCTGCAGCGTCATCGGATCAGTCGCCTCAATGCCCAGCATCTGCAGCCCCGTATTGATGTCTTGAATCTTCTGGTCGTCCTCCGTGTCCTCAATCCCGTCCGCTCCCCACCGGCTCGTCTGCACAAACTCCGTCGCCTCCTCAAGAAACCTTCCGTAGTCATCCTGCGCATCAGACGTCGAACTGCTCGCCAGCATCGCCGCCGCCAGCACCTTCGGCTCCGCCTCGTTCAAATCCAACCCCCCACTGCTGTAAATCGTAAAAAAATCCCGCCAGTCCGGCGCATTCGCCGCCACCACATCAAACCCAGGCACCAGCAGCACTTCATCCAGCGAATAAAACGGCCGGTTGAACGGATACCCGATATACCCCAGCTCCTCGTACTCCTCCCGCTCCATCCCCTTCAGCGTCGTCTGATCATTCTGGTCCGTCCAGTCCATCAGCCGGTCAATCAGCGTGTCCGCATCGTCATTCCCAAGCCCCCACAACGAAAACATCCGCTCCAGCAGCACCCGGTCCTGGCTCTGCAGCACCCGGTTCAAATTAAACCGCCCGCCCTCCCCGCGAATCTTCACCACCACCGTCTCCCCATCCGTCAGCATCGGATTCGTCTCCGCACTCATGTTCAACAGCGCCGCATCATACTCCTTCACCACCGGATTCATCGCAATGTTGATCCCCATCTCCGCAAGCTGTCTCGCCCGGAACCCCTGCTTCTGCGCAATCGTCAGATCCATGTCGTGCGCCACGATCCGCACCGTGCTGTATATAATCAGCGACAGCATCGCAATCAGCCAGATCACCATCAGCAGCGCCGACCCGCGTCGACAATGCCGGCGGCCAGAGCTCTCAATGGTTGTTGCAACGCGCATTCTTATGGAAATTCACAGGTCTCCTGATCCCCAGCGCCAGTCAGCGCAGGCACCAAAGCAGATTCCTTCCAGCGCTTTTGACCACCGGACAGCGATTCCGTTCACTCGAATTCCTCGGCACCCCGCTCCCGCGGCCACGGATCATCCCCGCTCCCTCCATTTTCTGGCGCAAGGCAGCCAATTGTAAAAATTCCAGGATTCACAACTGCACGAAAATCCCCCCAGCCCACCCACCCCTCACCATCCCGGCCAGTTTTCAGCCCCCCTACCCAACCATTCAGCCCTCCAAACCGAGATTCTTCTAGCAAACCTCTAGGCAAGTGGAAATTCATAAAAAATTTACCGTGTCAGGACAAAATTTTCTTGTTCCGGACCCTCTCCGCTCTACACCTGAATCGTTCACCGCATCGGCATCCTGACAACCCCATGAAACGCCCCTCTCAGCCCTCAACTTCCGGTTCCAGCGGCCTCCGCCGCCTCCCGGATTCAGGCCTGATCAGCGCTCTCATGGCCTCGCCGCTCTGCCACTTCCCCTCCCCCTCCCTCGCAGCTCCGCTTCCACGCTCCCGTTCCCTGTCACATGCCTTCCCAAGACCGGCTTCTCATCCTCTGGCAGCACGTTTCCGACCACCTCCGTCAGAACGTCGGCCCCGACGCCTTCTCCCGCTGGTTCTCCTCAACCCGTCTCCTTAACGCCTCAGACTCAGGCGTCACCATCACCGTCCCAGACTCCATCCACCACCTCTGGATCGAGGAAAATTACCTCTCCGCTCTCCGCCAGGCCTTTACCCTCGTCCTCGGCGAATCCCCCCCCGTCTCCCTCACCGTCGACGACCAACCGCCTCGCGAGGCCCCCACTCCTCGCGATTCCTCCACCCCCCGCGAGGACCGCAATCTCCCCGACGACCCCGCCTCCTCACGCCAGGACCAGGAACCTGACCTCCCCGCCGTCGCCGGCCTCACCGCCGACCGCACCTTCGACAGCTTCGTCGTCGGTGCCAGCAACCAGTTCGCCCACGCCGCCGCCCACGCCGTCGCCACCAGCCCCGGCCGCGCCTACAACCCGCTCTTCTTCTACGGCGGTTCAGGCCTCGGCAAAACCCATCTCATGCAGGCCATCGGATGGCACATCGCCTCTCGCCGCCCCAAAACCCGCGTCGTCTACATCACCAGCGAGGAATTCACCAACCTCTTCATCCAGGCCCTCCAGACCAACTCCATCGTCCGCTTCCGCAAACGCTTCCGCCAGGCCGACGTCCTCCTCATCGACGACATCCACTTCCTCGCAGGCAAAGAACGCTCCCAGGAAGAATTCTTCCACACCTTCAACGCCCTCCTCGACGGCCACAAACAAATCGTCCTCTCCAGCGACCGCCCCCCAGGCGAAATCAAAGACCTCGAAACCCGTCTCGTCACCCGCTTCGAATGGGGCCACACCGCTGAACTCACCCCGCCAGACGAGGAAACCCGCGTCGCCATCCTCCGCAAAAAAGCAGAATCCCTCTCCGTCGATGTCCCCGCAGACATCATCTCATGGCTCGCCGGCCGCATCCGCAGCAATGTCCGCCGCCTCCACGGCGCCTTCATCCGCATCGCTTCATGGATCTCCCTCAACGGGCCCCTCTCCATCAGCCAGGCCGAAGACCTCCTCCGCGACCTCCTCCGCCAGGAAGCCGAAAACGGCATCAGCATCGACAAAATCCAGAAACTCGCCGCCAAGGAATTCGACATCCGTCTCGCCGACATGGTCAGCCGCAAACGCACCGCCGCCATCGCCTTCGCACGCCAGGCCGCCATGCACCTCACCCGCGAAATGACCGGCCTCTCCTACCACGAAATCGGCGAAGCCTTCGGCGGCCGCGACCACGGCACCGTCATGCACGCCTGCCGCACCGTCGAAAAACGCATGAAAGCCGACGAAAACGTCCGCCTCCGCATCACCTCCCTCGAAACCGGTCTGCGCCGCAATCTCTAGCACTCCCCCTCCCCTCTCATGGCCTCCCTCACGCCACCCCCCGCCCTCCTCGTCCTCGCCGCCGGCATGAGTTCCCGCTACGGCGGCAAATCCAAACAAACCGACGGCATGGGCCCCGCCGGCGAAACCCTCCTCGACTACTCCGTCTTCGACGCCCTCGCCGCAGGCTTCTCCCGCGTCGTCTTCATCATCCGCCGCGAAGGCGAATCCGAATTCCGCGACCGCGTCGTCCGCCGTCTCGAACCCCACCTCCCCGTCGATCTCGTCTTCCAGGACCTCAACGACCTCCCCGCAGGCTTCTCCACCCCGGACTCCCGCCAGAAACCATGGGGCACCGGCCACGCCGTCTGGGCCGCCCGCCACGCCATCCACGAACCGTTCTGCGTCATCAACGCCGACGACTACTACGGCACCGCCTCCTTCGCCGCCATGGGAGCCTTCCTCCGCTCCCTGCCACCCGACCAAAACCCCGCCCCATGGAGCATGGTCGGCTTCCCCCTCCGCAATACCCTCAGCGAACACGGCCGCGTCGCCCGCGGCCTCTGCTCCGTCAACCCCAGCGGTCTCCTCTCCTCCGTCGAAGAACTCACCGACATCTACCGCACCCCCTCCGGCGCAGAAAACCGCACCCCGGACTCTCCCCCACGCCCGCTCACCGGCGACGAAACCGTCTCCATGAACATGTGGGGCTTCACCCCCTCCGTCTTCGACACCTTCGGTGCCGAATTCTCACGCTTCCTCGCCGCGTCCATCTCCAGCCCGTCCGCCGAATTCTACATCCCCCTCGGCGTCGACGCCGCCATCCGCTCCAACGCCGCCACCTGCCGCGTCCTCCCCACCGACAGTCAATGGTTCGGCGTCACATGGCCCGACGACCGTCCCCGCGTCGTCGACGCCATCAAGGCCCTCGTCGCCTCCGGCCGCTACCGCTCCCCACTCTGGAGCTGACCCCGCGCAGCAGCCGGAGGCTGACAACGCCTCACATCAAGGCTGCCCCGCCGCCTTGCCGCCAGTCTCCGCCTTCAGCGTCTGCCCCTCTAGCCACACGTACTCCTTCCACGCGCCTTCATACAGCCGCACCTTGGGGAACCCTAGCAGGTGCTTCAGCGCAAAATACAGCAGGCTCCCTTCCCGTGAGGTGCCGCAATAGCAGATCACATCCTTGTCAGGCGTGATCCCCGCAGCCGCCAGCTCCGCCTTCACCGTCTCCAGCGGCCGGAACTTGTGCGTGTTGTCCTTCTCCATCATCCGCGCCCAGTGAAAACTGATCGCTCCCGGAATGTGCCCCTTCCTCAGCCAGATCTCGTCCTCTCCCTGATACTCATTCAGCGGCCGCGCATCGATCAGCAGCTTGCCAGCCTTGCCCGCATGCGCCTGCACCGCCTTGATGTCCGCTGCAATCCCCGGCTCCCCCTTCTTCGGCAGCTTCCCCGCAGGATTCCCAAAATACTCCTGCACCGGCTTCAACCCAGCCTTCACCCACTCCGCAAGCCCGCCATCCACCACCCGGATGTCCTTCACCCCCGCCTTCTCCAGCACATAAACCACCATGCTCGTGCTCAGCACTTCGTCATTCGGCAGCGCCGCCCCCGTCGCATACACCAGATGCGTCCGCTCCCGGTCCACCCCCGCCCGCACCAGCAGCGCCCGCGTCAGTTCCTCCGGCAGATACTGCACCGGCACCGCCTTGTCAGTCCCCCGCAGCGTGTCAAAATTGATATGATGCGCCGTCGGCAGATGCCCCCGGAAATAATCCTTGTACCCCCCGCGCGTATCCAGCACCACCGGCCGCTTCGATGCGTCAGGATTCTCAATCATCTCCTTCGCCTCCGCCACGGATACCAGCCCGATCCCCGCACGCAGCACCGCAGGCAGCAGGACCAGCAACAGACAACTCAGTTTCATTTTCATTCTCATGTTCATTTTCATAATGTGATAGCAGTTCAATGTTTCGAATCTCCTGTCAGAAGGTGAAAATCAGATTTGCCTTCGCGATGAAACTCACCGCCCCCCGGTCAGGAAAATTCACCCAGCTCTCGAGAACCACATGCTTCGATAGCGCATACTTCGCTCCCACCGACGGCAGCCACGCATCGCCGTCCCGGACCTGCACCAGATCCGCATTCAGATTCAGATCCCGTCCCGCCACCTTCCACGTCCGGTCCACCCCGAACAGCGCACTGTTCCCGTTCTGCTGCAATCCATACCCGCCGTGCACCCGCACCACCCCGAAATCATGCGCGACCATCGCATACGTGAACGGCTCACTCCAACGATCCTGATCCGTCAGCGCCACGTTCGCCACCCCAACCGCGAACCGCCCGCCTTCCCACGGACTCACATTCACCTTCGCCTGATACTGCAGCGCCCCGGCGTCCCCCGGCGCCACCGGACTGTCCAGCCCCCACTCAAAAGAAAACGGCTTGAACTCCCAGCCCGTCTTCATCCCTAGCCAGAACGAATGCCGCCCCGGCCCGTTCGCCGCAAACTGATTCGCTCCCCCAATACTGCTGAACGCCTGCAGCGCCACCGTCCGGTGCGGCACCGTGTCCGCCGTCGGGATGTTGTTCAACCCGGTCGGCGTCGCCCGGACTCCCGGAACCCCCGCCGCCAGCACCACGCCCAGCATCACCAATCGCGCTCTCACTCCAGCAGCTTTGTTCATCGTGTGTCTCTGTTTCATCGTGTGTTGTGGTTTCTTTGTGTTTCGTGGTTTCAGCGAAATTCACCCGTCAGCCGCAGCACCGCGTAAGCACCACCCGCCAGCACCGCCGCACACGGCAGCGTCACCACCCACGCCGCCAGCACCGGCCGCACCGTCTTCCATCGCGCCTGCCCCGTCACCATCCCGATCCCCAGCAGCGCCCCCACCGAGACATGCGTCGTCGACACCGGCAGCCCATGCACACTCGCCGTCGTGACCAGCAGCGCCGTCGCCAGATTCGCCGCAAACCCCTCCCATGGGTCCATTCCCGTAATCCCGTGCGCCAGCGTCTCCGCCACCCGCTTCGCCCCGACCAATCCACCGCACGCTATCGCCGCTGCCACCAGCACCATCGCCCAGCTCCCCCCTAGCCACCCGCTTCCCGCCATCAGCGCCGCCATCTTAGGCGTGTCGTTCAACCCACGCGCAAAACACACCGCCCCGGCACTCAGCCAGTGCCCCGCCTCCAGTCCGCGCGTCCTCCCTTCGCGCTCCCGACTCACCCTCCGCACCACCGCATGCACCACCACCCCCGCCACCACCGCCAGCACCGGACTCACCAGCAGCGGTCTCAGAAAACTCTCCCAGACCATCCCGCCATTCACGCTCCCTGCCACCCAGCCGCTCCCCATCAGCGCCCCAACCAGCAGATGCGTCGTCGATACCGGAAAACCTAACCGCGTCGCCAGCAGTCCAGCTCCTCCCGCACCGCCAGCCACCGCCAGCAGAAACCGCGGCTCCGCCACCATCGCGTCAGGCACCAGCCCCTTCCCCGAAAACGCCTTCACCATCGCCCCGCCCAAACCCGCCGCCGCAAGGCTCCCCGCCGCAGTCGCCACCGCCGCCCACCGCACCGCCGCCCCGTACCCGCACGTCCCGCTCCCATACAGCGACGCCACTCCCTTGAAATTCGCATTCGCACCATTCGCATACGCCACCACCACCACCCACAACACAATCATCCATGTCAGCGCATTCATTATTTGTCCAGTTCGGCAAATATCAGGCTCATGTCATCCCCGGTTTCTTCGCTCATCTCACTCCCCTTCAGCCCTCCGCCCCGTCACGGTGCGTCGGCACCGGCTTCCCGGGCCGGAAATGCTCGGCATGCTCCACCACCGCCTCCAGCCCGGGCACCGCCGCCACCACTTTCCCTAACCCTTCCCGCAGCGCCTCCAGCAGCACCGCAGGATCCGCCTCCGCCCGCAGATTCACAATCAGCTGCCCCCCGCCCACCGGCTCGTCCAGCTCCATCCCCAGCTCCGCCACATAATCACTCCGCACCAGATTCACACTCGCCAGCTCCCCCGCCAGGCTGTTGTCAGGACTGAAGGTCATCTTGAAATGCGCAATCTCGGCACCAGCTCCCGCCAGCAATCCCTGCACCGCACCCGCCAGCTCCCTCAGCACTTCATTCGCATCAAACTCATCCGCATGCCGCAATGTCACCGTCGCATTCAGCCACCCCAGCAGCGCCTCTCCCTCCGCATAAACCTCGTAATCCACCGCCATCGGATTCCGCCGCGCCTGCTCCCCTGACATCAGCAACTCAAACAACGCCTCCAGCCCCGTCTCCTCCCGCGGCGACGCCGCCAGCACCCGCGCCAGCGGATACTCCCGACTCAGCACACCCCTCAATTCCTCCAGCTCCTCCGCCCCCAGCAGATCACTCTTCGTAATCACGATCAAATCCGCTTCCTCCAGCTGCTTCCGGAAAATATACGCCACCTTCGCAGAAAACGTCCCCCCTCCCTCCAGCCCGAACACCCGCCGCGCCCGCACCGGATCCACCAGCACCGCCAGCGGCGCCACCGTAAACGAATCCCCGTACAGCCGCCGCAACGGATACGTCACCGTC
>Ga0114977_10003275_pt1 | contig 10386 bp, 4 predicted proteins | sample S_130805_MF_Meta_FD_87026 | JGI IMG/M metagenome (GOLD analysis project Ga0114977, IMG submission 87026) | Freshwater microbial communities from Lake Simoncouche, Canada to study carbon cycling - S_130805_MF_MetaG | ecosystem: Environmental > Aquatic > Freshwater > Lake | place: Lake...
CCCATATCACTTGGAAAGAGAGGATCGAGGGGTTTGCGACGCTGATGGATATCTTTCCGATCGAGGAATTGGCTAGATGCGGGTAGCGTCGCGTCGGTCAGCTCATCGAGTGTTGCGGAGCGCAGTCGTCCCAACACGTCGCTATTGAGGCTGGTATCTGAATTCCAATCGTTAGTACGACTGAAAAGTTCGATACTCCTCGTCATGGCGTTTCCAATCCCTTGGCTACGCTGAATGAGCTCTTTTCGGGTTTCTTGAATACTCCAAAGCAGTCCACCTTCGAGATTAAATGCCCAATGCTGACCTTGGAGATCGTTACTGAACCGTTCGATGCGCCGCAGCAACTGCTCGTGCGCTTGGGATGTACCTTCGACTTGAGCAAGCTCCTTGATTTCCTGCCTTGTTTGGTCGAGGACTCTTAAGAAGGGCTTGGACTGATCACGCAAGTGCTGCGTCAAGTGCGGATCCATTTGCGACGAAAGCTTCATTACCCCCTCGATGTATTGGTCGGCGATCGTTTGAGAGCGAGCAAGCGAAGCGAAGTCGAGGTCGTTTCCTTTTTGTACTTGTGTACGCTGATGATCTCGTAGAACCATGAGATCCTTGGTCATCGCCGTCATTGTTTCATGGCTTAAGAATTGACGATTAATGTCGCTCAAACGTTGTGAATATCCTTCTGCATCATCAAATGAAGCGATAGACCGATCCACTTGCTGTTGAAGTATCTGAGCAAGTTTGTCTGGAATCGCGTCTGGTTGGCCAGGAATGCTCACTGGTTGCCAAGCTTCAGTGTTGGCAGCGAGTGAAATCGATGTTGCATGTTCCTTTTCCAACTTCGAGACAGCTCGAACGATAAACTCGGTTTCCGTTTGATCTAAAGGTCGTGAAAGATTCGGGATGATCTGAGAAGCTAGCCCTCGAATCTTCTTCGTCAAAGTCGTCCATTGTCCGACGAGTTGGTTGACTTCGGCGGCAATCGACTGGCGAATTTGAGGATCGAGTTTCGGATCTTTGAGCTGCAGGATCTTCGGTCGGAGTTCTGCGCGCGAAGTACGAATCAGGTCTGCGAGTTTTTGAAGATCGGGACCGAGAACAGCACGATAGATAAGCGATTGATGTCGATTGCGGTCAAAGTCCTCGGAAGCAAGGCTTAACTGAATAGGAACCGAATACGCAACGTGATCAGCCGAATCCTTGGCAGCCATTCGAATAGCGACGACATCGCCGCTGGCAAGGGATCGAGAAAGCAGATCCCATTTCCACTGAGCAGTTCCACGCGTGGCATGCACGACGCCGTCCAATCCAGTCCAACTTACTAAAGCATTCGTAGTTGCAGCATGCTTCTCGGAGTCGAGTTCCATAGGGATTGGAAGATCGATTGGCTCCCAGGGTTTTCGATTCACAGAGATTTCCTGAGTAAGTGTGGTACCAGGCAAATCGTCGGCAACCGCAACCGCCATAGAGATGAACTCTTGGGGAGAGACAATCCAACTCTGGTTCGCCATCGGTGGCGTATTCCAGAGAGTCTTATCGGCCACCATCCACGCCACGTTTGGGGCATTGTCGTCAGCGCATTCAATTTCAAAAAATGGACTGAACGTATTCTCGATCGGAGTCAAAGCTCCAGGCACTTCGGCAGTAAGCTTGACTTGGGCTTTCAAATCGCGATCGATTTGCAGAGATGTCCCCCAGCGCTGAGTTAGCGGATCGAAAGTCAGATCAACCAGCTTCTTTTCGCCGGAATCGAGTTCTTCAAGGGAAAGTCTTGCTGATTGCAAGGACATAGAAGGAACCACGGACAAATCGAGTTTTGAATCGCTTAAAACCCGGACATTCCCAAGTTCGCTGCTGCGTACTGAGGGAGGCATGTTCGTGTAGGATGGAAACTCTATTTTGTGGTGAAATTCTACCGCTCGTGGTCGCGGTGTTGTTTGCAGTTTTCGATACGAAGTAACCGCATCCCCGGATACGAATCGGTACTCGAGGGGCTCAGATTGGATCGATGCGATCGAGGCGAAGGTTAAGGGCTCGCGTTGGGTTACGTTCATCTCGATGCGAGTGGGCTTCGAGGAGCGAGAAGTATTTTTCGAACCAGAGTTCGGGGCAGGGCGGAGCTCTAAAAATGCTGACTCGGTCAGTTCCCCTTGTACCTCGATCTCAAACGAAACGCTTTGGTTCTCTGGAACAGTCAGCTCATCGCGACTGGGTGCGAGAATCATGATCTGGGACTTTGAAGGTCGCTGAATATCCAAAAACGGAAATAAAGCTCGCGCGAAGCGATTCGCATTTGGAGGTTCGGTACAGCGCAGAGGATCATCGCCAGGGCGATGGCCCCAATCGCAGCGCAGATAGGGCGTAGAACAAGACTCCACGGTAAAAGCGAACGGGGGGAAATAGATCCTAGCTGATCTGAAACATTTCTCTGAATCGCTTGAAGAAACTCTGGGCTGAAATGACGCTTTTCCATTGGCGTATGCTCAAGCTCGACCGCCGACAGAAGGCTTTCATTGAATTTAGGAGTAGCAGACTCGACGTGTTGTGCGAGTTGAACTTCGTCGATCTTCTTCCAAAGTCGGGTTAGACCAAACCAACAACCCAGGCTTAAACTTGCGACATACATTCCAACGCTTAGGGCCCAGCGTGTCGGATCGTCGATCCAACGCAAAGCATCGAGTGCGACGATGATTGCAGCACAAGCGATTATGCAAAGCGTTGCAAATGCGAGACCTTGCAGAATCAGCATTCGTGACTGGCGTGCACCAAATTTCCGCAACCACTTATGGATTCCATCAAGGTGGGTAGAAACCACTCCATTTGGAGATTTCGCATTATCGAATGAAGCTGTGGTAGTACTCATCAGACAAACCCCGCACGTTTTCTAAGAAACCATTCGATGGAGAGTAACGCCATGACACCAAGGAACCAAGGATAACTTTGCCATAGGAGTGTTCGCGATTGCTCTATCTTACCGGACTGCAGCGACTCCATAGCTTCATTGATTCGGTCCGCTTGGGACTCGTCGAAATACTTTCCATTGGTGGCATTTGCGATTTGTTCGAGAAGCATCCGATTGGAGGCGAGCACTTGCATTTCGACATCTTCAGAAGGTCGCACGATGAACTCGGTACTTAAATCCAAAGCTTCATTCGGAAGACCTTGGACTTCCAGGCGAACTTGGTAACGACCGGGAAGCAAGGTAGAGATTACCGCCGAGACCGCGCCAGTCCCTTCAGCCTCTTGCCCCAACGGAATGGACTCTATGCAGTTCCCATCTTGCTCGATGATCGCGAATGCTTTGGGATCGATGAGTGGATTTTGATCGGCATCGCGAAGCCTAGCACGGATCAAAATATCCTGACCGAATGCATAAGAGCGGTCACCTGAATCAAGGGCGACATAGTCATTCTCGACTGCGTAAGGGGCTTGCATGGTCCATTGAGCAAGTTGATTCCAAAATCGTTGGTGATAGAGGTCGGCGACGTTGTAACGCCATCTCCAAGACTCATCGTGTGCGACGTACACGACGCGTCCTTGGCCGGCTCTTCGCGACACTAGCAGTGGAAAACTCTGCTCCTCTAACTTACCACTTACCATCGTCTCAGCACCAGCCGCTGGCTGAACCCGACGTGCGATTTTTGGTGGCGGAAAAGCTTCCCAAAGCTGCTTGTTCGTAGCTGGGTCTTGTTCGAAGTCGAAGGCACGCTGTTGCATCCCAGCATCTTCTAATTGGATTTTCGTTATCGAAACAGGTGCAGTTTCTTCGGAGTAGCGAATGGGTAACCAATCCACATCCTCTTTTGTGACAACATTATTTGGAGGGTCACGGCCGGTATCAATCAGGATTAGCCCTCCACCAAGATCCGATACGTAGTCGGAGAGCCAGCGCAGTTGCGACTCAGTCCAGGAGTTGAAGCTATCGATGGTGATAACGACAAGATCAAGTCCGATCAGTTGATCTCGCGACTGAGGGAACGAATTCTTTGAGAACTCATCCGGTCCTAGAATCGATTCAGCTTCCCATGCAACATCGCGTTGAAAAGCATTCTTGATATATCGAGCTTCCCAACGCCCACGGGGGTCGACGACGAGGACTCGGTTTTTCCTAAGTACACCCCAGAGAGATGAGTCGAGTGAATTATTTTCTTGCGAAGCATCTGGGCGATCACGATGGAGTGAAAAGTTCAAATCGATCGGTAGTGCTTTCGCACGTGACTTTGATTCCGTATCGGAGATGAGTTTTTCGCCTGCGATACGATATTCGATTGTTCGCTGCGCACCACCATCGGATTGAAAACTTTGCGTCCACACGAGATCGCTTCCCTTACGGATTTCCAACCGGTAGGTTTCCCCGATAGGCAACTGCTGTTTGATCCGAGCGGTTCCTTGAAAGGCATCGGTTTCAAAGAGGGTCTTCGTGTGATCGACGCCAAGAATTCCCAGGTCTTCAGGTTCGCTTTCCCGCCCGTAACCGATCGTAAAAATCGGAATCGACGCTTGTGCGAATCTTTCAGCGACCGCCGATGGGGATTCTCCAGCGTTGCTTTGACCATCCGAGAGTATAACAACAGCGGAATAAGGTTTCGCTGAGAGTATCGAAGGATCTTGGGCTGATTCGGATTGCGAAGTCGTCGACTGAGAGTCGGGAGATGAGTCCGTCGAGGATGACTTAGGAACTGCAGAGCGAAGCAAACCTGAGAGCGCATCACCGAGTGCCGTCTGGGCACCATCTGCATAGTCGCCAATCGAGGAATTCGTGTTTTGAGCATTTCCTTGCGTTACTTGATTATCTCGCAAAGGCCAACGTGTAACTTTCTCATTCGACTTCAACAACGAATCCCACAGTACGGGTCGTTCGGTAGTATCGCGGTCTGAAGCGTTGCCCTGTGCGTGATCGAAGGAGAAGAGTTTCAGGTGGAATCGGGCACGCTGTCGATCAAGCCATCCAAGGTCTGATTCCGATCGACTGGTAAGCCATCGACTTGCGCGTTCAAAACGCGAATCCGCGTCTTGAGCGTCAGATTCAGCAAGCGCCATGCTGGCGGATGAATCGATTAGTACAGCGACACGACTCAGTTCACCGGTAAGCCATTCCTGCACTAAAGTAGGACCGCATAGCATCGCCAAGATCAAACCAAATGCGGCGGCCCGAAGGGATGGAAGAAGCCAGTTGAATGGAGCGCGAGCAAAGCGCGACTCGCGATAGTAAAACCACCATACACCAGCCATTCCCAAAAGCATCAATGGGATCAATGACCAAAGAGGCAACAAGCCATGAAACTGTAACTGATTCATCTTGCTGCCCCCGTGAGTGAATGGCTAGGTCGCACCTGACGAGGGTTCAATGACTGCTGTAGAAACATTTCCGCCAAGAATAGAACCAGCAGACCTAGCCAGAACCAAGTCCAAATCTCTTTTCCAGACGCATTGGAATTCTCCTGCTTGATCCACGATTGGGCGTCACGATAAACATTTGCTTTGGTATCTTTCGCAAACACCTCAAGTTCATCGCTGGACATTAATGTTCGTGCAAGCTCCACTTTTCGATCTTTAGAAGGAAGCACCACGGCTGCGTTTATCCGCCGATCCCCAAAAGTGCTTTGAGCGATTCCCTCGAAGCGTGAAGAACCCAAATCAATCGTACGAAATAGAATCGGTTCCTTTCCATCGGTCGCTTTTTCATTCAGCGGCACATCGCGTGTAGCTGTTGCGGGCAATTGCACTGTGAGAGATTTCCGATCCTGGAAAAGACTAGCGACTTCATTCGATAACGGATTGGTCTTACCGGTCACGGCACTGAGGTCTTCGAACCAAGACTCACCAGGGGAAACTTGATTCCAGCCAGAGCGCCAATGGAGAAGTGAGGTCATCAACTTTTGAACGAGCGGGAGGTAGACAGGAAGGGCCGGTAGATTGCTATCGTCATCATCGCCGCTCGACATCATCCAGTAGACCTTACCGGAGCCGATGTTTGTTTTCATTATAAAAGGCATGCCATCGGCAAACTTAGCAATTGCGATTGCTTGCGGTTCCTCAACAAGTAGTTCGTGCCTTGCTGCAAACTGTGCAGACTTCAATGCATCGAGTGAAGCACGCGATAATTCAAAGGGAGCATCGGCGGTGAGATTGATTTCACCTTCCCAAGTAATTCGAGGGGACAATTTGCCGATCTTCAGTCCGCCTTCAGAGAGGGGTTCCCATGCGTTGAGCTTTTCAGCTTGGACCTTATCACCGAGGCACATTAGCAATCCGCCCCCCTTCTCGACGAAGTTCCTCAACCACTTTCTCTCATCGGCTGAGAAATCGGGGACATTGCAACAAACAACCGCTTCGCATGTTCGTAGCGCATCTTCATTCCAACCGCCGGGTGTAACGACTCGAGTGGAGAACAAGTCTCCGGGTTCGCCGCGCAGAAGTGAAAACGGGGTGAGCGCAAGGCGAATAAAATCCGATTCGCTTTGCATCGCTTCTTGTTTACGATCCCCATCGATGATGAGAATACTCGCCGGCTCGCGAGCTCGAATGACATTTGTCAACGAATGATCCTGCGGCGTCGAATCTTTCCAATCTGCGAATACTTTGAGAATGCTATCCCCAGCGTTCTTGGGGGACCATTGAAAGCGAATGGTTGCGGTGGAATTAGCGGACACGGATACCGATTGACGTTCTACTTCATCGAGTCCATCCATGAAGACTACAGGAACGACGGCATTCTGGTTCGAGTGATTTTGCAACGTGGTCGATATCGTCATTTTTCCTTGTGGGGTAACGTGCGACGGAATACTGTCGATGGCTAGGAGTGCAATGTCTGCATTGCTTGCCGAATTACTTGCCGAATTGCTTGCGGCAACATCTTGCGAGTCTGATCTACCGACTTGAAAGAACGACCACTTGATGGGGACAGAACGATTCGAAAATGCAGTGGCAAGGTCTCTGGCGATGTCTTGAGAATTCGAATTCCATTGACTGGATTGGAAGTCCGATAGAACCAGAAGATGCCTTTTGGAGTTCGTCCCTTGATCGAGCCATTGGGTAGCCAACGTGACAGCTTCGGAGAGATCGGTCGATCCGGCAATTTCGTTCTTTTTCGCTCGGTTTTCGATTAGCTCTGCGAGTTTCATTTTCAAAAGAGAGGCAGGCTGATGCTCGCTTTCGATTTGTGCGGGTTTCCCTGCCCATATGAGGGCTGCTTCACTACCGGCGGGCAACCCCTCTAAGACGCTGCGCACATGCGCGACCGCTTGTAGGATTCTCGAAGAAGAGCTCCCAGGTCGAATCGATTCATTGGAAGCTTGGTCGGCAGGCACGGGCTGCAAAGCGGACTGGCCTTGCGAAAGCGTATACATCGAGAGGGAATCATCGATGAGGATTGCCAAGCTTACAGGACTAGCGTCGGCGGAATTCTTCCAAGCTTGCAGCAATGGCCTGGCCATGGCGAGTGCGAGCAGTACCGGGATCAAGCAACGAACGAGCAGCAACAGAAGTTGTTTCCACTGAACTCTCCTTGAGTTTACTTTCACGGAGGACTCGAGGAACTGCATCGCCCCCCAATCGATCGTCATATATTTGCTTCGATTGAGCAAATGAATGAGCAGCGGGATTGTAAAAGCTGTTGCTCCGAAGGCGAGCAAGGCATTGAGAAACGTCATGCTTGACCTCGATGCGATAGGTAGGTGGCTAGCACGGCGCTAAAGGATTCAGATGTACGTACGGGGATCCAATCGATTCGATTCTGCCGGCAAGCGGCTTGGATTGCATCTTGGTGAATTTGAAAGTTGTTCAAATAGTTGCGACGAAGCGATAGGGGATCAACGAGTTGTTGTTGATCGCGGGCTTCTAACGATCGGAACATAGTTCGGTTTTGGAAGGGAAAGTCTATCTCGTCGTCATCGAGGATTTGGAAGAAGACGATTTCTTGATTATTGGCCCGCAACATTGATAAGCTTTTGAAAAGCGATTCGGTTTTACCGAACCCATCGCTGATGAGAAACAGCAACCCACGTTTTCGACAAACGCTCAAAAGCTGATGCAAGACGGCCCCAAGGTCGGTTTCGTTTTGGCATTTAGAAGCAGCAAGCGACTCGAGAATAAGACGCAAATGGTTAGGTCGCGACTTCGGAGGAATCGTAGCTCGGATAGATGTATCGAAGGTCGCCAAACCAATCGAGTCTTGTTGCGAGATCAGCAGATATGCCAAGCAAGAAGCGAGTCGGATCGCATAATCGTGTTTAGAGAGTTGGTTGGCTCTCGATCCGACATAGTTCATAGATCCACTTTGGTCGACAGCAAGCGTAGCGCGGAGATTGGTTTCATCCTCGTATTGGCGGATGTAGAGTCGGTCGGTCTTGCCAAAAAGCTTCCAATCGATCGAGCGAACTTCGTCACCGTGCACATAAGGACGATGCTCCTTGAAGTCGATGCTAGCGCCAATATGTTTCGAGCGATGAATTCCACCCGTAACCCCTTCGACAACATCCTTAGCCAGAAGTTGCAGGGCAGAGACTTTTGCGATGTCGTTTGGCCTTAGCCAACGAAACAGGGGGTTCGTGCTCAAGATGCTTTACGATTCGGTCAGAGGTGAACGAGGTATCGCATAAGGATACCAGGGGCTGCGGTGGGAGGATTTGGCGGGGCCATTATCATACCATCGGCAAGCGACCGGTACGAGTAAATCCCAGGGCAGGGATGTCAATGTTGAGGACTGGCCGACCTGATTGTCGAACTGATAATCGTGGCGAAATCGCCCGGTTTTGCGTTTCCCGACAAAACCTATTGAATACTCTTGCTCAAAAAACTGCCGCTTAGAGCGATTTTCAAGGGAAAAGCTACAAAGGTGCAGATATCTGGTAGGAACTATTCAGCGGATAGGTCCGCAAGCCAACTTTGGCTCTCCAAGTTCAATCGGTAGATGAGCTGGTTGTAATCATAACGGGGGGTAGGGGCGGTGTTTCCGGAAAACGTGTGAGTATAGGTCCCTTCGAAAAACACAACGCGACCATTCTCTTGGAAAAACTCCGGGTGCAGTTTCGGATTGTAAAACGAATAATTCGGGTGACGAGCAATTAACTTGGCTTTACGCCATGGTCCAACAGCGTCACCAATCGATTCGCTGTAATAGATGTTTCCCAGCATGGAATCATCGCCCTGAAGTTGGGTGAAGACCATGCACCAGCGATTGCGGCTTGGGTTCCAAGCGACCGAACCGTTATGCATTGTTACTTCCTTACCGGAATCTATATCGATGATGCGGCACAACCGCTCTTCAGGTGCCATCAATTTCTCTTCGACCAACTGACGTTCTTCCTGCTGAGACAGTGGACGGGTTGCCCGTCTCCACCGATAAACAAGTTTGCCTTGCGCATCGCGATCGAGCTTTCGATCGGAAAACTTAGTCCCATCCTGCAAGCAAGTGTATCCTTCGTACTGACTCGGTTCGATGAACGCTTGGGCTGTTGCAAGAACTCGAACGTCAGGAATGGGAGAACAGAAAGCGAGGTACTTTGTTTCCTTCTCGACATACTCGATGACGTGAGCTTGGGATTGAGGAAACAAATCCGGAGAGCGATCCCAGTCGACCAGATGCTCGAACGACTCGGTCTGCGAGTTCCATTTGGCAAACCCCCATCGATAAGCTTGGAGTCCCTCTTTGATTTTCACGTAAGGAGCGAACAACGACTCGCTCGAGGGTTGTGCTTGATCGCGGATGGTAGCTAATGAAAGGAGCCAGCTAGGTCCTTCACCAGGCATTCGAGCCATGGGTTTCGATCGATCTTCCTTATCAACCCAATGAAAAAATTCGGGGGGAGCTTGATCGAGCCCGATTCCCCTTATGGAACCTTGAGCATCAGGCACTAGGGTCGTTGCTCCAGACATTTGAAAACTACCTCCTATCGGATAATGGAGTTGGGAGGTATCCCCCCAGAACCAATAGAGTTTGTCTCCAAGCGTTGCGGTCAAAACGCTATCGCATCCGATCGACGGGTTCTCGCTTGATGGTGCAAGGGCCGAATGATCGTTGAGCAAATTGAGTTTGTGCGAGTGGACATATCTAGCAACACCGGTGGACCGGTACATCCGTTCGGCGGGTTGTATTCGTTTTATTTCGAGAATTGCAGATTCGCCGGGAATACAGTCGAGGCGAGTTCCTGAGATTCCAAAACCATCTTTTGCGAAAGCATACCCGGGGCTTTCGATAGTGAAGAAGACCGAGCGATCAAGCAGATCAACGTCATCGATAGCCACCCAACCGAGATTATCGGTTACGTACTGCACATGATGAATGGTCTTGAGATGCACCAGCGGAACGCCCCGCTTGGTCTCGGCATCAACGACACGGATTGCGAAAACATTCGAAGGAATTTCGCTTTCTGATGATGTGACTGATGTGAC
>Ga0114977_10003280_pt1 | contig 10377 bp, 9 predicted proteins | sample S_130805_MF_Meta_FD_87026 | JGI IMG/M metagenome (GOLD analysis project Ga0114977, IMG submission 87026) | Freshwater microbial communities from Lake Simoncouche, Canada to study carbon cycling - S_130805_MF_MetaG | ecosystem: Environmental > Aquatic > Freshwater > Lake | place: Lake...
ACTCGCCTCGCCCAGAGCACCACGTTACGCATCAGGTTCCACACAGCTCATACCGCCACTCTACTGGCGAGAGTCAATAGTGGAAGAGGGTGGCGGAGAGAGAGGGATTCGAACCCTCGATGGGGTTGCCCCCAAACCGCATTTCCAATTCGCCCTCGAGGAGGGATCGGAAGGCCTCCTAGGGCCTCTGGAGGTCAGATGCAGGTGTCTGGAGGAATCCTGAGGGATCGGGAGGGATCAGAGATCCCACCCAAAGCTCCACCTGTTGATCCTGCTTTGCTATCCCAACTTGGTTAGTAGCCATGAACCTCAACTTAATGAATCATGGAGTTGGGATCGATTAGTAAAGTGATAACCCTCACGGTGCAATGTTATAGGGAGACAGTTGACAGTAGGCATTGATGCTTGCGCTCTTGCCCTCAGAGCCCGCAAAAACAAACCCTGCTCCTTGCTTTAATTCGCTCAGCTGCTCAGGATATCCGCTGTACGACGCGACTAGGTTAAGGCCAGTAAGTACAAACTCGCAGTTCTCAAGAGCGTAGGAAATCTCACCAGCGATGTCGAGATCAAGCGAAGGCTGTTCGCGAGTAGCGCTGATCATTGACGAGATGGCAGTGATTGACAACAGCATCAGAATCAGCAGGTCACGAAGCTTTTGATTCTTCACTGAGTAGCTCCTTCCAAAACCTTGAGCCTGATTAGCCCAACAGTAGCCCCTTGCGAGCCCCGCTCACATCCCTGGTGCGCTAGGGCTCGTCGGAACCCATCAGCTCGTCCCAGCATTCGCCTTCTTAATCGCCTGCGCCAAGGTGACGGCACATGCAACCCAGCCCTCCGCCCATGCGGCCTTGACCGGGTCACCACCGTGGATATCACCCTCAACCGCACGGATCGTCTTCAAGACCTCTCTCATCGTCTCTTCGTACGCCGTTGCATTGACCTCATGCCTGCGAAGAGCCTCCAGCTCAGACCTCGAGATCTCGATCGGAGCTAGCTGATCTAGCGTGCTGCGTCTTGGGCGCGGCGACGGGACGATGAGCGTCACCTCCCATGCCTCATCCGTTGTGGGCTGCTCGTTCAAGCTCTCCAAAAACTCTTCTTCGGTCGGCCACCACTCCGGCAACACGAACTCGCCGTCAGCCTTCTTCGGCTCCTTGCTCATCTCCAGTACCTCCCAGTTCGGCCGGTTTGGACCGGCGCCTGGGGCACGACGCAGGACGCCACGGTGTGGCGCTGGTCCGCGTCGGACCCGTCCGCATCGCCATGTCAGCGTTGGCACCGTTCCGGCCCCCGGGTAGGGGTTCCGTTGGTTGCCGCACCTTCGTCGAGCTGAATCTCTCCGGTGCTCTCGATGCGCGTCACCATTTGGGTGACCTAGGGACTATATCAGGGGTGGTGTGCCAGGTACATGGCACTTAGTCGCGACAAGCCCAGATTCACCTCTCTACCAAGGCTGTCCAGAAACCTAGACATAAGTGGTGTCATCGGTCGGTCACTAGTGGCGAGTTAGAGCCATCGCCCTCGAGATCGGTGTCGGAGGTTCCGCAAAGCCTTATTCTGAATTTGCCGAATTCGCTCTCGTGTCACATTTAACTCAGCGCCAATCTCCTCTAAAGTCCTAGATCGCCCGTCCTCAATGCCGAATCTTAGTCTTAGTACCCGCTGCTCGCGTGCGCTCAGACTACCTAGCGCCTGTCGAATTGCGATGGCATCACTTTGGATCTCAATTGAGTCCTCCATTGAGTTGCTCCGCGATAACGACCAGGGTGGCAAAGCGTCGTCTAGGGCGTTCAGCTGAGCATCGTCAGTGTCATCTTCATCCCCTGATTGGCTTACCGAGACAGCAAGCTCTTCAATTGACTCCGTATCTTCCGCGGATGTTAAAAGCCTTTCGATCTGTTTGGCAGATACATCGATTCCTGTGATTTTTGAAACCTCAGCTGCGAGTTCTTGAGCACTTGGCTTCCTCCCACTACTTTCAGCAAACACACGTTCTATAAATCGAATGCGAGTTAATTGCTCCTCGACATGAACAGGTAAGCGGATTATTCTAGATTTATCATCGATCGCTCTGGCTATTGACTGCTTAATCCACCAATATGCATAAGTAGAGAACTTGAAGCCCTTGATGTATTCAAACTTCTCCACCGCGCGGATGAGGCCGATGTTCCCCTCCTGGATGAGATCCAGCAGTGGAAGGCCACGGTCTCTGTATTGGCGTGCAATGAAAATGACGAGGCGCAGATTCGCCGTCGTCAGCTCTTGGCGACCGCGCCAGCCGAGCTGCACTACGGCCCCTTCACGGCCACGGAGCTTGCCGAGCGCCGGATTCTCAGGATCCCAGCCCCCCTCACGCAGCCAGTCCTCTCCCGTTGCGCTCACATACTTCCCAGACTGCACGTACGCCTCCAGCGCCGGCCAAGCGATCTCATCGCGTGACCAGACGAAGAGCTTGCTGAGCAACGCGTTGCCACGGCTGTTCGAGTCACCCGAGCTCACCGCCTGAAACGCAAAATCGACCAGCTCGACTGTGTTGTCCGCCTGGTTATCGCTTGTGGACCTGGCGAACTTCTTGGCGAGACTCTTTGCTATGGCCACACTGCGCTGTAGATCCACGGTGCTAGGTGCGGCGTTATCGAGTTCTCCCGCGAGCGAGTAGTTGATTTTCGCTACTTGCGCGGTTTCATCAAAATTTGTGACCGGGCACTCCCCGAGCTTGTGCCCCTTCACGTAGAAGGCGATCGCCTCACGGAAGGTGACGTGCGCCTTCTCAGCAATGATCGGATCGAAGCGATACCACTCCTTCTTCTTGCGCGTCTTCAGCTCCGTCTCGTGGTACGTCCACTGGTGCAGGTTATAGATCGCCTTCCACGGCTCGTCGGCCATCTGCTCGCCGAGCTCAATCATCTTGGCGAGGACGACCTCCTCTTCTGCGGTGAGAAGGGGGACTCTCAAAACCTCGCCCACGAAGGAGATTAATGAATCATCTTCTACATCTCCCTTGATGCCCCACCTGACATATTCACGTGCTGCTTTGGCATCAGCTATCCCATTTGATGTACCAGCATCAATTCGCTCTCTGCTTAGTACTGCATCGAGCTGAATAAGTTCGTCTACGCTTGGCTCAGCTTCAAACACTTGTGCCGCCTTTCACAATCTTAAACAGTCAAGTGCGAGCTAAAGTTTTAATCCCAATAATTCGTCGAGCGGTTCACTGGCTATACAGACTTTAGGGAAATCCCCCTGAGCTGGAGTGAGCAGCTCAGGGGGCAAGAAGGCAGCCGAGACAGGAGTAGCCCGAGCGTGCCTGCCTTCGCATACTGCTCGATTACAGTGCCAACTGCTTGGCATGGGAGCGCAAAGCCAAGCCTTTCCCTGCGGCGAAGGCGCCCTGGGGTCGCTAGCACGAAGAGATCGCTTCCCGAGGGAATCCACAAGGCTTTCGCGCAACGCGCTTAGCGCTTAGCGCTTAGATTTCTTCGAGCTCGATCGACCAGCTCGTATTGTCAGATTTCACGGTCACCAGGTGAGTCTCTACCGGAAACACATTCTCCCCGGCATAGCCATCAATCTCGCTAAATAGCAGAGTAACTTCATCTCCGTGGTACGCCCAGACAGCGAAATAGCCGTCCCCTCGCACCTTCGCAATGCATTTCAAGAAGCCTGATACTCGAGGATCAACGATGAACACTCCGTCACCATTACTAGCCAACTTTGCGGAAGGGTCCCAGCGTGGGGCGTTCGCAATCTCCTCAAGCTTAATCGTCCAATCGCCATCCGCCACAACTTTGAGCACTGCTGGCGTTTCTGCTGCAGCCAGAAGCACAGTCCCTCGATAGTTTCCAATCTCGTTCACACTAGTATCAATCGACGTTCCATCCAAAGTGAAAGACTCGACCATGAAATTGCTTTCACCATCATGCGCGCACGTTGCGATCACTCCAACTCCATCTGGAACTTCCGTTCGCACAACTTTAGATCCCGCACCGACAAATACTTGAGGATCATATGACTTCTTCGCTGCCATCTTTCCTCCTATTTAATCGTGACTTTAACTACAAATAGTTCTTTAAATGACAGGGACTGTTCAGCGCGATTGCTAAGTTCGCTCTGGAGCCGCTCTTTTGCGGATCGGATTTCAATCTTCTCCTCATCGAATCGCTTCCACGCATCATCTCGTTTTCGATCAAGCTGCGCACTTACTTTCTCCTGCTCGAGCTTCTCTTTCAAGGAGCCGGCGCTACGTGCCGCTTTTCGTGATTCTTGATACTTCTGCTCTGCCTCTTCCAGCGCTGCAGCGAGAGCGCGTCGCTTATCTTCCGCCCAACGCTCTAGTCGATCGCTTTCTGCATCGTGCCAATGGGCGATCTTGACGTCGATCTCTTGGCCGAGAAGCACCCCAAGGTGTCGAGCTTTCTCCTCTAGGGCAACCTTTGTCTCGCGCTCCAAAGTTGGTTTTGTGCCAATAGAGGCCGATACGTCGAATATGCGCCGCACCTGATCTGGCTGCCACTCGGTGCCGTCCTCGGCTTGGCCAACAAAGATGAGACGGTCTTCTTGCTCTGCACCGTCAACCGATGCGAGCGAGCACATGACCCAGCCACTTTGCCCAACCAGCTGTTCAACCACCGATATCTTCTTCCCTGAACTCGAATAGTCGACCACGAGCTCTGCAACCGGGGTGGCAATCGTCTGGCCCTGATCAAGAATTCGTTTTGCAAGTGGATGCCCGATACGGTACATATTCTCTTCAGTTGCTCCCCGGGCCATACGGTACGGCCCCTCGTTGATCTGCTCATCAGTAAACGGATTCGTCCGAAGCCGGAACGAATACCCCGTATCGTCAAATTCGGCGACGTCCCGCAGCAAATGCTTCGTCAGGCTCCATAGGCGCTCATTAAACGTATCTAGGACCTGCAGGCTCTCGATCCGTACGCGCTCCACCACTTCCTGATCAAAGTTGTTCAAAAGCATCTCGCGAGCAGAACGCTCCTTGACCTCAATCTCCGTGCTCAGCGCGTCCTGGAGCTTGTCGAATTCAAATGTGATCTGCTCAGGCGTCCGGCATTGGCGATAGATCGTCGCAATCTTTCGCTCAAAGTCGACGCCAGACTCAATCGCTCCTAACACCTCATCGCTCGCACCAAACACGCCGTCAAAGAGCAGGAACTTCTCCCTCAGAAGTTCGTAGACGCGCTGATCCGCCTTGTTCTCTTTGTTAATGAAGTTAACCACCACTACGTCGTACTTTTGCCCGTAGCGGTGGCAGCGACCGATACGCTGCTCAATTCGCTGAGGGTTCCAGGGCAGGTCGTAGTTGACGATGAGATTGCAGAACTGGAGGTTGATTCCCTCGGAAGCAGCCTCTGTCGCGATGAGGATAGAGGCCTCATTGCGGAAGTAGTCCACAAGAGCTGCACGCATATCCGCTGTTGGCGAACCGCTGATCTGATCTGTTCCCTGATGACGAGCCATCCAGGCTGCATAAATCTCTTTGCTCTTTGCATCATTGTTGGTGCCATTGAACAGCACGGCTTTGCCCTTGAACTCAGAGGGGTTAATCAGCTCGAGCACATACTCCTGCGTTCTCCGTGACTCAGTGAAAATGATGGCCTTCTGCTGCAGGCGCTCAGCACCCTCGGCTTTCTGGGCATCCTCCGCGGCAGTAAATCCCTTACGGAGCGCCAGCAGCAAGGTCTCTCCTTTCGCGTTAACGGCGATGGAACGCGCAAGTTGTGCAAAGGAACGGATCTCAGCGACCTCACTCTTGAACTCCTTGATCTGCTGCGGACTGAGCTGAGCCTCCTCTTTCTCATCTTCGGCTTCCTCTTCCCATTCATCGGCAAGTTCGTCAATCTCTTCAAAATCCTGCGCGAGTACCTCGTCTACGCCTGCTGCACGCTCAGCCTTAACAATTGCCTCCTCGAGCCGCGTCACCATCCCTTCTAGGGTCCCCGCGATGGCAAAGCTTGACGACGCGAGCAGTTTCTGGAGCACCATTGTGATGAGTTGGCGCTGGCCAGTAGGCAAAGAGTGGAGGTTTTCACGCTGTAGAAACTCGGTGACATCGGTATAGAGCTTGCGCTCCACGTCACTTGGAACAAACTCCTGTACAAGTGCATGGCGGTTCGTGTACTTGATGTACTGCAACACCTGCTTGCGCAGCGTGCGCTTACAAATCAGCGCAAGTCGATCTTTGAGCTCTTTGAGCAGCGGTGGGTCGAGGCGCTTGCCATATTGGAGGCGGAAGCTTTCGAGATCGCCAAAATGATAGTCATCAATAATGCTGACAAGACCGTAAAGCTCGTTGAGGCTGTTCTGCAGTGGCGTCGCGGTTAGGAGGACTTTTTGGAATGGGGCGACGGTCTGCTTGATCGAGTTCGCGATCTTGCTATTCCCCCGGTAGACATTGCGGAGGCGGTGGGCTTCATCGATCACGATCAGGTCCCACTTGATGTGCCGAAGGTATGACTCCTTACTGCGTGCAAACTGATACGAACACACCACGACCTGCTCTGCATCAAAGGGATTGAAGTTGCCGCGATTAATCTCTTGATTAAACGTCTTTGATTCCAAAATACGGGTCGAAATTGAGAATTTCTCCGCAAGTTCTTGCGACCACTGCTTGCGGAGGTTGGCTGGGAGAATGATCAGGATCTTGCGCTTCCGTTCTGCCCAGCGCTGTGCGATGAGGAGCCCTGCTTCGATCGTCTTCCCGAGGCCTGTCTCATCGGCCAAGATGACGCCTTTCGAGAACGGATTCTGGAGGGCAAAGTTGGCTGCATCAACCTGATGCGGGTTAAGGTCAACGCGGGCATCGGCGAGCACATTCGCGAGACCTTCAGCGGTGCCGGCTGCGGCGCGACGGGTGAGTTCGTAGGAGAGATATTTGGCGTGGTAATCCGTGAGCTGCACGCTTGGGGTTCCGCTCTTTGCCATCTTCCGAGCTTACCTCAGGTCCTTAGCGACTTGCGGCCAGATTGCGCGCCCGCTCAAGGCGGCGTGTGCCGCTATCCCGGTGTTCTTGGTGGTAGCGAATCTGGTCGAGATCAATGCGGTGTTCTCGATGGACGGCGAGGTCTCGTACAACCTCTCCCGTCCTGCGCCGAACGACGAGTTTGCCCTCGACCCCACCAGTAGGCCCTACACGAGCTAAGGCTTCATCAATCCAGATCGCTCCATCATCGAAGAGCACGTGGTCGTTAGGGCAGAGGCAGAGAATGTTGCTGAGCACGTCTGGGCCGCTATGCAGCATGCCCAGGGGTCGGATGTGAGCGCCTTCCGCGTAGCCACCCGTCGCTTTCTCGAGCCGGAGCCCACACATCTGGCACGTGAAGTCATAGAGCTTCTTGACCGCATCGGCCACGGCGGAGCTTCGGATTACGCGCTCGATCTGACTGCTCTTTCGCCCTGGCTGCAGGGAGCCCAGCGCATCTCCGGCGCGAACTGCCATCGTGATCTGATCTGCCGCGGGATCTCGCACCAGAAGAAACTTCCATACGTAGAATCCTTCCGCCCCACGTGAATAGTCTCGATCCTCGACACGGTACATCCCGTCATAGCGGAAACCATCAGCAGGAGCGAATGTAGATTCCAGTTTTCGTCCACGACTCACTCGAATCGGCAGGCCTTGATCCATTGCTGCAGCAAGGCCGCGGTTGCCGGCCGTCAGTTCCTGATCTGCCACCTGCTTGCCTGTTGCTGCATCGCGCCCACCATCACCGGTGTATATGATCCGATCGCCTTCGTCGACATCGTCTTCATAACCACCGTTCAAGACGATGCCGATCGCCACTTTGTCAGCAGTCCAAATTCCCTGCATCCGAACGCCATGCACACCTGAATCAGAGAGTTCATTGCGGCTTGGGTAAACCGATCCGACGGGAGCATCCGGCGCAGTACCCGGCAGCGCTATCTCTCCTGATTGCCCGACGGTAAGTGTCCACTCCGCTGCCGCATCTTTGATTCCAAGCAGGCTGAGCGCCGCTCGACTTTTGGCTGGATCGAGCGGCCGGAATCCCATGTAGTTATCCCCCAGCGACGAACCAATCGCCTGCGAGAGCTCGCTGTACGGGATGCGTTGCGGACGAACGTCATCGAGGGCGTACATGTATTCCCATGTCTCCCCGCTGTCGTCACTGTCCCAGACAGCCTTGGCTAACCGCGGATTCTGAATGAGGGCGGAGATGCGCCCCGAACTAAAGACATGCTTTTCCTTAGTGAACAGCACCACATCCCCTACCGAGAGTTTTTGGTACTTCTTTGCGTTTACCCCACGCTTCCCTGCAGTCACACCCCAAAGCGCAACTCGTCCGTCCTTCGCCACCTGAGCGAGAACCTCAAAATCTGCTCCAGCCTCAGAACGGTAGTCACTGATGTTCACCCGCGAAGCCACCGTATTCTTGTAATGCTCCTGAGCGCCTCCGCTAGCTGCAGGTTGTATCGCAACAATAGTCATCGGTACTTCAGTCCTTCCGCTGCGGCGATTCGCCACCTAGCCAGAAGCATACCCTTCGCTGTGCCAGCAATGTGGCACAGCCTCAGGAAAAGATCTACCTGGTACCCCTTTTCCCGGCTCCATCTCGCTCGATACCTACCCCCTTAGACAGGCCGGGGAAATAGATCAAGTTTCTGGAAATTGGCCCGCCAACATAAGTGCTACTTATGCATCCCCTTTCTGTGACCACAAATGTTGTCATTCATCCATCCGGCAGAAGTCGAGCATCTATATCGTGGGTCTTATGGCGAGTACACAGAGCTCTAGGCAGGCGGAAAGGCGCGAACGCACTTTGCGTGCGTTGAAGTCGGCCGGAGTACCTGAGGAGTTGCGCCTATTGACACGCCGAGAGGTCGCAGGGTGTCTGGGAATTAGTCTTAAGACACTTGATGGTGTGGTTCGACGAGGGGAGATTGCTCCCCTTCGGATTGGCAAAAAGGTGCTCTTCCAGAGGCCTCAAGTGGAAGAGTTTCTAACCGGCATACGGAGTTACTGAGGAGGAAGTTCATGAAACCAGTACACGCACCAAAGCCAACATTCCGAGAGGGTCGACCCAGCCCCTGGCGCTGTGATGGGATGGCGGAAGTGAGCCTAGGAAGGTCACGACGCTTTACCGCAAGCGGCAGGACCCAGGCAGAGGCGAAGAGTGCCTGGGTGAAGAAGGTAGAAGTGGCTCGCAGTGGGGTCGTAACCGACAAGATCGCTGCCGCTGCTTATTTTGATCAATGGCTCAAGAAAAAGCGCGGACAGGTGCTCAAAACGACGGCAGACCGCTATGAAATAGTCATAAATAATCATTTAAATAGGCACTTTAATGGGCTTTTATTGGCAGATATTCGCCGCTCTGACATCGAAGCACTCGTCGCTTCAGCAAACGGCACGGTCCGTGCAGCGACGATTCGACACATGGTCGCGACGATCAGTTCCATCCTGTCGAGTGCCGTAGACGACGGGATCATTCCCCGCAATCCGGCACAACGCATCCCCGTGGCGCGGGACCTCAACCCACGCCCGGATACGATCGTCTCCCCGCCAGCGATGCTCGAACTGCTTGAGCGCCAAGAGCCAAGCCAAACGTGTGAGCTTCTGAAGTTCTTGACGGTTGTCCCCTTGCGGCTCAACGAGGCTCGTGGCCTCAAGCTGGGCGACTTCAGTGAGAACTACAGCGTGGTCAGCCTGACGGAGGCGGCAACACGAGAGATGAGGCCCGAGCGACGAGTGCTCAAGACCACGAGCTCCCGTCGGACCATCACGCTGCCACCACCGGCACGTGCGATCGTCCTACGAGCAGTTCAGCACCACCAAGAGGGGCGATTGCCCTCGAAGTGGCTCTTTGACCAAGGTGATGGGAATCCCCCATCGGAGGGACAGCTTCACTACTACTTTGCTCAGTTGAAGAAAAACAACGATTGGCTCCCTGCCCGGATGCGCATTCATGACCTACGCGGTGGGATGGCGACACACCTCGACAAGCTCGGTGAGTCGGTGACGACGATCCAGCGTGCCCTCGGCCACTCGGACCCAGTGACTACGTTGCGGAACTACATGCGTAGTGACAGCAAGCAGGTCACCACGGCGTTCGACAAGGTCTGGGGCAGCTGGAGCCCTGCGGCGGACGTTGCAGCGCCCACTGAACAACTCCCACCCAAATCTCCACCCAACGCCGAAAATGGCGTCGATGAGGAGACGATCCCGAACCTTGGGAAAGTGGCGTTTCGTGCGGGAAGGAGTGGCGGAGAGAGAGGGATTCGAACCCTCGATGGGGTTGCCCCCAAACCGCATTTCCAATGCGGCGCCATAGACCACTAGGCGACCTCTCCGTGTGTGCGCGTCAGGTGCTGGCGGAAAGGGTGGGATTCGAACCCACGAGGCTATTAACC
>Ga0114977_10003281_pt1 | contig 10377 bp, 8 predicted proteins | sample S_130805_MF_Meta_FD_87026 | JGI IMG/M metagenome (GOLD analysis project Ga0114977, IMG submission 87026) | Freshwater microbial communities from Lake Simoncouche, Canada to study carbon cycling - S_130805_MF_MetaG | ecosystem: Environmental > Aquatic > Freshwater > Lake | place: Lake...
AGAATCAATTGAATTTAAACTAGGTGACAAAGTAAATAACGCTGTGCAATCGTTAGCGTATCTATACCAAGAATTATTAGATGCGGGAGTTAAAAAAGAAGATGCACGGTTCATTCTTCCACAAGGCACAACAACAGAGATTCTTGTAGTGGGTAATTTTCAAGCGTGGTATGACTTTATTAAACTGCGCAGTGGTAAAGAAGTGCAGTGGGAGATACGCGCAGTAGCACATGAGATTAACCGGCAACTGCATGAGATTGCACCAAATATCTTTAAGGAACTACCCAATGACTGATTTAAAACAATGCGAAGAATGTGGTGTTAAAAAGCCAGATATTCTTTTTGCTAAATACAGTTTAGTTTGCAAGATGTGTACACATATTATAGGAATGCAAAATGCAATACAAAGACGAAAACGCAAAGATGAAAGTACAATAGATAATAAGCTATGTAGAAAGTTTTTAAAACAACACATCATAAAACCAACCGGCTGGGAGTTAACACTATGAGTAAAGCATCAGGGTTTGAGCCAGCAAAATTACTAATAGAAGGCGACCCGCATCCATATAACAATCCAGATATGGATATTGTTGAGTTAGCTTTTATTAGTCCTGGAATAGAGTTATGGGCGTTTATTAATGCACTCAAAAGGATTGAAGATAATTGTTTAGAAAAAATAGAAAAGTACCCTAATGCAAAACCCCCTAGGATATTTATAGGCACTAAAGAACAAATGTATGAAGATGGGGTAAAAACCGTATTATACGCTTGCGTATCTCAAAGACTTTGTAGCAGTACAGATACTGAGGAAACACTATGAACGACAAAGCTAAAACAATTTACGATGCATACACACTAGGACAACTATATATGGGCGACAGTGTACATACAGTAAAAGAAGACATGGTTAACTCACCTCCACACTACAAAAATGGTAAAATAGAATGTATTGTTGCGATGGAAGCAATGCTTACGCCCGAAGAGTTTATTGGGTATCTGCGAGGCAACGCCTTTAAATATATGTGGCGATACCGAAACAAAGGTAAAGCACATGAAGACTTGCAGAAAGCGCAATGGTACCTATCTAGATTAGTATTTATACAGATCGAAAAATGATTACATGGTCTGACTTGGTTCTACCACCAATTAACTTATGGTCGCTGCCAAGTCAGCCTAACTTAACGAGAAATAAAAAGATGGCAACAGAAGAAGGAAATACAGACCTTGCAGCGCAACATGAAGAGATGATGCGAGAGAAGTCCATAGCAAACATTAGAAGAGAAGCTGCAAAGATAGACACCAGCAATCCTACAGGGCTTTGTTGGAACTGTAGTGAGCATATAGGGCATTATAAAAGATGGTGCGATGCCGATTGCAGGGATACTTATGAAAAACGATAATGAGATTAAACCTCATATTAAAAAAATAGGTGATTTTTGGGTGTGCTATAGCCTATGGGATACCGTTCCTTGTACAGCTAAAAACCCAGAGAAAGCTTACTATAGGTGGTTAGTTAAAAACCAATTACATTTAGAGAAGGATAAACAAAATGCCGTATAAGAATCCAAAAGATAGAGACTACAAACATGAGCATGAGCTTGAAATGCAAAAACCAAAAGCAAGAGAGCTTCGAGCAGATCGTCAACGCGCAAGACGTGAGATGGACAAAGAAGGTGTTGCTCGAAAAGGTAAAGATATAGATCATAAAAAGCCTCTTAGCAAAGGTGGTTCAAATGATAAAACTAATTTACGTTTAATTGATCCTGAGACTAATCGTGCATTCTCTCAACCTAAAGGTAAAACTGTTAAAAACAAAGCACCAGGTAGTCGAAAAGTGAGTAAATAATATGGCTAACAAATTATTTATAAGTGAAGGTAAGTTTTATGTTGTTGCAGCGTCACAGAAAATAGTCAAACTTCCAAATGATAATCACCTAGAGGTTGTCATTGTTGATGCTGCACCAGAGTTCACAGTGAAGAATGGTAGACACACACATAACTTAGCTGTCGTTATGGCAAACAGACTTGATGGCGATGTGTTCTCATTTACGGTAGATGAAGAATCTATATTTGGAGAATCAATTAAACACGAACAAAAGCTCAAAGAATACCTTGATAAATGTTACAGTCATTCTCTCCCTATATTTGGTATTGTAACGCGACTTAACATTGTATCTGACGATGTGTACGCCTATGTTGCCTTCTCGGCTGTGCGACCCTTAGATGAGATAGAGCATCAAGCTGTGCTCAAGCAACGCAAGACGCAAGAATGCGCAGACGCAATAGGCACTAGTATCAACTCTATTCCTATAGGGCTTGAACATTTGACGGATGGCGTAACTGAAGTTGACCGCACGTCTTCGTTTTTAAATGAAAGTGTTTTTAACTTTGTCAAAGCTAACAAACATCTCATCATTATCTCAAATAAAAACAAACGTAATACCGTACTTGAACAAACAGTAATCAACGAGGTACCTATTGCACGTTACGCTAAGGATACAGGTGTGTTTTATATTGCAATAGCACAGTTTGATGGGTGGTGCAGAGCTAATGATATTGACCCTGCTGATGTCATTGATGCCGCTAAGAAAGAAGTAGATTGCGTAGTGAGGTTAGTTAAGCTTGACATGACATCGCCTAATGGCGTAAAATGCCTTCAAATTGATTTTGACAAACTCTCTATTGATGAGTCAGCTTTGTTGGTTTGAATTGTGTTTCATGTGTTACTCCTCTCTTAAAGACATTAACCCCACAGAACTAAACTGCCTGTGGGGTCTTTTTTTATCTACTGACCTGTCGCTTTTCTGTACATATCATTACCAATCTTAGCCTTTTGATTTGCCATCTGAGTGTACTTATCAATTAGCTCTTTACGTCTTGCAGGGGTGAAGCGAGTGTTAGGTGCAGTTTTCACAGCGTTAATCTGTTTATTCAAATCACCAATCTCTTTTTTGATACGATTCAAGTTAGTCGATACATTATAAAGTGCTTTGTTACTACCACTATTCAGTAGTTCATTATATGCTTCACGATCCCCTGCTTTTTTATACTTCTCAGCTTGAGCGTGAATTTCATCAGCACGGTTTACTTCATCATAAAAATCAGATTTATAAACGCTTTTATTTGGATTAGGTATCATATTTCCAAATAGTACAGGATTAGACCAAATATCAGTAGATGGTCTTTCTATAATTTCATCGTTTATTTCTGGAAGGATATTATCCATACCCCACATACTTACACCCACCAACTGACCACCAAGACCTTTTGCAATATACTCAATCTTAGCTGGTGATAATCCAATTTCAGCACCGCCATGTTTACTCAACCAATCAGCCGCTCTAAACACACGACTTTCACCTCTATTTGCAACAGGTTGTGATAACTCTGCTGGTGTTTCAATACCACGACCAGTATGGAAATTGTAATTAGTAATAACCTCAGCAGGGATTTTTACAAACGCTGGAATGGGTACAAGCGTTTCACCAATACCAGCTGGAAGCATACCTTTGCCAAGTGCCGTTGCTGATTTTAAAATTGCATCACCAGCTCGTGTCCCTGCGCTGTATTGCATCATCATTTCAGGTAACCATTTTATAAATGATAACTCTTTTGGCAAAGGAATATTAACAAAATCGTTATCACCAGTTCCTGTTGGGAATGGTAACGTGTCATAAGCGCCTTGCGCTTGATACTGAGCATTGTTTAAAAAATAAAGCGACAATGCACCAGCCATAAATCCAGCAGTGGCAACTTTACTTGCAACTTTTCGTCTGAATGCTTTTTGCTGTGCTTTAGGTACCCCTGCACCCATAACAGCTCTTCGCATTTGCTCAATACCAAACAATTGTGATGCTAAAAATGGCATCACATATTTAAGATTTTGCATAGCTTCAGAATTACCACGCATGGATGGCATAAACGATTCACGAGCTTTCATAATCGCGTATGTATCAGCTTGAGCATCAGTATAGTTAAAATCTTTCTTGGCTTTTTTAAACGCCATTTCGTAGATATTGACTTTGGTTGCAGCGTCAATGAGAACGTGGGTTTTATTTAATGCGTTAACTACTTTGGTTTTACCCTTAGCCAATGATCCTTTTTCAACTGCACCTTTGCCAATGTTCTTAATGAATTCACCATGTTCACGCGGATCAACAGTATTATGAATTACACCAACAACACCAGCTGCTTTTAACTTTTCAGTGATTTCTTTTTTACGACCAGTCATAGGTGAAATCATATATTTCATTGCATCAACAGGTGTCACCCATCCTAAATCATTTGTCAATGATGCTTGTATTGGATTTCGAATAAGCTCAGATAACCAAAATTTAGGTGAATTTGTATTTGCTAAAGAAATTAAACGCGATGTACCACGAGCAAGTTTAAACAATCCACCAAGCTCATTGTGAATAGTTACCATTGCAGGGACAATCGAAGGGTCATCTAATTTATAAAATACACGTTTCCCGTTTTCCATTACTGCAAAATTACCGCGTTCAAATTTCTTAGACGCATCTACTTTATGTGCATTACCTAAGTACGTTAATTGCTCAGCAGCGGCTTTTTTACCTTCATTAGCCATGACGGCAAGTGTGCAACTGGTGATATGTTTAGCCATGTTCTCCCAAGCGTTAATAGTATGCTCGTCACCCGTTCTTTCTCTAAACACTTTGGTCATGGTGTTTCCAACTTTAACTCCCTCTGCTTTATCAACACCCATGTGACTCATTACTTCTTCATTAAGCACAAAGTTTGGCATATAGAAATCAGCTGTACTCCACTCTCTGTGTTGCTGAGGTGAGATTAAACCAGATTTGTAAAGCCCATCTACGTTGGCTTTATTTAGTGCGTGCCAAGAGTTGAGTGCATCACGTATTTCTGGATGTTTAGCAACTAACGCATCAGCCATTGCAACTTCTTTAGTTAAAAGAGAAGGGTCTTTTCTGTATTTCTCTGGTAGTTTTCTAGGATCACGTTTAGCAAGTGATTGCTTATCATAAACGAATGCGGCGTTTTGAAACGCTTCACGCCCCCATGAGCCTAATTTATCCATCTGATCTTGCATAGTTTCAAGCGATATATTGCGAGTATAACCATTACTCATCTTAACAGGTACTTGCATCACACCAACTGTACCATCGTCATTGACTTTATACATACCTGTTTTAAAGATATAACTCATTTTGTTCATAGCTTGAGACATATCATGTAGAAGTTTATCTGCTCGGAACTTCCCTGCATGGAAATAGTCTGGAAGATTTTCATCTAGCGTCTTAGTTAATCCATACAAGTTATCAACATACTTTTTAACAAACTCTTCTGTCGTTGTTTTCTTTGTCTCTTCCTTCTCTGGTCTTTGCATTGTATTGCCAGTTTCAGATAAGGCTTTGGCTTCATCGGGGATGCGAGAATAGCGAATATCATTGTTAGTTTTACTAAACTCACCTTTGTTTTTTGTAGCGGACTTAATTTGATTAGGGTCAAACACATTGATATTTAATGACGGATGCATAGGTGCTTCACGCATATACAAGCCATCAAAACCATTTTCTTTATACCATTCGACAGGGAGGTCAAACTCAAGATTTTGATATCTACCTGCTCTAAGTCCTTCTTCTTTACCACTTATATTTGATCCGTATCCTTTTTCTTCAGCTTCTTTTTTAAAGTATTCAAGCGCTTTTTTAATATGATCTTCATTTGTATAATCAAAAGGATTTTTACTATTTATATACGCGTCGACAACTGTATACCCTCTATCTTCTGCAAACTTCTTGTTTTCAGCGAACGAAGTGATTCCTTTAGGTGCTGTTCTAGCTGACCATCCGTAATTAAAATCAAATGTATAAAAAGGTCCGTTACTTGTACCGTGATACATTACTTGTGGCTCACCGTTCTCATCAACTACCTTAGATGCATTTGCAGGATCATTTTCCCAATCACCAAACCACTCTTTAAATTTAGGTGAGCGTACTTGTTCATACTGCATTTCATTTAATTTAGAAGGTTTACCATTTGGAGCTAATCTTTCTTTCTCCTCTGTACGCGAATAACGATTTTCAGCTTTAGGTGTAGCTTTAGCAAGTTTCACTTGATGACGCACTGCTTTTTCAGCAAGGTGACGCAAATCATGCTCAGTGACTTTTAAATCAGTGCCTAAATGCTGACGAGCAAAGTTGCGAATAGCTGATGTAATACGTTTAACAATAGGTAGATTAGGACTATGCTCAACTAAATAAGCAATCGTCTCTTCTGCTTTAAGATGCTCAGGTGTATCACTAGGTATTCTTTTGCGAGCTTCTTCAAACGGTTTACCCGCTTGCGTTAGAGCTTGAGATTTAATATTCTCCCAAACTTTAGAGCCAAGCATTTTCTCCATACCTGCATGTACACCAACCTCATGTAGGAACACACCATGTAGGTTTTCTGGTGTAAGCTTGTTTGCCACAAAGTGAGCAACACCTTCAGGCGTAATCATCCCTTTGACTGTTTCTGGTAAGGTCACATCAGACGGTAGGGTATCATGCGTATCATGTATCACCGCACTGCCACTGTCCACCATCTTGCGCATTTCTGGTGTCATGTGCTCTTTCAAAGACTCTACAGTATGACCTGTGTCGTATTCCGTCGGTGCAGTTTCTTCATAGACATGATTGTTGTCTTCAGCAGGGGTTGTTTCCTCTGATGTTATAGGTTCTTCAGGGATTGTTTCTTCTTTGGCTACAGGTTCTACTTTCTCAGCCTTTGGGCGAATCTCTTGTTCAGTATAAGGCACGCGCTCACTAGGTGCTTCTGGATTCCAATCGGGACTTTCTTTTGCGTGTGTATCTAAAATAGGACCCATATCAGCTTGAGTGATTTCTTGAGCACCTGTTTTTGCATTGGAGTATTGGTCATATACTGTTTTTCGACCTTCAACGCCTAAATCTCTAAATTTAGGTAACTCACTTTCTTTAGACTTTTTAACATATGCATCATACGCTTTAGCCGCTGGAACAAGTTCAGGTTTTAAATCCTCGTAAGGATGCTCAGGCTTAGTCGCTTTTTTGTACAAAGCTTCAGCTTGTTTAGTAGGTACAGGCTCACCCGTTGTTAAGTGTGGAAAGGTATGCTCTTCTTTAGCGGTAAGTGTACGCCACTCTTTCTTAGACTCTTCAGGTATGTTCTCATAAGGATGCGCTTCTTCACCAAAGGTGCTATACCAAGCTTCTTTTTCAGCTTGCAAAGGTTTTTGAGAAGGACCTGCGATTTCATCAAACGCTTTGATAACTTTTTTAGTGGGTACAAGTACCTCTGGATCCTTCTCATCTGGTGTTGAGATTTTATTTAATTCATCAATCTGACTAGAAAATTTAGCTTTAGCTTCATCGGGTAAATTCTCCCAGCTAGGAGAGTCTTCATCTGCGCGACCAGTATGACTGCGCATATCTTCCCAAATAGCAGAAGGGTCAGCAATTTTGTTTGGATGAAAAGGTGTTGTGCGCTCAGCTTCAGCTTGCTTAGCCGCTTGCTCTTGAGCTAAATTCTCTCTAGCGGCAGTTGCTTCAGGTGATGCGCCAATATCAGATACTCTTTGCTCTGCTTGCTCTTTAGCTATTTTCTCTGGATTACGACCAACTGCGTGTAGTGCGCCAAACACAGGGGCTAAAGGTAGGTTCTCTTTAAACCCTTGCGCTATATCACCTAGTGATTGTTGATCTTCACCAGTACCTAAACGCATAGCCGCTTCACGACCAGCCATAAAGGCAGGGACAGTCACCGCGTTTGACGCTGTACCAGCCGCAAAGTCACGAAGTAAGTTCAACTTAGTGCGTTCATCAGGTATCTTATCTAACGCGGCTCTTGCCGCATCTTGCTCTGCTTGATGAATAGCCGCTTTACCTTCGGCGGTGTTAATTGTTCCATCAGCCGTACGCTTTGCTGTCTCAGCTTCTCTAGCTAGTGCGGCTTCTTTAGCAACCATCTCTTCAGCGGCTTTGGTAGTAACGCGACCTGTTGCTTTCTCAACTAGTTTAGCGGCACCTTTGCCAAGTAAGCCTGTTCCAGGTACACCAGCAACATCTAGTGCGGCTGTACCTACACCTGTTGCCAAAGCTCGCTCTGGTGATAACTCTGGATTACGTTCACGCGCTTCACCCGTATTAGCAAGTGCTTGAGTCGCAGCTAGACCTACACCGCCTAATGTACCTACTGCACCCATCGTACCCGCTACAGGCAATGCCGCCATCGCTGGCGCATAACCAGCCATACTACCTAAAGGTTCAGTTACGTTTTTAGATAACCATGTAGGGGCGGCACCAAGCAACCCGTTCTCAGCGTAATCTTTATTAATTTTCTCTTGCGTAGTCTCTTCAGCAAATTGTTTTTTATTTCTTTTCGCTTCTTCAGCTTTGGCTTTCATCTCCTCAGCTGTTTTTTGCATACCAAGAAGTTCTGCTCCAGTAGCCACACCCTCTTCTACTTTAGGAATAATATCCTCTAAAGCTGATTTGGCATGAGGCATGAAACCTGTACGCTCTTCATGTACTTTTTCATTAAATTTAGGTAAAAGAAACTCAAGAATTTGGTCATCTGTAGCACCGGCACTCATAGCGGCAGGTAAATCAAAACCAACCTTGTCGCTTAGAAAGCCCATAATTTGTTCGTCAGTTGCCCCTGCGTTTTTAGCAGCTTCTATATCAAATGTCGCCATGAGTAATCCTTAGTTATTTAATGAATTGTTCCATTGGTCCGTTAAAACCAGTACGCTGAGCAGTAGTTGGCATAGGTATTACAGGTAAATTATGATATTTTAGATAATCGTTTCTTCGATTAAACGCCCATTGAGCGATCTGTTCTTCTGTTGGTTGTTCATCAGGCATTTTTTTCTCAAAAGATTTTCGATAATCCCGAATATCTTTTTCAACAGCGTTATCAATATTTTTTAATTTAACTTCATCAGCTTGTTGTTTTCTTAAAGCTAGAGCATTTTCAGCATTTGTTTGTTTAGCTCCACCATAATACTCAGCCTCAGCACTTTGTAAATTACCTTTATTTGTAGCCTCAAATTTTTTCAATCCAAACTCAGCTGCGTCTTTTTTGTAATCCCACTTAGCTTTTTGATTCTCTTTAGCAACCAACATATTAGCTTTTTTCTTAGCTTCAGCACTATCCCAACCGTGAGTTTTAATAGCTTGGTCATGTGCATACTGCGCATCTTCAACTTCACCGCGTAAATCCATGAGCTTATCTTGACTTTTGCTAAGATCTTTGCGAGCTTCACCATAGGCTTTCAACCCTTCACTAGCCCCTGCACCAATGTTAGCAAACGCATTAGGTGAAGTACCCGCCATCGTAGACAAGCCAGCTTGCATTAAAGCCATCCAAGGAGAACGGTCTTTTTCTTCAGACAACTCAGCTTCACGTTTAGAAAGTCTTGCTTCACGTCTTGCCGCATTAGGGTCTTCACCTAAATAGTCTTGAAGTCGTTTACCTTCATACTCAGGTGTTGTTTCGTCTTGACTATAAGGCTGCGCTTGCTCTTCTGGAGCAGAGGGGTATGCCAAACTTGCAATACCACCTGTAGGAATGGAATCAGCTTGTTGAGGTGCGCGTTGATTTGTAGGGGCAGACTCTTTGCCTGATAGCATATTTTGTATTTTATCAGGTGAGTAATTTTGATTATGTTCAACTTTAGCAATAACAGATAAAATCTTACTTCTTTCAGTAGGGTCACTTAAATCAAACTTTTGACCGGGTTTTGTACCAAGTAGTTTATGACCAATAGCCGCGTAAGCTTCTGGGTCGTTATTTCCATCACCTTTGGGTGCCCATCTACTAAAAACACCTTCCAAAGTATCAATACCATGCTTACGACCATATATTTCTAAATTCTTATCCCCTGCATTGAGAGCATCAAGATGTGATCTGAATTTTTGAAAACCTGTGTTTGCACCATTTGGTCTAAGTCCAACTATATTGTTATCAGTAGAAGGCGTTACGCCTGGTACATCTGAACCATCTTCACCAGCTAGCTCAGGGTCAACATACCCTCTATCTTTAAACGCAATAATCCCACCATGCGCATAATCTTCTTCATCAATACCACTAGGTAGTGCGTCAATCCCTTTAGCTTCTTCACGAGAAGGCACTAGTATCTCTTCTTTTGCTCTACGCGCCATGTGTTTTTGCATGACGTCATTATGAGCAGCGTCTAGGATTTGCTGTGCTACGGGAGGTTTAGGTGCGCCTTGTTGAAGAGCTTGTTGTTGCGCCATCGCTTGCTTCTGCGCCATTGCTTTTTGTAGCATGGGGACTACAACATAGTCGGGTACACCGTTTTGGCGAGCTTTAAGTAGCTGGTCAACAGAATACATAGAAGGGGTATTCATC
>Ga0114977_10003282_pt1 | contig 10376 bp, 8 predicted proteins | sample S_130805_MF_Meta_FD_87026 | JGI IMG/M metagenome (GOLD analysis project Ga0114977, IMG submission 87026) | Freshwater microbial communities from Lake Simoncouche, Canada to study carbon cycling - S_130805_MF_MetaG | ecosystem: Environmental > Aquatic > Freshwater > Lake | place: Lake...
AATCCTCTATGCAGCAGCAATGCTAACCCCTAGAAAACTACCCTCTCATCACAGCACTTCAGCGAACTCTAATTTCTTTAAGCGGATCATTCATGAGATTCTCTACTACAGTGGAGCGCTAGAACCGGTTGTTAATTTCTTATTCCTTATCCCAATTTTTGCCTTCCTTATCTTGTTTCTAGGAAGATCTAAGGCGCACCTTTCGTTGACCATTTGCCTGGCACTCTCTGCCACCGCAGAATTTCTTCAGCAATTCATCCCTGGGCGAGTTAGCTCACTGCAAGATCTGCTTCTTAATTGCTTGGGTGCAGTAGGCGCATTTTTGCTGTATCAGATCTCAATTAAAGCCAACTTATTGAAGTAGGCAGATTACAACCCTGCTTTAGCCTTCTTAGGCGTTGATCAGCGAAGCAGAACACCTAGGTTAATAGCGGTATAGTTATGTACTCTCACCAGTAAATAACCTACGGAGTTGAGCAAGCGTGTTAATAGATATAAAGCCTGGACAAATCTGGCCGGCTAAACGCAGGCTTCTTAACTATTTGATTGCCTTTGAATCAATTCTACTTACCGCACTGACCGCTTTAGCTGTTCAAGTAAGAAACATTGGTGAGCAAGTTTTACCAACTGCTGATCTAAAAGTTTTTATTCTCCTTCTGGCATTTCCAATCATCTGGCTCTGCTGCCTAGCATTATTTGGGGCTTGGGATCTTGTTATTTTCGATAATCATATTGATGGATATCGTCGTCTATTAAAATCTAGCTTAATCACCTTTCTAATTTTTTCATCAGCTAGTTACATTTTCAAGATTCAAATCTCACGCTTTGTAATTCTCTTTAGCCTGATTGGTGGAACTATTCTCCATCTACTGCTTCGTTGGACATTCCTTAGAGTAGTAGATAAGAGAATCACTAGCCGCATTGAAGACAAGTGGTTAATTATTACCCCTAATGGATCGACCAGCCCGGCGGCCGAGGGATTTGCAAGCCAGTTTAAGGCAGAGATTAACTACTTTGGCTCACCTGATAACCAAAAGGAGTTTAAACCTTGGTTGGTTGATTTAATCTCAGAGGTTGAAAGATTACAGTGCAACAAAGTGGTGCTATCTACAACTGCAGCTTTATCAAATACTGAACTTGAACATCTACTCTGGCTGATTCAGAAGTTTAAGGTTGAGGTCATAATTTATGATCAATTGGGATTTGCCATCAGTCAAAATCAGGTAAAGCGCTACTCAGATTTTAATTGGTTTGGAGTTTTAACTCCAAGGATCAATGACTCACAGCGAGTAGTTAAGAGAGTCTTTGACCTAGCACTTGTAACACCATCTTTAATCTTGCTCTGCCCACTTTATTTAGTGATCGCAATTGCGATCAAGGTTAATTCTCGCGGCAGCGTTTTGTATACCCAACAAAGATTAGGCCAGGAGGGAAAGCTTTTTGTTTTCCCAAAGTTTCGCACAATGAAACCAGGCTCAGATGAAATAAGGCTTGAGGTATTAGGACGGCCGGATGAGGATATGGCGCAAAGATATAAAAATGATCCACGAATTACCTCAGTTGGCAGAGTGATACGCAGATTCTCACTAGATGAGCTGCCACAACTTTGGTGTGTTTTAATCGGCACGATGTCACTAGTTGGACCAAGACCAATACTGCCGCAAGAAGAAGAGCAACTTGGTGATATTCATTTCCGGCGCCACATTGCTAAACCTGGACTAACTGGTATCTGGCAGGTGTCAGGACGTAAAGACACATCCTGGGAGGAACGAATGGCATTTGATATCAAATACGTTCAAGAGTGGTCCTTGGCGCTGGACTTAATTCTGATTATGAGGACATTTAAAGCAGTAGTTAGCGGTTCCGGCTCTTACTAGATTTGTCCTTCTTTATCTCGGCCAGCAATTTTTCAAACTCACTTTCGGCTTCAGTTTCTTTTTTAAGACTTGAACCTCTTGACTTAAAGCCAATTTTTAGGCCAGGTGGCATGCGATTCCAGATTGAACCTATCGCCTCCGGTTTCCACAGTTTGCGAACTCCCTTTAGCTTCTTCAAAGTTATAGACAATTTCGCTTGCTTCTCGGATCTGCTATTTACTTCTTTAGGTCTGTAATCGTAACTATAACGGTAGTACCCCATCTTAGGATCTGAGTATGTATAACCGTATCTCTCGCCCGCCTTATACTTAGGAATCTTATTTAGCAGAACTCCAGTCAGAGCAACACCAACACCTAACAATGATTCACGAGCTGCTTCAAAATTTCTCTTTGAAGTTATCCCTGCGTGCATGACGAGAAGTACTTCATCCGTAACCCGGCTAACAATGCTTGCGTCGGCAACCGCTAGGACGGGAGGGGTGTCAATAATAACGTAGTCATAAAGCGCCTTGGTTATTTCGATAATTTCAACAAAGTTTTCACTTCCAAGAAGTTCTGCTGGATTATTTGGAATTTTACCGCTAAACAAAATTTCAAGGTGACTATCTTTTAATTTCAATGTTGAGGCTGTCAGTTTTTTCTTTATTGAAGAAATCTTATCTTCAACTAGGAAATTGGCTAGCCCATCTTTTGGAAGATTAATTTCTGAGTCACTTTTTTGAAGGTATTTAAAGAGCCCAGGGCGTCTCATATCCGCCTCAATAATTAGAACTCTAAATCCTGCTTGCGCCAAGCTATGGCCTAAATTCAGTGAAGTCGTTGTTTTGCCTTCTCCAGAAAAGCAGGAAGAAACAGCAATACAATTTCTATCTTTACTATCTAAGGCATGCAAAACATTGGTTCTTAAAAGTCGGAATGCCTCCGTTCTTACCACATAGGTGCTTAGTTGTGTTATCACAGGTAACGATTCAGCTTCTGGATCAAATGCCGCAACGCCCAGTAGCGGTGTTGCTCCTAAATCACTTTCAGATTTTATACTCTTGTCGAGGTATCGTAACGCTAATGAAATAAGGAGTGAAAGCATTAGTCCTAGAAAAAGCCCGACAAAGTAATTAAAATTTTTTCGAGGACTGACTGGAACATAGTCAGGTATAGCCTTTTGAACGGTAGATAATTTAATGATTTTTGTAGGATCTAAACTTGAATTGAGTTCAAGTTTAAGTACGGTTGCCGAAAAATGGAATGCAACAGAATTTGCGATTTTTGCAGCCAGTGCAGGATCAGGGTTGATTACTTTTACATAAATTAAAACCGTGTCAGCGGGTGCGTTTGCCGAAACCTGAGTTGCAAGCTCTTCAATTTCATATGTTAATTCCAATTCTTCTATGACAGGCTTGAGAGTTGCTGGATTATTTATGATGGTTGCATATGACTTAACTCGAGCCTGTGTGAAACTACTACCGGTATTTAGTTCTCCAAGTTTGTTTCCACTAGATTGGCCGAGTTCATTAACACCTGGTGGTGTTGACACAAATATTGTTGCCGTTGCCTGAAACAATGGAGTTATTTTAGAGGTTTGATATACCGCGAAGGCGAGGCCGAGAGTTCCCAGAATGAGTATGAGCGCGAGCCGGCGCCTCACCAATAGCAAAAGCTCTTCGAAGTCCATGTTTCCTCTCAGACCTTTTTTCAAATTCCCACAGGGTGATGTACAGGGTTAAATTGTAAGGGGTCAAATAGAATTACGTTTTTTGAGTGTGCTAGCCCTTCATTTTCACGCTTGTAGGCAAAAGAGGTTTTCAGGCGATGTTTTTGGCCTCAGCCCAAATCGCAGCCAAGTGAGAGTCATAAACCTTGTTGCCTTCCTCATCCTCAAAAGGGGGAGTGACGATGATAACTTTGCCAACTTCGGTTAGTTGTGTGAGCCAAGCCCTCCACTGCAGGGAGCATAAAATCTTCTCTGGCTCTAGAAATTCAAACATCGAAGAGTAAACAGCGCCTGGAATTGGGGTACCTAGCAGTACTTGTATAACGCCCTCTGGTGCCTGAATTAATTTTCGCCTTGACACTTTTAAGGATGCGTCAACAACTATAATATTTTTTTTGTTTCTCATTTCTTCCAGCTCAGCAAAAATCCCTAACGTCGATGCTGGATTCCTAGGGATTATTGCCTCGATATCCTGAGGGAACCCAGAACCCTTGAGTTGGCGCAACTGTTGAACGCCAAAACCAAGTAATTTCGCCAATTCATATTTCATTTCATTTTCAGTGTACTGATATGGCTCAAGTGGAGTGAATGTATCTAATGGGTTTTCTGCCAAATTCAATCTAAGAATTTGCTCGGGTTTTACTAATTGTTCAAGTTCAGATTGCACAAAAGAATCAACGGGCAAATGTATGCGAGTGCCAGCGAGCGTCGTAACCTTATTGACCTTTGCCGCCTTGTATTCGAACCCCCACTTAGCAGCAATATTTTTAGCTATATGGTCATACATACGTTTTTGCACAGGTAAGACACCAGATGAACTCATTTCGGCATCGGGTAAATGTAATTTTAAGAATGAGGCAAGGAATGGCGAACGAACCTCATTGCGCTTACACACAATTTCAATTTCTTGCCTCAATATGTCACCGTTTTTTGGTCGAGTAGGTGGAGAAAATAAAGTTCACAGGATTAGAGCAAAGCTGCTTCAACTTCTTTCGCTGGCTAGCAGCATAAATTTTTCGAAGCTCATGCGAATATGGACTTGACCCTGCGGTAAGGAAACCAAATCCCATCCACAATGAACCAAAAATATATGGCTTTCTCAGTGTGTATCTGGCTAAGTGCAAAAGAAAATAAACGGGGTCATAGCCAACCCAACGACAAATGAGACCATTTCGCCGGCGGCCATGAAGGGCGCCCTGAGACTTACCAATCCGACGGTTGAGATTAATTTTAGCCTTCGTATCAACAACGACCCTAAAGCCTTGTGTGCTTGCAACTACCTCATCCAGTACATCAAATCCAGGCTTCAACGGTAAGTGCTGAAGAGATTCAAGACAGGCCCTTGAATAAATTTTCACAGGCCCAGGAACATGTAAATTCTGCTCCCGCCCTCCGCGCACAATCACCCCACCAAGGATCCCAATTGTTCTGTCAAGAAATAATGGCTCAAGAGCAAGGAAATACTCGCTATCTAAAATGACATCTGCATCCAATTTCATAAGATGTGTAAAGTCCGGGGCAATTTCATAAGCGCGACGAATGCCTATGTTCCATGCGGCGAAAGCCGCACCTTCGATTAAGCGCCCTGAAGTTGAAGCGGTAACTAATTCAGCGGACTTACCAAAACTAGTTCGTCTCAAAGCTTGCGAAGTTCCGTCGGATGAATTGTCATCAACTACAATCCATTTAACTTCAAAGTTTAACTTTAAAGATGCAAGATTTAAAGCTAAGTTTTCAATGTTATCAGCCTCGTTGTGGGCTGGTGTAACAATGATCAACTTTACCAAGTCCATTTTTGAACTCTATCATGGGCTCTTCGCACTTTCCGTTTGATCGTAATGATCATTAAAAATTTACAATCTGAATAATACCTTTTAAACAACCGCTTAGGATCTTGTGTCAATCGCCACAGCCACTCAAAACCTAGGTCTTGAAACATTCGAGGAGCTCGCACCTTCTCCCTGGATAGCAACTGAAAACTACCGCCAATCCCCAGAAAGTAGGCAGGAATCAGAGGGCTTTTGCTTCTTATTCTTTCAAACAAAATCTCTTGCTTCGGAAAACCCAGTGCAAGAAAAATGTATTGTGGTTTGAACTCGAGTAATAACTGAATGATCTCGTTAATCTGTATTTCAGAGTTGATGTCTATGTATTTGTCATAAATAAAGGTTAACTCCGATGATGCGTTATCATGAATTTTCATAGTTTTCATAACTTGACCTTGTTCAGAGCCAATAACAGAAAACCTGATTCCACTTTTAAGAAGCTCGTTAACTAAATCTACGCCGGGAACCCTACTTACTTCTCTGGATTCAAGAGCCCTTGCCAAGTATTTAACTGGCCATCCATCTGCGACAATCAAAGAATTTGACTCGAGAAATTCGAAGGCTTTCGGATCGGTGGAAACCTCTCGAATATGTGAAAGATTCATAGTCCAGACGAAAGTTGGGGTTAACGCAGGCTTTTGCAATAAATACTGGGTAATAGAGTACAAATTCCCAGACTCGATTCTGGAGAGAAATTTGGAGATGTGCATCTCGAGATTCATAAATACCCCAATTCTCAGCAGAGGTAAAAATAATCTGCGTTAACCTTAAGCCATTAGTTTTTCTCCCACTATATTAACGCATTAGAGCGTTAATAGAGAGGGAGCAAATGGGCATAATTGCCAAGATTGGCCCGTTAGAACTTTCTCTCATTTTATTCTTTGCGGCACTGTTTTTATATCGAATCCAAGCATCCCCAGAGTCGAGGGTTGCAACCGCACTGGTATTTATCTTTTCTGCCCGATTTGGCGCTTCATTTATCAATGGGTTTTCAGTTTCGGAGTCAACTAAGTTGTCGTTCGGAGAACTAGATACGGTTTTCGCATACTTGATGTTGGCCTTTGCATTTCTTGAAGTCTTACTGCTGAAGCATGTTACAAAATGGAAAAGTTCTGATTTATGGGTCTTAGTGGGCCTTTTTGGATTTGGTTTTCTAAATCTTACGTGGAAGCTTACATATAACGGCGGGATTATTGCGAATGATTTGTTATATGTACTTCCTATACTTCTATTTCTCTCGCTGCGACCTAAAAAAACAGACTTGAAATTCTTACCATATTTCGGGGCCGTGATAATTCTTTTGGTTGCGATTACTGCGTTGGCTAAATATCAAAATCCACTCTTCCCCTATAGTCAGGTCGAATATGGGCTCGGTGGCCAATACCAAAATCGTGTTTGGAGTTTTTTCGGCCTAGAAGAGAGGTTTCGTGGTCCGTATTTTCATCCAAATCAACTTGGGATTCAGATTACATTCTTATCGTTGCTAGTCCTCTTAAAACCTTCAAAACTTTATATCGCCATACTTCCAATTTCTTTCACCTTGCTCTTTCTTGCCTCAAGTCGAACCTCATTATTAGCGCTTACGGTTGGTTTATTGTTGAGAATCTACTTCGACACATCAACGGCTGCAAAGGTGCGTTCGTCACACATGGAACAAGATTTGCCAAAAGCTCATTCGCGTAGACGATTTACACTAAGAAAAATATTTATTGGGCTTACCAGCGCTTTTTGCGTCGCTTTGGTTGCACGCCAGATAATCGGAAGCAACACCACGGGAACCGGTCGGTTAGAAAACAATAGGAATACGATATCCGCTATCAGAAGTAACTTACTGCTAGGGCAAGGGCCCTCGATCTTTTCGATTAACAGTACCGAGAACACAATTTTGACACTTCTAAGTTTTTACGGGCTTATTGGCCTAGCTTTCATGCTTGCAATAGCCTTGGCTTTCACATTAATATTTAGGAAAATGCCCCGCAATGAAAGATACTCATTCCTTTTTACGCTTGCCATCTTCCTAGTTGCTAGCACAGGAGAGACCCTACTGACTGGTGCTTCTCAAGACACTGGTTTATTTTACTTACTAGTCTTACTGGCTCTAACAAGAGTAGAACCTTCAAGAAATACGCTACCTTAATCCTAGTCGCGTGCGGATTCTTACTTTTTCTCGAAGAATAGTGCTGATTTTTCTATCACGCATGAAGTATGAATCTGAGAGTTTGTCGATATCTCGGGGGAGATGCCAGGGATCTAACGATTTGAATTCTGCCTCCGTGATTGGAATTATCTCTGCATAAAGAGATTTTCCAAAGGTATGGGTTGAACCCTCACCATCTCCAATATTTGTGATCAGATTACGGTTGAACACAGCATTTGTTTTACTCTTTAGAAAACAATTGATTTGCCATAAATCGTCCCAGTTACATTTTCGTGGATCATTTTTTTCCTGCCTGCGTTGAAGTGCATAAAACCATAGGTGGTAAGCGGCCGAACTTGGCCCGACAGCCCCAATCATTGTTACGAAGAGTCTCCAGTAGTTAACACAGCGAAAAGATGTTATTCGGTCATTCCATTCTTGCCGAGTTGTAACCCACCCCCAACTTAATACGAACTTAGATCTTCGAAGGATTAGGGCATTATTTGAAATAAACTTTAATGGAACGCGGTTATGGAGACCGATGCTCATCAGATTCGCATCACTAAGACTTTTACATGAAATTTCTACAGCCTCTAGGAGTCTAGGCTCAAGAACTAAATCATCTTCAATGATAACGCCAATTACTTCTTGATCAAAAAACCAATCTATTCCTTTTGAAACACCTATCAGAGTTCCTTCGTTTTCATCTGAGATGCGGAGGTTTTGAATCACTCCCATTCTCAATAGCTCTGTGATGTATTCTTTGACTTCGGCGCATCCGCGTTCGTAATCTGGCGATGGACCATCACATGATATATAAATGGCACCATGCGGCTGTTTCAAAATACTGTCCAGCGTTTGCCGCAATGTATCTACTCTCGCAAAGCAAAGGACCAAGATAGGAATCACATGCTTAATCTATCAGTGGTGCTAGAAGATTGAATGAATCATTCACTTAGATTACTCTTGAAACGTGAAGATTGTATTGTTAGGTTCAGTAAATCCACTTGACTTTGATTTGAGTCAGGAAGATTTCAATCGAGTCAGCGGTCTCAAGTTTGGACGGTCGGTTCCTGTATCTGACTTAGCTATAACGCTAGTAGAACTTGGTCATGAAGTCACTGTAATTGGGATAGTTGGTACTGCAGACTCTGTGTTGTCTATGAAAACACAGAATGGCGTGAAACTCATTTATGTATTTGGCCGGCGACAAGAAAAACTTAAAGCTATAACTTTCTATTCTATTGAAAGGAAGGCCATACTTAGTCAAATTGCATCTACCAAACCTGATGTCGTACATGCGCATTGGACGTATGAGTACGCGCTAGCGGCACAAGATTCAGGGCTACCTCATGTAATCACTGCGCATGATGAGCCGTGGGAAATTCTGCAAGGATTTCGTAACCTCTTTTTCTTTCTTCGCTTGCTAATTGCGATTCGAGTTAGATCAAGAAGCAGAGAAAATTTGGTCTTTGTCAGCAAATACATCCGTATGCGTTGGAATGAACGCATGTTTTATTTGGGCGGAGAAGTAATTCCTAATATGAACCGCCTTGCCATAGCTAACTCAGCGGAATTGAAGCGACTAAATCATGTGATAGCCGTTGGTAATACTGATCGACGTAAAAATATGCGTGGCCTGCTCGCCGCTTGGCAGATGGCACTAATAACAAATCCTCATTTAAGATTGCATCTTGTGGGTCCCGGGTTGGGCGCAGGGGATTCTCTGGCAAAAGAATTTGATAGCAAATTTGAATATGGACAGGTCACATGGCACGGGTCAATAGACCGCCGCGAACTAAGCAATCTATACAGTCGATGCAAGGTACTCGTTCATCCATCACTGCATGAATCTTTCGGCTTAATTTATCTTGAAGCTTTTGCAGGTAACCTAGGAGTTATCGCGTTCGCGAAATCTGGAAGCGCCGCAGAGGTTTTGGGTGACGCTGGTTTGATACTTAAAGATGACTCCACAAAATCTCTGTCAGATGCGATTTTGAATTTAACCTCGAATCAAACTTTACTCAATCAACTAACTGAAAATGGGAGAGCAAGATTAGAGAAATATTCCCCTAATCTAGTGGCTAGAATGTACATTTCCTTATACGAAAGAACTATTGGTATTCTGAATTGAACAGAAAGTGGTTTACCCATAGAAAGGCTGGTAGATGTATGTTTTCTCAAAACACACATGTCACTCAACGCCTTCAAATTCAGCCCTGGGTAACCTTATGAAAGAAAATATCAACGGAGCGTCTTCCCGAGTTACCGTAATTAATGGACTTCGTGGGGTAGCCGTAATTCTTGTACTTGGATATCACTTCGATGTCCCCTTGTTCGAACGTGGCTACTGGGGGGTCGACCTCTTTTTTTGGATATCAGGTTTTTTGATTACTGGCGGATTTCTACGCGAATATGCTTTGAATCGTGAGTTAAATCAAAAATTTGGCTGGATTGATATTCGATACTATTTTATTAAAAGAGTTCGGCGAATATTGCCACTCTCACTTTTAGTTCTTGGTGCAGTGGTGAGCATAATTCATATCTTTGGTGATACTAATGCGCTCTCCCAAACTCTTAGAAGAGTTCCCAGGATTCTTTCGTTTACCTTCAATATGCAACTGCAGAGTGACTCTCAGGATTATTTCCTAAAATCTTTTCAAGATTCTGGATTATTACACTATTGGTCGCTATCCGTAGAAGAACAGATTTATATTCTCTCACCTTTACTTTTTTTACTTGCCGTCTCTTTTCATGGTCTGAGATTTTTTGGATATAAAAGTAAATGGTATCAGCGAGTCTTAGGCCTCAACCTCATTCTAAGTTGC
>Ga0114977_10003283_pt1 | contig 10375 bp, 10 predicted proteins | sample S_130805_MF_Meta_FD_87026 | JGI IMG/M metagenome (GOLD analysis project Ga0114977, IMG submission 87026) | Freshwater microbial communities from Lake Simoncouche, Canada to study carbon cycling - S_130805_MF_MetaG | ecosystem: Environmental > Aquatic > Freshwater > Lake | place: Lake...
CATCGGTCGCAAAGATCCCTCGGAGGTTATCTTAGACGAATTTGCGTGTATGCCCTTGGCATTAGCGGGTTTGCAACACGTCAGCTGGCCTTGGATTCTCGCTTATTTCCTGCTCTTTCGTCTCCTGGATATCACCAAGCCATTCGGCATCCGCCGGCTCGAAAAGTTACCATCTGGTATCGGGATTGTTGCCGACGATGTTGCCGCCGCATTGTTGACCAACGGCATTCTCCACGTCGTTCGATTATTCGTTTAAGAAGGCCCACGTCAGTCGCTCGTTGGTGCGCTCCTCAGAAATCTTTTTTACGCTAAGTCTCTCTTTCCCTGTTGACCAGCGGGTTTGGAGACGGTTTAACTTTTTTCACTGGCTAACGCTGGTATCCCAAACATCACCCCCCAACCCATACAATACACATGAATAAAGCTGATCTGATTGCCGAAGTCCAAAAGACCCTCGGCGAAGAAACCACTAAAGCCGGCGCTGAACGCGCTGTTGACGCAGTCGTTGCTGCCCTCGAAAAAGGCATCATCAAAAGCGGCGGCGTCCAAATCATCGGCTTCGGCAACTTCACAGTTACCAAGCGCGCTGCTCGCGACGGTATCAACCCTGCAACTGGCGTGAAGATTAAGATCAAGGCTTCCAAGGGTGTGAAGTTCAAGGCTGGCGCTGCCCTTAAGAAGGCAGTGAACAAGTAATCTTCGGATTACCTGTCCTCAAACGACCCCGCGTCAACGCGGGGTTTTTTGTGCCTAGAGCTTCCGTTGCTCCGCCTTGCTCCGTGCAGGGCTTTCCGTTAGCTTACCTCTGCCGTGACACAGCCTTTTCAATACCAAGAACCTTTTCCTTTAGGACCTGATACGACGAAGTATCGCCTACTCACGCGCGAACACGTCTCCGTAAAGTCTTTTGAAGGTAAGCCGATGCTCACAGTAGACCCAGCTGCGCTCACCTTGCTCGCGAACCAAGCATTTCACGACATCAACTTTTTCATGCGCACGGCTCACCTTGAGCAAGTGGCCGCAATTTTGAGCGACAGTGAAGCAAGTGCCAATGATCGAGCAGTTGCCCTTGCCATGTTGCGCAATGCCGAAGTCGCCGCCAAAGGTTTGCTGCCATTCTGCCAAGACACCGGCACTGCACAAATTGTTGGTAAAAAAGGCCAACACGTTTGGACGGGCGATGAAGACGCGGAAGCACTTTCTCTCGGCGTCTACCAGGCTTACGCACAAAACAATCTTCGCTACTCGCAGCTCGCGTCGGTCGATCTTTATACGGAGCGCAACACAGGCACAAATCTCCCCGCACAAATTGATATTTCAGCAGGCAAAGGTAATCGCTTTGAATTTCTGTTTGTGGCCAAAGGCGGCGGCTCGGCCAATAAGTGCCTACTCTTCCAGGAAACAAAAGCAGTCTTAAATCCCAAGTCCCTGCCTGCGTTCTTAACGAATGTGATGCGCGGCTTAGGGACAGCCGCTTGTCCGCCTTACCATTTGGCGTTCGTCATTGGTGGCACTTCCGCTGAGGCCACCATGAAGGCCGTGAAGCTCGCTTCGGCGCATGCGTATGACGGCTTGCCGACCACAGGCGACGCGCATGGACGTGCCTTCCGTGACCTTGCTTTGGAGGCTGAGTTACTGAAGGCAGCCCACACGCTCGGCATCGGTGCGCAATTCGGCGGCAAATGGTTTGCCTTAGACGTCCGCGTGATTCGCCTACCGCGTCACGGCGCATCTTGCCCAATAGGCGTTGCTGTTTCTTGTTCGGCGGACCGTAATGCCAAAGCTTATATCGACGAAACAGGTGTGTGGATTGAGCAACTGGAAACAGAACCGGGTCGCCTTATTCCCGTCGAGCACCGCGGCAAACAAGACACCACGGGTATTGTCGCCATTAATCTTAATCGGCCGATGGCAGAGATTCGCGCAGAACTCTCACGTCACCCTGTGACGACACGCCTCGCTCTTACGGGCACCTTAATTGTCGCTCGTGACTTAGCGCATGCGAAACTGAAAGAGCGGCTGGATCGCGGCGAAGGATTGCCCGATTACATGAAGCAGCACCCAGTCTACTATGCGGGCCCAGCGAAGACCCCTATCGGTATGGCCTCAGGATCATTTGGTCCGACGACAGCTGGCCGGATGGATAGCTACGTAGATCTTTTCCAGAAGGCTGGCGGCTCCCATATCATGATCGCAAAGGGTAATCGCGGTCAGGCAGTTACCGATGCCTGTAAGAGTAACGGTGGCTTCTACCTTGGATCCATTGGCGGCCCTGCAGCGATTCTTGCTCAAGAGAATATCCGTAAGGTCGAGGTCGTAGACTATGCTGAGCTCGGCATGGAAGCCGTTTGGAAGATCGACGTGGTCGATTTTCCAGCGTTCATTCTCGTTGACGATAAGGGCAACGACTTCTTCTGCCAGATTCCCGGCTCAGGCTGTGGAATCTGTGCGGTCTAAGATTTGGGATTAGAGATTAGGGACTAGAGATTAGGGATAGGCGGATAGAGTACAGGGCTTAGTGAAGATTGGGGAGATGCCGGAGGAAGAGTCCCTGTGTCAGACGGGTTGTCGTGCGAGCCATAACAGGTTGCATGGCTTTATGGCCGATAAGGTAGAAGTTGGGCACCTGCGTAATTTAAGAGTCTATAGCCTAGCTCTTGATACGGTTGTGCGTACTGCTAATTTGCTGGGTCGGACTCGATGGGGAGAGAGGCAATATCTCCGTGAGCAGTTATTGAGGGCTACAAGTTCAGTGCCCGCTAACATCGCAGAGGGACACGCTCGAGGCGGCTTGGCAGACTGCAATCGATTCCTTGTCATTGCGAAGGGATCAGCCTCCGAGGCTTCTCATCACCTGGAGGAGGCAAGGTTGCTCGGACTTATCGATGCAAAGTCAGCTTTGGAGCTGCAGGGTAGGCACGATGTCTCCGAGCGCATGCTCAACCGTTTGATAAAGACTCGAAAAGAATCACCACCACGTGGCGACTAGCTCTCTCTCGGCCCTAATCTCTAATCCCTTATTCCTCGGCCTACCCTTACTTATCCCACTCGAGAGCGCCGCGGCGCACTTCGTAGAAGAGACCGAGCACGAGTACGCCAAGAAAAACTGCCGTGGCGGTTGTGATGGCGATACCTGCAGCAAGAAATTCGCGGTAGACGAGTGCCCAGGGCACGAGGAAGACCACTTCGATGTCGAACAGAATGAAAAGCATCGCAGTAACGTAGAACTTTACGGCGAAGCGTGGGTGTACTTTGCCTTCGGAAGGCAGGCCGCACTCATAAGCTTTATCTTTAATATAGTTACCCTTGGCGCGTTGTCCGAAGATATGACTCGCGACAAGCACGACAATGGGGACGGAAAGCCCGAGTACAATCTGCACCAACACTGGCAGGTAGGTTGCGAGGGATTGTTCGGTGGTAGCCATCACGGTTTCATCAAGTCATCTGCCAAGACCTTGGCAAGCGCGCTCAGCGTATCCCTTCTGGGATCTGCAAGGTTGGCGCTCCGTCTTGTCCGTCTTGAGGGGGGTCCATCCGCTTCGCGAGTTCGGCGGCTGATCCTGCCACTTGTTCAGCCAGCCAAGGTGGACATGTATAGAGTGCCTGCTTGGCGAGTTGGTTCATGGGGTGAGCGGCATCGGAGTGCGTAACCATCATCCATCCGCGTGGAGGCTCGCCGGGTTTACCTGCGGGCGCCTTGGCCATGCGGAGCGTAATTGTTTCACCGGAAAAGAGAGTAACTTCGACGATGAAAGGGCGGGCAAGGGCAGCGGTTGCCTCTGTGTCATTGGGGGCAATCGCGTCGGCAGCGCGGAGAACGGAGAGTGCGTTTAAAAGTTCTTCACTGGCGGCAGCAAGTTTAGGCTCAACATTACCCTTCAGGGGTTCGCCCGTTTTTTCACGTGCGAGCGCAACCGTTGCTCCATCCGTGAAAGTTACTTTAACGCTACGCACATCTTCGCGCTTAATCACACATAAGACTGGGTTGATCCAGTTGGCGGGATCTCCTTCAAGGTAGCCTGTAAAGGTCGTGCGGAGTGCGTCTTTGGATTCAAGAAGGTGAACTGCGCCGCCGGAGCCGTCTTCAACCGTCCGACCAAACTCCGCGCTCCATGATTTACCATTCGCCGCTTCGACGCGGATGGAGTTCCCGGAGAAGTTCAGTTTAGCAATCCGTCGAGGATCGGATGTCAGCGTGCCAAGAACCTTGGCGCTACGCAGTGCTTGCAGAAAGGGTCGAAGACGATTGTCGGTGTCTACAGGTAGATTGAAACGTGAAGGTACCACCCAGCCTTTTTCTGTCCGCTCAACCCGTACCGTTTTTTCGTTCGCCGTGATTTCGAGTGCACGTAAATCTGCCAAGAGTTCGGGCGGAACTAAGTTATAGCTTTGGGTTGCCGGAGGTGGGGTTTCCCGTCCGGTAAAGACGAGTGCCAGGGCGACGGCGCCTAAGGCGAGTGTCGATAAGAGTAGGGTGCGATTACGCATAGTGGCTTAAGCTTGGCGACGACGGCGCAGTAAGGCGTAGATGAGGCCGCCGAGTCCGACGAGGAGCGGAGCTGCCAGGAGGTTAATCCACGCTAAATTACGCCCGAGTGAATCAACTTCTTCACGGGCTGCACGGCGGATATCGCGCAAGGTGCGGCGGACAGCTGCCTGCTCTTCGGTGAAGCGTTGAGCTTCGCGCTCTAGTTCCGGTGTCAGCACAATCCCTTTGGAAAGATCTCCGCCCGACGTGCGCGACAGTTCAGCAATTTTTTCGGCAAGCTCAGACAGCTTTTTCTCGTTGCGATCAATCTCCGTTTGGTAGGTAGCTTGGGCTTGGCGTTGGAGCGCCATCACGCGGTCGAACGGACGCAAGGCGGCGCCTTTTGCCCGAACTCCCACGAGGTCCTCGCTGCCAGCCAAGGTTTCTAGGGCACCAATAAAGAAGGCCTGGTTATCGTTGAGCGGTTCGTAGACCTGTTGACCGTAAGCTGTGCTCCGGCGGATGGAGTAGTAATCGAGAATAAAATCGCTATCCGCCATGACGATTAAGCGTCCGGGTTTTTCAGAAACTTTTAAACTTATGGGCACGACACCCTTGTCGTTGGCGTCTCGAGGAGCTCCTTCAGGAAAAGCTGTTTTGAAACTACCACTGATGACAGCCGCAAACGTACGTTCTTGGCCGTCGGGGCGGAATTGTGCAGCGACTTTCTCGAACGGACCCACATTCGCTACGCTAACGGGTAATGTGCCTACGCCAGGCCCACGGAAAGTAACCAACGGTAGAAATGTTAATCCGGCAGGAGCAGGACTGACAAGGCGCACACTGCCTGCGTCTAGAATATTGAGCATCCGTAAGTTGCTGGTGACAGGGTGATCGGGGGCTAAATTTGAATTATCAAGGGCGACGGCCAACGGGTAGTTCAGTGCCTCGCCTCTCGCTGACGGCATTTGTAGTGAATGGGCAGCGTCACCTACCATTGTATCTACGGGGGCTTCAACACCCCAACTGCGTAGTAGTGCAGGGTCGCTCGCTGCGCCCATCGCGCTCGCAGGCACCATCACCAACGGCATATTGCCTTGTTGGAATTTCTGGTAACGCGAAAGGGGATCGATCGCCACGAGCACGGGCCCGCCGCGAAGCAAGAATTGGTCGACGGCGAAAGCGAGTTTTGGATTTAGGTGGTGCGGGTGAATCATTGCGACCACGACGGTGTCTTTGGGTAACTCCGTCGCCGTATTACTGACGGTGACGCACTCAAAACTACGACTGAGTTCAGCCATGAGCACATCGCCCGGGCCAGGCTCTTGGCCTTGCCCTTGTGGCAAATCGCTGGACAAAGGCAGCGTCGAGATGAAAGCGAGGCGTGGTTTGCTCAGGCGAGTGACAGAAGCAATCAGTTGGGCGATATCATATTCCAAGAAGCGCTCGCGCCGTGGATCGAGAAAAGGAATCGAGCGAATTGAGTCCGCTTGTTGAGCAGTTAATCCTAAGTAGGCGGTGCCGTTCGCTACGCGTGTGCCGGCTAAGCCTTGTCGCTGTGCGCGTGACTCATCTTCGGTGTCGGGTTGCGGATCCGTGATGCGCAGTCGGATGGCGCCATTGGAAGCATCGGCAAACGACCTTAGTAGACCTTCGGCACGTCGGGAGTAGGCTTCGAGGTATGGTGAAAGGCGTGTGTCGCCGTGGCTCGTGAAGAGTTCAATTGTCACAGGCTCACCGACAGTTGCAGCAATATGACGTGACCCTGGCGACAGGCTAAAAATACCGTCTTCGGTTAAGTCGAGACGGGTGGCCATTCGGTCTGCAATCAGGTTGGCAAAAAATGCCGCAGCGATGACGGCGAAGACAGCAAGAAGGGTTTGCGCGCGATTCATTGGGGTGGGCTTTAGCGACGTTCGATCATGAGAGTGCTTAAGCCGAGACCGGCTAAAGCGACTGATATGAAGTAGGTGAGTGGCTGGATACCGAGTATGCCGAGCGTGAATGGTTCAAGGTTTCGCCAGAGACCAATGCGAGCGACGTTCGAAACGTACTGCGCAGGCAAGATGCCACTTAATAAATTATCGAGCACGCCATAGCCGATAATCACGAGGATGAAGCAGGCGAGGAAGCCGGTGACAAATGCGATCACTTGGCTACGCGTCAGCGCCGAGCACACCGCCGCGATTCCTAAGCAGGCGCCGCCGCAGAGGAGTGAACCTAGGTAGCCGCAGGCGATGGTGCCTAGGTCGGGTTTTCCTAACCAAGAAACGGTTAGCACCATCGGTAGGGACATTGCGAGTGCGGTGGCCAAGAACAGCCAAGCAGCCATAAATTTACCGAGGGCAGCTTGCCAGACGGTTACAGGCCAGGTGAGCAATAACTCGAGAGTGCCCTGTCGGCGTTCCTCCGCCCAGAGACGTGCGCCAGCGGCAGGAGCTAAGAATGCCCATAGCCAAGGGTGGTAGATGAAAAATCGATCAAGGTTCGCAATGCCCGACTCGTAGAAGGAGCCGACAAAGAAAGCCAAAGAAACCGCGAAGGCGTTGAAAACCGCGAGGAATACATAGGCGAGCGGAGTTCGGAAGTATCCGAGAAACTCACGGGCAAGAATGGCACGGAAAGCACGCATGGGATTAAGTCGTAAGGTGGCGGAAGATTTCATCCATGCGCTTGCCAGGGAAGCGGGCTAAGAGCGACTTGGGTGTTTCGTCGCAGCGAATTTCGCCGCGTGAAATTAAAATGACGCGTGTGCAGAGAACTTCTACTTCTTCTAATAAGTGCGTGGACACGATAACGGCTTTGCGTTCAGCCATCCCTGATAGGATGCGACGGACTTCGTGCTTCTGATTGGGGTCTAAGCCGTCGGTGGGTTCATCTAAGATGAGAACTTCAGGGTCATGGATGATGGCCTGGGCAAAGCCGACGCGCATGCGATAGCCTTTAGAGAGTGTATCCACGGTTTGTCCGGCAACATCACTTAAGCGACATAACGCCAAGGTCTCGTGCACACGCGTGGCGGCATCTTTTAAGCCGCGTAATGTCGCCGCAAAATACAAAAATTCTTTCACCGTCATTTCGCCATAAGCGGGTGCACCTTCAGGCGAATAACCCAACCTGCTTTTGGCTTCCACGGGGGATTCGGAAATATCGAAGCCAGCAATCCGCGCAGACCCTTGGTCGGGTTGCAGGTAGCCAGCCAGGAGCTTCATGGTGGTTGATTTGCCGGCGCCATTCGGACCGAGAAACCCAATGACTTCTCCGCGTTCGACCGAGAGAGATATATTGGAAACGGCGCGAATCGTGCCGTAAGATTTTGAAAGATTTTTTGCTTCAATCAGTGCCATTGTGAAAAGGTGCGCCTTAGCGAGCAGGAGGTAGTGTCGCTAAAGTAATATTGGCGGCTTCAAAGCGACGACGGATCTCTGTGAGTAGGCGTTCGTTTTCAGCAGCGCAGTCCCAGGCTGCGGCAGGGTAGTACCACCAGAGAATACGTATCGTTGGGCCGGCAGACGAGAGCTTCTCGAGGTGAATGCGGGGAGGGTGGGCCGGCTGTGCGCCTCGGTGCCCCGCGAAGATTTGTCGAGTGATCACGAGGGCTTCTTCGGTATGCTTTGCATCTGTGTCTGCAGAAAGTTCCAAGAGGTGCTGGGTGCGAATGTAGGGGCGCTCTGTTACATTGGTCAGTGAGCGATTCGCTAGCTCGCCATTAGGAACGGTTACAAGTTGTCCGTCAGGTGTACGTACGCGGGTGGAGCGAAGGCCAATGGCTTCGACGACGCCGGTAAGTCCTGCTGCATCAATAGTGTCACCGAGTTCAAATGGTTTATCCACCATGAGCATAACGAACCCGAAAAAGTTCTTAATGGTATCTTGGGCAGCGAAGCCGAAGGCGAGGCCCCCTACGCCGACGCCTGCGAGAATATTTTGGGCGGCGTCAGAGTTTATAACGGAGATGCATTGGATAAACCCGTAGACGACAACGATGACGCGAAGTACGGTTCCGCTAATAGGAACAAGCACGTCATCCAGTTTGTTTTCAGAGCGGTCCGCAATAACTTGAAAGTAAGCCTGGGCAACTTTGGTTAATTGAAGGGCAAAGTAGAAAACGGCGTAGACTCGGAAAATTCGGCGGGCGGTGTCGAATTGGCTGGTCCACGTTGCTTTTTCTAAGGCGTCGTGCGCATCGGCGACGACAAACCAGAAGGCTCCAGCCGAGAGGGCGATGGGCATTGTGATGCCGATAGCTGCAACCAGTGCTCCCCCGACCGGGTGGTTTGGCATGCGGGCTGAAACCCAATTGAGGATTTTGCGCAAAACCCAGCCAAGGCCCATGGCGAGGAGAATCCAAAAAGGAGCATGTGCCCAGGTTGGCAGGAATGAGAGGTCGATGAGTGCGACGTGCATAGGGGTCTTTTGGATAACAGGTGGGGGGTAGTTTTCAAGCGCCGCATTCATCCAATCCGCTTGTCCAATCCACAACTCCCTCTCACGCTCGGCCTTGTGAGTGAAACCGCCGCTAAACCTGTCGTCTTAACCTGTGCTCAGCCCACAGGCCGCTTACACCTAGGTAATTATCTCGGTGCGGTCCTGAATTGGGGTGCGATGCAAGATGACCACGAATGTTACTTCGGGATTGTTGACCAGCACGCCATCACCGTCCCCACGGTTCCGGCCGATTTGCGGAATAACACTTACCTGTGCCTTGCTCAGTATATGGCCTGCGGGCTGGATCCAGCGAAGAGCCGCCTCTTTGTTCAATCACATGTGATTGGTCACACTGAGTTGGCTTGGATCTTGGGGTGTATCTGCCCGCTGGGACAACTTGAGCGCATGACTCAATTTAAGGATAAATCGAGCCGTCAAGAGTCGGTGGGTGCGGGGTTGTTGACGTACCCTGTGCTGATGGCCGCCGACATTCTTCTTTATAACGCTGCGAAAGTTCCCGTTGGTGAAGACCAGAAGCAGCATCTGGAGTTAACCCGTGACCTAGCGCAGAAGTTTAACCGCACTTATTCTGAGACATTTATTATTCCCGAGCCTTTTATTGCCAAGACAGGTGCTCGGATTATGTCACTGCAAAATCCGACAGCAAAAATGTCGAAGTCGGATTCACATACCGCGGCGACAGTTTTTATCACTGATACGCCGGATGAAATCCGCCAAAAAATTGGCTCTGCGGTTACGGACTCTGGAAGCGAAGTACGCGCGACGGCTGATAAGCCCGGTGTAATGAACCTTCTGCAAATTCTCTCGGCCTGTACGGGCAAGTCTGTGCCCGTGCTGGAAGAAAGTTTCGCAGGTAAGGGTTACGGCGATTTTAAGCGCGCGGTAACTGATGCGGTTGTTGATACGTTAAGTCCAGTGCGCGAACGCTTCGCTTTATATTCAACCGACCGCACAGAACTCGATAGGGTGTTAAAGCTAGGGGCAGAAGGCGCCCAAAAGACTGCCTATAAGACGCTCTCTAAGGTGTACCGGAAGGTCGGCTTCGTTGAACGACCCCGCTAAGAACCTTCGATTCCGCCTTGTCCCCGGGCCGTAGGGTCGCATCCTGCGCTTGACCCAAACCCTCATGCAACAACTCCAAAAATTCCTAAAGGAGAAGTGGTTCCTTGTCGCTGCGGACGCCTTAGTTGTCATCGGCGTCCTCAGTCTAGGCCTCGATCCGAAAGATGGCTTCAGTGCCTTCTTGGCCGTCGCCGCAATTTTAGCGGCCGCTTTAATTGTCCTTGTCCCTGTCCTGCGCGAGGACGCGGGCAAAAAACAGCGCCTCGCTGAGCAAGCACGTCTGCGCGCAGCGCTTGCCGAAGAAATTGACCGTGTACGTGACGAAGTGCGCTCTGCCGCTGATTTAACGACCCGTCGACTTGCCGATGCAGAACTTGCGGCCAAGAAAGCCGGAGA
>Ga0114977_10003287_pt1 | contig 10372 bp, 13 predicted proteins | sample S_130805_MF_Meta_FD_87026 | JGI IMG/M metagenome (GOLD analysis project Ga0114977, IMG submission 87026) | Freshwater microbial communities from Lake Simoncouche, Canada to study carbon cycling - S_130805_MF_MetaG | ecosystem: Environmental > Aquatic > Freshwater > Lake | place: Lake...
ATAATTTAGAAAAATCCAATCTTGACGCGTCTGTTGTGCATATGAAATTGCTTTTTTGGCTTCTTCCATAATAAGATTATCATAGTAGTTGGCACCTTTAGTTAAACTGTCTTCTAGTAAGAATTTGGCTTGGAGGACTCGAAGTTCTTGCGCAGTAATCATGATAATAATAAAATACGACAACCTATGATCAATTTATGAGAATTTTATTTTTTATTTTTAAATATGTTTGTTCATAGCAAGAGATGACTTCCATCGCTACTCAAATTATATATCAACTTGTCATGTCTAATGTTGCCCCTGTGGTAGTTTCGAGTTTTAACAGTATAGGTAATTCTATTATGGGAACAAAGAAACCAGTATTGGGTCAAATCGTTGATATTGATGAAGAAAAAGAGTTAGAAAGGTTGCAAATGGATCGATTATTAAAATGGATGAGTATCATCTTTGAATCCGATGAACCCACTCCAGAATCTCATCGTGAATACAAACAAGAACTCTATAGTATATATAAAACTATTGCCTCGGATTATAGACAATATCAACAATCTAAAAAATACAATGGAGATTTATGGGTGATGTCTTCTTATCGTAAGAAAAATATGAAACCATTGGCTTCCAAAATTCTCTGCGACGTTAAACTGTTTAATGAAGGTCTAAAGATGTATTCTATTATAAATAACACCAGTAAATCAGTGCAAACCTCTCCTACTCCAGATAAATGTGATCCGCAGACATAGATATTTTTAATTTAAAGATTATAATTATTATATAGGTAAACATGAAATGGTTAATGTATGGTAGTAAAGGTTGGATTGGTGGTATGGTAAAGAAATACCTAGAGGGTCTCGGTGAAACGGTAGTAGAAGCAGTATCAAGAGCAGATGACGAGGTTGGGGTAGAAAAGGAAATGCTTGACCAAAAACCAGATCGAATTGTATCGTTTATTGGTCGTACACATGGTGCGGGATATTCAACAATTGACTATTTAGAACAAAAGGGTAAACTAGTAGAAAATGTACGTGATAATCTATATTCTCCAGTTGTATTAGCACTACTTGGTAAAAAACATGGTATTCATGTGACTTATTTGGGTACAGGATGTATTTTTAACACAAATGCAGAGAAGCCAATGTTTACAGAAGATGACTTGCCGAACTTTTTTGGAAGTGGTTATTCTACGGTGAAAGGATTTACGGATCGTTTGATGCATTTCTTTTCGGATTCAACATTGAATTTACGTATCCGTATGCCAATTGTAGGATATCATAACCCTAGAAACTTTATTACAAAGATTGTGAATTATGCTAAGATCTGCAGTATTCAAAATAGTATGACTGTATTGGAAGACATGATTCCTGTACTAGTAGAGCTTACTCGTAATAAACATACGGGAACCGTTAATCTTACCAATCCAGGAACAATTGAGCACAATGAGATTCTACAAATGTATAAAGAGCTAGTTGATCCTAATTTTACGTGGAACAATTTTACTCTAGAAGAGCAGTCACAAATTCTTCTATCGGAGCGTTCCAATAATGAACTAGATGGTACACTATTGAAAAAATTGGTTCCAGCTGTTAAAGATATTAAAACAAGTGTTCGCGAACTATTACTAAATTGGAATAATAGTTATTTGAACAAGTAAGTAGATTTGATTTAAAAATATCTAGTTTTGTATAGGAAATATGTCTATACAGAATATCGATTATAAAGTTTTATATGAACAAACTCTTTCTGAAAATACTCTTCTCAAAAAAGAGTTAGAACTGCTTAGAAATGAACAACCAGTTGTTAAAAAAAAAGTAAAAAATATTACGGCAGAGGAATCCCAAAAAATAAAAGAAATGGCATTTCGTCAATCTGTTAGAACAGAATTAACAAAATTGTTTGAAGATCAAAAGAACCTAATACCATCTCTTTCGAATAGATCTTTTCCAGTAGAATCACACTATGAACATAGTAATGGAATTTCGCTGAAAATGATTTTATATGATAATGATATAAAAAAAGAAAAAGAGTACTTGTGTTTATCTGGACAATCTGATTTAGATACATTAAAATATACAACAAGTTGTTACTATTATTGTGATAATGGAGATCATTATGAAATGGAAACCGAAACCATTCAGGAAATGATTGACATCATTCGAGAAGATTTTTCTGATCATGAAATAAGATTGAAGCGTTTATTTCGTTATTAAACCAAAAATGTGAAATAATATATATTTATTATATATATAATGTTTCAATTAAAGCGATCTACTATTAATGGACTAGTACATAGTAAGAGGTATTTTTCTTTTTTGAATAAGTTAACTTTTAATTTTAACACACAACTTACTGAAGATGAGCAATTAATTCAAGAAACTGCTAAACAATACGCACAAACTTCTCTTGGACCAAGAGTACTAGACTCATTTAGAAAAGTTTAATTTTAGGAAAAACCATAACTGGTCTAGCTGCCTTTTAGATTTATAATCAAATTAACTTACCGTTCTTCTCGAAGAAAAGGTTGTTAATTCATTATACTAATGAATTAACTTAAAGATAATTGATTTATTATTATATGGAAGCCAGCAATGGTTTCCTAAATTGCTTCCGTAGCTCACTTGGTAGAGCGAAAAGCTGTTAACTTTTAGGTAGTCCGATCGAAACGGACCGGGAGCGTTGTATGCTTGTATAAGCATTTTTAGAATTTCTTTAGAGAATTTTTAAAAATGATTATTTATAACACCCTAGTATAACCGTGCATACTAACAGAAGAGTCTGGTGTTTTAGTATAACTAAAACCGTTCTTTTCCCAAAAAGGATGTGGACATTTGTTTGTAACTAACCACACACGCTTTATTTGGTGTTTTCTGAAGTCATGGAGAACGTTATCTAGAATTTGTGTTCCTAGTTCTCTATTACGGTATCTTTCATTTGTAATAAAAAACAAACATATCTTACCTATATCCCTCTTATATTCTATATAGCCAATTTCTGTATCTTTATCGAAATAGGTTATGCGTTTTTTAGTAGATTCTAATGTGATCACCGGTTGAAAATCAGAAAGTTTGAGTGGAAAATAGCGCAATAATCGCATCATTATAAATTTTATAATTGTATCAAATTATAAACTATAAAATTTATTTATCAATTTACTTATGTATCAGCAAGTTGGGCGATTACACTAGACATTTGTTTTTTACGATTAGGTTTTGGTTTATTATAAATTTTTTTCTCTTTTTTCGAATCACTTTGTTCTAATGATTCATTTGGTTCTTTATTTTTTTCTTCTAAATCATCAACTAGATCCTGTACTTCTTGTTGCTCTTGCGGTTCTTCTAGTTCCAGAGAAGATGTAGTAATTATAGGTTGCTGTACAAATGATTTCGAATCAAGAATTTCAATATTGGTTTCTAAATCAAGCTCTGTTTGTTTTGCCTTTGGCTCAATCTGTTTTAAGTGAGGGTAATTGGTCGGATTACCGATTTTGATGTTTTCACCAGAATGAACATTTTTCATGGCTTTTTGGATTTTAAAATCCGTAATAATACTATTTAACTCTTTATAGCTTTCTAAAAACATATTAACAACATATTCAAAGTCAACCTTTTTAGAAGCTTCTTCGTATTGGGTTTCAATATAGAGATTAAAGAACTCTTGAAAATCTTCCTCTATATTAAATAATATGTTCTCATTTTTAATGCTATAATAGTTTCCAAAAATTTCAAAGTTACATATTGGAATCATGGTTCGCTGTAACAATTGATTGACTTGATTTACAGAAACAATGTCTTTATTTGGAAAAGATTGAAAACAAAAGTATTGATAGAACTTTTTGTTCGTAGCATTTTGCTTAAACATGGCAGGATACTTGAAAACAGGCGATTTGTCTCCATTTCGAAGCATATTATAGTTGACAGTAGATATATGATCCCAATTTTTACCATCATTGCTTGCTAGAACAGCATTAATATAACTAAATGAATTTTTATTTTCATTGGGCGCTACTAAATAGCGAATAAAAATATCCTCTGCTTGTACACGATGTTCCTTAAACTTAATAATGATATTCATTTGACTCGTATCGAATGCTGTTTTTGTTTTATCAATCGCGTGAACACTGTTTTTCTTTTTTACTAACAAGCGCTTTTGAGTTGCAATACATGAATCCGAATCATGAATTAATAAGTCTAAACTAGCAGGTGCATTTGCTCCTGCTTGGACAAATTCTCCATTTTCAATACGAACTTCAATATTTTCTAGGGTATCTAACAGATTCTTCTTTGTAATCAACGGAGAGGTATTATCTTTGCTATAATAAATAGATTTGATTTGTTTGGGCTCATCTATTTTATTATTTGTTTTGATATAATTGTAGCATTCGCTAATATGATCAATGCTTGATTTAATTTTTTTGAATTCATCAAGTTGTATTTTTACTTTAAGAAGTTCCTTCTTTTTATTTTCATAATCTTGAATTAGTTTTTTACTAGTTTCGTCTATTTTTGATTCTAACTTTGTATGAACATTTTTCAATAGGTTAAAATAAAACGTAGTTAGCTTACCATTTTTCACAGTATCAATTGTCTCCAAATCCATTTTTAAAAAAGTAGAATTAATTTAAACTTTTAAAACGTATAAAAAGAAATTGATATTTCAAGTATATTTTATTTTATTAACCATGGAAGCTTCTTTCCTAACCATTTTGGAAGAGATTTCAAAAACCTATAATATATCACACAATGATCTCGTAAAAAAATATAGTAACCAAATCAAAAACATTTCAGATGAGTTTGAGGATCCGGAAATTCACACTAGATGCAAGGGAAAAAACAAAAATAACAAGCGGTGTTCGAAAACAAAGAAAGAAGGTTCTGAATATTGTTCTATTCACTATAGTCAATACAAAGACAAAGATACTGATTTCATGTCATCTAGTGAAGTAGAAAAGAAGAAGAGCGACGGATGTGTTTTATCAAATATTATTGAAACAACTAAAAAGAAAGGTATTCTACCAGAAAAAATTAAGAAAATTTCAATTGACAGCATTAAATACTATGTCAATAAAAATGAATGGATCTATGAAATGGATCAAGAAACGGAAACCATCCTATACGATATTCCGATCGGAAAACTATTTTCCGGTAAACTAATGCGTCTTAACATTGACGAAACTGACTAAATCTCTTTATATTTCAATGGTGGCTCTATTGAAGAGATAGAAGATATAGAAGATATGGAAGAGATAGAACAATTAGAAACATCTCGATGAAATAACATTGAGAAATCAGTGTTTCTATTTTCCGGAACCCATCTACCAAAGTAATATCTATAAATAATACGGTTTCTTTGTCTACCATCAGGATAGAAAGATAAAGTTGTCTTTTTTCTATATGTAATATGAGTATTTTTACGTATCGCGCCACTTCTATACCATGAAGTGGTATGTATTAGTTTTTTACAGAAGTAAAAAGATAATTCTTTTGGAAATAAATGGTTGGAATCCCACCATGTCCTTTTGATTTCTGTTTTCATTTATTATGTTCTATGTTTAAAAATCTTAAATAAGTATAGATATGAGTACAGAAGATGATTGTATGTGCGATGCCGAAAAAAAGGTAGATAAAAAGTTAGATAAAAAAGCAGAAGGTTCTGTCATGTCGCAAAGTATTTATGACAAAAAGGTATTGTCTCCCGCGGATCTAGCAAAACTAAAAGAATCCGATAAACCAAAAGGTATCGTATCAAAGTGTAGTGGTACACAGCCATTTAAATTAGAAGATATGGAGATCGGAAAAGTATTGGTAGAATATCGAATGAAAGAGAAAAAAATAGTTCCAAAGCAGAAAGAAGATAAAAAGATACTAGAGCCCCCAAAACGTTTATCTGTTTGCGAATCATTAAAACTAGCAGGATTCCAGACTGATTGGACAAAAGAAAAAGTAGCAAATATGTTAAAAACGCCAGATGGCGCAGAGATTATTAAGAGAGTCGATATGGAATATAGAAAACTATCTGGAAAATCGTCTTTGCAAGAAAAAGATATATTATCGTGCTATCCAAATTACTTAAAACGAGAAAAAAGAAAAGTAGAGCTAATGGTGGAACTAGATGGGAATGATCATATTTTATCGGTAAAAGAAGGTAAATCAGACAAAGAAAATAAAAAAGATATATCAAAATTCAAATTATAAGATAAACCTATTCGATAACTAAGTTAGCATGTCGAACGGTAAGAAGATCTCGTTTCTTGAGTTCTTTGAAGCATTCGATAGTGCATTCGACATCATATTGGCTATTATGAAGTGTTCCACTTGGGGGGTATCCAAATAGAAGTCTGTATAGTTCTGATAGTTTAGGATACTTGTATGGATCCTTGGGATTCTTGTATTTTGAAAGCGAAGGTAGTTTACACATATTTACGGAATCCAGCATCGTACAAATACAGGGAATCGTTTTCGTTATACAAGGATGACGTATGGTGTGATAAAGATGATAAAGAAGGATGGTTACATCAAATTCGATATTGTGGCAAACAAGATAAGTATTCGGATATCGAGATACATGCTCCACCCATTTCTCTAGTGCGACTCGAATAGGCACTCCTTTTTCAATTGCCTTTTCGTGAGAAATGCCATGAATGGCGCTGCTTTCCGAAGGAATCGTATAGCCGTCAGGTCGGATGATAAAATCTACATTTTCATTTGTGGTAAACTCACCATTCGAGTAGGTGATAAGCTGCCACGAGATTTGAACAATATGGGGGAATTGCTCCTGCTTTCGAAAGTCGATTTCCTGTTTTTTGGCGCGAAGCAAGCCAGTGGTTTCGAGATCAAAAAACAAGAAGTGTGTTGTCATTCTAGAGTTTGTTAAAAAACCTATGATGTAATTCAATTTCTGTTTTAATAAAAAAATGTAACCTATAGATAAATGGGTAGTTCAGCGTCAAAAAACAATCAAAAAGAACAAAAGCAACAAAAGAAGCAACTAAAGAAAGGTGGTGGCGATGATAAATTCGACCAAAAGATTCATCGTACCGATAAAGATTTTGAAATGGAAAATAATACGGTTCGTCTAAAAGACAAACATGGTGCGTTTATTGCCTTTTATGCACCGTGGTGTGGTTATTGTCACCAATTGGCACCGAGTTGGAATGAGTATGCGAAATTAATGGAAGGTTCATCCTTTCATTTTTTGGCTGTAGATTGCACCGATAAAGACTGTCAAAAAGTTGCATCTGCTCTTGATATTCAAGGCTACCCGACTATTATGTTTGTAGATCCGAAAACACAACAAGTCATTCCCGCTGTACACAAAGATGGTACACCGATGGATCGTTCGAAAGAAGGGATGAACCATTTCTTAAAAGAAAAGAATGTTTTATAAGGATGGTTTTTTTACAAAATAGGTATCGGTGTTTACTTCTCGGTACCACTGAATCGTCTTTTGGATACCATCAGTAAAGTTTGTTATGGTATTCCAGCCAAGATCCAATAGTCGTCTAGAATCAACAGAATATCTAAAATCATTGAAAGGTCTATCTTCTACATAGTTGATACACTCTTCGAGTGACTTATCTGAAACCAATTTAGAATGTAATAATGTTGCAATATCGGCAACACGATGTTCATTTTCCGTACCAATATTATAGATTTCTCCAACACTACCTCGAAATAAAACCGCTTCAAATGCTCGTGCGACATCCTCTACATAAATAAAATTACGAATGGTTTCTCCCTTGCCGTGAATCGACATTTTTTTACCTTCTAATAGTTGTAAAATGAATTTAGGAATTAGCTTTTCTGGATATTGACCAGGACCATATACATTGTTACCACGGGTAATAATTATCGGTATATTATAAGATTTGTAGTATGATTTTACAATAAATTCAGCTGCTGCTTTACTAGCGGCATAGGGATTGGTGGGGTTTAACAATGATTTTTCTGAACTGGTTTCATTCATACCTACTTCTCCATAAACTTCATCGGTACTTACATGAATAAAACGTTGGATCTTACCATATGTTCTAACGCTTTCTAGTAGGTAATGTGTACCAAGAACGTTGTCTTGTGTAAAACAGATACTATTGCCGAATGAATTATCGACATGACTTTGTGCCGCAAAGTGAATAACAGTATCAACGTTATGATGAGATAAGATGTATTGAATAAAGGATGCATTTGAAATATTACTAGGATAAAAATTATAATTTCGATAATTTTCTAAATTAGATAAACCGGTCAAGGTAGAACAATAGTCAACTTTATCTACATTAATAAACTGAATATTAGGATGTTTTGGAACCATATAGAGAAGAAAGTTAGATGCGATAAAACCACATCCACCTGTTACCATCACACATTTAGGTACAAACGACATTTTATAAAGAAATAGAAAAATAAACCATAAAATAAACCCAAATCTAAATTGATTTAAGCGTATACCAGAATATTCAACTATGTTTCTTTCTAAACTAAAGCATGTAAATTGGGAAAAGTTCTCACATACGTGTCTTAATGTATGTGGTGGTACGATTGGAATAACCTATCACTATCTACTATATCAAGAGGTAAACAAAAAAAGAACTTAAAAATAAATTATTATATAACCATGTGGAGTATTCCACCAAAGTTCAAGCCTTGTAACTCAGTTGGATAGAGTGTCAGCCTTCTAAGCTGAAAGTCGCGAGTTCGAGTCTCGTCTGGGCTACTTTGAAATCCTCGATAGTATAGATGGTTAGTATGGATGCCTTTCACGCATTAGACTCGGGTTCGATTCCCGATCGGGGAACTTTATTTTTAAACTACTGTTTAGCAATCGTTTAAAATTGAAGTATTATATTTTTCTATATAAAAAAGATGAGCGAACACATCCTTCAATATTGCTATCAATATGAACCTGGTTTTCCTGTTTATTGCTTACTGGATCTAGTGTTGGCTAAAGAAGGAGAAGAAACAGCTGAAGTTGTTAGATTTAATAGAAAGGAGAATGAGCTAGATGGAAAAGAAGACGAGAATCAGATTTTGTTTCATGAAATACCAGTGATATTGAACTCAGATGAGGATAATCATTACTTTCTAAAAGTTGCACTCTATCCAAAAGAAAAGAAAGAAACTAATCTAGTTAATTTGGTATTTTCACCGCTAACTAAATCATGGGATGATTATACCATGCACGAACAGGATGGACTTATCAAAGAGATTATAGGAAGCCAAGAAAAACTCGTATCACTAAAATACGATTTAGTAGATCTAGAGGAGATGGAATTAACTTTAGAATAAAACAAATTTCTTTATTTAAGGTGACCGATAATTGATTTAGATATAGTATGTTCTAGTAAATCTATATTATTTTTAATATCAGCTCGGTGATGCGGTTCCGTACCTCTATAAAATGCGTGGGAATGATCTTTTAAGAAACATTGAGATTTTATTAACGGACATAGTTTACCACTAAGCATCTCTACAGAGTAATAATTATCTTTGATTTGATCTTCCACTTTGGTGGTATCAAAAACTTTGTGACTAAACCAAAAAAATGTTCCTGTAAAATGATACGGAACAGATTTATCATGAAACGGATTAAACGACCTAATTGCCCCTCCTACATGTTTATCATTATAAATCATGCTATCTATATTTGATATACAATATTTAAACATTAATTCAATCCATACACCTACAAAAGGATCATTTATGTTTTTTTTAGAAACACCTTTTGAATGAAAATAGAAGGTATATTCCTTTTTATCATTACTTTTAATTAATTTTATTAAGTCTCTAATACTAACTGCTTCTCCTAGATTTTTATTATTATTTTTATAAATACAATCAAAATCAGATAATTTGATCCAGTTTTCTAAATACTTACGGTTTTCTATACCTAATCCTTCTATAATTGATAAAATTTTTTTATGATTAAATGTATTTTGAATCATACTTAAATAACTCATGTTTATTCCAAGTGCTTCACATTTTATAGGAACAATATGTGATATTATATTTAATTTATAGTTATTTAAATCAATACCGATCACTAAATCTTTTCTTAATTTATTCTTTTTTATATAAACTACTGTTTCAAATATACTGATGGTTTCATATTCTATAAATATTTTTTTTTGAAGATATGGATAAGGATCACCTACTAAATCATTTATAGCTAAGTTGTTACAATCGATATAATATTCATCATTACCAAATTTATCTTTTTTATCGATGATATTAATGGATTCCGATTCACTTACTCCATAAAGTAGCTTTTTAAATTCAACGTCATGCTTTAGTCTTTTATGATGATATAAATGAGTCATATCAATCTGAATTCCTTTTTTTTTAATATATTTTTCATTATTAACTATTTTTGTATCATTTTCTTG
>Ga0114977_10003288_pt1 | contig 10371 bp, 10 predicted proteins | sample S_130805_MF_Meta_FD_87026 | JGI IMG/M metagenome (GOLD analysis project Ga0114977, IMG submission 87026) | Freshwater microbial communities from Lake Simoncouche, Canada to study carbon cycling - S_130805_MF_MetaG | ecosystem: Environmental > Aquatic > Freshwater > Lake | place: Lake...
ATGGCTCGGATGAGCGGTGAAGAAATTAAACAACTTATAACGGGCGCAACTTACCTTTTCCTTAATGAATACGAACTTGCTTTAGCGATTCAGAAGACTGGCTGGAGCGATCGCGAAATTTTGGAGAAAGTTAAATTTCGCATCGTGACTTTAGGTTCAGATGGTGCACGAGTTGAATCAGTCGCTGGCGAAACGATAAAGATTGGTTGCCCAAAAGAGAAGGGCAAAGTTGATCCGACCGGAGTCGGGGATTCATTTAGATCTGGTTTCGTTGCGGGGCTTGCTTGGGGGCTCAGCCACGAACGATGTGCGCAGCTAGGTGCAATGATCGCAACTTATGTAATTGAGACAACTGGCACCCAGGAATATCGTTTTACAAAGGCAGAATTTTTAGCACGCTTTAGTGAAGCTTATGGCGCTACTTCTGCTGCAGAGATTGAACCGCATCTAACAACGCGGTAATTAGCCCATTAATTTCAGATTCAGAAGTTTTTGGATGAATTGCGATTCTAATATTTCCATCTGTCGGAAGCCCCATAGCCGCTAAAACATGGCTCGGTTGCAGGTTCATTGCCGTACAGGCCGATCCGGAATCAACGGCAAATCCCTTAGTAGCTAGAGCGCGCAAGATTTCTTCACCATTTGTACCCGGAAATATCATGGAAAGCAGATGTGGCATCGCTTTGTCGAGATCTCCAGCAATTAGGGCGTTAGGAATCGCAGCGGTGATTGCCTTCCGGACTTTTTCATTTTGATGGCGGCTTGGAATTGCATCCTCATCAAAATTCTCTAAAGCAACCGCACTTGCTAGCAATAACGGTAGTGAATATGTGCCATAGGTGCGACGGGCGCTAGAAATATGGGGGAGCGGATTCTTCCATTGTGCAGAATTTGAGATCGCGACAATTGCCAATCCAGCGGGTCCACCCCATGCACGTGAATCAAAAGCTGCGCTATCCCATCTGGCGGGTAGTGCGATTCGGCAACCAGAGGCAGTGGCATCGACTGCAATTAGAAGATCGCCTGCGAGTTGATCGGGCAGTGCGTTGATGGCGCCACTTTCACCATTGGCCAATTGGAAAGCCAGAATGGAATTCTCTTTAATTACAGCTTTTCCAAAATCTAATCGCCCATCAGATAGCAAGGCAAGCTCTTGAGTTGGGCCTTGGTGTGAACGCACGGTGGCGATAACTCCGCTGCGATCTCCGGCGCCAAAATATAAAGTTTTTTCAGGGCTTAGAAATCCTGCCAAAGATAGAAAATAGCTCAGTCCTACTTCGCCGGTAATTTCGATCTGGTCGACGCCCAATCCCAAGCGATGAGATATCGATTCCAGCGCGTTATTTCTTAATATCGCCGCCTTGCTGGCGTTCTGTCCGATCTTCTTGGGATCTGCCCAGCCAGATTCAAAGGCAGCCAGCAGCGCCTCTTGAGCCAGCGGATTTAACGCCGTCTCTGCTTGGAAATTTCCTGTGACTGGAACCACCTCGCCAACGCTACTAGCCAAGGCGCACATGAGGGAAATGCAGCACTATCCTTAGCCACATGTCTGTTAAACCAGCCCGCCCAAATCTGCGTGCGCTTCTTTTAGCGCCACTTGCCTTACTACTTACTGGCTGCGCCAAAGTCTCCGGACTTGGGTTTGAAGAAGGACTCTCTAGCGTCAACGACACTTCACTATCGCTTTGGCAGGGCGCTTGGATCGCCGCTGGCGTAGTCGGAGTATTTACTTTAATTTTAATTTTATGGCCTGCGGTCTTTCATCGCGCAAAGGTAAGCAAAGGTGAATTTCCGAAACAGACCCAGTACAACATTCCAGTCGAAATCGCTTACACACTTATTCCATTTATCATCGTTGCCGTTCTCTTCTACTTCACTGCGGTGAAGGAGAATAAAATCGTGGAGAAGACCACGACTTATGCACATGAAATCCAGGTTGAAGGAATTCAGTGGTCATGGCAATTTATTTATCCTGAAGCTGGCGCCAAGGCAGTCGTAACCGGAACTCCAGCCAATCCACCAACTCTTTATGTGCCACTTGGTGAAAAAGTTCGCTACACAATTACCTCAAACGATGTGGTCCATGGATTCTGGATACCAGCGTTCATGATTCAAATGCAGAACTTGCCAGGTGTTACCAATCATCTTGAATTCACAGCAAATAAGCTCGGAACTTATCCTGGCCGCTGCAATATTCTCTGCGGTCGCAACCACGCGCAGATGATCTTTAAGGTAAAAGTTGTTACTCCAACTGAATACAAGGCATATCTAGAAACGCTGAAGGCGAGTGCAGCATGACAACTTATGCAGAACGTCCAACCATAAATGAAACTCCCATGCCACCTTCGGCTAAAGGTAAGAACTTTGTAAAGTGGATTACCTCAACCGACCATAAGACCATTGGTTATCTATATTTAATGACGACTTTTGCCTGGTTTTTAATCGGCGGTCTTTTAGCCTTGATTCTGCGCGCCGAGCTTGCTCGTCCTGGAATGCAATTTTTAAGTAACGAGCAGTACAACCAGATCTTCACAATGCACGGCACAATCATGCTTTTGATGTTTGCAACCCCGCTCTTTGTTGGCTTCGCAAATGTCATCATGCCGTTACAAATCGGCGCAGCAGATGTGGCCTTTCCTCGATTAAATATGTTGTCTTTCTGGCTCTTCTTCTTTGGCAGCCTTACTGCAGTAGCCGGATTCTTAACTCCAGGTGGAGCGGCATCATTTGGTTGGACCGCTTATGCACCACTTGCTAACTCAACATATTCACCAGGTATTGGTGGAGATCTTTGGGTGATCGGTCTTGCGGTCTCTGGTCTGGGCACCATCTTGGGTGGCGTGAACTTCATTACGACAATTTTTACTATGCGCGCACCGGGTATGACGATGTTTCGTATGTCGATCTTCTCTTGGAACGTATTGCTAACCTCGATTCTTGTTCTCCTCGCCTTCCCACCATTAGCGGCAGCGCTGCTTGGATTGGAATCAGATCGTTTATTTGGTTCGCATCTATTTGATCCAGCAAATGGTGGCGCGATGTTGTGGCAGCATTTGTTCTGGTTCTTTGGCCACCCTGAGGTTTATATTCTGGCGCTGCCATTCTTCGGTATCGCAACTGAAATCTTGCCGGTCTTTAGCCGCAAACCAATCTTTGGTTACAAAGGTCTGATCGCAGCAACAATTGCAATCTCGGCACTCTCTGTTGCAGTCTGGGCCCACCACATGTTCGCAAGCGGACAGGTACTTCTGCCGTTCTTCTCATTTATGACGTTCTTAATCGGTATTCCTACCGGCGTTAAATTCTTTAACTGGATCGGCACGATGTGGCGCGGCCATGTCACTTTCGAAACTCCAATGCTCTGGGTAATGGGCTTCCTAGTTACCTTCTTATTTGGTGGGCTGACCGGAATCATCCTTGCTTCACCACCGCTTGATTTTGCGGTTTCAGCTTCTTACTTCGTCGTTGCCCACTTCCATTACGTTCTCTTCGGAACTGTGGTCTTTGCGATGTTTGCAGGTTTCTATTTCTGGTGGCCAAAGATGACCGGACGTATGTTAAATGAGCGTCTCGGAAAGATTCACTTCTGGACTTTGTTCTTCGGATTCCACCTAACCTTCTTAATTCAACACTGGCTTGGTATTAAGGGTTTCCCACGTCGCTACGCTGATTACCTATCAACTGATGGCTTTACGACGATGAATATGATCTCGACAGTCGGCTCTGCTCTGCTAGCCCTTTCTATGATTCCATTCTTCGTAAATGTTTGGATTACCCGTAAGTCACCGCTAGTTAATTGCGATGACCCATGGGGCTATGGCTCTTCATTGGAATGGGCGACATCTTGCCCACCACCACGCCATAATTTCTTAACGATGCCGCGTATTCGCTCTGAACGACCAGCTTTCGATCTACATCATCCGCACATTAAGACAGAAGGACACTAATGAAGGTCAATTGGCAGCTCTTTACCGGCCTATCTGTTTTCTACGTAATAATGGCAATTGTTTATTACTACGTCGGGGGAGAAGCAGTCGGCATTACCGGAATGATCTTGGCGGCTTGCCTAGCTGGCATGGTGGGTTTCTATCTCTGGTCTACCGCTAAGCGAATCGGACATGAACTTCCTGAAGACCGTCCGACTGCAGAGATTGCAGATAGTGCAGGAGAACTCGGGTTCTATAGCCCGCATTCATGGTGGCCACTTCCTGTTGCGCTAAGCGCAATGGCTCTAGGTCTATCTCTTGTAATTGGTTGGTGGTTAACCCTTATCTCACTCGGTGCACTTATTATTAGCATCATCGGTTTTGTCACCGAATATGAGAAGCCACTTCCTGAGAACTCTTCCCACTAAAGGGTTTTATCTCTAGATTTACGTAATGGAAAAAGTCCGCGCGCAAATTCTGGAAGTTGATATCCCACGAACTACCGCAGCACGCATCGTAATCTCTGCACCTGCAGAAAAAATCTTTGATCTAATCGCCGATCCACGTTCACACCAACTCTTTGATGGTTCAGGCACGATTCAGAAGAGTATTTCAGGACCGAATCGACTTAGCCTAGGTGCGAAATTTGGAATGGGAATGAAGATTAAAGTTCCTTATCGCATCACAAATAAAGTAGTTGCCTTTGAAGAAGGAAAGAAAATTTCTTGGTCTCACCTTATGAAGTGGACTTGGACATATGAACTGCAAGACCTTGGGGATGGGAAAACCCAGGTCACTGAAACCTTTAGCGGCGCCGATATTCCTTGGTACGCCGTTAAGTGGCTAGATGCCACAGGCTCCTTAGAACGCAATCCAAAATGGATGGCAAAGAGCTTGGTGCAGTTAAAGAACCTCTGCGAGAGTTAGTGGTGTTCGATCTCTTTGAGATCTTCGGCGGTAACCTTTGGAACAGCAACTGCATGCGCCTTACTTAAGCGTGCACGTAGCTTGTTCTTAAGTGCTCCTGGGCGACGAACGCCACGTGAATCGTTCTCGTCTAAGGCAAGTGCTGGATTCTGCTCATGTTGAGTCAATAGCCATGCCTTTTCAGCCGAGATTGGTTCGTGGACTTCCACGAATTCACCGTGCGGCATCATTACCAAGCGACCAGTTTCGCGTCCATGTAGCACAAGGTCACGGTCAGCTCGTTGTAGTGAAAGGCAAAGACGCTTTGTAATAACGAATGAAAGCGGTGGAAGTACAAAGATTGCAATGCGTGAGAACCACATAATTTGGTTAATGGTTAAGTGGAATGTGGTTGCAATGATGTCGTTACCGCCGTTGATAAGTGCGACCAACATAAAGGTAAGTGACATGACGCCAAGGGCCGTACGGTTTGGCGCATTGCGTGGGCGATCAAGTAAGTGATGCTCGCGCTTATCGCCGGTCATCCAGCTTTCAATAAATGGGTATAAAGCCATTCCGGTAAATAAAATTCCCGGAACAATTAGGCCGGGAATTAAGATATTCCAAGAGATGGTGTGGCCAAAGGCATGAGTTTCCAACGGCGGAGCCATACGGACTAAGCCATCTAGCCAACCCATGTACCAATCGGGTTGTGATCCGGCAGAAATTTGTCCTGGTGTGTAAGGACCGTATAACCAGATCGGGTTAATTGATGCGACAGCTCCAAGGAATGCTGTCACACCGAAGACGATGAAGAAGAAGCCGCCAGCTTTAGCCATATAGACTGGCAAAAGTGGATAACCAACTACGTTCTTCTCAGTTCGTCCTGGACCTGGGTATTGGGTGTGCTTCTGATACCAAACCAACATTAAGTGCACGGTAATCAAAGCAAGGAATGCGCCAGGAAGTAAAAGTACGTGCACGGTGTAAATACGTGGAATAAATGCTTCTCCAGGGAATGCTCCACCAAATGCAAAGAAGGCTAGATAAGATCCGACCAAGGGAAGGGCTTGAATAATTGCTTCGGCAATTCGGATACCTGTTCCTGAAAGAAGATCATCAGGGAGTGAGTAACCGAGGAATCCTTCAACAATTCCTAAAGTCAAAAGTCCAACACCAATAATCCAGTTAAATTCGCGGGGCTTGCGGAAAGCGCCGGTGAAATAGACGCGCATTAAGTGAACGACGATCGCCGCCATAAAGATTAGCGCTGCCCAGTGGTGGATTTGTCGCATCAAGAGTCCGCCACGAACTTCAAATGAAATATGCAGAGTTGATGCGTAAGCCGCTGACATCTTTAATCCAGATAGCGGTTGGTATCCACCATCGTAGATAACTTCACGTTGTGATGGATCGAACCAGAAAGTTAAAAATGTGCCAGAGAGCAACAAGATCACAAATGAGTAAAGTGCGATTTCGCCAAGTAAGAATGACCAGTGATCTGGGAAGACCTTATTTAGGTTCTTCTTCATCCATGCGGCTGCGCCAGTTCGCTCGTCAACGTAGTTAGCGACACTGCCTGCGATTCTTTCACGTGCTGTCATGATGAGCGCTCCCAGAAGCTAGGTCCAACAGGTTCGGTAAATGGTTGTTTCGCAATTAAGTATCCCTCAGAATCAACGGTGATCGCTAGTTGAGGAAGTGGGCGAGCTGCTGGCCCAAAGATAACTTTGGCAGCGCGAGTAACATCGAATGTCGATTGATGGCAAGGGCATAACAAGTGCTTGGTCTGCTGTTCATACAAGGCAACCGCGCAACCCATGTGGGAACAGATTTTTGAGAAAGCGATAATGCCTTCGTGTGTCCAAGAGAGACGTTCAGCATCTAAGTTAAATTCTTCGGGGCGAAGGCGAATCAATAGAACTGCATCTTTTCCAATATCTGAAAGTGCGCGATGGCCACCCTTAGCAATTTCCGGCAAGGTCTGCGCAACTGCGCCAACTTCGAGATCTTCGGCGCGAATTGGACGATCGCCAGGATCTGTTACTAAACGAGTTCCAGCTTTCCAAGAAGTCTTTGAGAGCTCATCTTTTGGCAGCGGACCAAGGTCGCGAAGCAAGATAAGTGGTGATAATCCAGCTAATCCAAGTGATAGTCCAAGCGAACGCTTAATTAATGAGCGACGGCCAAGTCCGGCAGCTGCAGCTCCTGCCTTAGCGGTTGCTACAAAGTCTGCGCGATCTTCATCAGGGGATCGGAACTCATGGCGTTGAATAACTACTTCTTCATCCGGCATCAAAGTCTTAGCCCAATGAATTGCGCCCATTCCGATAAAGAAGAGCGATGCTGCCATTCCTAGTCCAAGAAAGAGTTGGTGTGCATTTGTATTACCTAAAACTGGGAAGAAGATAAAGATATCTTGCGAAATAAAAATATAAGAACCAATCATTGTGACTGTGCCTAGCGCAGAAAGAAGAAAGAGAATCGCAACTTGTCGTTCAGCCTTCTTAGCTGCCTTTGGATCAGTATCTGCGCGGCGATGAACGTGCGCTGGAAGGCCAGGATCTTTTATCGCTTCGATTTCATTAGACATTCTCTATCTCGCCTTCATCGCTAGCCAGACCGCGACGCCAACTAACAGCCCGAGTCCAAGAGTCCAAACAAGTAGTCCTTCAGTAACCGGACCAACTCGACCAAGTGCTGCCCCGCCAAGTTGTGGCTCGGCTTCGGCTGCCTTAATCCATTTTATAATTGAAAGTTTTTCAGCAGGTGTAATTGTTTTATCAGAGAAGACTGGCATTGATTGTGGACCAGTAATCATCGCTTCGTAGATGTGACGAGGTTCTACACCCATTACAGATGGTGCATATTTACCTTGAGTCAGCGCTCCACCTTGTCCAGCGAAGTTATGGCACATCGCGCAGTTTGTGCGAAATAGCTCACCGCCTTGCGCAGCTGATCCATCGCGTTCGTAATTCAATTGCGATTCGCCCGGAACTTCTGGTCCAGGTGCCAGTGATGCAACATATGCCGCTAAAGCTTCAACTTGCTTCTCGCTATATACCGGCTTTTTGCGCATTGCTTGGGTGCTCATATCAGCCATTGGCATGCGTCCAGTTGCTACCTGAAAGTCAACGGATGCAGCACCAACGCCTATTAGTGAAGGTGCGATACCTCCACCTTCAGCATTTAAACCGTGGCAAGAGGAACAGCCCTTAAGAAAGAGTTGCTTTCCCTCATCGATTAGCGCGCTCTTTTCAGCCGCGGAGATTGGTGTGCTTGTCGCAGCACCTGCAACCGAGAAAGTTGTTCCGATTGAGAAGAGAGCCAAAACTAATAGAAGTGGCGCGACTGCACGGTGTCTGCGAAATCTAGAGAGACGCTTCAAGATATTTTTTCCTTTTCTTCTCTGTAAGTTCTTACTTAATTAAATAAATCGCTGAGAAAAGGGCTATCCAAACAACATCCACAAAGTGCCAGTAGTACGAAACTACAATTGCTGTTGTTGCTTGGTTATGGGTAAAGCGACGCGCTTTTGAAACGCGGACCATTACAATTAAAAATGCGATCAGACCGCCAGTTACGTGCAGTCCGTGGAATCCAGTTGCGACATAGAAAACTGAACCGTAGGCAGTTGAAGCCAGGGTTACACCTTCAGTTACTAGGCTGGCATATTCATAAATCTGGCCCGCGATAAAGAATGCGCCCATTAAGAAAGTTAGCGAGAACCATTCGCGCATTCCCCAGGCGTTAATCTTAAAAATTGATCCGGTGCGCTTTGCTTGAAATCTTTCCGCTGCAAAAACTCCGAATTGACAGGTAACTGAGGAGAGAACTAGGACTGTCGTATTTAGCGCAGCAAAGGGGATATTTAATATCTCTGTTGATTCCAGCCAGATAGCCGGTCCTTGAACGGCGCGCGTAGTGAAATACATTGCAAAGAGCGCTGCGAAGAACATCAGCTCGCTTGAGAGCCAAACGATCGTTCCGACCGCGACCAAATTTGGGCGGTTTATCTTGTGCGCAGCAGCGATTGTTGAACTGGTCATGGGGGCAAGTATCCCTGAAAGTACGCCTACCTACCTATTTACCGGACGAGTTCTGGCCCTTAAATTGGCTAGATTTGGGTGAAACGGGTCACGCCCTTTTCGGGGAGAAATCAGGCAGATGCAGGGGTTGGCTTTGATTAGACTTGCCCCATGTCAACGACCCGTAAGCCAATCATCATCGTCTATTCCGATGACGCTTCCGTCCGCGCCGCAATCAAAGCTGCCCTTGGCAAACGAGTTAGCGATGACTTGCCAGAACATCAGATTGAAGAGTTTGCGACAGGTCCTGCCCTTCGCGCATTTGTAGATCGCAAAAGCGTTTCAGGCGAACTTCGCGCAGATCTCTTTATCCTTGACGGCGAAGCAGTTCCTGAAGGTGGCATGGGAATTGCCCGCCAATTAAAGGATGAGGTCTTTAACTGCCCACCAGTTTTGTTGATTACCGGACGTCATGAAGATGCCTGGCTTGCAGCATGGTCACGCGCCGAGGCGAGCGTTATTCATCCGATAGATCCATTTACTTTGGCCAATACGGTCGCAGATTTAATGCGATCAAATACCGCAGCCGCTATCGGCTAACTTAGAGTTTAAATGATGAGCTCTATCGATTGGGCTGCCTCTATCTCCAAGCTAAATAACGGCTTGGATTTAGAACCGTTAGAAGCGCAAGGCTTGATGCGCGAAGTATTAGAAGATCGATCAGATAAAGAAACTCTCAAGGAATTTTTACTCGCCTTAAAAGCCAAAGGTGAAACCCCGGAAGAAGTTGGCGCGTTGGTCGAGCAGATGTATTCCCATTGCGCGCCGATCAATATTGCCGAACGTTCCGTTGACACAGTCGGCACTGGTGGAGATGGTGCACATACGATAAATATTTCAACGACTGCCGCGATTATTGCTGCGGCAGCTGGCTCACGCGTGGTTAAACATGGAAACCGCGCTGCATCATCAAAATCTGGCGCAGGTGATCTATTGGAAGCCCTCGGTGTTGCGATCAATCTTGATGGCGCAAAGGTGGCTAAAACAGTTGCAGAACTGGGGATTGGTTTCTGTTTCGCACCGGTCTTTCATCCAGCGATGCGCTTTGCCGCACCTGCTCGTAAAGAGTTAGGCACACCAACTGTCTTTAACATCCTCGGACCTTTAGCAAACCCAGCGCGACCCAAAGCCGCTGCAATTGGTGTGGCAAATGAGCGTATGCACTTGGTTATGGCGCAAGTTCTGGCAGACCGTGGCGTTGAAGGTTTCGTCTTTCGCGGCGATGATGGTTTGGATGAAATAACTCTTGCTACGAGCACTTCCGTTCTAACAATTGGCAACGCTGAAATCACGAGCGATCGTATTGACGCCAAAGATTTTGGTTTAGCTAACGCTCCAATAAGTGCTTTAGTCGGGGGAGATGCCACTGAGAATGCCCGAATTACTAAAGCGATTTTTGCTGGAGAAAAAGGCGCCCCGCGAGATGCGGTATTACTAAATGCCGCCGCTGC
>Ga0114977_10003290_pt1 | contig 10367 bp, 10 predicted proteins | sample S_130805_MF_Meta_FD_87026 | JGI IMG/M metagenome (GOLD analysis project Ga0114977, IMG submission 87026) | Freshwater microbial communities from Lake Simoncouche, Canada to study carbon cycling - S_130805_MF_MetaG | ecosystem: Environmental > Aquatic > Freshwater > Lake | place: Lake...
ATCGGGTTGAATCCGACAGCGACGGTATTTGAATTCATCAGCGGTTCGGTTGGGTTGTTGGATCCTTATTCGTCCATTTTGACGCCTGGGGAATACCGAGAGATCATGTCCCAAATTGAAGGGAACCTTATCGGCCTTGGTGTTGAGCTTTGGGCGGAGGGGACAGAGTTGAGGATTGTAGACGTGTTCAAGGGAAGTCCGGCGGCGGAGGCTGGGTTGATGCCTGGACATTATATTTTGGAGATCGATGGGCAGAGTGTATTGAGTATTGGGGCCAAGCGAGCCGCGGACCTTTTACGTGGTCCTGAGGGGAGCAGAGTTCATCTGGTGATTTCTTCCGGAGGTGAAAAATCTGCGGCTGTTGAAGCGATTCGAAAGCGGGTTGAGATACCGAGCGTACCGGTTGCTGAGTTGCGAGACGGGAAGGTTGGTTATTTGAGAATTACCAATTTTCAAAAGACGACCGTACAAGAAGTAACTCAAGCGATGTTATCGCTTTCGCAGCAAGGGATGCGGTCGTTGATCATTGATTTACGTCGTAACCCTGGCGGGTTGCTTGATTCAGCGGTTGAGTTAGCAGATCAGTTCTTGGTACGAGGGAACATCGTCTCGACGCGAGGACGCAATACGGCGGAGAATCGAAGCTATACGGCGCAAGCAGTTGGGACTTGGGATATTCCGTTGGTCGTGCTTATCGATGCGGATAGCGCAAGTGCCAGCGAGATTTTTGCCGGCGCGATCCGAGACCATGATCGGGGCTATGTAGTAGGGCAGATTTCCTACGGTAAGGGGAGTGTTCAGGGGGTTTTCCCTAACGATCGGGGAATTGGTGGATTACGTCTGACGGTATCGAAGTTTTATTCGCCTAGTGGAACAGCTATTTCTCAGCGGGGGATTACCCCTCACGTAGTGGTCAGCGAAGCTGTGGTCGGTGATAGCCAGGCAGGAGAGCCGAAGACGCTCGTAGCGCTCAAGCCGGAGGTTTCCGGTGGGGAACTGCCCTCGAGCGAATTAACTGGTCGGGAGCTGACAGCACAGAGACCTAATTTCAGTGCGGCTGGAGATGTTCAAAAGCCTTCAAGCGTCGACCAAACCTTGGAAAAAGGCTTGGAAATAGCTCGTGGGATGGTCAGGGACTCGCAATTGCGGCAGTCCCAGCAAAAGGGGTTTAGCCGAGAAGTCGGTCGGTAAGTTTCGTTGGATTTGGCATACCCGAAAACCCCGTTTCGCATCACAATGGAAGCATGTTAAGAAAGTTTCTGCGTTCGAAAATCCACCGAGCTACCGTAACCCAAGCGGACTTGCACTACGAGGGTTCACTGACCATTCCTCCCGACTTAATGCTCGCGGCGGGAATTGAGCCTTTTGAGTCCGTGCATGTTTGGAATGTTACTCGCGGTACGCGGCTTGAAACATATGCCATTCTCGGGGAGAAGGGTTCCAAAGATGTCTGCATCAATGGAGCAGCGGCACATTTGGTGCGTCCCGGGGACATAATCATCGTGGCGACGTTCGGTTTTCTCACCGAGTCCCAAGGAGAGATTCGCGTCCCGGAGCCGAAGGTCGTTTTTGTTGACGCGAGCAACCGAATCACATACACCGGGCGCGAAGTCCCTGGCCCTAAGCGGCGGACGACGACGGAAACACCAGTGGATGATTGCTGCTAGGTCCAACGACTGAGCGCGTGCGAATGGTTGCGAGCAATTTGGTTACATGGTGACCTGAGGAGAAGAACAAATGCAGAGGGTGCTCGAACCTGAAGTGATGGATAACCTCGACGAGGCGGTCGAGTACAACGAGATGGACTTTACCGAGGTGAATCGGTGTTTTGTCTCGGACTTATTGGCTTTTGCCGCTGCTTCATCTCCTCAAAACGGAGAAGTTAGTTCGGGGCTTGGAAGCGATGTCTTGGATTTAGGAACAGGTACGGCTCGAATTCCCGTCGAGTTGTGCCGTCAACATCCAGCCGTGCGGGTAATGGCCAGCGATGCGTCGGTCGAAATGTTGGAACTTGCTAGGTACAACATTGAGCTGGGGCATTTGCTCGACAGAGTGCAATTGCATCGGGGCGATGCCAAAAAGTTGGTGTTTTCAAGGGAGTTTTTTGACGCCGTTTTGAGCAATTCGTTGGTGCATCATTTGCCGCACTGCCAAGAGTTTTTTAGTGAAGCTATGCGTGTGCTTCGTCCAGGTGGTATCCTGTTTGTCCGTGATTTGTTCCGACCTGAGAGCCAATCTGAAGTCGAGCGGCTTGTCGTCCTACACACCTCTGGTGAGAACGAGCGATCTCAACAATTGTTCCGGCAGAGTTTGCAAGCTGGGTGGCGGGTTGAAGAGATTGCGCAAGTGGTTGCACCATTGGGAGTACCGGCAAGCGCCATTTCGATGACAAGTGACAGGCATTGGACGTTGGCTTATCGAAAGCCCCATCTACAAGCTTCGTGAGGGAGTTGAACCGAATGCAAGAGCAGCAGTACCTGGATCTTTTGCGAAAGATCTACGAGCATGGAGATGAAAAATCGGATCGTACAGGTACAGGGACTCGCAGTCTCTTTGGGGCCCAGATGAGGTTTTCCCTGCGGGATTCCTTCCCCTTGTTGACTACGAAAAAACTACCCTTTCGGCATATTGCAGTAGAGCTGTTTTGGTTTTTGCGAGGTGAGACAAACATCGCTTATTTGCGTGAGCACAAGGTGTCGATTTGGGATGAGTGGGCCGACGCGGAAGGGGAGCTGGGGCCTGTGTATGGCAAGCAGTGGCGAAGTTGGGAGTGTCCTGACGGCAGTACGATCGATCAAATAGCTCAAGTAGAGCAGGATATCCGCCGTACACCAGATTCCAGGCGTTTGCTGGTAAGCGCTTGGAATGTCGCCGATGTTCCGAGGATGAAGTTACCCCCCTGCCATACCCTGTTTCAGTTCTACGTTTCGAAAGGACAATTGAGCTGTCAGCTTTATCAGCGTAGTGCAGATATGTTTCTAGGAGTTCCCTTCAACATCGCTTCGTATGCTCTTTTGACAGTACTGATGGCAAAGTCTACGGGGCTCGAACCGGGTGAATTTATCCACACGTTGGGGGATGCTCACATTTACAGCAATCACTACGATCAAGTTGCCGAGCAGCTTGCTCGTGCCCCCCGTGCAGAGCCGAAGCTCGTGGTGCGTTCTAGCAAGCCAAGTGTCTTGGACTACGGATGGGAAGATATTGAGTTGCAAGCATACGATCCCTGGCCGTTGATCAAAGCCCCTGTCGCGGTATAGATCATTCGTTTTCGGTTCGACCTTGGAAGGCGCAATGATGCAGTTCTTTTTTGAAGCTCCATGGATCCCAGGAATTATTGGAGCGGTGCTCACCGGCGCGTTGTTCTTCGCTTGGGTTCAATCGGGGATCAGTGCATTTGGAAAAGCGGCTATCGGTGCGGTCGTCGTAACCATCGGAATGATCTTGATCAATGTTTTGGTCAAAACGGATAAGGAAGAGCTCTCAGAGTTGATGCAGTCGCTTGCGAGGGATTTGCAAGCCAATCGCTTTGAGGAGGTGCGCAAGAAGATACATCCCGATGCGACCGTCGAACTAAGGAATTTGCAGAGTCGAATCGAGGGTGTCGAATTTCAGTCCGTGGTGATTAAGAAGATCCATGGAATCGAAGTTGTAGGCACTCGGGAACCGAAATCTGCAAACGTTCGGATGAATGTGATCGTCGAAGGGCGGCAAGGGGGAAGTTCCGGGACTGTTCCACGATGGGTCCGAATTTTTCTCGAACAGTTGAAACCTGCGGGAGCTAAGGGAGAGCCATCGAAAGGAGAGTGGCGAATCGTCGATTATGAACACCGTGATCCGCAGTACGAAATGCTCAATCAGCAGGGGCGAGACAGGCTGGATTCGATGTATCGGCGCTAGTCAATTCTAAAAACATTTCAAACATGGTGTTGACAATCTGTCGCACGGGGTAATGATGAAACAGTGCAAACTCCTTGCACGCCTTTTCTCAAGTCTCTTCCCTAAACCATTCCGCGTTGGAATATTGGCGATTCATGGAGCCGGTTACGAATCCAGAACGACAAGCCTCAGGCGAAAGCAAGTCTGGCCTAGACTTTAACGTCGGCCGGTACTTCGCGTTCGCATGGACGGATAGATCGTGGGTTCAAGTCGCTTTGTTCTTCGCTCTCCTCGCTGGGATGATGAGTTCCGATGCTTATGCTCGGTGCGGGCAAGCTCCCCGTCAGATGCTCTGGCGGTTTGGCACGACAGCGGAGTTGCTTCGCTGGGAAGCACCTGAGTTGCGGGCAGGTCCTCAGCCCGTGGTGTTTGACGTTCGCTCAGAGATGTCCGAATCGTCCCACAGTGAACCCTGGGGTGGTTGCACGAAGTGTCAGTCGAAGGACGACACACGGAAGTCCGTTCCATTGGTACCGCAGGGGACCGGGCGATCTGTTAGTGATATGGGCTTGGCGTCAGAGGGAGTCGATAGCTTGTGCTCCCCGAGCTTTTCAGGGATGAATTTCGTTCCCGATGAAGTTGTCTTTTCTATCGACCTCGAAGGCTTCGAGCGTCCACCAAGAGCTTAAGTGTTTTGTGCCGGCTGTATCTCTATTCAAGCCGGATCGCTGTCTGCTCGCATTTTTGACTTTTGTATTATTCCGTAAGTATTGGACCGTTTGGTTTACCACCTGTTTATGTGGAAGCCGGATTGTTATGCCAAGCTTACTCGGTGACTTGGTCAATCGTGAGCAAAAGGCTCTCAGCCGCTGATGAACGTGTATCGAGTGTCTATTGCCTAGATACATCCGCGTTTGCGATGGCGAGAGCGCATTGAACCACACTTGAAATCTATAAGAATCGAAGAAATTAGAAATTATGACATCCATCATTCATTCGTCACGCATTGTGCGCACTCGTTCTGCATTCACCCTTGTTGAGTTGCTTGTTGTTATCGCAATTATTGGGATTTTGGTTGGGTTGTTACTACCGGCGGTACAAGCGGCTCGCGAAGCCGCTAGGCGCATGCAGTGCACGAACAACATGCGTCAGGTTGGGATGGCGACTTTGAATTACGAATCTTCGTACAAGCGTTTGCCGGCATCGCGAATATCTCGCACAGCGGATCGTTTAGGGGCTGCGAGCAGCATATCGGTTCATGCTCGGCTGCTACCGTTTATGGAAGCCAATGAACTCTTCCGCAACGTTGATTTCACTGTGGAGTGGAATGATCCAAGAAATGATTTCGCAAGAAACACATCCGTGGCAACATTTCGCTGCCCTTCGGATCCTTCGTCCACTGTACCTGCGAACGTTGGTGGTCTGAACAACTACTACGTGAATTCCGGAACGGTCCCCTTGTGGAATCGAACAACGGCAAGCCCTTTGCCAGGTGTCCCGGACTGCAACGGTGTCTTCTATCGTGACTCGTTCCTGAAGCTATCCTCGATTATGGATGGGTTAAGCAACACGGCGGCTGTTTCCGAACGAATGACAGGAGATTTTTCCAACACTAGAGTTTCGGTTCGTACCGATACATTTCAGCCCGGAACCCAGCCGATGAATGCGGATGATGCTTTTCGAGATTGCTATGCCATCGATCTCAATGATGTCAGCAAGCAAGGGTTCTCGGACATTGGTGCACCTTGGATTCGAGGTTATCACTCGACGACGGAATACTACCACATCGCACCTCCTCAAGGACGCTCTTGCATGTTTCCTCCAGGGCGAATTATGACGACGGCGAATTCACAGCACGGCGCGATGGTTAATATGACTTTCATCGATGGCTCGACCCATTCGGTATCTTCGAGTGTGGATTTGAATGTTTATCGTGCGATCGGTTCTCGAAATGGTGGTGAGGTCGTTTCGACTTCCAGCATCACCGAGTAATTCATTTCGAATCAACCTATTGAAAACGAAACATGAAGGAGATTAAACCATGCCGATGAAGAAGATATGGATACAGTTTGCGTGCGCTTGGATGCTGTTCGCTCATATTTCTGCTGCGGAACCATTTGGTAATGCGGAGCCGCCAGAAGGATTCTCGAAACAACCCAAGGCTATTCCGCAGACTCGCTCGGAGACGAAAAAGCTCCTAGGTGTACTCAAGGACCGCCAACCGAGATTGGAGGTGCCAGAGAGCGTGCCGGGGGGGAATGCTACGACATCGAATGTAATTAACGGTAGGGCTCGTAGATATTACTTGCCCGAAAGTTGGCTCAAAGGTGAGCGGTTAGGTAGTGAGACGCAATCGAAGGTCTCCTACGAATTGAAGACTCAGTGTTTTTGGATCGTCTCGCGTGGAAACAACTGTCATTATTGCTTAGGGCATCAAGAGCACAAATTGAAGTTGGCTGGTTTCACCGATGATCAACTCGGTGCTTTAGATCGTGACTGGGAGAGTTTGCAGCCACGCGAGCGACTTGCAGTCGAGCTTGCACGCAAGATGACCCTATTACCTTTTGCGATGAGCGATCAGGATACGGCCAGGCTTAAGAGTCACTTTAGCGATGAAGAGATTATTGATTTGGTTTACAGCATCGCTCGTTTTAATTCCATGAATCGTTGGACCGACTCCATGGGATTACCTCAGGATCAGCAGATGCGTGGAGAGGATGTCGAGTTCGATTCGCCAACGGATAGCAGATGGGATACTGGAAGCTCTTTGGTAACGGCGGCGGAATCGATTGTGCGGCCGAAGGCTTGGGGATGGGATGAGTCTATTGCGCAGTTGCAAGCATCGCGCACTCGCACTCCTCGCGTTGAGCTATTGGGTCGCGACCAAACGTCTGAACTGATGCAGATCGATTTAGTCGACGTCGAGCCATGGCATTGCGTTCTCGCTTCATTGCCCGGAGCAGGGCCTGAATTGTCGAAGGCTTGGACAGACATGCTCGGCGATCCTGAGCTTGCGCCAGAAATCAAGCTTTCGCTCTGGTGGACGACAGCCCGTTATAATCGCGCTGCAGCGTCGCTTGCTATGGCCTACAAGCTTGCAAAAAAGCATGGGATCTCTGAAAAGTTGATGAAGGACTGGACCAATGAGGTCTTTGAGCAAGGTTCCGAGAAAGCGGAGGGTAGTAAGGTAGCGATTGCTTTTGCAAGAAAGCTGACTTGCCACCCGCAGCAGATCACCGATGAAGACATTGGATTGCTTCGAAAACACTTTTCGGACCGGCAGACGGCTCAGTTGATTTACACGGTTGCAGTTTGCAATGCGGTGGACCGCTGGACGGAGACGCTTGGGATACCCGGTCCGTGACGAACGGACCAATTGGCATCGAGCGAACTCGTTGGCTATGTTTTTTGGGCTAACTACATGTCGCTTGGTCTTATTTACAGACTGAGCGAATCGACATCCCGCCCGTGAGGTTATAAACCTCTCTAAAGCCGAGAGCTTTCAACCGACAGGCTCCGACGTGAGCGCGTTTGCCGCTGTGGCAAACCACAACGGTCGTTTTCGATGGGTCGAGTTTCGATGTTTGCAGAGGTAGTTCATCGATTGCGATTGGGATTGTGTTTTCAAGCGGGAGTTCTTGGCGCTCCTTGGGAGTCCTTACGTCGACGACTTGCATCCCGGAAAGGTCCGCATCTGGGGGGAGGAGTCGTGGATGGAATTGCAAGTCATTGATTGCGGTGAATGCAGCCATGTGGATCGGATCTTTTGCTGATCCGTAGGGAGGAGCGTAAGCAAGATCGAGTTTACCCAGATCGTAGACGGTTCCACCGAAGTGCATTGCGGTTGCGATGACATCGATACGCTTATCAACGCCATCACCGCCGATGGCTTGAGCGCCGAGCAGCCTTCCGTCGGGTTCGCTGTAGAGAATTTTCAACTGCATATTCGTAGCACCTGGGAAGTAGGATGCATGATGTGCAGCTTGGATGATAGCTGTCCGGAACGGAATGTTTAGTTGATCGAGGGTGCGTTCGTTCAGGCCGGTCATTGCAACGGTCGTGTCGAATACTCGCACGATCGAAGTGCCCAGAACATTGCCCATGGGGGTAGCGTTTCCAGTTGCGGCATGTTCACCCGCGATTCGACCAGCGCGATTAGCTGGACCTGCGAGAGGATTGAGCCCTTTGGTTTGGGAGATCTCATTGGTGTATTCGATCATGTCGCCTGCAGCATAGATATCCGAATCGTTGGTTTGCAAAAATTCGTTTACGGCTACTCCGCGGGCCGCTCCGAGTTCGATCCCTGCATCGACAGCCAGAGCGGTTCTTGGTCGGACACCGATACCGAGGATGAACAAGTTTGCATCGATTTCGGAGCCATCGGAAAGAATCGCTCCGGTGGCTAGCTGATTCGCAAGTTTGAAGCTCTTGATCGATACTCCAGTTCGCACAGGGATGCCGCGGTCGGTGATGACTTTGCCGGCGATGGTACCGAAGATGCGATCGAGTCGGTTGAGAACGGTCTCGGAGAGTTGACCAAGTTCGACAGCGACACCTAGGTGATGGAGTTGTTCGACGACTTCGATCCCCACAAATCCAGCCCCGACGACAACGACTTTTTTGACGGCTCTTTTGTTGAGTTTTTCGAGGATGCCATCCATGTCTGCGAGGGTCCAAAGTTGGAACGCATTGCTTGGCAGAGGATTGGCGAAGGGGGGGAGAAAGGGTTCAGCCCCCATGGCGAGGATTAGCTTGTCATAGGGGATGGTTTTTGTAGGTGCAGCGGAGGTGGAGTGATCGCGTACGGTGAGTTGTTTTGTCTTGCGATCGATATGGGTGACTTCATGGTGCGTTTGAACTTGGATTTGGAATCGGTTCCAAAATAGTTCTGGGGTGGCGACGATGAGTTTCTTTCGGTCCGCGATTTCACCTCCGAGGTGGTAGGGGAGTCCGCAGTTTGCGAATGAAACAGCGGGGCCTTTTTCCAAAATAAGGATTTCAGCTTTTGGATCCAGCCGGCGTGCTCGTGTGGCGGCCGATGCACCTGCGGCTACACCGCCGATAATCACAATACGTTTTGGCTCGATGGCTGAATCGGTTGACTGCATGTTGCACTGCATAGAGTGAAAGAGGTGGGAAGGAGCTCCGGTATTTTGGGATAAAAACCGGTGTTTTGGCATAAAAAAAGAGTGCGTCTGAGGGAGTCTCAAACGCACTCTTTTGATTTTCGTTGATTAGGGCTCTGTCCGTCCAGATCGAAATTCAGCGTGTCGGAGCGAATTGCGTGGTAGTGCAGTTTTACTCGCCTAGTATCACTGACCTAGTATTACTGGGCTAGAAATACTGGGCTCGTTTCGCATGTCAAGTCGCTAGGACAACGATGCTTACCGGTAAGGATTAGGGCTTGAACTTATCTGGCTTCAGAGCGACTGTTCCAAGGTCATTCGCGCCTGGTTTCAGGGTGAATTTGACGTTCCCCTTCTTCCAGCTGTCTGGCTTGCCATTAACGGTGACTTCGTCAAACTTGTTTTGAGCTTCGTGCCAAAGTTTGAATGTCAGTTCGACTCCTGCTGGCAGTTTGTCGATTTTGATTTCACCTTTTTCGTTGCTAACTGCTACGTAAGGGTGGTCGGTTACGACGTGGTAAGCGGTCATCCAAGGGTGGATATTGCATTCGACTTTAGAAGGTCCACTTTCGGACTTCTTGATCTGCAAGGTCTTGCTTCCGCCCGTGGGGACGACTTGGTTCCATTCGTCGTTATTGAAGAAGACGAATTTTGCGTTGTGGCTGGTGCTATCGGAGTTTTTCACTTCGACAGTTTGTCCAGCGCGGACCGGGAGGATGTGTGGGATGAATCGGCAGTTGACGTTATCGAGGACAGGTTTGGTTTCTGGAACTTCCCGCATCGAGGGGTGAATTTGATCTTTTGCGAGTTTTGTTTGTTTCGCATCGATCATAAAGACCATGTTTGCGATTCCCTTGGAAGCGGAATCCACAACGAGTCTTTCCGCTGGGATTTGCTGTTTAGCGCAAAACGCATCAGCGCCGGCGTTCACAGCAGCACCGGCAGGTGCAGCGCCATCTAAAACAAATTTGATCGTTACATCAGCCCAATCTTGGGCTTGGGCAACCATACCACTACAAACAAGAGCCGCGGGGGCGATCAACATCGACCATTTCATATCGGATACCGATTCTACACTTTCGAGAGAGTGTTCTTAGGATCAAGCGGGACCAGGAACGTTGGGCAACAAGAAAGTCGTTGCAGGTGGGGTTCCGGGTGGGAAAACTTCAGTTCTCCCTATGCAAATCGTATACGGTACGATTTTTTTTTCAATCGCGTTGGCAATTCATCCCTTACAAAGGCTTCTAGCCGGTTGACGCAGGTTCTCGATATCACTACACTTTTGGAACTCGACGGAGGTAGTAGCTCAGCTGGTTAGAGCGTCGGATTGTGGCTCCGAAGGTCGGGGGTTCAAATCCCCTC
>Ga0114977_10003293_pt1 | contig 10363 bp, 12 predicted proteins | sample S_130805_MF_Meta_FD_87026 | JGI IMG/M metagenome (GOLD analysis project Ga0114977, IMG submission 87026) | Freshwater microbial communities from Lake Simoncouche, Canada to study carbon cycling - S_130805_MF_MetaG | ecosystem: Environmental > Aquatic > Freshwater > Lake | place: Lake...
ATACTGCGTGACTTTCGCAACGTAGCCACTTCTCTAAATCCAGCACACTTAATGAACACACTTGAACTTGGTAGCCATATTTTTACAGTCACCACAGATACTATCGCTCATGGTATTTATCTTGGTGACAATTGTGTTCTGCATTATCCAACCCCAGAACATGCCAGCAACCAAACGTGGTTACAACGCAGCTCACTGGAAGCATTTGTTAACAATAAACAAGTGGGTGTCCGTCATTATAAAAAACCAATGTACACGGGCAAAGCAGTCATTAAACGGCTTCATTCAAAACTTGCCAAAAATAAATACACGCACTATGGCTATCACTGCGAACAATTTTGTGCATGGGCAATTACTGGGCAATTAAACACCACCCCGCTGAGCGCTAATACCGACTTTGCTGATGTTATTATCAGCAAGATGCACACAACACCTCAGCAAGCCCCCCTACCCTCTGCAACCATTGATCCAATAGACCTTAGCTTTAAAACGCTGGTGTTTATCATCGTCCCTGGCTCAGTATCCGTATTTGTTATTTACAAAACGTTTAAATGGTTATTTAAAAAAGGGTAAGATACGTTTATCCCTCACCGCCACCGCTATCGTACACAGTAAAAACCTTATGTTAGCCAACATAAGCGCAATGATTAACCTACTAGGAACATTATGTCTTCTTTTAGCACCGCTCAGATATGCGATCGCTATGCCGCTATTGAGGCATTACAAATTGCCGAACCTATTTTTAAAGCCTACGGCGCAACACGCTCTTTTTTTGGTCAAATAAGCACACTTAAAACCTTTGAAGATAGTGACTTAATTGAGCAGGCCGTCAATGAATTTGTCACTAATAAAATTTTAGTGGTCGATGGCGGTGGTTTTTTACATTCCGCTTTATTTGATGCAAAACTGGCCGAACAAGCGATTAATCACGGTTGGGTAGGCGTGCTTATTTATGGCTGTATTCGCGACTCAGCACACATCAATCAACTACCAATTGGCGTCCGCGCACTGCAAACGCAGCCACTAAAAAGCACTAAAAAAAACCATGGTGAACGTAATACAGCACTGTATTTTGGCGGTATACATTTTAAATCTGAGCATTATTTATATGTCGATGAGGATGGAATTATTGCAGCAAAAACATTACTGACTTAACATTTGTTAAGTTAAAATAACTAAAATTAACCTACTAATAAAGTCAAGATATGCAAATTGTACTCGCTAACCCACGTGGATTTTGTGCCGGTGTTGATCGCGCTATTGAAATAGTCGACCAAGCACTTGAAACTTTTGGAGCCCCTATTTATGTTCGCCATGAAGTCGTTCATAACCGTACGGTTGTGGAAGGTCTTAAAGAAAAAGGGGCTATTTTTATAGAAGACCTGACTGATGTACCCGTAGGTTCTCATCTTATATTTAGTGCGCATGGCGTCTCAAAACAAGTTCAACAGGAAGCCAAAGAACGTAACCTTACTATCTTTGATGCCACCTGCCCATTAGTCACTAAAGTTCACTTACAAGTTGCGAAACACGCAAAATCAGATCGTGAGGTTATTCTTATTGGTCATGCTGGTCATCCTGAAGTAGAAGGCACCATGGGACAGTATGAAAAATGCACCGAAAATGGTGGCATTTATTTAGTTGAAACGCCTGACGATGTCGCAAAATTAACCGTCAACAACCCCAATAATCTAGCCTATGTCACGCAAACCACACTATCGATGACCGATACGCAGGTGATGGTTGATGCCTTACGTCAACGATTTAGTTCAATTCAAGACCAGAAAAAAGATGATATTTGTTATGCAACACAAAATCGTCAAGATGCCGTGTATGAATTAGCCAAAACGGCAGATACCATTTTAGTAGTAGGTTCACCTAATAGCTCTAATTCAAATCGTTTACGTGAAATTGCTGAGCAACTTGGCAAACCTGCGTACTTAATCGACACGGCAATGGATATGCAAGAAAGCTGGTTTGCCAATATTAAGGTAGTGGGTGTCACGGCTGGTGCCTCTGCCCCCGAAGTGTTAGTGCAAGAAGTTATTAATCGTCTTAAAGCATGGGGCGGACAATCCACCATTGAAATTCAAGGCATTGAAGAAAAAGTCGTATTTTCATTACCTAAAGGCTTAAAAAATCATAAACATCTGTGACGACTCAATTAGACTGCATCCGCCTAGATAAATGGCTATGGGCAGCCCGTTTTTATAAAACACGCAGCCTCGCCGCAGCGGCCATTATCGGCGGCAAGGTGCATGTTAATAATCAACGCTCTAAAGCAGGTAAAGAGATTCGTGTGGGCGCAATAATTACCCTCAGCAAAGATAATTTACGCTGGGAAATTACCGTCACGGCGCTCAGTAGCCAACGTCGTGCCGCCAAAGACGCGGCTTTACTTTACAGTGAAAGCCCAGAAAGTATCACTAAACGCCAAGCACAACGCGCCATCGAACGAGAACAACGCGAACTTGTGCCCTTTAGTTTGCGCTGCTACAAACCCAATAAAAAAGAACGTCGCTTAATTCATCAGTTTAAGCAAAAATAATTACACACCTCTTTCATTACACATATTTCGTAACGACTCAGTGCATAGGTCGCACTAGGCAACGTCGGAGCAGTTGCCAAGACGTATTGCGATGCTTGGTGGCTAAAAGTTTGGTGCAATACGGCTTGCGCCTAGTGCCTGCACTATGCACAGGAGGCTTCGCCGATAATTTTTATAAAAATTATCGGCGAAGCCTCCTGGCCTTGATGCTTACCTTGACGGCAATATTTGGTTTTATCACGAAAAAAACTTGTTTTATTCACCTGATGAGCAAACTTTGCAACGGGGTTTCTAATCACAGTCGGGACAGTTTTATCTATAGAATGTTGTCGTTTTTTACTTTTTTTCATCGTTTACCTCTTATAATAGCGTTTAAAAATTAACTTCTTACCAATAGATTAACAAAACTTGTGAAATTCAAAAAACATTTTGATGTCATTGTTATCGGTGGCGGTCATGCTGGCACCGAAGCTGCGTTAGCGTCGGCACGTTGCGGCGCAAATACCTTATTATTATCGCAAAATATTGAGACCCTTGGGCAAATGAGTTGCAATCCTGCCATTGGCGGGATTGGTAAAGGTCATTTAGTTAAAGAGATTGATGCCTTAGGTGGCATCATGGCGCATGCTATTGATTTATCGGGCATTCAATTTCGCACCTTAAATGCCAGCAAAGGCCCCGCTGTCCGCGCCACACGTGCCCAAGCAGATCGTATATTATATAAACGCGCAATTCGTTACCATTTAGAAAATCAGGTCAATTTATCGCTTTTTCAACAAATGGCCGCAGATTTAATTATCGAACACGATCGCGTTATTGGCGTTAAAACTCAAATGGGACTGTGCTTTTATGCTCGTGCTGTGGTTTTAACGGCCGGTACTTTTTTAGCAGGTAAAATTCATATTGGCCTTGAACACTACAGTGGTGGACGTGCCGGCGATTCTGCTTCCACACTGTTAGCTGAACGTTTACGTGCTATGTCATTTCGTGTGGAACGCTTAAAAACTGGCACCCCCCCTCGCCTTGATGGCCGTACCATTGATTTTACCAAGCTCGAACGACAAGAGGGCGATCAACCAGTTCCCGTGTTTTCCTTTATGGGACACCGCGCTCAGCATCCCCAACAAATTCCCTGCTATATCACTCGCACTAATGAAAAAACCCACGCAATTATTCGTGCAGGCTTAGATCGCTCACCACTATACTCTGGCGTTATTGAAGGCATTGGTCCACGCTATTGTCCGTCAATCGAAGATAAAGTTGTTCGCTTTGCTGAGCGCGATAGTCATCAAATTTTTGTTGAACCTGAAGGTTTGGATACTCATGAAATTTATCCCAATGGCATTTCGACAAGTCTCCCTTTTGACGTGCAATATGAGTTTGTTCGCTCAATGACTGGCTTTGAAAATGCGGAGATTGTCCGACCAGGCTATGCGATTGAATATGATTTTTTTGACCCTCGCGACTTAAAAGCGTCCTTAGAAACCAAACAGGTTCAGGGTTTATTTTTTGCTGGTCAAATTAATGGAACCACTGGCTATGAAGAAGCCGCTGCTCAAGGTTTAATTGCTGGGCTAAATGCTGCTCGTCAATGCAAAGAGCTTGACAGTTGGTGCCCAAGACGTGATGAGGCTTACATTGGCGTAATGATTGATGATCTAATCACGCGCGGCACGCAAGAGCCTTACCGTATGTTCACCAGTCGTGCCGAATACCGATTGTTATTACGCGAAGATAATGCGGATTTACGCCTGACCCCCACAGGTCGCGAATTGGGCTTAGTGGCTGATAACCGCTGGGCAAGCTTTGAAAACAAACGTACCGCTATTACAGACCTGCAAGACACCATGAAAAAACAATGGGTGCGCACAGAAAGTGTTGCTGCACAAGAAGTGGCTGAGCGCTGGGGTAAACCCTTACTAAAAGAAGCCAATCTTATGGAATTATTACGTCGTCCAGAAGTGGATATTCAAGGCTTACTTGCACTGGCTGAGCATACATTTGAGTATCCCGAGCACGTCACTGAACAGGTTGAAATACAGGCTAAATATGCAGGCTATATCACGCGTCAACAAACTGAAATTGATAAGTCACTGCGTTACGATCACTTAAAATTACCCTTAACCCTTGACTACTTCACGATCACGGGTCTTTCTAATGAAGTCAGCGAAAAACTACGCAAGCAACGCCCTGAAACCTTAGGACAAGCCTCACGAATTCCTGGAATCACTCCTGCTGCCATTTCCTTGTTATTGGTTTATTTAAAAAAGAAATCTGCCTAATGAATGTTGCCAAAAAGTCCTCTACTCAGCTGCCAACATCTTGCCAAACGCTTTTAGAAACAAGCATTAAGGCATTAAATATCACACTTTCTCAGGCCCAGCTTGAGCAACTGAGTCTGTTTATCTTATTAATTCAAAAATGGAATAAAATCTACAATCTCACGGCGATTAACGCTATCGATGAAATGATTAAATTACACATCATTGATAGCCTAGCCATTCAGTCCCTCGTTTTGGGTGAGCGCATTATTGATATTGGTACGGGAGCTGGCTTGCCAGGCATTCCTTTAGCGATAGCGTGTCCAGACAAACAGTTTATGTTGCTGGACAGTAACGCTAAAAAAACTCGCTTTGTACAGCAAGCAATAGTGGAATTAAAACTCACCAATGTTGCCGTCCTTCATCAACGCGTGGAAACCTATATCCCTGAGCTACTTTACGATACTGCTATAACACGTGCCTTTGCCAGTCTTCAGGATATTATTAAACTAACTGCCCATGTCATCCACCCAGACGGGCAATTGCTTGCTATGAAAGGTCAACACGCTGCAACTGAAATAGCCACATTACCCAGTACAATGAGTGCGCATACGCACTGCACCCCCCTTAGTCTTCCTGGCGTAAACGCTGAACGTTGTGTGATTCAAATAACCGCCATAACCCTCTTAGCCTCTACCTTGGAATCTTAACGTGACTAAAATTATTGCCATTACTAATCAAAAAGGTGGCGTTGGAAAAACCACAACCAGTGTTAATTTATCGGCCTCCCTCGCTGCCCAGAATCGACGCATACTATTGATTGATCTTGACGCTCAAGGCAATGCGGCAATGGGCTGTGGTGTTGATAAAGAAAATATCCAATACTCTAGTTATGACTTATTAATGGAAGATATTCCTGCTACACAAACGATCATCCCGTTACCAGAATTAAACTTTTCTATCATTCCTGGTAATGCTGATTTAACTGCCGCTGAAGTTCAACTTTTAACTGCTGAACGCAAAGAAAGTCGTCTTGCTGAGGCTTTAATTAGTATTCAAGCAAATTATGACTACATCTTGATTGACTGCCCACCCTCGTTAAATATGTTAACCTTAAATGCAATGGTTGCAGCACATAGCTTATTAATTCCTATGCAATGTGAGTATTATGCCTTGGAAGGTATTTCTGCATTAATGTCGACATTAAAAAACATTCAGGAAACAGTCAATCCTAGTTTACATTTAGAAGGGATTCTAAGAACCATGTACGATGACAGAAATAGGTTAACAAAAGACGTCTCCGAACAATTGATTCGTTTTTTTGGTGAGGCTGTTTTCTTAACCTGTGTCCCACGCAATATTCGACTGGCAGAAGCACCTAGCCACGGGCTTCCCGTTTTAAACTATGATAAATCTTCGCGCGGCGCACTTGCTTACACAGCCTTAGCTCAAGAACTTATTAACAAAGAAAAACACTAATATGACCACAAAAAAACGCGGTTTAGGTAGAGGCTTGGAGTCTTTACTGGCGGATACTAACACCGAAACAGCTAAGAGTATTTCGCCACTCGCAGAAACAGAAACCCCCTCTTTACAAAACATAACCCATCAACAGAGCTTGGTCACGCTGTACAAAGAAAACCACCTTGATATCTTGCAGGAAGCCGAATACCTAAAACAACTTTTAGACGACCTTGAAACCTTACTTCAACATAACAAGTAAACACCATTATTAATCCCACCCTTTTCTTGAGAACAACTTATGGCTTTACCCAAACGTGGATTAGGGCGAGGTTTAGACGCTTTATTAGGTGATGTATCTCATAAAGAAGAAAAACCACACGCCACCCAGCAATCTTTACCCATTGAGTTTCTACAACGGGGGAAATACCAACCTAGACGAGATATTAATCCAGAGAAGTTGCAAGAGTTAGCAGACTCTATTCGCTCGCAAGGCATTATTCAACCCATCATTGTGCGTCAACTTGATGAGAATAAATACGAGATTGTTGCTGGCGAACGGCGCTGGCGGGCCGCACAATTAGTTGGACTGGAAAGCGTGCCTGTGGTCATCAAAAGCATTGATGACCGTACCACCATGGCACAAACACTTATTGAAAATATTCAACGTGAAGATTTAAATCCTTTAGAAGAAGCAGAAGCATTAAAACGCTTATTGCATGAATTTGGCATGACTCATCAGCAAGTGGCGACCGCTATTGGCAAATCACGTACCACAGTCACTAATTTGCTGCGCTTAATTGAGCTTCAACCAGAAATTAAAATTTTGTTGCAAGAAAGACAGCTAGAAATGGGGCATGCGCGAGCATTGCTGCCATTAGAGGCGCAGAAACAAATTTTAGCTGGGCAAAAAATCGCCAAAGAAGGCTTGTCGGTACGCGCAACAGAACGCTTAGTGAAAGATCTTCTTAGCGAGCCTGCACAAAAAAAAGCAGTCACGCCACACATTGATCATGACACGCTTAAACTTCAGCGTGATTTAAGCTCGCGCTTGGGGGCAAAAGTAGAGATTGCTCATAAAGATAATGGCAGCGGTAAACTTGTCATTCACTACACCAGTTTAGATGAATTTGATGGCATTCTTGAGCATATAAACTCGCCCATGCCTGATTGAACGAATGAACCCAAACGCATAAGTTTGGGTTCACCTTACACAAAGCTTAGTTTTTTTGAGCTGAGTTTGGGTCAGTATTTTCTTGTAATTCAGTTGTGGCAGTCCAATCAGAAAATGGAAAAGGCAGAGTTTCTGTATTAAACGTCACAAACAATAAAATATGATAGGAGTATAACGAAAGGTTTTTACCAAAACTAAGAATATTCTCGTTAGCTTTACCTGTTAATAAGGTTGATACCACTTGCAAAATTATTACTGCCCATAACAATAAGCGCAATAACTCCCCGATTATGCCAAAGACCAACATAAAAAACAGTCTTTTCCATGTGCTTAGCTGTTGCAAATTTTGATTTATAGCGTCTTTATTTATGTCCATAGTCCTTTTTTTTACCCACGATTCATAATATCTCGTAAATCCAATGCTGCTGCATTAGCACGCGCCACATAATTTGCCATGGTTAACGAGTAATTTGCAAATAAGCCATAACCATCACCATTTAAAATCATTGGGCTAAAAATTGGTTCCAATGAGTTTTCTAAGGCTTTAATCATGATGTCAACTGTTCTCATCGCACGTTTATCTAATAAAATATCTTTAAAATCATGCTTTATGGCACGAAGAATATGCAGTAATGCCCAACTTGCACCACGAGCCTCATAAAAAACATCATCAACTTCTAACCACGTTACTTTAGCTATGGGCGTGCCTTGCTTATCTTGCTCTTCACGTTCTAAATCAGTCAACCCAGGCCCATAATTTGAGCCTGAGCTATTAGCGGTTAAGCGTGTCGACAAACCACCTAAACGCTTAATAACCACTTCGGTATATTGCAAAAGGTTATCTGCTCTGGAATAAAACTGTGCATGTTTGATATTGCCACCAAAATGCTGCAAACGTTCTATATATTTGTGCAAAGCTTCAATCCCTTTTTCATATTCTGCTTCGGTTGATGGCAATGCCCACGAATCATTTTCAAAATAAAAATAAGGTTCAGCGATGGCTAAATCAGGATCTTCTGCTGATTGTGACTGATCTCTAGCAAAATGGTTACGCAACGCTGAAGTTGCATCACGCAACATAACTAAAGCACCAAACTCCCAGTTTGGTACGTTGTCCAAAAATACACCTGGCGGACCTACGTCGTTAGTAATATAACCGCCTGGTTTGTGCAATAACACTTCTGCAATATGTGCCAAGGTGTTGGTATAAACATAGCCAATAGGAATAGCATCGGTTTCGTGCGTTTCTTCGGCACGCTTTTCTGCCTCATCCATAATGTTAAATTGACCTGGTTCACTGCCCCACCAAGCACCTAAAATAATCATAACAACCATCACAATGATACCAAAAACACCAAACCCCCAGAGCGCGCCTCTGGATTTCATATCTTGCATTGTTTCCTGTGTCGCCATTTAGATAGCCTTCCAAAAAGTGATGAGGGGTAAATAAAATTTTACCGTCATTAATATTAAAACCTGTAGCTGCTGCAATGTTGCTAACTCAAATTAGTTGAAAAAAGAACTGAATCATTCACAGTATTTTTTATTTAAACACAGGGCATGGTATCAGGTTTTTTAATTTTTTGCTTACCACACCACGGACTAATCTGCTTTTTTTTTCGCACGTGGGTGTGTTTTATCATAAATTACAGCAAGATGCTGGAAATCTAAATGCGTGTAGATTTGTGTGGTACTGATATTACTATGCCCCAATAATTCTTGAACGGCGCGTAAGTCTTCGCTAGATTCTAATAAATGACTCGCAAAACAATGCCGTAGCATGTGCGGATGAACGGCTTCTGCTATGCCATGTTTTTTACACCATGCCGTTAAGCGTAGTTCCACATTGCGCGGCGACATTCGCACGCCTCGCGTAGAAATAAAGACTGCATGTTCGTGTGGCTTTGCCTTTTGCTGGCGCTGCGGCAACCATTGCGCAAGCGCCTGCAAAGCTTTACTGCCCACCGGAACCATTCTTGACTTCCCCCCTTTGCCTGCACGAATATGAATAAATCGGGCAGTAAAGTCAATATCCTGCAAATCTACTCCTGTTAATTCACTAAGCCGTATGCCTGATGAATAAAACAACTCAAACATAGCCAAATCACGCTGCTCAAGAATACTATCAGGCTGTGCATCTAATAACCCCATGACCTGATCAATATCTAACACTTTAGGCAGTTTTTTAGGCGCTTTAGGGGCTCTTAATACCGTTGCAGGGTTACTCTCAACGCAATTATTTTTTAACAGAAACGCATAAAAACTTCGTATTGCTGATAGCTCCCGCTGCACACTTTTTGCCCCTAAACCTGAGCGATGACGTTGGCCTATGTACATTCGCAACTGCGCCGTACTTAACGCTGCCCACGCCAACGTTTGCATGCCTTCGCAATAGTGCTGAAGCTGCCCAATATCGCGCTGATAACTTTTTATAGTGTGCACTGAGGCACGTTTTTCATAGGTAAGGTAAGCGATAAAATCGTTAACACTTGAGCTTAACTCAGTATTCATCGACATATTGACTTAACAAAGAAATCAGTCGTGTGCCAATTAACTCACTCAATTGGGTTAAAAATAAATTACCCATACTAAAATGAAAGCGCTCCGCCTCGGTACTACCGATAGCTAAAACGCCTTCTAACTCTGTAAATATCATAGGAATAATTGCGCACGATTGTACCTGCATGGCATTACTACCAAACAAAAGTCGTGCTTGAGCTAGACTTGGGCGACCACAAAAAACCTCATTTAACAGTAACTCCTTGTTAAATGCGTGCAACTCATGGCTATCAGGCTCAAGAAACAGTGAAGACGTTGACCACTCGCAGTTGGTTTTGACAATGCGTAACGACATAAAATCAGTATGAAAATAATCCGTCAACACGATATTGAGATTTTCTATGACCTCATGCAAGGTTG
>Ga0114977_10003297_pt1 | contig 10357 bp, 9 predicted proteins | sample S_130805_MF_Meta_FD_87026 | JGI IMG/M metagenome (GOLD analysis project Ga0114977, IMG submission 87026) | Freshwater microbial communities from Lake Simoncouche, Canada to study carbon cycling - S_130805_MF_MetaG | ecosystem: Environmental > Aquatic > Freshwater > Lake | place: Lake...
CGCGCTTGAAGTCGAGCTGGGTGTTACCACCGGCAGCCACAGCGATGTACTGCTTGCCGTTGACCATGTACGACACCGGGGGTGCGTTCACGCCGGCACCGGCTTGGAACGACCACAGCTTCTTGCCGTTCTTGGCGTCGTAGGCGTTGAAGGCGCCATTGCCTTCGCCGGTGAACACCAGGCCACCACCGGTGGCCAGCGCGCCGCCCATCAACGGTTGGTCAGAGTCAGCCTTCCAAGCCACCTTGCCGGTGTTCAGGTTGACGGCGGCCAGACGCCCCCACTGCTTTTCGCTCGGGATGGTCTTGAACGCGCCACCCAGCCACAGCTTGTCACCGCCCGGGTAGGCGGCCTGTTCGACGTGGTAGGTCATCGGTTGGTGCAGGTTGGCGGCATAGGCCATGCCCAGTTGCGGGTTCACCGCCATCGGGCTCCATTCCACGCCACCGTTGGCGCCGACCAGCATGCGCGCGCCTTCAGTCGTCGGCAGGGTCCACATGTTCTCTTGCGGAACCATGGCTTCGGAGAAGCGGATCAGGTCGAGGCTCTTGGCGTCGTGAACATACACGTGGCCGGTCTTGCCGCCATGGATGACGACCTTCTGCATCTTGCCGTCTTTACCCTTGGCCTGGGTGATGACCGGCGGGCTGACAGCGTCCAGGTCCCACACGTCGTGCGCGACGTATTGGAAGTGAGCCTTATAGGCGCCGCTGTCCAGGTCCACTGCAACGATCGAGTCGGTGTAGAGGTTGTCGCCCGGGCGGATGTCGCCGTAGAGGTCAGGTGAGGGGTTGCCCACCGTGAAGTAGATGGTTCGGGTGGCCAGATCGACCGCCGGGGTCATCCACACGCCGCCACCGAGCGTCTGATAGAAGTCGCCGCCGTTGGCAGCCAGTTCCTTCTTCTCAGCGTCGATGTTGCGCAGCATATCGCGGCCGGTGGCGTCGTTCTTCGCCCAGACGCCCTCGTGGCCGGTCTCGGGGATGGTGTGGAAGGTCCACGCTTCGGCGCCAGTCTTGGCATCGAACGCCTTGACGAAGCCGCGGATGCCGTATTCACCACCGTTGGTGCCGATCAGGATCTTGCCGTCGACGGCCAGCGGAGCCATGGTCTCGCTATAGCCCTTTTCGGGGTCGGCGATCTGGGTTTCCCACTTCACTTCACCGGTCTTCATGTCCAGTGCGACGAGCTTGGCGTCGAGCGTGGCCATGTACACCATGCCGTCAAGCGCGGCGATGCCACGGTTGTTCGGGCCGCAGCAGTAGACGGTGATCGGACCCATCTTGTGCTTGTAGTGCCAGAATTCCTTGCCGGTCGTCGCGTCGATGGCGTGGATGTGGTTGTACGAGGTCGTCAGGAACATCACGCCGTCGATCACAACCGGCGCGGTTTCCATCGATTCCAGCACCTGGGTCTGGAACATGAATGCCGGCTTCAGCTTGCTGACATTGCCGGTGTTGATCTGGTTGCCCGGGAAGAACCGCTGTTGCGAATAGCCGCCGTTGACGTGCAGCCAGTTCTTGCCATCCTTGTCAGCGGCGTTGAGGCGGGCCTGAGAAAGGCCGCCGAGCGGGACCGCTTTGGTCAATTTGGTGTCCGCTTGTACGGCGCCGGCGCTACCGATCAGCAGGACTGCCAGCGACAGCGTCTTAAGGTTGTTGCGCAGCTTCATCGTTTTCCTCACTAAATTTGAGTGCTTGCCGTGCGGCTGCCCTTGCAGCGCACGGAGGGCCTGTCCAAGTCTTTTGCGGACCGCCTAATATTAGGGGCGACCTTTCCGGGCCGTTCATTCGATTTTTTAACGTAGACCGCCTATAAATCGATATCGTGAATACATCAATCGCTTTGACAAATACTCAAGGGCGGATACGTGCCGTCGGTCTGATCAAGCTCCTGCTTTGCGGCATTTTGGCGCTGGCCAGTGCCCCTGTGGCAGCGGATAAGGTCGCTACCGATCAGTACACACTCAATGCTCAGCTGGTCTCGGCTGCGCGGCGCGGCGACGAGGGGCTCGCGCGACAGACGCTCGAGCGTGGCGCGGCAGTGAACACGCGCAACCGGGGCGGCAACACGGCCCTGATGCTGTTCACCGAGCAGGGCAATCGGTCGATGGTTGAGTTGCTGCTCGAACGCGGCGCCGATGTCGACCTGCCGAACCTCGACCGGGTTACGCCGTTGATGGCTGCCGCCCACGCTGGGCGGCTCGATCTGTTGCGCCTGTTTCTGGCGCGCGGGGCGCGCGTCGATGCGCAAGATCAGGTGTTCAAGACCGCCGCGATCTATGCTGCCGGCGAGGGCCATGTCGAGGTGCTGAATGCGCTGGTGGAGGCGGGCAGCGACATTGCCGCGGCCGATCGTCATGGCTCGACGCTGCTGATGTGGGCAGCCGGTTATGGCCGGACCGAGGTGGTTAAACGCCTGCTAGAACTCGGCGCCGATCGCCGCGCACTCAACGACAAGGGCAAGACCGCAGCTGACATCGCACGCGACGGCGGACATTCTGCCGTCGAGGCACTGCTGCTGTCGGACGCGCGCTGACTCGGCGTCAGATTGCGGGGGCCAGCACTTCCACCAATTTGCCGTTGACCCAGCGACCCTGTTCGTCAGGCCGGCCCGGCGTGCGCTTGACGCCGAAACCGTGCGGGTCGTTGTTGGCGAACTCGCCCTCGAACACGCTGCCGTCACGGGCCGTGAACACGCCGTGGCCCTCGCGCCGGTTGGCGTGAACCTCACCCTCGTAGCGTTCGTTGTCGACTAGCACGAAGACGCCCGCGCCCTCGGCTTGATCGTCGCGGAACTCGCCGCCGAAGCTTTGCCGGTCGGGCAGCACATACATGCCGTGGCCGTTGGCTTTGTCGGCGTGAAATTCGCCAACGTAGGATTGCCGTTGCGTCAGATGAAAGACGCCGTAGCCCTCGGCCTTCGCGGCCACAAACTGCCCCTGATACTGGCGCCCGTCGCTGAGGTAGTAGACGCCCGAGCCTTGTGTGTCACCACGGCTGAACTGGCCTTCGTAGCGATGCCCCGTGACCAAGGTCAGGACCCCATAGCCGTCGCGCTGGCGATCGCGCACTTGGCCGTCGTAGCGACCATCGGCCTGATCGTCCAGCACCGCGCGGGCCTCGGGGCGCACGGCGCGTGCTTTCATCGCAGCCAGTCGCCCGTCTTTGGCAGCCGCCAATGCTGCACGCTCCGCCCGTTGCGCTTCGATAAAGGCGTCGCGGCCGCGCTGCGCGGCCGACTGGGCGCGCTCCACGGCAGCTGCTACGGCGGGATGCAGCGAGCCGGCAGTGGCTAAACCACTGGTGCACGTCATCCCCATCACAACGGCCAGTAACAGCGACCGGCCCAGCAGCGCAGCCTTCATCAGACACCCCTTGATCCGAAATAGAACCTTTTGTCATCGCGGTCGCCAAACGGTTCATTGCCACCCCGATCGTTGCCCGGCTCCATGATCCATCGCTTGTCTTCAATTGCTCTGTCGGGATGTGTCGCGCTGCTGGTGGCGGATGCCGCATGGGCGTTCGAACGCAGCGACGGTCGTTCAGTCGTTTGCGAGGTCAGCCATGGCGGGACACCCGTACAGATCGCTGAGGAGTACGTGGGCAATGGCCCGGTGGGGACCACCCATCCGGCGCTCGGCGGCAGCGCGGCGGTGGTTCGGCGTCAACCGGACGGAAGTGCCCGAATGGTGTTCGACCGTTTCGTCATGCAGCGCATCACCGAGCGCTCCAAGCTGGCCGCCGATCTCGTGTTCTATCACGAGTGTGCGCACATCCGGCTGCAGTCCGACGACGAGGGCGCGGCGAACTGCGAGGCGGTGCGGGAGATGCGCGACAGCGGCTATCTCGATGACGCCGGGTATGCCGAGTTGACCCGTTGGCACGAGGGCATGGGTCGGCTGGCGCCGCGTTACGGCGGCAATGGGAAGGTCTTTTGGCAGCGCACCGAGGCGTGTCTCCTCGGGCAGCGTTCGCCCTAAACGCCGACCGGCTGTCCGTCCTCGCGCCAGATGACGATGCTGGCCGAACGCGGGCGGCCCAGCGCGGCGTCGGGCCACGTCGACACCGCCTGCGGTCGCGCCGGGTCGTTGCGCTCGCCGGCAGTCTCCCCCGGGTGCTGGATATTGATGAACAGCGCGCGATGGTCCGGGCTAATAGCAACGCCCGTAATCTCGCAACCGCGCGGGCCGATCAGGAATCGGCGGAACTCCCCGGTTTCGGTGTTGGCGGCAAACATGGCGTTGTTGGTCATCCGCTCGTAGGGTGGTTTGCCCAACTTGTCGGTGGAGACGTCGGTCTGCGTCCAGAGGATGCCGCGCGGGTCGAACCAGAGGCCGTCGGGTGAGCCGAACCAGTCGCCCTGGATGTCGCCCCGGTGCTCGGACTTGACCGCTTGCGGGTCGCCAGCAAACGCGAACACCTGCCAGCGAAACGCCGAGGCAGCGGAATCGTTGCCGTCCTCGCGCATGCGCAGGATGTGGCCGAACGCGTTGCTGGACCGCGGGTTGGCACCGTCCAGGGGAAATTTTTTGCCACGTTCGCTGTTGTTAGTGAGCGAGACGTAGACCTCGCCGTTGGCCGGATGCGCCGCGATCCACTCGGGTCGGTCCATGGGTGTGGCGCCCACTAGATCGGCGGCGCGGCGGGCGTTGACCAACACGCTGGCCTGATCGGCGAAGCCGTTCGCCGGAGTGAGCGGGCCATGTCCCCAGATCAGCGGTAGCCAGTTGCCGCTGCCGTACCAATTGCCCTCATTGGGGAATCGCGCGACATACAGGGTCCCGTCGTCGAGCAATGCGCCGCCGTTGCTGCGGTCGTGGCGACTGGGGTCGAAGCGCGCATTCGAGACGAACTTGTAGATGTACTCGCCCTTCTGGTCGTCGCCCATGTACACCACAACCCGGCCGTCACGCGCCAGCTTAACCGTCGCGCTCTCGTGCTTGAAACGGCCCATTGCCGTGCGCTTGATCGGGGCTGAGCTCGGATCGCGCGGGTCGATCTCGACCACCCAACCAAAGCGATTGAACTCGTTGGGATGACGGTCGGCATTGAAGCGCTCGTCAAACTCGTGCCAGCGGTAGCCACCGCCTTTATCGTCCAGGCCGATCCGCGTTTCGGCGGCAGTCACACTGCCTTTCTTGACGAAGTAGCGATCGAAGTTTTCCTCGCAGGTGAGGTACGTGCCCCATGGGGTCACGCCCATGGCGCAGTTGGCGAAGGTACCGAGGATGGAGCGCCCGTCCGGGTCGGCTGCAGTGCGCAACAGGTCGTGGCCGGCGGCCGGGCCGCTGACTGCGCAGGGTGTCTGCGCGGTGATGCGGCGCGCCAGGGGGCCTGCCACCAGTCCCCACCCGCCGTCGGCTTGGCGTTGCACATGCGCGACGCTGACGCCGTGGGCGGCTTGGGATTTGGCCACCTTCTCAGCTGACCAGTTGGCCATGCCGCTGGCGTGCAACAGGCCGTCGTCGGTGTATTCGTGGTTGGTCACCCACAACCCGGCATCGCGTACACCCGGGTCGGTGAACAAGGCGCAGCCGTCGTGGTGCATACCGAAGCATGCGCCCTGCGCCGCTGCGCTGTGGCTGGCATCGGTCGGCACACGTTGCCCCGAGCCGTCGAGTGCATCGCCCCAGGCGGCCATTACCCGCCAGCGATAGCCCTTGGGTAATACCACCGAATCGGCCTGGGCAGAGAGCGGAACCGACTCGAAGGTGAACAGAGTGTCGTCGCGCTTGGCCCAGGCCGGTAGGGCGCTGCACAAGGCGGAAGCAAGCAGGGTCTTGCCGAAGGCCCGCCGGCCAAGGCGGATGCCCGCCTCGCCATGCGGTCCAGAGACTGGGAGCTTCACCGACTTCATTGCGGGTTGATCCAGTGAGTCAAAGGGCGCCGACAGAGGGTGCGGCGATCGTCGGGCGTAATCAGTCGCCGGCGACGTGCTCGATCTCGTACTGCAGCGCGGTTCTGTCCAGCACTTCCAGCGGCAGACTGCTCATCAGCTGGATGCGACGGCTCAGGCCAATGGCGATCTGCTTGAACACCCAGCGGCGGGCTTCGTCGTCGCCCTGGATGTGGACCGGATTGGGGAAGCTCCAGTGCGCGGAGACCGGTTTGCCTGGCCACACCGGACACGGCTCGCCAGCTGCCTCATCGCAGACGGTGATGATGAAATCCATGCGCGGCGCGTCCGGCGTGGCGAATTCGCTCCAGCTCTTCGAGCGGAGTTCGTCCACCGGATAGCCCAAGCGGGTGATCTCACCGACGGCGTAGGGGTTGACCGAGCCATAGGGCTTGGTGCCGGCCGAAAAGCCGATCATGCGGCCTTTGGATTCGATGCTGCACATGGCTTCGGCCATGATCGAACGGGCGGAGTTTCCGGTGCACAGAAACAGGACGTTGAAGGTTTTCATCCACAGCTCCAAAGGATCGTCAAACTCGTGAAAATTATCAAATTATTGCGATGATGAAGCCACAGTCACACAAAATTCACCTGCTTCGTTTACGGTCTTGTTTCAGTTTCGGAGGCAGTTGGGTGCTCAGATCGATCTTGTTCGCGGTTGCGTCGGTGTGTGGTTTGGTCGGCGCTAGCAGCGCCTACGCGGCTCGGCCGATGGTTACAGACGATGCGCGCTTAACCGATGCGCAGGCCTGCCAAGTGGAGAGCTGGGTGCGCTTCAATCGGTCGAGCACCGAGTTCTGGGCCCTGCCTGCCTGCAATCCCACGGGCAACCTTGAGATAACGGTCGGCGGGGCGTTCAGTGACATCGGGAGCCTGCACAAAGCCGACGATGTCTTCCAACTGAAGACACTGCTTAAGCCATTGGAAACCAACGGCTGGGGAGTCGGCTTCACTGCCGGTTTTGCCCGCCACATTGGCGCCGGCATCTCGGATGAGGCCAATCGGCAGCGCTACATCAACGTCCCGATTAGCCGTTCCTTGGCGGATGACCGTGTGGTGGTGCACTTGAACGTGGGCGCGGCAGATCCGACCGGGCCGCGCGGGCGCCGGGGCACTTGGGGCTTCGGCAGTGAGATCGATCTCGACGGCGGCAACAACCTGCTCATAGTCGAGACCTTTCATCCGGACGTGGGCGCCCCGTTCTACCAACTCGGCTTGCGTCACTGGATCGTGCCGGGGCGTGTTCAGACTGACATTACTTATGGCGACCGTTTTGGAGCCGGCCCCGATCGTCAGGCGTTTACTGTCGGCCTCCGCCTGATTTCGCCGCCGTTTTTTTGACCGGGCGGCTAGACCAAACCTACGAAAAGGGTAAGCGCATCGCTGGCGGTTCGTTGACCGTCTGACCATTTCGGGCGATGTGTGACCGTGTAATCTGTAATCGTGGATCCAATACCCCTATTTCCGTTGTCGCACGGCGTGTTCCCCGAGGGGCTGCTGCAGTTGCAGATCTTTGAGGTCCGCTACCTCGATCTCATTCGCCGCTGCCAGCGCGAGTCGCTGCCTTTCGGCGTGCCTTGGCTCACCGAGGGGCATGAGGTGCAAGTGCCTGGCCATGTGCCGCGCCTGGGCGACTTCGGCTGCCTGGTGGAGGTGGTTAGCGTGACGGAGATCCAGCCGGCCTTGCTGGCCGTGTCGTGTCGCGGCACCTCGCGGTTCCGCCTGGTTGATCATCAGCTGGGTGCTTATGGCGTCTGGTACGGCCAGATCGACGTGCTCCCAGATGATCCTCCGGTCGACATCCCGCCCGATTTACAGCCCTTGGCCGATCAGTTGGGTCAGATCATCGCGGGTGCGCAGAAGGCCGGCCAAGAGGAAAATTTGCCGCTGTTCCCGCCCTACCGCCTCGACGAATGTGGCTGGGTGGCCAACCGGTGGGCCGAATGGTTGCCACTGGCGGTCGCCGACAAGGTGGCCTTGTTGGGCTGCGACGATCCCTTGCTGCGATTGCGGTCCCTGGCAGACACACTCGATCTCGAGACGTGACGCAGGCTCGCGCTACACTACGACCCATATTGGAGTCGGGACCTGCAATGTCTGCCGTCGATACCCTCAAAAATCTCGCGATCATGCTCGACTGGACGCTGGAAGAGCGTCTGATGCTGGCGGCGAAAATGGTGGAAGTCGAGGTCGCCGAGGGCGACGTTCTGCTCACCGAGAATCAACCCGCCGAGGCTGCTTACATCCTCAAGCAGGGGCGCCTGAAAATCACCAACCGCGGGGAGATCGTCGGCCAGGTTGATACGGTGGCTTGTTTCGGCGAGATCTCCTGCCTTCTTCCAGACACGCCGGTTTCGGCCACTGTGCTGGCGGCCGCGCCCAGCGTGGTCTACCGCATCAGTCGTCACGACATGGTCGATGCCGCTCAGCGGATGCCAAAGCTTTGGCGCTCCCTGTTCATGCAGATCAGCGAGCGACTCAAGCGCGTCAACAAGCGTTTGGTTGAAGTTCTGGCGCACTCGCCGCAGGGTTTTCTCAAGCTCGATCGTGACGCGCTCATCACCAACGAGTATTCGACCAAGTGCGTCCAATACCTTGGCCGCGAGCCGCTGGCGGGACAATCTTTGCCGGAGATTCTCAATGCGGGGAGGCCGTCCGATGTCGCGTCTTGGCAGTCGGTGTTCAGCATGGTCTTCGATGACGTCGGGGTGCCGCTGAGCGATTTGTTCGACCTCTTGACGCCGGAAGCGCGCATCGAAGCGTTCGGCGAGTTGCGCGACCTGCGTTTGGCTTTCCATCCGATCTACGAGGTCGACGGCAGTGTGTCGGCGGTCGACGTCGGCATCGAGGACATCACCCGCCAACGCGAGCTTGAGCGCGAGGAGGAGGTCAGGCACGGCCGGCAGGCGACGCTGGGCAAGGTCTACCAGAACCCCGATTCGTTCTTCAGCCTGTTGCGCCTGATCGACGACGTCGAGTCACGCGCCGCTGCCTTATGCGAAGGTCTGGCTGGCGGGGCGCTGGCGTCGCTGCGTAGCGACAGTGACGAACTGATGCGACAGCTCCACAGCCTCAAGGGATTCTCGGGCGTCTTCGGCCTGAGCGCCGTGCAACGGGCGTGCCACGAGTTCGAGACCGGGTTGCACGAGCTCGCGGCCGGCAACGCGCCCGTGCTTCCGGCGCTCTTGGACGGCCTGCGCGCGGCCTGTGGCGAAGCGCGCGTGGTGCGCGAGATGATCGATCCGAGCTTGATGCAGCGCCTCGAGGGGGTGGTGTTGCTGCCCCAGGCGCTCGACGATCTCAAGTCGGCGTTGGTGGCCGGCGACGTTGTCCGTGCTGCGGCTATCGTTGAGGCGGCCGAGTCGATCGATGCGCGGCAGTTGTTCACCTGCTGGCCGGTGCAGGCCGACCGTATCGCGCTGCAAATCGGCAAATCAGCGGACGTCGAAGTGCGTGGCGGTGGCGGGCCGATTTCCAAGACCCTGTTTATGGCGCTGGACCGTGTTTTGGTGCACGCACTCAACAACGCCATAGACCACGGTATCGAAGACCCGGAAACGCGGATATGTGCAGAAAAACCCGAGCAAGGGCAGATCTCTGTTTTGGTCGAGACCTCTCCCGACAGCCTTCGGCTGGAGATCTCGGATGACGGGCGCGGCGTCGATCTGGAGGCGGCGGTTTCCAAGGCGCGCCAGCAACCCGGGCTCGACCTTGCACTCATCGATCGTTATGTGGCTGATGGTGAACCTTGGCGCGTCCTTTTGATGCCGGGTTTTAGCGCTGCGCAGGCGGTGTCCGGGATCTCCGGACGGGGTGTTGGCCTCGACGCATTGAATTCGATGGTGAGCCGATTGGGCGGCTTGGTCGAGATCGACACAACCCCCGGGGCTGGCCTCACCGTGCGGCTCGAGGTGCCGCGCTCGGCGCGACTGCCTGACGCCGTCTGACCCTATTGAGCGGAGACCCCCCGATGTTCCCACCCACGACCCGATTTCTACTGGTCGACGACATGGAGCCCTTGCGTCGCATCGTCCGTAACATGCTGAAAGAACTCGGATACAAGGAAGTCGAGGAGTCTGCCGGTGCGCTTGAGGCCATTCAAGCTCTCGAGCGCATCCAAAAGTCCGGCCGAAACGTCGACATCATCTTGTCGGATTGGTCGATGCCGGGCATGACTGGGCTTGAGTTTTTGCAGTTTGTGCGCGCGACTGAAGGCCTGAAAAGTATTCCCTTCGTGATGATTACGGCAGAGGGGCAGCGCGAACAGATCCTCGCGGCGATTCAAGCCGGTGTCTCCAGCTATCTAATCAAACCTTTCAGCCTTGCTCAGTTCCAAGACAAGCTCAAGGGCGTCTGGATCAAGCTTAACGGCAAGCCCGCCGACTGACATGGCCGCGCCCAAGCCATTTACGGTCGAGCCTCTGGTTCGTAGGGTCGGCCGTGACATCTTTCCGGCCGA
>Ga0114977_10003298_pt1 | contig 10357 bp, 9 predicted proteins | sample S_130805_MF_Meta_FD_87026 | JGI IMG/M metagenome (GOLD analysis project Ga0114977, IMG submission 87026) | Freshwater microbial communities from Lake Simoncouche, Canada to study carbon cycling - S_130805_MF_MetaG | ecosystem: Environmental > Aquatic > Freshwater > Lake | place: Lake...
AAACGGCGACGCCATGTTCTCCGACGTCCGCTGATGCAGCGCCGACGGCACCGCATTGATGTCAGGAAAAAACCGGCTCCTCGCCACCCGCGCCCCCGCCCGCGCACTGTCAAACCTCGCCACCGCCCCGCGCAATTCCTGATTCCCAGCCACCGCCGCTCCCATCAGCCGGTTCAACTCCGCATCCTTGTACACCCGCCACCACTCGCCCCGCGGCAATCCCTCCAGCGGCTGCACCCGCCTCCACGCCACCGGATCCTTCCACCCCCCAGGCACCGCCGTCTCCGGCTTCTTATAACCACTCCCGCGCTCCGCCCGCACCCCAGCCACCGGCAGCATCAGCACCATCATCAGTACACTCGTTCGTTTCATCGTCTCTTCATGTTAGGATTGTTCAGCAACCACCGCGCCCGCCGCCGCTCGCTTCCCCCGCGGCTTCATGATCAGCACATAAAACACCGGCGTCAGAAACAACCCCAGCAACGTCACCCCGATCATCCCCGCAAACACCGCCGACCCCATCGCCCGCCGCATCTCCGACCCCGCACCAGTCGACGTCACCAGCGGATACACCCCCGCAATGAACGCAATCGATGTCATCAGAATCGGCCGCAATCTCAACCGGCACGCCTCCAGCGACGCCTCCACCACTCCCATCCCCTCACCCTGCTTCTCCCGCGCAAACTCCACAATCAGGATCGAATTCTTACACGCCAGACCAATCAGCACAATAAACCCGATCTGCGTGAAAATATTGTTATCCCCTCCCGTCAGCATCACCCCCACCAGCGCAAACAGCAGACACAACGGCACAATCAGGATAATCGCCAGCGGCAGCCGCAAACTCTCGTACTGCGCCGCCAGCACCATGAACACCAGCAGCACACACAACGGATAAATATACACCGCCGTGTTCCCCGCGATGATCTTCTGATACACAATCTCCGTCCAGTCCAGCTCGAACCCTCCAGGCAGCGCCTGCTTCGCAATCGCCGCAATCCTCTGCTCCGCCTCCCCCGAACTCACCCCAGCCGCCGGTCCCGCACTGAAATCCGCCGCCAGATACCCGTTGTAATGCGTCACCCGCGACGGCCCGAAACCCTCACGCACCCGCACCAGCGACCCCACCGGCACCATCTCCCCAGCCCCATTCCGCGTCCGCAATCTCCCAATGTCGGACGCCTCATCACGAAACGGCGCATCCGCCTGCGCCACCACCTGATACGTCCGCCCAAACCGGTTGAAATCATTCACATACAACGACCCGAGGTTGATCTGCAGGGTCTCGAACAGATTCCCCAGCGGCACACCCTGCGCCTTCGCCTTCTCCCGGTCCACATCCGCCTCCAATTGCGGCACTTTCACCGTGTACCCGCTGAACGGCATCTCAAACGCCCCGCTCTGCATCGCACTCCCTAGCAAGGCCTGCGTCGCCCCGTACAGCGCATCATACCCGAGATTCCCACGGTCCGTCACCATCAGCTTGAAACCCCCGATCGCCCCCAACCCGTTCACCGCCGGCGGCGGAAACACCGCAAGGTACGCATCCTGAATCGTCGCCATCTGCATGTTCAATGCCCCCACAATCGCCATCCCGCTCAACTCCGGCGTCCGCCTCTCCTCAAACGGCTTCAACCCCACAAACACAATCCCCTCATTCGGCGCAATCGTGAACCCCTGAATCGACAACCCCGGAAACGCAATCGCCGCCGACACCCCCGGATGCTTCAGCGCAATCTCCGACATCTCCCGCATCACCGCCTCCGTCCGGTCCAGCGACGCCCCCTCCGGCAGCTTCGCAAACGCCACCAGATACTGCTTGTCCTGCGCCGGAACAAAACCCGCAGGCACCGCCTCAAACCCCTTCCACGTCAGCACCACCAGCCCCACATAAATCAGCACCGCCACCGCACTGAACCGGATCATCCGCCGCACCGCCCCCGTATACTTCTCCGCACTCCACGCAAAGAAACGGTTAAACGGCCGGAAGAACCACCCTAGCATCCCGTTGATCACCTGCGTCAGCAGATCCGGCTTCGCCCCGTGCCCACGCAGCAGCAACGCCGACAGCGCCGGACTCAAGGTCAGCGAATTGAACGCCGAAATCACCGTCGAGATCGCAATCGTAATCGCAAACTGCCGGTAAAACTGCCCCGTCAGCCCGCTGATGAACGCCGTCGGCACAAACACCGCACACAACACCAGCGCCGTCGCCACAATCGGCCCGGTCACTTCCTTCATCGCCCGCCGCGTCGCCTCCACCGGCTCCAATCCATTCGCAATGTTCCGCTCCACGTTCTCCACCACCACAATCGCATCATCCACCACAATCCCAATCGCCAGCACCAGCCCGAACAATGACAGGTTGTTGATCGAAAATCCCAGCGCGTGCATCACCGCAAACGTCCCCACCAGCGACACCGGCACCGCCGCCAGCGGAATCACCGACGCACGCCACGTCTGCAGGAACACCACCACCACCAGCACCACCAGCAGCACCGCCTCCAGCAATGTCGTGATCACCGCACTGATCGACTTCTTCACAAAAACCGTCGGATCATACACCACTTTGTATTCAATCCCCTGCGGAAACTTCAGCTTCAATTCATCCATCCGCTTCCTCACATTGTCCGATAACTCGATCGCATTCGACCCCGGCAGCTGAAACACCGGCACCGCCACCGCAGGCTTCCCGTCCAGCAGGCTCCGCAACGCATACTCCCCAGACCCCAGCTCCACCCGCGCCACATCCTTCAATCGCGTCCGCTCGCCATGCTCCCCGGTCTTCACAATGATCTCCCGGAACTCATCCTCACTCACCAACCGCCCCGCCGCATTGATCACCAGCTCGAACGGCACCGGCCCAGCCACCGGCTGCTGCCCGATCGCCCCGGCCGCCACCTGCACGTTCTGCTCCCGCACCGCCGCCACCACATCACTCGCCGTCAATCCCCGCGCCGCCGCCTTGTCAGGGTCAATCCAGATCCGCATCGCATAATCCCCCGACCCGAAAATCTGCACCTGCCCCACCCCCGGCAGCCGCGCCAGTTCATCCTTCACCTGCAAGGTCGCAAAATTCCGCAGGTACAACTCGTCATACCTCCCGTCCGGCGAATACAGATTCACCACCAGCGTCAAGTCAGGCGACGACTTGATCGTCGATACCCCGAACCGTCTCACTTCCTCCGGCAATTTCGGCAGCACCTGCGAAACCCGGTTCTGCACCTGCATCTGCGCCTTGTCGATGTCCGTCCCCAGCTTGAACGTCACCGCTAACGTCATCACGCCGTTCGCCGTGCTCTGCGACGACATGTACAGCATGTTCTCCACCCCATTGATCCCCTGCTCCAATGGCGACGCCACGGTCTCCGCAATCGTCTTCGGATTCGCCCCGGGATACGTCGCCGTCACCACCACCGTCGGCGGCACCACCTCCGGATACTCGCTCACCGGCAGTTTCCAAAGTGAGATCGCCCCCACAATGAACACCAGCAGCGACAACACCCCGGCAAATACCGGCCTCGTAATGAAAAATCCTGAAAAATTCATGGCTTCCAGTCCCGCTCAGGGTTTCTCCCTCTCTTTCGGCTCGCTCTTCTCCGCTTCCGCCGGAGCCGCCACCACCGGCATCCCCGGCATGAAAATCCGCGCGTGCCCCCGCACCACCACCTGCTCCCCGGCCTTCAACCCCTCACGAATCACCCGCCTCCCGTCAATCACATCACCTAACACCACCGGCCGATACTGCGCCAGCCCCGCCGCATCCACCACATACACAAACTTCCGCGCCAGATCGGTCTGAATCGCACTGTCCGACGTCGTCACGCCTTTCCACGTCCCCGTCACCGGCAGCCGCAATCTCGCAAACAACCCCGGCGTCAGCATGCCCTCCGGATCCTTGAACACCGCCCTCAACACCATGCTCCCAGTCCCCGCATCCACCCGGTTATCAAACGACTCCACCTCACCTTTGTGCGGAAACCCGTTCTCCCCGCTCAACTGCAGCTCCACCGGAATCTTCGCCGCACCCGCCCGCCGCGCCTCACCCATCTTCAACAAGGTGTTCTCATCCACATCCGCATACACATACACAGGATCCACACTCACAATCGTCGTCAGCAAGGTCGCCCCCCCGGCCATCCCGCTCACCACATTCCCCTCAGTCACCAGCGCCCGTCCCACCCGACCCGCAATCGCCGCCTTCACCCCACAAAACTCCACATCCAATGCCGCCGCCGTCACCGCCGCCCGCGCCGCCGCCACCGCCGCCTGCGCCTGCAAATGCACCGTCTCCCGCGCCTCCGCCTGCTCCGGCGACAACGCCTTCCCTTTCAGCAGATCCGCCGCCCTGCCAAACTCCCGCTGCGCCGTCACCGCCCCTGCCTCCGCACGCTGCAACTCCGCCTTCGCCTGCGCCAGCTTCGCCTCATAAACCCGATCATCAATCCGGAACAATTCGTCCCCCGCCTTCACGAACGCCCCTGGCGTAACGCTCACCGACACCAGCTCCCCGGACACCCGCGGTCTAACCTCCACCGTCTCCACTGCCTCCACCCGTCCGTTCAACGCGGTCCAATCCGTCAGGGTCCGCTCGTCCGCCGCCTCGAGGGTCACCGGCACCGGCCCCATCGCCATCGGCGCCCCCTGCGGCGGCTTCTTGCACGAACTCATCCCCACCACCACCGCCGCCACCATCACGGCATCCCGCCACCCGCACCTGCTGCTTTCATTGGTTCTCTTCATGGTCATTTTCAGGAAATTCTTATCACGCCGCCACCGCCCCCACCGCTCCTACCACTAGCGCAATCGCCAGCACGCCTTCCTCCATCTCATCCAGCAACCCCGGATCATTCGCAATCCGCGCCTGCGTCAGCAATCCCTCCCCATAAGCAAACACCCGACGCGCCCGCGCCGCCGCCTCCATCGCCCGTTCCTCCCCGCCTCCCCACGCGGCCAGAATCGCCGCCGCCACATACCCCTGATACTCCCCCAGAATCTTCTCAATGCTCCGCCGCAACCCTTCCTCCTGCGTGCTGATCTCCGCCCCCAGCACATGCAGCGGACACCCCAGCACCCTCCCAGTCCGCTCCCACATCTCCCGCTGCTCCGCCACCATCCCAACACTCCACCGCCGCAACCGCTCCACCGGCCCCACCCCCTCACCAAATACCTTCCCCAACTCTCCCCTCCGCTCCTCCCAACCAGCCTCCAACGCCGCCGCCGCCAACGCCGTCTTCGACTCGAAAAAATAATAGAAACTCCCCTTCCTCACCCCAGCCCGCTCACAAATCCCCTCCACCGACGTCGCCCCATACGACCCCGCCCAGATCAGCTCCATCATGGCGCTCATCAGTCGCTCCCGCGCATCACTCGTTCGTCCCATCCTCCCCCATCTACCCATGGTAGATGACTAGTCAACTATTTCGTGCTCCCATACCCCATCCCCTCTCCTCAAAAACCTTACCACGACATCGGAAAACCACTTGCAAGCCTCAGGGACAGTGCCACTCTCCCCACACATGAGACGGCCCTCCCGTCTCACGTGGGTCCTTTGGACATGCTCGGATGGCGGAATTGGTAGACGCGTACGTTTGAGGGGCGTATGGGTAACCGTGGGGGTTCGAGTCCCCCTCCGAGCACCAAACCCTGTCGGCTACGGCAGGGTTTTTCGCTTCCCACCCCGCGCTTCTCTTCCTGCGCATCCCTCCCCTTGCCCGTTGTCTTCTCCCCTCCCCGCGCCTAAACGCCTCCCATGACTGACTTCCCCATGGGCGTCGCCGGCACCGGTGCCATCGGACGCAACCACGCCCGCGTCCTCGCCTCCCTCCCAGGCGTCCACCTCGCCGCCATCTTCGACTCCGACCCCGCCCGCGCCGCCGAGGTCGCCGCCGAATTCAATACCCGCGCCGTCTCCTCCCTCGACGACCTCGCCGCCTGCACCGGTGCCGTCACCATCGCCACCCCCACCGTCTCCCACTTCGACATCGGCCGCCACCTCCTCTCTCTCGGCAAACACATCCTCGTCGAAAAACCCATCACCGATAACACCGAACAAGCCCAGGCCCTCGCCGACCTCGCCCGCGACCGAGGCCTCGTCCTCCAGGTCGGCCACATCGAACGCTTCAACCCGGTCCTCAGTCTCCTCGAATCCAGTCTCTCCCGCCCGGTCTTCATCGAAGCCCACCGGCTCTCGCCCTTCCCTAACCGCTCCATCGACATCGGCGTCGTCCTCGATCTCATGATCCACGACCTCGAAATCATCCTCCATCTCGTCAAACGCCCCGTCGAAAGCATCGACGCCGTCGGGGTCCCCGTCCTCACCAGACGCGAAGACATCGCCAACGCCCGCATCCGCTTCGAAGGCGGCTGCGTCGCCAACGTCACCGCCAGTCGCATCAGCCCCGAAAAACTCCGCAAACTCCGCGTCTTCCAGAACGACGCCTACCTCTCCCTCGACTACCAGGCTCAGGAAGGCCGCATCCACCGACTCTCCCCCGCAGGCATCTCCACCGAGGAGGTCGTCATCGAAAAAGACGAACCCCTCAAACTCGAACTCGCCGCCTTCGCCAACTGCGCCCGCAACGGGCTCCAACCCAAGGTCGGCGGCCAGGAAGCCACCGCCGCACTCGCCCTCGCCCTCGAAATCACCAAACTCATCGAATCCTCCCCCCGCCCCTCATGACCTGCTTCCTCGTCGCCGGCGAACGCAGCGGCGACCGCCACGGCGCCAGTCTCATCGCCGAACTCCGCTCGCTCGTCCCTAACGTCGCCATCCACGGGCTCGGCGGCCCGGAAATGCACACCCTAACTCCCTCCGTCACCGACTGGATCGAGGAAGCCGGGGTCGTCGGCCTCGTCGAGGTCCTCCGCAAATACCCGTGGTTCCGCCGCCGGTTCTCCGAAACGCTCCAATCCATCAACTCCCTCAAACCCGACGCCGTCGTCCTCATCGACTACCCGGGCTTCAATCTCCGCCTCGCCGCCGCCCTCCGCAAATCCGGCTTCTCCGGCCGCATCATCTACTACATCAGCCCCCAGGTCTGGGCATGGCACCGCAGCCGCATCCCCAAAATGGCGCGTCTCCTCGACCTCATGCTCTGCATCTTCCCCTTCGAAAAAGCCCTCTACGAAGGCTGCGGGCTCCCCACCATCTTCACCGGCCACCCGCTCGTCGCATGGCACCGCGCCCGCCGTCTCCCCGAAGGCCGCGACCCTCTCCTCGTCGGTCTCTTCCCCGGCAGCCGCCGCCGCGAAATCACCAAACACTTCCCCCCACTCCTCGAAGCCGCTTCCATCCTCGCCCGCGAAAACCCCTCCCTCCGTTTCGCCGCCTCCGCCGCCTCCCCGGCCCTCGCCGCCCTCATGCAGGAATTCGCCAGTCGCCACCCGGTCCCTAACCTCACCATCGAAACCGGCACCGTCCACACCCTCATGCAGCGCGCCGTCTGCGGTGCCGTCGCCAGCGGCACCGCCACCCTCGAAGCCGCCATCCACGGACTCCCCCACACGCTCATCTACAAGGTCAGCCCCGCCACCTACGCCGCAGGCAAACTCCTCATCCGCGTCCCCTTCCTCGGCATCGTCAATATCCTCGCCAACCGCGAACTCGTCCGCGAACTCATCCAGCACCACTGCTCCGGCCCAGCCATCGCCACCGAACTCTCCCGACTCCTCCTCAACCCCGACACCCGCTCGTCCCTCGTCAACAGCCTAACCACCATCGTCAACCAGCTCGACGGCCAAATCGCCTACCTCAACGCCGCCACCGCCATCATCAACTCCATCCAATCCCAAAATCCCCACTAACACCCCACCAGCCGCCCTCTCCGAACCCGCCCCTCTCCCAACCCGCCCCTTTCTCACTTCTCACTTCTCACTTCCGCGCCAGCGCGCCGCAGGCTCTGGACTGCTGTGAGCATCACAGCTCTCTCTGGCGCACGGAGTGCGCCTACCCGCCCCTCTCCGAACAAGCCCCAAAAGTGGCACGGGCGTCCCGCCTGTGACCCCACAAGCCCCCTCTCCCAACCCGCCCCTTTCTCACCTCTCACTTTTCACTTCCCACTTCTCACTTCACACTTCTCACTTCTCACTTCGCCCCTCTCCCAACCCGCCTCTTTCTCACTTCTCACTTCTCACTTCTCACTTCGCCCCCCCTCAGAACCAGCCCATCTCAAATCTCAAATTTCAAATCTCAAATCCCCCCAGCCCGGCAAAGTCAGGTGAATTCAGTCCTCTGAATCATCGTCCGCGTTCTGAAGGGATGAGAACACGGCATTGAGGTCCGGGTAGAAATAGGACTGAAACTCGATCTCGCATTCGGTTTCGGTCGGACTGGGGTCGGATTCCCTGAACATGCGGATGACTTCCTCCGCCGTAAGAGGGGCTGTGGCCGAGATGATCGGCACTTCAATTTCGGTCTCGTATTCATCGACCATCCGGAAAACGATCTCGCCTGGCGTTGCTCCGGGTGCCGCGCGCAGGCTGGTGACTTCCCCGTGCACGCTGTTCGCGAGCGTCATTCGTGCGATCTCGACCTCATCATCTTCGAGGTCGGGCAAGTCCTCGCCGCCTCGGGCTGTTGGATGCTGCGCCTGCAGCATGCCCTTGAGAATCTCAGATATGTCGTGCGCCGTCCAAGCAGCCGGAATGGAGCCGAGACCGTCGGTGCGGATCGCTTGACCGACAAATAGTCGACGAAAGTTGCCCTTTATGCCGCGGAGTACGGCTTCATCGGCATTGGAGGGTGGGCTGAAATAGTCAATCATGGTAATGTGGGTCTTGTTCCATTCTTGCGATTCCCGTTTGGGATTGTGCTATCGAGGCGGAAAGCCGGTTCCATTCGACTTCCCGCCTGCTCCAGTCTTCATCGATGGCCTGCGTGAACTCTGATGCGATGAGCTTGGCGCGGCCGAGGAGCCAGTCATGGTTTTCACGACGGATGATGATCCCCTCCATTGGACTGGCTGTGAAGGCGCTGGATTGACTAGAAAGTAGTCTTTTCAGGCTGATAAGAGAGGCACTTCCGGCGAATAACGCGGGCATTGACTTTATGCCGAGTTCTCCGACCAGAGCATTGCGGCGTGTTGTGCTCCAGAACCGTCCGGCTTTTGGATCATATACATCGAAGGCCACGAACCAATCGGGCAGGGTTGTGTAGCCGATGGAATGGCGTGCTGCGCACCACAGCGAGCCTTCGCAGGCGGCTTGGAAGGAGTCACCGCCGGTGTGCTGCTCCGGCACACTGCGGGCGAGTTCACTAGTCGGTGGGCCTTTGGGGAAGATCACCTGCCAGATTATAGGCTTTTCCGTCGGTGTGATGTGGGCTTCGGCCATGTGGCGGGCGGAATACATCACCACCCGCTCCGGCAGGCTCTCCCCCACGTTCACCCAACCGTCGGCGTAGCCGGCTTTTTCGATGAGGGTGCGTTCGAGGGTGTTCATGAAGCTTCCTCTGCTCACAGCGGCGTTGTCCTGCGGGCCGCTGAAAGACGTGAGGGAAACCCGATGGGAAATGGTTTGAACCTCACGCCTTCGCCAGATGGCGGCACCGCATGCGACTGGAACTGGCGAAGGGTTACGTGTTCGATCTCGCCGATGACGAAGTAGTCATTCAGTCCACCCTTCACTCGAATAAGATCGCGCAGATAGTGCACTCTGAGCGGACCGCGCATTCGGCTATCTCCGTAGCGGCGATTATTGGCCTGCACGATGTATGCGTGGACATCAATGGCCGAGGCTTCAACAAGCGTGGCGAAGGATTCGATGTCTTGATTCCATTCAGGGATAAACAAGGCATCAACCTGACCCTGGAAGCGCTGTCGATTAGCGATGTCCGTCAGTTCGCTGCAAATCAGCACACCGAAGCAAAAACTCTGGTGATGGTAAACGGGATGATTAAGGCTTTCAGGTGGTGGTGGAGCTAAGGACTTCCCGAAGCTCTCAGCCAAGAGTTGGCGTTCGTGCCATGCTGGCTGGCGTTTTGGTTGAAGGAGGAAAAGTCCTGCGGGGTAGCCGAGAAAGTTGGTTCTCAGAGCTACGAGCGCCTCGTTGTGCAATGCGTTTGCGTTGCTGGTGTCGGGACGGTATTCCAGGCCAGCAACAACCGAGACGCCTCTCGGCAGCATTCTCCCAACCATTTGCATAGCCCATCGTCTCGGGAGCGAGCATTCAGGCAAGATCACGTAATCAGGGCGCTGCCGACTTGCTGCCACTGCATCCAAGATTGCATTGAGTCTGCGATAGCGGGCTAGTGTAAGCCGCGGAGTCCCATCGGCGGCTCCAGCCCATTCTTCGTCGGAGACTTCGATGCTCGTGATCGCGATCCGGGGCCTCCAGTTGGCAATGTTCGTCGCATTCG
>Ga0114977_10003299_pt1 | contig 10356 bp, 8 predicted proteins | sample S_130805_MF_Meta_FD_87026 | JGI IMG/M metagenome (GOLD analysis project Ga0114977, IMG submission 87026) | Freshwater microbial communities from Lake Simoncouche, Canada to study carbon cycling - S_130805_MF_MetaG | ecosystem: Environmental > Aquatic > Freshwater > Lake | place: Lake...
ACTCAGGCGTAGCGCAAGATTCCCTAGTTGAAACGAAATGACCGATGCTCACTGTACTAATTGTTGATGACGAACCAGCTGCAAGAAGTCGTATGGGTGAGCTACTTTCTGGCGACCGAGAGATCGCTGTGGTTGGCGAGGTTGGTTGTGTAAAAGCAGCGAAGGAGTTCCTTGCGACGCAAGTTCCTGACGTGATCTTTTTGGATATTGAAATGCCGAACGGGAGTGGCTTTGATTTGCTTTCTAGTGTTTCGGATGCGACTCAAGTTGTTTTCGTAACAGCTTGGGATAAGTATGCGGTACAAGCGTTTGCCATGGCTGCTTCGGACTATCTGGTCAAGCCTGTCGATCCCGAGAGGTTACGAGACACCCTTGAAAGATTGCACATCCAGTCGTCGCTCTTGACGTATCGAAGGCGTAAAAGCAGCCAAGAGTGTTTGGATTACGACATGTTGGATCTTGATCCATCTCCGCAGCAGTATCGATTGGAGAGTACCATCAGCGTGCCTTTCAAGGACAAAAAGCCAAACGCCATTTTGAAGATTGCGGATATCTGTTGGATTGAGTCGCTCCGCAATTACACGAAGGTTGGCTTGAGCAATCAGTCGTGTGAGCTCATCTTTCGTCGCCGATTGACGACATGGGAAGAGTTGTTACCGCGAGAAATATTTCCAAGGTTAGGGCGGTCCTATATTTTGCAAGTATCCCGGATCGAGCAGGTTGAATGGAATTCGAGGACAAAGACCATCGTTTACTTTCGTGACGCTGGGCTGCCGTTGAGCCTTGGACGATTACCAGCAAGCCGATTGCGTGAGATTCTTGGGCAGTCTTAAAACGTAGTGCGGTCCTCCGGGCCGCAAACACTAGCGCAGCGAGGCGTAATCGCTTATAGGATGCGCGGACAACGGCCCGGAGGACCGCACTACTGTTGCGCGGACAACGGCCCGGAGGACCGTACTACGGTTGCGCGGACAACGGCCCGGTCGTGGGGCGGTCCTCCCGGGCCGCGAACACGAGCGCAGCGAGGCGTCAAGCAGCATAAGAAAGGTGCGTGTAAACTCGCGCGGACTACGGCCCAGGAAGACCGCACCACGTGAACGGACCGCACCATGAGAGGGCCGCGTTGACGAGTTCAGTGAGGCGTGAGGTGCGGGGTGATCAATCGGCAGAGTTAGGTTTTCCTGTTTTTGCAACACGATCGCTCATAGCTTCGATTGTGATGTACAGGGCGGTTGCTGAGACGCATCCGACAGGTCCTCGGGTGATCAAGCCGGTTAGTGCGGCCGAGAGGAGTCCAGCACGACGACCGTTGCGCTCGGCTTGGGTGTGCTCAAGTTCTGCTTGCCGAGATGCAGCATATACGGAGTGCCTTGCGACTTCACCAACCATAGTAGCCACCCCCGCAGCGCGAGAGATCGCTGCCGTTGTACCTGCAGCCGCCCCGTTTACCACAGCCCCCGAAAAAACGGCTTTACGGATGGTTTGATTTGCTGTGGCAGCAATCCCTGCGAGTCCGGCTCGCACCGCACCTCGAATAAGCCGGTCTGACTGGTGGCTTTGGTGCTCCCCTGTTTTCCAAGCTCTTGCGAAGTGTTCGCAATTTCCGAAAGCGAGATTGTAGTAGGTGTTTCCCAACGCATCCTCGGCGCGCGAAAGGACTTCGTCTGCCGGCAACGCATCGTTGACTTGCTCGATCCGAACCGGTTTTCCGTCCGCGAACGTATCCCAAGCGACGCGTTGGACCATCATGCGGGTTCCAAACACGCTCTGCGGTGCGTCTTGGGCATCTACCTCAACCTCTCGAGAGACTTCTGGGTTGCTCGCTAGGGTTGCCAAGTGAATGACAGTCCCGTCCCCCATGTCGATCCCGTAGTGACGGTAGGGAATGATTCCCCACAGACACTGAACGCTGAGCAAATCGGCTTGTGCCATCTACTTTTTACCCTTTCGAAAAAGGAGTCCAACAAGGAGGAAACGTTACGGGGCAGTTGGATGAACTTTACGCAATTAGACTCTGAAAAGACAAGGCTGGGTTGTAGCTTGGACGAGGCGCGGAAAACGGACTCAGCGGTGCATATAGTACAAACGGCCATCTTCGGCTCCTCCGAGGAAATCTCGAAGCCCGTCCCCGTCGAGATCGATTGTCGTGGGGCTTACGTCGTGCCCTTCGATGTTTCGATCGGAAAGTGGACCAATCGGTTGAAAATGCCATGGGGCTTGGCGGGAGGAATCTGTTTGTTGAGTAGATGGTATCTGCAACCACAGTTCAGCATTTTTCGAGTTGAACAACCAGTCCAAGTGGCCATCATCGTTCCAATCGACGACGGCGAGTTTGCGTCTACCCGATCCGCCCGCTTGTTTGTTGTTGAGTTGCAATGGCTCTCCTTTTTCGTTGAGAAAACGGCGAGTTGGAGGTTTTAATCGCAAGACTTGGTCGTCCTTGTAGCGTTCGAAGAAGGCCAGGTAGCCTTCTGTATCGAGCATCGCCAGATCGACGAGTCCATCGCGATTGAAATCGACGACCACGGGGGTGGTTCGCCATTGGGTAAGTAGTTGATTTCCTTTGGGGCGAAGCCAACCCCAGGAAAGCGTAGGTGGTTCGGTGTCCCATTGAACGGTGATGTGTTCGGGTTTGCTCAAGCGGGGGGCGGTAGGTTCGCCAATATTTCGCAACCAGACGACTTGGCCGAGGATGCTGTTGAGCACCACATCGAGTTTTCCGTCTTGATCCCAATCAGCGACGCTGAAGGTCGTGTATCCCCATTTGGCTTCGGCGGGGCCTTGGATACTTCCATTTTTTCCTGCCATGATTCGGAACGGTGCTCCGTCGACTTCAAGTCTTCTCGGTTTTTGCCATTTGGGTGATTCGACATTTGGTCCGCTGAGGTTTTCAAAGAATTCGATATAGCCGGCGGTATTACCCGAGAGAATGTCTTCGTCGCCATCCTGATCCCAATCGACCCCAACGGGTGTTGCCAGCGCACCGCACTTGAGTGTTTCAGCGACTTGTTGGAAGTATTGCGGGCTATCGAAGACCGGGGCTTGATTTGAATCGAGCCGACCGGTGTTTCGAATCCATGCGACACGACCATCTTCATCTCCGACGATCAAGTCCATGTAACCATCTCGATCCCAGTCGAAGGCGACGGGGACGATCATTTGCAAGTCCATCGACAAGGGGGATCCTTGCGGAGTCTTTAAGCGGTAGGCTGGTTTATACTTTGGAGACTGTCGCGAGCCGGCATTTTCGAAGTAAGTAAAGCTGTCGAGGAATTCGCCGCAGAGAATATCGAGATCTCCATCGCCATCCCAGTCGTGAAGGTTGGGGGAAGGGCAACCGAAGGTTTCCAAAGCTTGGCCCTCTACGGTTTCGATAGCGACAGGGGGCTGAAAGGTTTGTTTTTCAGGTTGTACGGATGGATTTGCAGGTGATGTGTTATTCGGTGTTGTGTTATTCGGTGAATCGCTGTTTGGGGGTGGGTTCCCTTTTAGGAAATAAACGAAGCCGCGTAGGGGGCCGGCGATCCATTGACCGTTGCGATCCCAAGCGTCATCCCAGCCGTAGAAACTCCAGTCTTCTACGCCGACGATCAAGTCGAGGATGTCATCGCCATCGTAGTCGGCATATCGCCATTGATTGTGTCGAACTTTGGGGCCTTTGTTTTGCTTGCCTTGGGGTTTGTAAAAGTTCGCAGGGACACTTAAGGGGACCGAGTTTTGGATACCGGATTGGGTGAAACTGCTGTATTCCTTACCCGGGCTAAGAACTCGCATGTCGTTGCCTGTGTAGCTTGGCATGACGTAATGAACGGTACCGCTGAGTTTGATTGCCGGTTGAAAGACAGGCATAGGGTTGATGGCGGTATCACCCGAGCGATTTTCGAAGTACCAGACTCCGTTCGAGGGTTTGTCGGGACAAGATACGATCAGGTCAAAGTCACCATCACTGTCCGCGTCGCAGGGGATGGGCCAAGCCCATAGGCCAACACCGAGATCGACGACGAGTCCTGGATGGTTGTAACGCAGCGGGAGAAGTTCTCTTTTTGTGGCCTCGGGCGCATTGATTGACTGCGAAGGTTTCTCTTGAGCAATAAGATCGCCGAAGGGAGCTGTAACTAGTAGCAGAAAAACCAGCATGCTGCCCGTATAGAATCCGCGGACAATGCGTAACGAGTACCGCGCCTTGTTGATGCAAAGGGAATGTGTGATGTGAATCAACATGGCATGCCTCAATCGTTGCTGAGGGTACGTTTTTTCGCGGGGATTAGTTACGTGGATTAGTTACTCCGTAGAAACAGCGGTCGCATGTGTCGCTCATAGATGTTCTCGTAGACGTTTTTGGCGATGATGTCACGGTGTTTTTCAAGAAGGTCGAGGTAGGAATTTCCTCGTTTAGCAGCCAGTTTGAAAGAGACGTGCAGCAGTTGTCGAACGCTGGCGTTGAACTCAGGATGGTTTGGGATATGGCGAAGAGTATTTGCCCATTGTTTTGAACCCCACTGAGATACCGTAGAGAGCGAAGGCAATTGATCGCGATGGATGTCGATCACGCTGGCGTAAGGGCCGGTCAGGGCATCGATTTGATCGAGGGACGCTGCGTAGATTTCGTGGACGCATTGGACACCTTCGGAGCCGGACTCGGCCAAGCCGATCAATTCTTCGAGCCAAGTAGTACCGGCGGTTTTGATGTGAAGTCCTGCACCGGTTTTATGAAGTGCGCGTTGAATGATCGGGTAGATTGAGAATTTATCGCTTCCGCTGTGCACACTGAGTTTCAGGTTATCCGGTAGTCCATATACCTTGCTTGTATGCGCGAGGATGCATAGATCCTCGTTGAATTCCTTTTCGAATTGTTCCAAGTTACCTTCGTAATCGACCCCTTTGTTGAAGCGACCTGTGAACTTGGGCGCAATGGTTTGCAACGAGACTCCTTCGTCGCTCAGCGCCGCGAGGATGACTAAGAGCTCTTGTGGAGTTTGGGGTGCATCGGTCTCGTCCATCGAGACTTCAGCAATAATGTTTTCAGCACCTTTGGCGTGAACGATGTGGCGGTAGATTTCTCCTGCTTCTTTTGCGGCGGCAAGGTATTTTTCGGCGATGATTTCAAGTCCGTCGCCGGAGATGCGGATCGGATCTTCGATACCGGGAATATGAAGAGTGCCGAAGAGTTCAGAGTGGTTCTTTAGGAATGTCGCGAGGTGATCTCGCTCAGGTGCCTTGCCGATCGAGTCAGCGACATCGATGGTGAAGAAGTCCGAGCTGTCGAGGAAGCGGTCGACGGTTTCGAGTCGAATATGATCCGCATCGATATGCCAGGGTAGATCCCAACCGGATTGTTCGACCGCTTGCTTCGCTGCTTTCAGGACGCTCGCCGGTTCAGAGCCGATGAAGGAGTGTTCGCGGTTGGATTTGTTCCAGACGGGGATGACTTCTACCCCATCGCGACGAATTTGTTCGAAAGCTCGCAGTTGTGCTGAAGCTTGGTGAGCGAAACGATCCCCTACGCCAAAGGAGTACTTAGCTAATTGCAACATGGGAGATTCTGAGGGGATAGAGGATAGGTAAGGATGATTGGTTGTATTTAGGCCAAACCTGTTTTGGACCGAACCGCATCGTACCTTTTTTCAGAAATTTTTCCAGTTTGGGGATTTATTGGTCAGCGAGTGACCAGAGGTGTCACTGGGTAAAGCGATAGTGTTTGTAGTTCGAAACACCTGTAGTCCTCCAACTGACACGAATTTCGCGATGATTGCCACCACTATCTCTGCTAGCACGGTTTCCGCTGACAACATCTCCTCCGCAGTTGTTTCCGCAGTTGTTTCCACGGCCGTTTCCCCAGCGATTGCTGTGACCAAACCGGTTTCGGTAAGTCCGGTGACAAACGGTGCAGTAAGACGGCCTACGGTAAATCAGATGCTTTCCAGAGCCATGCACAATCCGGACGAATGGGTGATTCGCTTGCGGTATGTAGGGAAGGATGGAGTGACGACGGAGCGGGTGGTCAGTCCCATTAAAATGGTTGGGCCAACGTCACTCTTAGCGCTGTGTCTTTGCCGAGAAGAACCTCGTCGCTTTGAGCTTGGGCGTTGCAGCCACATCGAATTGGTCGACGCCAACGATGTCTTGATGCCTGTAGCGATTCGGATCATCCCACCGGTAGCTGTTGCACCGTTAATTACTGCACCGGTAACCAGCGTGAAGGTGCCGGTTGTGGTTCCATCCGCGATGGCACTTACTGCGGAGCTTGCTGCGGTTTAACTAGCAAGAGAGCTTCGGCATGAAGACCTGGTCCGAAACCGAGCATCAAACATCGCTGCGATTCATTGACCGAAGCATTGCGTTTAAGGACTTCGTCGAAGATGAACATCACGGTTGGAGAAGACATGTTTCCGTGATTGGCAAGGATGTGTCGAGAAGCTGCTAGAGCATCGGAGTGCAGTTGCAGCGAATCGATCACGCCATCGAGAATTCTCGGACCACCCGGATGCACAACCCAGTGGTCGATTTGTTCGATGGAAATTCCATGTTGGCTTAGCCAATGGCAAAGTGGTTTCTTGAGATCTTCAGCGATCCGCAGTGGAACTTGACTTGAGAGGGTCATGGCGAAGCCATTGTCACCTACTTTCCATGTCATCAAGTCGTGGGAATTGGATATTTGAACCGAGAACGAAGATTGAATTTCCCAAGTGTTTTGCTTTTGGGATCGGCCGGTGAGAATCGCAGCGGCTGCACCGTCTGCGAACAGCGAGTTCGCGACAATTTGTTCCGGATCTTCTGAGTATTGTTGGTGAAGGGTGCATAATTCTACAGCACCAACGAGGACGACGGCATCAGGATTGCTTTCAACGAAACTCGCTGCAACGCGAAGTCCGTTGATCATGCCGTGACATCCCATAAAGCCAACGTGGGTTCGCTGAGTGGTGGCGGGAAGTCCCAGGTTTTCGAAGAGGACTTGGTCGACCCCTGGTGCTTGAAAACCCGTGCACGAGACGGTGACCAAGTGAGTGATTTGCTCGGCGGGAAAGTTCGATTTGTCGAGTGCTTCACGACAGGCACGAAGTAGCAGCGGACCAGAGTGAAGTCCGTAAGCGAGCATACGTTCGGATGTGGTCGGACCGTACGGTTTTTCGTCGGATCGAATGGGGTAGAAAGACTGTCGTGCGTGAGGCTCACCATCTTCTTTTTCCAGCAGGACGCTTCCTCGTCGTTGCACCCCTGATTTTCGATAGAGGGCTGGAACGGCTTTGTTCCATCGTTGCGTTAACCCCAGATGTTGAACCAACTGGGCTGCTTCGTCTTGAGCGATGCTACAGAGAGGAGAAGCGACGGCGTAGCTGATCAAGCGGGCGCTTGAATGCAGTGGTTTCTGCTCGAATCCATTTTGGGGAGCGTTCATGCAACCGCTTTCTTCAGTATTTGATTTCTGAGGCTAGGTATCCACTGAAAAACCTTCAGGACCCATTGGGACTTCCAACGACTCCTCGCTTGTCTTGCAACCCAGCGACAAACCGTTTGACGGGTTTTTCGTTGCTGTTGCACGACCTTAGCCCACTCTGTCTCGGCGCTGTGGATATCGCCAGAAGTGAGGGCATGATGAAGCAAGGGGGCGAGTTTTACGGCGTTCTCTAAACCCCATGACATGCCTTCACCGGTGAAAGGCTCGATATATCCGAGAGCATCACCGACTAAGAAAACGTTTTCTTTTGCCACGCAATGCGATTCGCGTGTAAGTTCCGGCGTGGATTGCCATTTCGTATCGAAAAATTCTGGGGCTACATCCACACCGCATTCTTGCAAAATCTTAGCAACGGCATGAGGGATGCCTGCTTTATTACCACCAGCGTGATTGCAATTGGATTTGCTACTTTGTACGTTTCCGCGCAGTGAGTTTGGGTCCAGAGCGGCGGCAAGATCGACTTGTCCGCCATCGCTCAAGCATATTCCAACATAGCCAGTCGATCCGGATAGCATGTTCAATTGACGACTGGGAGAGCCGAGCTGAATTTGGCTACTGGAGAACCAAGCTTTCCAGTCTTCCTCAGAGATAAGACAATGCACTCCGATGCGGGAGTCGTCAGCAACCATAGACGGCCATTTCCGCGCCGTATTTGTTCGCTCGGCAGTCGTGCGCTCGGCGATAGTTTGATTTATGGTCGACTGATTTGTAGTTGTAACTACAGTACTGCGCGCTATGAGGCCTGGTCGAGTCAACCCGGTGGCGAGTACAACGAGCTTAGACGTTGCGGTCACGTTGAATGGGTTCTCATCGTGCCTGGTTCGCTGCAAGCGAACTTGAACGGATTCATGCTCCTTCGAAACGATACATCCTGTGGTTTCTGAAAGGAAGGACACTCCGGCTTGTATTGCTGCTTGGGCTAGAAGTGAGTCGAGGGTCGATCGCCGTACACTAAGCAAAGGTGGAATGTTCCATGTGTAGCCTAATCGTTGCACGCGAACATGGATTTGTGTTAAGGGGACTGCACCTGCGGATCGCAGGTCATCCAGGATTCCGATGGAGTCGAGCATTTGCTGAGCGCGGGAGTTTAGACATCCGCCGCAGACTTTCTCGCGAGGAAAACGCTTGGCTTCAACGAGCAATACTTTTAGACCTAGCTTAGCTGCCCAATATGCGGTAGCTGAGCCTGCAACCCCGGCTCCTAGGACAATCAAATCCCAGTTCGTATCGCTTGCGTCGTCGACCTGTAGCGTTGCATCGATGGACGCTTGATTTGTCCCCATGGAGATCATCAATGCGAGCTCCTGGGAATTGCTGGCAGTAAGGTGTCGGGTTGGTTATTGCGTTCCCATATCACGGAGCATCGCTCAGGCCAATGTTTCGAAAACCGGGAATTGTTTAAACCGGCTTGATCGGCAAGGCTTTTTAGTTCCTGCATTGTAAACGCTGCACGGACGGACTGAGGGCCATCGAAATGGACAACTTTAGAACGGGACAGCAAGTGGCAACCGAGTTTAGCGAGTAACCAGCCAGTTCGAGTGCGTAACAAGTCATCGCATATGACAGCACGACGCGCAAGCACACGCATACGAGCCAAGAGTTTAACAACATCGGATGCTTCGAAGTGATGCAAAAACAGCGAGTTGATAACGATGTCGGCTACTTGGTCGGTTGGATTTCCAAGCGGAGTGACTTCGAGTGCATTTCGGAGTTCGAAGCGGCATTGATGTTCGCTAAGGCCATGCTTTTTCCGAAGCTTGTCGGCTTGTTCGATCGCGTAGGGGCTGATATCCCAGCCGAGGATACTTACGGGGAACTTGGGGGCAAGTCGATGGTATAGACCGATCGCATTCTCGCCGTTAGCACATCCGATGTCGAGGATGACGACTGGTTCCTTTGAGCTGTACTTGGCATTCAGTTCGCAGATCACCAGATCGAACTGCGAGAGGGTTCCGGAGAACCAATTGATTCGACGCAATCCACGCAATGCACGCTGATGATCGGCGTGGGGCAATGCCGGATCATCCATCTTTTCAGGAACCAAGTTCCTTTGCGAAAGATCTGGTGTCAGGGACATATAGGTAGTCGTAGTTTACTGCGCAATCCGGGGGGACGAGTATTTGCAATCGGCGTAGGGCGCTGGAGAAAGGGCACTGGAGTTCAGCCATGGATCTATAGCGTCTCTGCATTGTGTTTTCTTGGAGCGTTCGCCAGCCAGAAGGATAGCAGAATTTAATCAGGGCCGAACCCCTATTATGTTTACAAACGAAATGCTGTTTTAAATCGAAAATGGGCTGTGAAGGGCTTGCCTCTCTGGTACTGATCGCGCGATTGGTTTTATATTGGGGATCGGCTCACGGAAGAGCACTTCTTTCGCGATCCGAATTTACCTTTCCGCTGGATGTACATCGCAGGTAGGTTGATTGATACATTTTCGCGCAGCTAGGTGGTTTTTAGTCTGTCGCGATTAGCTAGCTAATCGGAAGCTGGTTTGTTTGAGTGCTGCATGTTTGAACAAGCAGCATTTGGCAAGGTTTCAAAAAGCTGATGTGATACACATTCCAATTCGTCGGACGGTTGGTGTGGTATACAGATTTGATTGGAAAAAGTATGCAATTGAGACAAGATAAAAATCGCGACTTGATTTCGCGATTGGGTTGGGCGATCCCCGGTTGGGCAGTGATGGCATGGCTATGCTTGGGATCGTTGATGTGGCTCGGATCGGAGCCGTCCAAAGTGATTGGCCAAGATGTCAAAAAGGTTTCGGACGGAGTTTCGTATAAGCCTGGCGATGTAAACCTAGAATTTAGTCGCGTCTACATTTTCGTTGACAAGACCAACAATCTTGGGCATACCCACGGCGTGGAAGGGAAGCTCAAGCAGGGGATGTTGCTTGAGGA
>Ga0114977_10003300_pt1 | contig 10354 bp, 7 predicted proteins | sample S_130805_MF_Meta_FD_87026 | JGI IMG/M metagenome (GOLD analysis project Ga0114977, IMG submission 87026) | Freshwater microbial communities from Lake Simoncouche, Canada to study carbon cycling - S_130805_MF_MetaG | ecosystem: Environmental > Aquatic > Freshwater > Lake | place: Lake...
GACGGATCGGCCGCGGGGGCCGCGCCGTCACGGGCGACCCTCGAGAATGCCGCCGCGAGCCTGGCCGAGGAGTGTGGCCTGACGATCGTCCTCAAGGGGCCCGCCACACTCGTCACCGACGGGATTCGGCGCGAGCACAACGCCACCGGCAATCCGGGCATGGCCACCGGTGGCTGCGGCGACGTCCTCACCGGCATCGTCGCGGCGCTCTTCTGCCAGCCCGGCACCGACGGTCACCTCCTCGAGGCCTTCGACGTCGCCCGCTTGGCCGTCTGGGTGCATGGCCATGCCGGCGACCTCGCTGCCGCCGATCTCGGCGAGCTGTCGCTGACCGCCCGCGACCTGCTCCGGTTTCTCCCCCGCGCTTTCCCGGCGGTCATCGGGCGGCGCTGACACTCTCCCCCGGGGGGAAATGCCGCGACGCCGGCCGTACCAGGCCGGTGACATCGAGCACCCCGTCGTCGCGCGCCAGCCAGACCCGGGCGGTGGCGCTCGGCGGGACGGTCTGCCCGCCGGTGAAGGAACCGAAAGCGGGCAGCGTCAGCACGCCACCGTCGAGGTGGAAGCAGCGCTCCGCGAACCGATCCCCCGACCGGCTGCGGATCACCACGCGGGGATGGACATGGCCGGCGACGATCAGGCCGGGGCCGTCGGCCGGCCCCGCGGCGGCGTCTGATCTGTCACCGTCGGAGACGGCGGCGGCGGCGATGTGGACGAAACGGTAGGGGGGATCGTCGAGCACCGAAAGGCAATCGTCGAGGCCGAGATCGGCGGCAAACCGTCGGGCGGCGACGTCGTGGTTGCCCAGCACGAGCACGAAACCGGTGTCCGGCAGCCGGTCGCGGAACGCGCGGAACTGGGCCACGACCGCCGGCGTGCAGCCGGCGACGGCATGGAGGAGGTCCCCGACGACCAGGACGCGGGCGATCGAATGGGCGGCGACGAGCCCGGCGAGACGGGCGAGGTCCTGTTCGGCCGAGCCCTCCGGCACGGGGATCCCCGCCTGGCGGAAGGTGGCCGCCTTGCCGAGGTGGAGGTCGGCCACCAGCAGCGTCCGCGAGGCCGGCAACAGCGCTGCCCGTCCCGGCAGGAGGATCAGGTCCCCATCAGGGAGCGGGCCTGTGTCGCCGCCTGACGCGGCAGATGCGATCCGGGGGTGTCGGGCCTTCACGCGTCCATGCTCCGGCGTCGGCGGCGTCCCGGTGAGACTCTCCCCGGCGTCCTCTCCACGGTAGCCGGTGGTGGGTGGTGCCGCCAGCGGTGGTCAAGTCAGCGAGCGCTTGTCGATTCGAGTTCGCGGGCCATGTCCATGATCCGCTCGAGCCAGCCCTGGGTGCTGAGCCGGGACTGGATGTGCTCGGCCCACAGTGGAAACGCCAGCGGCGAGATCCGCTGCGTATCGACGATCACGAGCTCGAGCGTGGCGATCCGCGCAAGCGCCCCTTCCATCCGCTGGAATTCGAACTGCCGCTCGAGCACCTCGCGGCGGGCTTGGCCCAGGAGCATGTTGTCGGCGTCGTGCTCGGCCAGGACGTCGAAGATCAGCCCTGCCGATGCCTGCGTCTGCCGCTGGCTCCGCTGTCCCGAGGCCACCAGCCCCGCCACGCGGGCCACCTCGCGGAAATGGCGGCGGGCCATCTCGGTGCCGTTCAAACACTCGAGGAGATCCTCGAGGAGGTTCGCCGGGGAGAGAAGTTGCCGCCAGGTGCGCTCGTCGGCGGGGAAGGGGCGGCTGCCGGCCAGTTGCAGGCCCCAGTCGGTGGCGGCCAGTTGGAGCGTGGCCGGATGGGCGCGGGCGATCCGCCAGGCGAGGAGTGTCGCCAGGCCGTCGTGCACCAGCCGCCCCTCGAAGGGGAAGAGAAAGGCATGGTGCCGCGCGGGATCGCCGCGCCCCGTCGTGCCGGTGACCGTGCGTTCGATCAGGAGCGTGTCGGCCGCGGGGAGCCGGCTCATCCGCGCCTGCGTGGCCAGCAGCGGCAGCACCGCCCGCAACTCGGGGGGCGCCTTGATCCCCGCGCCGGGGGCCATCTGGACGAGGTCGAGGACGGCCCGCGAGAGGAGCATGGAGAGGGGCATGCGGCCCCCGTTCCAGCGCGGCACCTCGAGCCCCTCGGCCCGGCCGCGCGAGCGTTTCACCCAGGCGACGAGGCCGTCGAAGCGGAACAGTGTCAGCGATCGCCCCGCGAACAGAAAGCGGCTCCCGGGGGAGAGCCTGGAAATGAACGACTCCTCGACGCTGCCCAGCCGGCCGCCGCCGACCCACCTGACATCGACGCTCGCGTCGCCGGTGATCGTGCCGATCGACATCCGGTGGCGGCGGGCGATCGCCTCTGAGGCGACATACCAGCGTCCGAAGCGCTCGATGATCCGCGCGAAATCGGGATAGGCTCCCAGCGCCGGCCCACCGCGGGCCGCGAAGTCGAGGGCCCAGCGCCAGGCGGCATCGTCGAGTCGGGCAAAGGCACGAGTCGATCGGACCTCGGCGAGCAGTTCGTCGGCGCGGAAGCCGCCGCTGCAGGCGACCGAGACGATGTGCTGGGCGAGGACGTCGAGCGGCTCCTCGAGCGGGATCCTCGGCTCGACGGCGCCGGCGGCCATCGCCTTGCGGGCGGCGGCACACTCGATCAGCTCCAGCGCGTGCGTCGGCATGCACACGAGCCTCCCGGTGGCGCCGGGGGCGTGGCCGCTGCGGCCGGCGCGCTGGAGAAGACGGGCGATCCCTTTCGGGCTGCCGATCTGGAGCACCTGCTCGACCGGGCCGAAGTCGACCCCCAGGTCGAGACTCGACGTCGCCACCACGCACTTCATCCGACCGCGGCGCAGCCCCTCCTCGGCCCGCGCCCTCAGGATCTGATCGACCGAGCCGTGGTGGAGGGCGATCGCATCCTTCCAGTCGGGGCGGGCGGTGCGGATCGAGTCGTACCAGCGTTCGGCCTGGGCACGGGTGTTGGTGAAGACGAGCGACGTGCCCGCGCGCTCGAGGACATCGATCACCTGGGGAAGGAGCCGCATCCCCATGTGGCCCGCCCAGGGGAATCGCTCCATCGGCTCCGGGATCAGCGTCTCGACGACGAGCTTTCGCGGGATCCTCGCGCTGACGACGCGGGCTTGCGGCGCTTCCTGCGGGCCGACGAGCGCCATCAGGGCGTCGTCGAGGTTGGCGATCGTCGCCGACAGGCCCCAGGTGGCAAGGCCGGGCCGGATCGTCCGCAGCCGCGCCAGCGCCAGTTCGGTCTGCACGCCCCGCTTCGAGCCGAGGAGCTCGTGCCATTCATCGACGATCACCGTCTCGAGTCCCCCGAAGACGAGGTCGCAGTCCTCGAGCGAGAGGAGTACCGAGAGGGTCTCCGGGGTCGTCACGAGCGCTTCGGGCCAGCGGGCCCGGAGCCGGCGCCGCTGCTGCGCCGACGTGTCGCCGGTGCGGATCCCCACGCAATAGCGCGCGGCGCGACGGCGCCCCTTTCCGGCGGGGGAGAGCCAGGTGGCGAGGTCGGCAAGCGGCTCGTCGAGGGCACCGAGGGTGTCGGCGGCGAGGGCCCGCAGCGGCGTGATCCAGAGAATCCTCGGGCCTGAGCCGGTGGGCCGAGCCGGGGCGGAGGCCGCCAGGTCTGCCCGGCGGCTGCGGGCGAGCGCCCCGAGCCAGGCGGCAAGCGTCTTCCCCGTGCCGGTGGGGGCGTGGATCAGGCCGCTTTTTCCCGCCGCTGCTTCCCGCCAGACTTCCTCCTGGAAGGGGAAGGGCTTCCAGCCCCGGCTCCGGCACCAGGCCCGGAGGGGGAGAAGATCGGCCGGCAACCGTGGCGCCGCGTTGCGGGGAGTCATGATTCCTCCTCCCAGAGCCGTTTCTGGCGGTCGGACGATGTCGGCCGGCCCGGCGGGAGGGAAGGGGGGGCAGTGGGCGTGGGAGGATGGTCGACGAGGGCCTGCAGGTCGGCGAGCGTGCCGGCGTCGGCCGGTTGCTTGTCCTTCCGCCAGCGGACGATCCGCGGGAAGCGCACCGCCACGCGGGAGCCGTGCCGGGTCGACTCCGCCACGCGCTCGAAGGCCAGTTGCATGACGAGCGTCGGCGTGACGCCGCGCCATGCCCCTTTCTTCTGGGTCGTCGTGGCGCGGACGATCCGGTCGATCTCGGCCAGTTCCGGGTCGGTGAGCCCGGAATAGGCGTTGGCGATCTTCACGAGCCTCCCCTCATCCCAGACGCCGAAGCTGTAGTCGGTGTGGAGCCCCGCACGGCGGCCGTGGCCGGCGACCGCCGCGATCAGCACCGCGTCGATCTCGAGTGGATCGACCTTCCACTTCCACCACTCGCCCCGCGTCCGGCCGCTGCCATAGGCCCCCCCGCGGCGCTTGAGCATCACCCCCTCGACACCGCGATCCCGCGCCTCCGCTCGGGCGCTACCCACCCCCTGCCAGTCGGAGATCTCGAGCTGCGGCGAGAGGAGAAGCGTGGTGGCCGGGGCGGTCGGGCCTGCCGGGGGGGCCGGGGTGAGCGCGGAGAGCGGATCGAGCGTCGGCCATCCGCCGGCCGCTGCCAGCGCCTCGAGCCTCTGTCGGCGCGTCGCCAGCGGTTCGTCGCGCCGGTCGGTGCCGTCCGACTCGAGCAGGTCATAGGCGAGGAAACGGCAGGGCCACTCGGCGATCTGCCGGCGCGTCGGCGCCTTGCGATGCATCCGCTTCGCAAGCGCCGTGAAGCCCTGCTGTCTCCCCCCCTCGACGACGAGCAGTTCACCATCGAGCACGGTGCCGTCAGGGAGGCGATCGGCAGCCTCGACGACCTCCGGGAAGCGATCGCCGACGAATTCTTCGCCCCGCGTCCAGAGGGCCACCTCGCCGCCCCGGCGCACCACCTGCGCCCGCATGCCGTCCCACTTCCATTCCACCTGCCAGTCCTTCACAGGCCCGAGAGCGCCCAAGGGCTCCTCGAGCGCGGACGCGAGGAAGAATGGGTACGGGCGGCGTGAGCCTGCCGCCGCGTCGGGGTGGAGCAGGCGGAGGTAGTCGTCGGCCGAGTCGAGTCGCGCTGCCATCAGGCGCTCGAGCATTTCGGCCGTGTCGACTCCCGCCACCGCGGCAAGCGCCCGCGCGACGAGCGTCCGCGAGACGCCGACCCGCAGCCCGCCGGTGAGGAGCTTGTGCCAGACGATCCGCTCCGCGGGGGCAAGCGTGCTCCACACCCCCTCGATGATCCGTCGCTTGCCCGCGTCATCGGGCTCCGCGCGCAGCCGGTCGATCGTCTCATGCACACAGGCCGCGAGGCCCTGATCGCCGGCAACGTCCGGGTCCGGCGGCGCGACAGGAGGGGGGAGAATGAGGGCGAGCGTCTCGGCGAGGTCGCCGACCTGCGCATAGCACTCATCGACCAGCCAGTCGGGAATCCCCGCCACTTCGGCTGCCCAGCCGCGGAGCAGGGCCAGGGGCACCGCCCGCGACTGCCGCCCGCCGGAGAGGAGGTGGACTGCGACGGCGCCGTCGGCCGGGGGAACGGCGGAAAAAAAGGCGACCAGCAACGCCTCCTTTTCACTCGTCTTGGTCGTCCGGTCGAGCTGCCAGTAGAGCGCGGTGAATGCCTTCACGGAGCCTCCTCCTCCGCGGCCTGCCCGGCGGCGGGATCGTCCCCGGAGGCGCTCCCGGCCTCCCCGTCGGCCCCGTCGGCTCCGTCGTCCCGATCGGGTTGCTCGCCGGAGAAGCGCGTCTGGAGGATGTCGGCGTCGAGACCGCGACCGCGCAGAAAGCGGGCAAAGGCCGCGCTCGAGCCGTGGGTGACGAGCACGCGGCGGGCGCCGGTGGCCTCGACCGCCGACAGCAGCCCGGGGAAGTCGGCATGGTCTGAGAGGACGAAGCCCCGTTCGCAGCCACCGCGGCGGCGGACGCCGCGGACGGTCATCCAGCCCGAGGCCTGGGCGATGCTCACCTCGCCGAAGACGCGCAGCCAGCCCCCCGCGGCGGCCGACGGCGGCGCGATCACGAGCCCCCGTCCCTGACCGACGCGCTTGGCGCGCGGCGGCACTGCGTCGATCGGCGGCAGTCGCACGCCACTGTCGCGGTAGGCGCCGACGAGCTTCAGCACCGCGCCGTGGGCGTAGATCGGCCCGATCGACGGGTCGACCATCGCGGCCAGGCGCTGGGCCTTCCCCAGGGCGTAGGCCAGGAGCACGCTCGTTCTCCCCAGAGCCTGGTTGGCCCGCCACCAGGCGTCGATCTCGGCGGCGATCGTCTCGGGCGCCGGCCAGCGGTAGATCGGCAGGCCGAAGGTCGACTCGGTGACGAACACATCGCAGCGGACCGGCTCGAAAGGCGCACAGGTGGGGTCGGGGGCGGTCTTGTAGTCGCCGCTCACCACCCACACCTCCCCCCGATGCTCGACGCGGACCTGCGCCGAACCGAGGACATGGCCGGCCGGGTGGAGCGAGACGCCGACGCCGTTGATCGTCGTCCGCTCGCCGTGGCGGAGGGTGTCGATCGGAGCGGCGCTGCCGATCCGGCTCCGCATCACGAGTTTGCCCGGGCCGGCGCAGAGATAGCGGCCGCAGCCGGGGCGGGCGTGGTCGGCGTGGGCGTGGGTGATGACGGCGCGCGGCACCGACCGCCAGGGATCGATCCAGAAATCCCCAGCCGGGCAATAGAGCCCGGCCTCGCTCACCTCGAGAACATCCGCCATGAGCCGCCGCCTCCGCCGGATCGACGGTCGCGACGTCTCCGGTGAAAGAAGCCTAGCAGGCGTCGCCGGGCCGGCGCGTGGCCAGCCTGTCTAACGGTAGGCCTGGCTCCCCACGGCGGGGAAGCGGTAGCCCCCCATCCCCAGCGGCGCGTAGGAGGGCCAGTCGCCCGGGCGGACGCCGGGAGGGGTGCCGTAGACGGGCCAGGTCGGGGTCCGCGGGAGCGTCGGAGGGACGAAGTATTTGGGGCGCTGCCGCCGGCCGGTCTGATAGGGAGAGCTGCCGGGGAGGAAGGGGGCCTGCCGCTGCGGTTCGCCATGCCCCATCGGCTTGGCCCGGCCGACGCCGCGCGGTTCCCCCCACCCGGTCCGCTCCATCATCCTCGGGCCGCGGTGACTGCCCGATCGGTCGAACCCCTCGGTGTCGTCGGCCCGCGCGATGGCGACCGAGGCGACCAGCCAGAGGAGCGAGCCGATGACGATCCGCAGCGCCCGGCCGGCGTCGCCCTGATCGGTCCAGAGGTTTTTCCAAGCCTTGGAAGACAAAACTGACATCGGCGACTCCGGGGCAGGGGGGAGCGCGTCGCACCCCCGGCTTGGATCGGCGCCGCTGCGCGCCTGTCTTCGGTGAAACCGGACGTGCACCGGAGATACCGGTTTGCGGGGCTGGCGCGGCGGGATCTGTCGCAGTGACGATGCCTGCCAGACCGGCTGGCGCGGCCGAGCACGCTTCCGAATCCCGCCGGCCCCCCGAGGCCGATTCAGACCGCGCCGGTGGGGTCGTCGGCGGGGATCGCGGCGACGTCGAGCTCGGCCTGGCCCCGGGCCCGGAGCTGTCCCGACCAGCGGAATTTCACCGGACGCTCGAACACCTTCTCGAAGAGGTCGGTCCGCCGTTCGGCTCCCCAGATATCGACCTGCGGATCTTCGTCGGAGACCGCTTCGATCGTCACGCTTCCGTCGCCGACATGGACGACCACGTCGCGGACCTGTTGCGACCGGCTCCGATCGAGCCCCCCGGCGAGGCGGAGCACGGCAGCCATCCTCCCGACGCGGAGCTGCTCGGCGGGAGAGAGGCTGGCGAGGTTGTCGTGCTTCTTCTTGGGGTGGGCGCCGCGATGGTAGCGGGCGACGTTGGCGATCAGCTCGAGATCGTGGGCACGGATCCCGGGGAGGCGGCTGTTGCGGATGAGGTGGTAGCTGTGCTTGTGGTGCTGGTCGTAATTGATCACATACCCCACGTCCTGGAGGCGGGCGGCGCATTCGAGGAGCGGTCGATCGGCGGGATCGAGTTCGAGCGGTGCGGCGAGCTGCTCCCAGATCCGTCCGGCGAGCGAGGCGACGGCGCGGCCATGCTCGAGCTCGCCGGAGCAGGCGGAGGCGAGCCGTTCGATCGCGGCGTCGCGCAGCGCCGCATGGTCGGCCGGCGCGGCCGTCGAGCCGAGGACGTCGTCGATCATCTCCCGCACCAGTCCGTCGCGGACGCCGCGGGTGTGGATGACGAGCGTGTTGACGCGGAAGCGCTTGAGCAGGCCGTCGATGATCGTCAGGCCGGCGACGATGATGTCGGCCCGGTCGGGTGTCATCCCCGGGATGTTGCGCCGCGCCCGCACCGGGAGCTTCCGCAGCCGGTCGAGGAGGTGGCGGACCTCGGCATGCGACACCCGGTAGCCGGGGACCGGCAGATCGCTCTCCCCCTTGGAGGCCATGACGAGCTCGGCGACGGTCGTGAACGTGCCGCCGGAGCCGACGAGGAAGTGGGGGGCGAACAGCGGCCGCTCCGTCTTCTTCTTGAGCGTCGTGGCGACCAGATCCTCGAGCGCCAGGAACTTCGCCGGGTCGGGGGGGTCGCCGCTGCCGAACTGCTCCGTCAGCCGGACCGCGCCGAGCGTCGTCGGGTAGATCGCCTCGATGAGATTGCCGGTGGCGAAGACGATCTCGGTGCTGCCGCCGCCGATGTCGGCGACGACGACGTTCCTTCCGGTGAGATCGATGGCGTGCTGGACGCTCGAGAAGGCGAGCCGCGCCTCGCGTTCGGAACTGATCACCTCGATCTCGATCCCCACCTCCTCCCGCACTCGGCGGCAGAAGTCGGGGCCGTTGCGGGCCTCGCGGATGGCGCAGGTGGCGATCGTCCGCAGGCTCGCCACCTGGTAGCCGGCAGCGATCTGCCGGAAGCTCGACAGCGCGGAAATCGTCCGGGCCATCGAGTCGTCGTCGAGCATCCCGGAGGCGACACTGCGGCCGAGTCTGGTCGGCTCCCGTTCCTCGTCGAGGATCCGGTAGGTGCCGCCACGGAGGGCCTCGGCGACGAGCATCCGCACGCTGTTGGAGCCGATGTCGATGGCCGCCAGCCGGCTGGTCAGCTCGGGCGAGAGGAACGTCTGCTTGTCGTCCGTCATCGGTGGTGTTGGTCCGTGGTGTCCGGGGCCGGGCGCGGCGCGAAGCAGACCTGCATGATACCGTCGCTGCGGAGGGGACTGTCCTCGGGCGGAGCCCGTAATAGGCTACACTCACACCGTCTGTTTCCGCGGGGCCGCCGTCGTCCCGCGTGCCGCGTTCCCACGACATCCCCCCTCCCTTGCCGCACGTCCCTGCCCCGCATCTGCTCGCCGCCGGCTCCCGCTGGCAACCGGGCCAGTCTGGCTGCGCGGTGACGGTGGGCAACTTCGACGGCGTCCACGTCGGCCACGCCGCGATCGTCTCGCGCCTCCTCGATGCCGGCCGGCGTCTCCACCTGCCGACGCTGGCGATCACGTTCGATCCCCACCCCGCCCGGCTCCTCCGCCCCGAATCTGCTCCCCCCTTGCTCACCACGCCCGAGCGCCGTGCCGAGCTCCTCCTCAGCCTCGGCATCGACGCCGTGATGGTCCAGCCGGTCGATGCGGCGCTTTTGTCACTCTCCGCGGAGGCCTTTTACGCGCGGGTCCTGCGGGGGGCCGTGCGGGCGGCGGCGATCGTCGAGGGGCCCGACTTCCGCTTCGGCGTTGGCCGAACGGGAGACATGGCGCTCCTTGGGGCCCTCGGTGCCGCCGACGGCGTCGAGGTGGCGGCAGTAGCGCCGGTCATGCGCGGCGATGCGGCGGTATCGAGCTCGCGGATCCGCGAGCTCATCGCCGCCGGCGATGTGGCGGCGGCGACGGCGCTGCTCACCGCGCCCTACCGGCTCGAGGGGCTTGTCGTCCACGGCCAGGCCCGCGGGCGGACGCTCGGATTCCCGACGGCGAATCTCGAGGGGATCCCCACGATCCTGCCGGCGGCCGGTGTCTATGCCGGAGTCGCGCTTCCTGCGGCGACCGGCCCTGCGGTCGCCGCCCGGGGCTATCCGGCCGCGATCCATGTCGGCCCCAATGTCACCTTCGGGGCCACCGGGGTGACCGTCGAGGTGCACCTCATCGGCTTCGCCGGCGACCTCTACGGCCAGCGCCTCGAAGTTGACTTCCTCGCGCGGCTGCGCGACACTCGCCGCTTTGATTCCCTCGACGACCTCAAGGCCCAGCTCGCGACCGACGTCGCCCGCGCCGATACGATCGTTGCTGGCCACCGCATTGGCTCGGGCGCTTCCATCGACTGACTCTGTCGCAAGTTCCATAGATCATCGCACTTCAACTCTCTCCAGGGGCTTCCATGGCAGCGACGCGTCTCGATTGGGCCAGTCTCGTGGAGGTGCTGCGGAACTGTCGCAAGGTCGTGCTCACGAGC
>Ga0114977_10003303_pt1 | contig 10346 bp, 10 predicted proteins | sample S_130805_MF_Meta_FD_87026 | JGI IMG/M metagenome (GOLD analysis project Ga0114977, IMG submission 87026) | Freshwater microbial communities from Lake Simoncouche, Canada to study carbon cycling - S_130805_MF_MetaG | ecosystem: Environmental > Aquatic > Freshwater > Lake | place: Lake...
AGTTTCTTGGTATCTTTTCGGCCGATTAACACGCCTGTTCGCCTGTTGGCTGTTCGCAACAGGACGTGTCTTTGTATAGAGGACCCGCGCATCTGCCGCTGGTCCTTTTGCCGATAAGCAGTCAACGCAACTGAAAATCTGACGGACGCCAGACCATCGCCGAGACCGGCGTGACTGAAGCTTGCCGTCCGGCACAAGTGAGCGGCTGAATCACTTGGGCCGGTCTGCAACCTGGCGTTCCCCGCCGCTTGCGGGGAAACACGCCGGTTCCTTTTGTTCGGTTGGCGACAGGTGACGGCCTGCGGCAGATTGGCCAACCTTGGATTGCTTGAAACTGACGTCCACCGCGCTGCAGCCCTCAGAAGAACCACGGGTTCGACCAGGCCCGCTTGCCCGCCTGATCGATCACACTCACCCTGACCCAGGGGGAATCGCGGAACCGCTCCAGCGGGACCCGCGCCGTGGTCATCGACTGGCCATGCACGGCCTTTGCCGCCGATCCGGCCCCCTGCACGATCACCGATCGCACGGCGGAACACTCCACCTCCACCGCATCGCCCGTGATCCGCACATCGCGCAGCTCCGGCCCCTGCGAGGAATAGAAATGGCCCGCCTTCAGCGCGTCCAGCAGCGCCTCCGGCGCGTTCGCGGCGGCCTTGACCATCACCCAGCCGCCGAAATGGTCCGGCTCTGAAAAATGCGCGTCATCCGTCGCAACCAGGCTCAGCCGCCGCCCCTCGGTCAGCAGCAGGTCGGCAATGCCGAACCCGTCGGCCCGGTCGCAGCCTTCGGCGCAGCCGTGGTTGTAGATTTCCACCGCATGGGCCGCCGTGATGCCGCGCGCATCGTCCAGCGTCAGCCCGGACCACTGCGGATGCGCCACCGCCACAAAGGCCCCGGCGGCCACGGCACGCGCCGCCAGCGCCGCCGCGCTTTCCTGCCCGTCGACGGGGCGGAAATCCGGGCTGTGCGATGGCGCGAAGTCCGGCGGCAGGCCGACGGCCAGGATATGCCACAACTCGCCATTGGCCATGGCCCCCGAATGCAGCTCGGCCCCAAGGATGGTTGTGAAGCTGTTGGTGCGGAAGGGCAATGTGTCGACAATCGGGTAGCCGTAACGGCCCACGAAGTGATCGGTCAGCGCCAGAAAGTCATAGCCTTCGGCCCGGTAGCGGCGGCAGACCTCTTCCGGCTCCAGCACGCCGTCGGACCGGGTGGAATGGGTGTGCAGGTTGCCCCGCCAGAAGCGGCCGGGGGCGGTGAAGGCAGGCAGGCTTTGGCTCATGCGATCCTCGTTCATGTCAGCATCCTGATCTGGGGGGCTCAGGCCACGCGGTGCCCTGCAACCCATGTTCCGCGCACAACCGCCGCCGGGCCCAGGCGCGCCACGCGGATCACGTCGGCCCGCGCACCGGGGATCAGCTGCCCCCGGTCGTCCAGCCCCGCCGCCTGCGCGGGGGCAAGCGTTACAGTGGCCACGCCCCGCGCCATGTCGCCCCACAGGTCGCCCAGCCGCAGCGCGGCCGTCAGCAGCGACGAGGGCACGTAGTCAGAGGAGACGACATCCAGAAGCCCCGCCTCGGCCAGATCGGCAGCGGCGACATTGCCGGAATGCGACCCGCCCCGGATCAGGTTCGGCGCACCCATCATCACCTTGATGCCCTGCGCCCGGCAGGCACGCGCCGCCTCGACCGTGGTCGGGAATTCGGCGAAATGCGCCCCCTGCCGGGCGGATTGGGTGACCTGGTCTTCGGTGGTGTCATCATGGCTGGCCAGCACCGCACCATAGCGCCGCGCCGCCGCAACTGCCGCCGCCTCGTGCAGGTCGCGCATCTGGTCGCCCAGCGCCTGTTGCGCGGCGATATGGCCGTGGAATTCATCCAGCGAATAGCCATGCTTGCCCATGACATAATCTTTCAGCTTGGTCACATCGCGGAACTGCCGCTGGCCGGGCGTGTGGTCCATCAGGCTGACGATGCCGATGGCATCGGCCGGCCCGAACTTGTCCAGCTCTTCCACCAGGGTTTCCGAACAGACCTCGGCCCGCAAATGCAGGAAATGGCTGATCCGCAGCGCGCCCTGACGGCGCAGATCAAGAATCTCATCCGCCAGAGCACGGGCATATTCGCCATAGTTGCCCTTGGCCTTTGACGTGACAGACCCTACCCGAAGCGCGTCGAATACCGTCGTGATGCCGACACTGGCCAGTTCGGCATCATGGGCGATGATCGCGCTGGCATGGGGCCAGTCGACCTTGGGGCGCGGCTCGATATGGCGTTCCAGATTGTCGGTATGCAACTCGACCAGGCCGGGCATCACCAGATCACCGCCGCAGTCGATGGCGCCCGCTGTAACGGCAGTACCAGGCTCGATTGCGCGGATCACGCCGTCGGCAAGATGAAGGCTGCCGCGAAGGGTCTCACGGGGCAAAACAAGCAGGGCATTGGCAAGTACGGTATCAGACATGAAGAGTCCTTGACGCAGTCGGGAAGGCGCTGGATGACAGCGTCCTGTCACAGGTCTGTGACGCTGCGCGCATAAAAGTGACAAAATGACAGAGTTTCATCGCTATGCCATCTATTGGGCACCGGAGCCGGGCAATCTTGCCGATCTTACAGCCGCCTGGCTGGGTTGGGATGCGTCCACCGGTCTGCCTGTGCCCCATCCGCATCTTGCCGGCCTGCCCCGCACCATCGCAGAGCTGACAGAGACGCCGCGCAAATATGGCTTTCACGGCACCATCAAGCCGCCGTTCCGTCTGGCCCCCGGCCAAACTGCAGAGGGTCTGCACCGGGCTGCCGCCGATCTTTGCGCCACCCTGGCACCGGTGACGCTTGCGGGCCTGTCGCTGCACAGTCTGGGGGGCTTCGTCGCCCTGACGCCGGATGGCGATCAAGGGGAACTGGCCGGTCTTGCGGCCCGGGTCGTCGAAGGTCTGGATCGGTTCCGCGCGGCACCGGATGCCGCCGAGATTGCCCGGCGCAGACCAGACCGGCTGACCGAGCGGCAGCGCAGCCACCTGGCCCGCTGGGGCTACCCCTATGTGATGGAGGAGTTCCTGTTCCACCTGACGCTGACCGGGGACCTGTCCAAGGCAGAGGCGGCGCAGGTCGCGGCGGCGCTGGAACCGATGCTGCACCCGGTCCTGCCGCGCCCGTTCCATGTGCGCAGCCTTTGCCTGTTCGGTCAGGCAAATGACGGGATGTTCCGGCTGCTGCACCGCTACGGGCTTTCCGGCTGATCACACCGACGCGGCTCAGAATAGATCCCCGTCACAGCCAGTTCTTCCATTTGAAGAACAGATAGGTGCCAACGGCCGAGGCGACCATCATGCCAAGGGCCATCGGATACCCCCAGCTTAGATCAAGTTCCGGCATCACGTGGAAGTTCATGCCATAGACCGAGGCGATCAGGGTCGGGGGCAGGAACAGCACCGCGACCACGGACACGATCCGCACCGTCGAGTTCTGCACCAAGTTGATCATCCCCAGCGTGGCATCTGACGCAAGTGCCACGCGGGACGAGACGAAATCCGCATGAACCTCCAGCGCCTGGATGTCGCGCGTCAGCGCCTTGACCACCAGGCGCAGGCCGTCGGACGGGCTGCGGTCGGCCATAGACTGGCCCAGAAACCCGATCGCACGCTCCAGTGTCAGCAAGGACAGGCGCACGCGCCCCACCAGATCCCCCTCGCGCCCGACATTCTGCAGGGCTTGCTGCAGAACGTCCGACCGCCCCGCAGACTCCGGGTCATAGACCGATTTGGTGACGCCATCCAGGGACTTGCCCGCCCCCTCCAGCAGGTCCGCCAGGCGCCCGACAATCTCTTCCATCAGGCCCAGAAAGACGCGTTCCGTCGAAGAACATCCGGGGCCGACCTTATCGGCGCGTGTGGGATAGGTTTCAAAGGGGCGCGGGGCGTGGTGGCGCACGGTTACCAGACGCGTCGGGGTCAGGATGAAGGTCACGGGTCCAGACAGCGGTGCTTTGGTTTCAGACAGGCCCGGCAGGACAACAGTGATATAGTCTACGCCGTTCTCCCGGTACAGCCGGTTGGAGATTTCGATCTCTTCCATGTCTTCCAGCGTGGGAACCTCAACCCCCAAAGACGCAACGGCTTGAACCTGCGCCGGCATCGGCCGGTACAGATCGATCCAGATCGCGTCCTGAAGCGGGTCGGAAACCGTCAGTTGTTCCAGATGTCCGGCAGACTCTCGATAGGCAAAAAGCATCGGCAGGTCCCTGCGTGGCGAAATATCCTGCCCCTGCCTAGCGCGATGCTGCGGCCCGTCCAAGGGCTGATCCGCGACTCTGGCGTCATGGGCACCGGCGAAAGGCACGGTTGCGACGGATTCTCTTTGAAAGCGACATGCTTCCGACCTGATTTGCTGGCAAATGGGGTGCAACTCAGGTTTGGAGCGTCCTTTATGACCTTCGTTTCCCAGATTTCCTTTGACGGCTTGCTGGGCAGCCAGTCTGTCTGCCTGGCGTTGCGGCAGATGATGATTCTGGTTCTGCCTGACCGTGTGGCGGGGCCAGGTGGCTGGTTCATCGATACCGGCACCGAAGAAAAAGCCTGATCCCAACCGGGACGCGACCGCAGATCAACATCCCGGTGCGGCTGTTGTGCACCGCAGGGACGAAAGTTGTCGCAACTCGGACCTGCGGGCTTGCCCTGACCGCCAACCGGGATAGCTGCCGAAGCGGAACCGCAGGGGGATTGCCCCGCCGCCGGGACCGCGGAGCCAGGATGCCTGACACACCCTTTGCCACCGATGCCATCGATTCCCGCGCTTTGCGCGATGCGTTGGGCCGTTTTGCCACGGGCATCACGGTCATCACAATTCCCACGCGGGACGGGCCCATGGGCTTTACTGCGAACAGTTTCGCCAGCGTTTCTTTGGACCCGCCGCTGGTTCTGTGGTCGCCAGCGCGAACCTCAGCCCGGTTTCCCTTCTATGCCGCTGCACAACACTATGCGATCCATGTGCTTGGCGCCGAACAAAGCGACCTGAGCGGAAGGTTCTCACGCGGCGGCGCCGGCTTTGACGGATTGGCGCATGAAACCGGCGCGCATGACGTGCCGATCCTGCCGCAGGCGCTGGCGCGGTTCGACTGCCTGCAGGTGGCCACCCATGACGGCGGCGATCATCTGATCATCGTCGGACGGGTCCTGCGGGCATCAGCGCGCGACGGCCAGCCGCTGATCTTCAGCCAGGGCGGCTACGGGCGCTTTACCCCGGGGCTCTGACTTCGCAAGCCTGCCAAGACGCGGCAATGCCGCAACCTCTGGCTTGCCCCTGCCCGGTGAACCTGACCAAAAGGTTTATATCATATTGGTCAGGGCGCAATCCGCCCGGTTTCATGTCCAGAATATATTTGTGAATATGCGGACCAGGAAGCTTGGTCGCAGTCAGCAGTATGTTGAGTCAGCAGTATGTTGAATATGTGCAGTGGGGGCGGAAAACTTGTCTCTCGACAGTGGTAAGGTTGAGGCTCCAGTGTTTGCGGGAAATGCCCCTGGGACGCAACGGAAAGCGGAAACTGCAGTCCAGTCAGGTGCGGCATCGGCCTTTCTGAAGGCGCTGTCGCATGAAGGCAGGCTGATGATCCTGTTCCACCTTTCGGATGGAGAGCGGTCGGTCAGCGAGTTGGAACGGAGCCTGGGCGCGCGGCAGGCTGCTGTCAGCCAGCAGCTTGCCCGTCTGCGGTCCGACGGTCTGGTGGCCAGCCGCCGTAACGGCAAGACGATCATCTACCGCATCAATGATCCGCGTGTCGGACAGATGATTTCGCTTGTCGGGGACATGTTCACCAAGCCGAAATGAGCCGGACCTAGCCGCGTCCAAGGAACGGCATGTCACGGGCCATGATCGTCATGAAGGGCATACTTACGTCCAGCGGCAGGCGTGCCATATGCAAGACGGCCTCGGCCACAAGCCGGACATCCATGACCGGTTCCGCCTTAAGCGATCCATCGGCCTGTGGCACCCCCTTTGGCATTGCAGCCACCATGTCCGTTGCGGCATTGCCGATGTCGATCTGGCCGCAGGCGATGTTGAAGGCCCGCCCATCCAACCCCAGCGTCCGGGTCAAACCAGTGACGGCATGTTTGGACATGGTATAGGGAGCGGTTCCGGGACGCGGCACAGCGGCCGAGATCGAGCCATTGTTGATGATCCGGCCCCCCTGCGGGCTTTGACGGCGCATCATGCCGAAGGCGGCCCGCGCCGTCAGGAACATGCCGGTTATGTTGACGGCGGACAGGTCCAGCCAGTCAGCCACCGGAATCTCGTCGATCGGGGCGCCTTTCAGCGACAGGCCCGCGTTGTTGAACAGCACGTCCAGATGTCCCCACTCCGTCGCGATGCGGGCAAAGGCGGCATCGACCGCGGCCGGGTCTGTCACATCGCAGCGCAGGATCAGGGCCGGGCTGTCCCCCGCCGTCTCGATCAGCTTTGCCTCGCGCCGGCCGATCAGCGCAACGCGCCAGCCCGCCGCGAGAAAGGCCCGCGCCGCAGCCCGCCCGATGCCGCTGCCAGCCCCGGTAATGACAATCCCCCGTGACATGCCCTGCCCCCTGCTGCCCGCGCCGCAGTCTGCGATGCAGGGCAAAGGGGATGCAAGGGCGAAGGGCGCTTGGATGGTGACGCCCCCGTCCACATTGATTGCCTGACCGGTCAGGAAGGCCGCGTCATCCGAGGCGTGGAAGGCACAGATGCCCGCGATGTCTTCCGCGCGGCCCAGACCGGTGGCTGCCCATTCCGGCCAGGGCGTGCGGACCCGCATCGCGGATGACCGGGTGGGGTTGGGCTATGGCGTGGCGCAGTACATCGCCGTTTCGGGGGACGCGGCCATTCTGGACAAAGCGGTGCCGTTCCTGCAGGGGCCGGCGCTGCGGCCCGGTGCCCATGATGACGTCTTCCTGCCGGGGCTGTCGGAAGAAAGCGCGCCCCTGGTCGGGCATTGCGCGCGCGGGCTGGATCAGGCCGTGGCACCGACCGGGGCCAACGGCATGCCGCTGATCGGCACGGGGGATTGGACCGACGGGATGAACCGCGCGGGCAAGGGTGGTGCGGGCACCAGCGTCTGGCTGGGCTGGCTGCTGATCACCACAATCGGGATGATGGTCCCGCTGGCCGACCGCCGCGATCCGGCCCGCGCCGGCATCGAAGGGCTGCTGGGCCTGAACCGCGCAGGGCAGGTGCTGACCCTTGCCCCCTGTTTCCCGCGCCACTGGCCCCGCCTGCAGGCATCGGTCTGTGTCGGGGACTTCAGGCTTCGAAAGTGTCATCGACAATACCGCCGCGGTCAGAACAGGCATCGCCGGGGTGACGCTGGACGGCGTGGCACAGGTGCAGGTCAACGGCATCGCAGCACTGCCGCTGACCGGCGGCGGGTCACACCGGGTTGTGCTGCGTCTGGGGCCGAAGGCCGCCCCGCCGGTCAGCTTCGGCTGATACGGCCCGGGCGGAAAAGATAGGGAACCGAAACGGCGATCACCAGGAAGGCTGCAGTGTTGTAAAGGATCGCCTGGGTGATGGCTGACGCATAAAGCGCATGGGGCGCCGTGGCGGCAGCATCGGTGGCGGCAAGGCGGGAAAAGAAGATCTCGCCCATGATCGCAACCCCCAGGGCGCTTCCCACCTGCTGCACCGCCTGCAGCGCGCCCGAGGCGGACCCGGTATCGCGCCCGCTGATCGTGGACAGCACGGTCTGGAACATGGGCGAGATCGTGGTCCCAAGGCCCAGCCCGCCCAGCGCCAGCGGCAAGGCAAAGCGCGCCCAATCAATGCTGTCACCGGTTGCCAGAATGGTCACCCGCAGCCAGAGCATGGCCAGGCTCAATAGCGCCGCCCCTGCCGCGATCCGGCCCACCTGCCAGCGCGCACCAAGGCGGCCGGACAGGATGGAAGAGGCCAGCACGCCCAGCGAGAAGGGCAGCGTCGTCAGCCCCGATTGCAGCGGCGTCAGGCCATAGCCATTCTGCAGATACAGGGCCAGCACCAGAAAGAACCCCGGAATGCCGGAAAACAGCAGCGCCGTCAGGCCGGTGCCCAGCAGATAGGGTCGGTTCGCCAGCAGGGTGGCAGACAGCACCTGCGGCCCGCCGCGCAGCTGCTGGCGTTTCAGCCAGACGACGAACAGGGCGGCGACGGGGGCCGAGGCCGCCATCATCGCAAAGCACCACCACGGCCAGCCGGCCTGCCGCCCCTCGATCAGCGGAAAGACCACCAGCAGCAGCGCCGTCCCGGCGATTGCAATGCCCGGATAGTCATTGCGCAGCTCGCGCGATCCCGGCACTTCGGGCACAAAACGCAACGCGGCAAGAATGGCGACGATGCCAACCGGGATGTTCACCAGAAAGATCGGCCGCCAGCCCAGGCCCCAGATGTCCTGACCAATCAGAAAGCCGCCCAGCACCGGGCCGGTGACAGCGGCCAGTCCGGCAGACAGACCGAACAGGGCAAAGGCGGCACCGCGCTCCTTCGGCTCGAACAGGGCCGGCACGATGGCAAGGGTCTGCGGTGTCATCATTGCCCCGCCGACCGCCTGCAGCACGCGGGCGGCCACAAGGGTTTCGATGGTGGGGGCAAGCCCGCACAGGGCCGAGCCCAGCGTGAACACCCCTACCCCCCAGACGAACATGCGGCGGCGTCCCACGATATCGCCCAGACGCCCACAGGGCAGCAGACCAAGAGCAAAAACAAGGATATAGGCCGCAACTACCCATTCGATCTGGCTGCTGGTGGCCTTGAACACCTTTTGCAGGCCAGGAAGGGCGACGTTGACGATGGTCACGTCGATCAGGTTCATGAACCCGGCAATCAGCAGGACCGTCATCGCCAGCCAGCGGCCGGGTTTCGGTGCGGCGGACGGGGGGGTGGCTGACAGGGACATACGGGTACCTTTTCCGGACAAACAGGCTGTGGCGCACAGGTTCGCGTCAGAAGGCCGCAGCTAAGCCGGGGCGATGCAAATAGCAAGTGTGCACAGATTGACCGGGGCAATCACCGCTCGCGGGCCGAAGGCAGGTGGCCCCCCGTACCGAAGCGGCCCCTTGCGTGCTCAAGGAACCCTGTGCTTAGTGTCCGGCCAGCACCCGATCGGGGCGGCAAAGCAAGGGGAAGCCGGCATGAATGTCTTTCATCGGGCCACTGCAGTCTGCGCCGTTGTGCTGTGGGGCTGGGCCGGGGCAGCGCAGGCAACCCTGCCGCCCGAGCAGGTTCTGCAGAACTGGTACAAGCTGATGCTGGAACTGGTGCGCCACACGCCAACCTACACGCCCCCGGTGGCCAGCCGCGCCTTCGCCTATGTCGGCATTACCGGGTTCGAGGCCGTCGCAGGCGGGACAAACGAGCTGCAGACGCTTGCCGGGCAGGTGAACGGCCTGACCGGGGTGCCCGCCCGCGATGCGAATGTCCCCTATGACGACGGGGTTGTCCTGCAGGCGGCACTGTCGACAGCGGTGAAGTCTTTCTTTTCCAACACCGGCCCCACCGGGCAACGGGCCATGGCCGCGATGGAGCGCGTCCTGACGGAAAAGACCACGGCAGACCTGCCTTCGGATGTCACGGCGCGCAGCACGGCCCTGGGCGTGGCGATTGCGCAGCATGTGATCGACTGGTCGCTGACAGATGGCGGCGCGGTGGTGGAAAACATGGGGTTCCCCTATGACTACGCGCTTGGGACAGCGCCGGGGGCCTGGGTGCCGACCAGCAAGATCGTGCAGCAGCAAAAGCCGCTTCTGCCGGACTGGGGCAACAACCGCACCTTTGCCATGCCGGACGGTGCCACCTGCGGCCTGCCCCCGCCCCCGGCCTACAGTACCGAGCCGGGATCAGCCTTCTATGAAGAGGCCAAAGAGGTCTATGAAACGGTCAAGGCCCTGACCCCGGAACAGCGCCAGATCGCGCGGTTCTGGTCGGATGACCCGATGCTGTCCCCAACCCCGCCCGGCCACTGGATTTCCATCGCCATGCAGGTCCAGACCGCCACCGGGGCACCGCTGATCGAACAGGTCGATCTGCAGGCCCGCTTAGGCATCGCGCTGGCCGATGCCTTCATCGGCTGCTGGAACGCCAAGTACGAATACGATCTTCTGCGCCCGGTCACCTATATCCGCGCGAATATGGACCCGAAGTGGGAGCCGATCCTGAACACCCCGCCCTTCCCGGAATACCCCAGCGGCCACAGCACCCAGTCTGGCGCGGCGGCCGAAGTGCTGACAGCCTTCTTCGGCGAGGATTTCGCCTTCGAAGACGCCACCCATCTGGATGACGGGCTGAAACCGCGCCGGTTCCCCAGCTTCCGGGCGGCAGCGCAGGAGGCCGGGATGTCCCGGC
>Ga0114977_10003307_pt1 | contig 10337 bp, 25 predicted proteins | sample S_130805_MF_Meta_FD_87026 | JGI IMG/M metagenome (GOLD analysis project Ga0114977, IMG submission 87026) | Freshwater microbial communities from Lake Simoncouche, Canada to study carbon cycling - S_130805_MF_MetaG | ecosystem: Environmental > Aquatic > Freshwater > Lake | place: Lake...
AAGGCAATACTTACCGAAGTAGAATTCAACGGAGAGAAACACGAAGCATACGGAGAAGGAGTTCAAGCGGTTGTTGAGATAGGACTCATCCAAATCACTCCGCCCGTAATGGATGGAATGGTAATCGTTACACCGCCCGTTTATGCGGATGGATATCACTACGATGTGATGAGTGATAAGACCTATGAGTTCGGGGTGAACTTAGTAGAGCCGAAGAATCCGAAACACGCATTTGCAGGACATAGTACGACTGAGGAATTTCCTTACAAACCTCTTTCAACAATCGTAAATGAAATCTAAACTCACCTTATTAGCATTTTCATTGCTTACGATTTTAACACCTGTTAAACCTTTAGTAATTATTGCAGTTTTATCAATCATTTTAGATACGTGTTTTGGTATTTGGAGAAGTGTACGAAAAAGCGGATGGAAATCAATTCGTTCTCGTAGACTATCTCACACCATTTCTAAAACACTTTTATATAGTGGAGCGATAGTATTTGTATTCCTTTTAGAAAAATACATTATAGCTGATATTCTTGCACACTTCATTGCAATTGATTTATTACTCACAAAGGCGTTTACATTCTTCTGCGTTTACACGGAGATAAAAAGTATCAACGAAAGTTACTTTAGTGTTACAGGAGTAAACGTATGGGATAAGTTTATTAAGTTTGCCAAACGAAGTAGAGAAACCTTAGAAGACCTCAAATGACATTAATAGAAAAATACATAAAGTTTACAAAGAAGTGGGAAGGCGGACTATCTAAGGATAAGTCGGATTCTGCTTCATCGTTTCCTTGCCCAACTACATACAAAGGTAAATCAGGTTACCACACGAACGTAGGAATCACATACAAAGCGTGGGTAAGTTTCTTTGGAACTGACAATGATGCTCGTTTCTTTGCTATGAACTCTGAGGATTGGTTTAAGATATTTAAAAAAGGTTATTGGGATGGCGTTAGAGGTGATGCTTATAATTCACAAAACATTGCGATATTTGTTACAGGGATGGCGTGGGGAAGCGGAACAAGACAAGCAGTAAAATCTCTACAGGTAGCAATCAACCACTGCGGTAAGCAATGTGATGTAGATGGATTAATAGGAGTTAAAACAATACTACTTGCAAACTCAATAGAACCTAAAGTTTTATTTGACGCATTGACAAACGAAAGAGAAAGATTCTTTTATGCTATTGGGGTAGGTAAAAACGCTAAATTCTTGACAGGATGGTTAAACAGGCTAAACGATTATCGCTTTACATTTCGACCTTAATTATTTTAGGTTCGTGTTCTGCTAATTATCACGTTCTACGTGCAATCAAAAAAGGATACTCTTGCGGTGATACCGCAGATACAATTACTATTTCTACGATAGATTCAATTCCTTACGTTCTAAGGGACTCAATTTATTGGGAGAAGGTAATTGTTCAGAAAGATACAATCGTTCGTTACAAGCGTTCCTACGTACCTCAAACGAGATTTCAGACACGTATTCAGTATAAGTACAAAACAAAATATATAAAAGCGGAAGCTCAGAAGGTAAAATATCAAAACAAATACATCACTAAGTACAAGACACGTTGGTTTTTAGTTATACTTGCATTCGTTTTAGGGTTCATAGTAAGATTAACTTTAAGCGAAACCTTCAGAAGTAGGATTAGACTTCTCACAAAACTTTAACATATATGGGTAATTTCAGACCGAGAATAAGTCACGAAGAATTTGATGTAGTAAAACAATACAGAGCAATTAAACGTGAATCCAACGAACTTGGTTTAGACGATGCAGATGTAAAACACGGATGGTTAAAATCTAAAAACGCATCATTGTTCTTTAAAAATCCGAACTTTAAAGAAGCTGAGGAGGTAAACTACAAGGAATTACAGGAACAAGTATTACAAGACATTAGAGATTTCAAACCTGAATATCCAACCATCTTTCGCAATCCATCAACAGACGGACACTTATTAGTAGTAGACCCTGCAGACATTCACATCGGTAAACTTTGCGAAGCATTTGAAACAGGCGAAGATTATAACAATCAAATTGCAGTTAAACGTGTTAAGGAAGGAGTACAGGGAATACTAGATAAAAGCTCAGGCTTTAACATTGACAAAATATTATTCATTGGAGGAAACGACATCTTACATATTGATACTCCTAAAAGACAAACTACTGCAGGAACTCCACAAGATACGGACGGAATGTGGTATTCTAATTTTCTAATCGCAAAACGTTTATATGTTGATATCTTGGAAACTTTGTTATTTGTGGCTGATGTTCATTTTACTTTCAATCCCTCTAATCACGATTATACACACGGCTTTTTTCTTGCAGACGTTATACAAACGTGGTTTAAAGATTGTGATAACATTACTTTTGATTGCTCTATTGCTCATCGCAAAGGGTACTTATATGGAAAGAATCTAATCGGAACTACTCACGGTGATGGAGCGAAACATACAGACCTGCCTTTATTGATGGCTACCGAGTTTCCTCACGAATGGAGCTTATCAAAGCACAGGTACGTTTATACTCACCACGTTCACCACAAGACAAGTAAAGATATAATGTCTGTATGTATTGAATCACTTAGAAGTCCCTCAGGCACAGACTCTTGGCATCATAGAAACGGCTATCAGCATTCACCTAAAGCAGTAGAAGGATTTATTCATTCTAAAGATTCAGGGCAAGTTGCACGTTTAACACATATTTTTTAGTATATTTGTCGCTCATAGTTATTTGGTTTTAAATTAGGGGTATCGAAAGGTATCCCTTTTTTTATGCTATAACCATAGTAAAATCAAGGAAATCAAAAATAAATTGTAAATAAGTGAAAAATAATTGTTAAAAAGTTTGGTAATTAAAAAATAGTATTTATATTTGTATATAATTAATTCACAAACTAATTAAAACGCTATGAAAAAACAAGAAATGATTGACTTAATTAAAGCAGAAGAACGTAAATTATACGATAACCTTCAGCAATGTATTGACATCTTAGGAGTTCACGACCCTATTACAGAATCAGCGACTACACGTTGGTCAACTATTCACAACTTATTAAAAACTTTAGGACTATGAAAACTTTAAACGAAAATCAAAAGGACATTTTAGGAACGATAGTAGCCTTATCATTATTTTGGCTTGTAATGAGTTATTTTATCTCAACGCAACCAAACTATTGCCAAACCAATAAAGCCCCGCAAAACGTAAAAAAACAAACCCAAAGCCCTGTATTAGAGAAATACGGAGAACTAATTACTAAAAACAAATAAGATGAACAAATTTGAGATAACAGATTACACGCTTTCAGCTTTCCATATGAACTTGGAATATGTGTACAAAGAATATTGTTACGAAGTTCTTTGCGACTTTGATTGGTCAGATGATTGCACAGGACATTACACAGATTTTACTATTACACCTTTGTCAGGTACGTTTTTTCACTACCTGAACGATGAAAAAGGAAACATTGAAATCACGGACGATTACAAACAATGGCTACAGGACAAAGTAAAAGAGTACAGAAACCAAACTCTGTGGTTTCACAACGAAGCATTCGAGAAGATGCAGGATTTAGAAACAGAAGAATTTAGTAATTGGGCAAACTATGGTATTTAAACTACAAAGGATGATTAAGTTTTGGACGAGCAAATCATCACACGAAACAATAAGAGGAAGTTTCAATGAGGAACTTTACCGCAGAATATGTGAAATCAAATTTAATCAAACGTTATGAGCTACAAAAGAAAAGAAAACTGCGAGGCATCTATGCTTGGAATTGCAGTAAGTTTAGTAATCGCAGGAGTGTTAATCATATTTTATTTAATCACGTTATGTATAAATTAACCTATATCATCGGACTAACGACCATACAAGAGTGGCGTTTCCATTCAAAGAACTTAGCACATTGGAAAAGAATGGATTTAATAGAAACAGGAAGATTTAACAACGGAACGTTTAAAATAGAGCAGTTATGAATGAAGTAATAGAAAAAGTAAAATACTATATAGAAAGAGATGAATTACAGAGTAAAACACGAAAACAAGATATAGTGTATAAACGAGCTTACCTAATGCACGTGCTAAGATGTCAAGAACTAACATTTAATTCTATTGGTAAAATGTTTAAACGTGACCACGCTACTGCAATTTATCAATGTAAAATGGCAAAACGTTACCTATATGAACTTAAAGACCATAGTTATATTATGACGCTAACAGAATATATAGAAGCGTTTGAAGGTCATAAAAACGAACCTGTAAAATTTAATTTACAAGAAGACGTATTAAATTGTAAGAATGGATACTATTTAAAACTGATTAAAAAAAGAATAAAAGAAAATAAATATGAAGTAGACGCAACTTTATTAGAATAAAATTTGTATATTTGTTGCTGAGTTGGCTCGATACCATAAACTCAAAAGGTATTTTTAACCCTTGTATTGAAACGAAAGTCGAGCCTCGTGGATATGCAGGGGTTTTTTATTATTAAATATTTGCAATGGCAAAAGACAAAAAATCGTTTATCCTTTACGTTGACCAAAAGGACTTATGGAACAAACTACCTGACGATATAGCAGGTAAGTTAATCAAACACATTTACTCTTACGTTAGTGATGAGAACCCAACAAGTGATGATTTGATTATAGAAATTGCTTTTGAACCTATCAAGCAACAGTTAAAACGTGACCTTAAACTATTTGAAGATAAACGAGTTAAACGTAGTGAAGCAGGTATGGCAGGAGCTAACAAAAGATGGCAACCGATAGCAAACGATAGCAAACGCATTAGTAACATAGCAAAAATGGCTGTTAATGTTAATGTTAATGATAATGTAATAGATAATATAGACTATCAAGCGTTGCTTGTGTATATGAATAAATCTTTTGGTAGAAACTTTAAAGTTGTTAGTGATAAAATACAACGTTCATACAAGTCAAGATTAAAAGACGGTTACAAAAAAGAAGATATCATAAACGCTATTTTAAATTGCAAAGAAAATTCTTATCATAAAGAAAACAACTATCAATACTGCACACCTGAGTTTTTTAGCAGAGCTGAAACCTTAGATAAATACGCAGATAGAACGATAGTTACAGAAAGTGATAGTATATTAGCAATCCTAAACAAATAACTATGATACTGAAACAAGGAGATTCGCTACAATACCTGCTTGATGTTAAGGATGGTAAGATTAAACAAGGATTAGGATTAGACTGCTTCCTAGATGAGCATCTAAGATTTAAACCTAAACAACTAAACATAATTTTAGGACACGACAACGTAGGTAAAACGTATTGGATTAATTGGTATTTTCTTACTCTAGCTTTAAAGCACAATTTAACCTTCTGCATATGGAGTGGCGAGAATCAGAAAGGACAAATCTTACGAGATATGATACAGATGTACAGAGGAAAGCCATTCAAAGAACTTAGCCATTCACAGATAAGTGGAGATTTAGCTTTTTTAGAGCAGTCATTTGTCTTTATAGACAATTCCAAACTTTACAAACCTGCAGATATCTTAAAGCTATTTTTAGAAAGCGGAGCAGATGTAGGATTGATTGACCCGTTTACAGGACTTGATAGAGAAATGACATTTGCGGGAAACTACGAGTTTATGAATCAAGCTAGACAATTCGTTAATCAAACGGGAATGACAATCTACATAAACACGCACCCAAATACGGAGAGTGGTAGAACGGGTAATCTTTACGCAGAAGGCGAACTAAAAGGACATCTTAAAGCACCGTTAAAAGACCATATCGAAGGCGGTAAAGCGTTCCTAAACAGATGTGATGATATGTTTGTTATACACCGACTAATTAAACACGAAACCCTAAAGTACAAAACGTGGGTGCAGGTAGAAAAAGTTAAAGATATGGAAACGGGAGGAAAACATACAGGAATGGATTCACCAATCATTTGCGACTTTAACAAAGGAATAGGATTTGAAATACACGGAACAGACCCATTGAAACCTTTCAGAGTTAAAGAACCTTTCCAAGCTAAAATTACAATGACAGAACAGAAGTTAAACTCAATAAAAAATTTAGGATGGACATAGGACTAAAGTTATTGCTAGCACGAAGCATATTGCAAAAAACAATATGGAGAATTAAATTAACTCGTGAGGAACTAGAGGAAAAGCGACCTAATGCAGTTGCCTACATTCAAGGAGCAAACGATGTAGAAAAGGATATGGCTGATATAGATGGTATAATAGACGGATTAGAATTAGAACTACGATTACAAGGCAGAGAAATCAACAGATGTCTGCATATAAACGGAGAACTAAAGAAAAGAATTGAAGAATTAGAACACGAAATTAAATTTAAAAACGTAGAATTATGAAGAAGGAATTAGCAAGGGATATTTTATATAACTATCTTCAAGATAAAATCGTAAACAAATCAGAACTTCCAATATGGGATGAAAGAATTACAACAACATATGAAGATAATATTTTAGCAACTTGGACATTCAGAGGAATAGTAAAATTTATATACAATTTAGAAGATAAATTATGAAAAAGGAACACAAGCTAGTTGCACTATGTGCAGTATTACCTGTATTAGCAGATTGGATAGAAGATTTAAACGACCAAACTGTATTTAAACGAGACCTAAAACGCAAAGCAAATATGTTAATGCAGGAAATTAGACGAGTAGACAACCAAGTTCTAAGTATTTACGGAGACAACCGAAAGCAAATATACGAGCAACAGGTAGACTTACAGATTAGATTCCGTCAATTTGTAGAATCAATAATTGTAGACTAATGCCAAGATGTAAACACTGCAAACAAAAGTTTGAACCTATCCGATTCAATCACAAATACTGCTTACAAGACGATTGCATAAGAGCTTTTGTAGCTGAGGTCAAAGAGAAGACTTGGAAAGAAACAAAAACACGAATGAAGACAGACCTAAAAACTACACAAGATTGGTTAAAGGAAGCACAGACAATATTCAATCAGTTTATCAGACTACGAGATAACGGACTATGGTGCATATCCTGTAACCTACCTCCTAAGAAAAAGAACGCAGGCCACTATTACTCACAGGGAGGACATTCAAACGTTCGCTTTGACGAAGACAATGTTCATCTACAATGTGAAGCCTGTAATACCTACTTATCAGGTAATTTACTAAACTATCAAATAGGGATAGAAAAACGAATAGGAGCAGAAAGATTAATTGAACTACAAGGTAAAGCTCACATTGAGAAAAAATGGAGTGTTGACGAACTCAAAGAATTAATCAAAGTATATAAAAACAAAGTAAGACAACTACAATGAGATTTGAAAACAAAGCAGATTTAGAAAGAGAGTTAGTGTGTATTGAATTTTTTTGCAATACGTTTGGACTTACATACACAAAGTTAGGAGAAAATGATATTGATTATAGCCTACATAAAAACGGAGATTTAATATCTTATGCTGAGGTAAAAGGAAGAAATCGAGATATTTCAGATGCTTATCCATTACCAATAGCTTGTAGAAAATTAGTAAAGCTATCAGATAAAAGAATTAATCCTGTTATTATTTGGGCGTGTTTTGATGGAATCATCTACGGAAAGACGAAAGATATAGAAGGTAAAATTAGAACAGGCGGAAGAAACCCAAGAGAAAATAGCTTTAATGACATTGAGTTTATGGCTTATTTTGACAAGCAAGATAAATTAATTGAAAAATATTTTTAAAAAATAGTTTGTAGTTTAAATATTATGTTTATATTTGTGTATAAATAAAAACAAACGCTATGAAAACAATTAACAAAACAGAATGGTACGCAATCTTAAGCACAGAATTTACTAAATATGAGTGGATTATGAAAGAGATGAATGAATCACAAGTATCAGAATTAGTCACAAACCTCAAAAGTGACTTAAGAAAACAATACAAAGTAGTATAAAAAAACGAGGGGTGCGACTCGGTAACGCACATATTAAAAAACAAAAGCTATGAAAACAAATGAATTTATTAATGATTTAGGAACATCTGACTACGCAAGTTGGATATTAGTTCAACAAGCACATTTAGAAAACTCTTATAACGAATCTGTTGAGGAATGTGGCTTTAATAACAAATCGGGTTATGTTTATATTGCTCTAGAAAACGGAATAAAAATAGCATCGTGTTTCGGTCAACCTGTTGAGTATATCAAGTATGACTTTGAAACAGGTGAGGAATATTTTTTTGATACTTACGATGAAGCATTAAATAATTAATTATGGAATATACATACATACACGACACTCACACAATATTTGAATCAAATGGAGAGTTACATTTAGTTTCAGATGACAAAACTGTTATTTTTAATTGCGAAAACTTATTTAATGATTTACCATTTATAATTGATATGGTATTAAAAGCAAGATTAGAAAACACGAAACTTATTAAAAAGGAAATAATCAAAACAATCAATAAAAACAAATCACTATGAAACATTTATTTAAATCGTTGGCTCAGTTCCAACAAGAAGTTCCTGTAATCCATAAAGCAACACAAGGCTATGGATATTCCTATTCGGATTTACCGAAGATTTTTAGTGTAATTAATCCATTGCTAAAAAAACACGGATTAGGATTCACTCAGTTAATTAACGAAGGAGATGTCTTAACTATTCTATTCCACGTAGAATCAGGAGAGCAGATACAAAGTTCTACAAACATTCCTCAGAACGTACAACTCAAAGGAATGAACGACTTCCAAGTTCTTGGTTCTGCAATTACTTACATTCGTAGATATGCTATTAGTTCGATGTTAGGATTAGTAACTGACAAAGATACTGACGCAGGAGGGGAGCAAGTAAAAAGCGAACCAAAGAAACAAACGTTAGACAACAAACGTTTCCAAGATGCAGTCAAAGCAATAACGGAAGGAAAGATTACACGTGAATCGTTAGAAGCTAAATTCACGTTAACAGATGGTCAAATTGATATATTAAACGCACTATGAAAGTTAGATGCTCTGCTTTAGGAAAAATTATGTCAGCTCCGAGAAACAAATCGGAGTTGCTTAGTCAAACTGCAAAGACATACATCCACGAGATGGTTTTGCAAGATAAATATGGAATCAGAAAAGAGTTTAGCTCACGTTATACGGACAAAGGAAACGAAGTAGAAAACGAATCAATTAACTTAGTTAACGAAGTCTTAGACGTAGGATTTATCTACAAGAATGAGGAGCATTACCAAAACGATTGGATTACAGGAACACCTGACGTAAACACGGAACAAGTATTGTTAGACGTTAAAAGCTCTTGGGATGGTTCTACCTTTCCGTTTTTTGAAACAGAGATACCTACAAAGGATTACTACTACCAACTGCAAGGTTATATGTGGCTAACAGGTAAACAACAGTCAATGTTATGTTACTGCTTAGTTGATACTCCTGAATTGATGGTTGAGGATGAGATTAGACGCACACATTGGAAGTTAAACCTAATGGAAGAAAGTTTAGACCTAAGAGATGAAATCCAAAAGAAGCATATCTTCTCACACATTCCAAAGAACAGACGTGTGAAGGTATTTTATGTACAGAAAGACGAAGCAGTCATTGAAAGAATCAAAGAACAGGTAGAACTTTGTAGAGAGTATTACAACACCTTAATCAACTTCCTATGAATTATTTATATAAAATAGGTCAAATAGTTTATTTAAAAACAGACGAAAGACAATTTCAAAGAATAGTAACACAAATAAGAATAACAGAACACGGACACTTATACCAACTTTGTGAGGGGATAAATGAATCAGTACATTACGAAATAGAAATAAGCGAAGAAAAAAACATATTAATAACATTATGAACCAACTTATCGAAGACCAAATAGTAATACGCGTTTTAAGCCGATTTGCCGAACGTTCGCAAGTAGGAATAAACAAGTACAAGACAACGCTAGAAAGAACTGACCTAAGCACGTTAGAATGGCTTACACACGCACAAGAAGAAGCTATGGACTTTGTACTTTATTTGGAACGACTGAAAGACGAATACAAAAGCAAAGATTTAAGTAGAACAATGCCTAAATAAATTTATTATAACACAAATCAGTTGACTTCATATTGTAGTCAAGTTCCTAAATAAAAACGGATGAAAATAACGATAGAACAATACGAACACACGGTAACACACGAAGTACCACACAACGATGTAGACCTTGACGAAGCATTAAGAATGTGTGAAGGACTACTCAAGGCAATAGGATACCATTTCAGCGGTAATCTTCAGATATTGGATGATGAACAAATCGAGCAAGAATAAGTGGCAATTTTTACCACATAAACTAAATAGAAATGATAACTAAACAACAAGAACAATGA
>Ga0114977_10003308_pt1 | contig 10337 bp, 7 predicted proteins | sample S_130805_MF_Meta_FD_87026 | JGI IMG/M metagenome (GOLD analysis project Ga0114977, IMG submission 87026) | Freshwater microbial communities from Lake Simoncouche, Canada to study carbon cycling - S_130805_MF_MetaG | ecosystem: Environmental > Aquatic > Freshwater > Lake | place: Lake...
CGCTGCCGGGCGCCGTTGAGCCCGGCGAGCGAGAGGCTCGCGAGAATCGAGAGGATCACGATCACCACCATCAGCTCGATGAGCGTGAACGCACCCCGGGCGCCCTTGCCGGCGCGAACGTCGGCGCGAACGTCGGCGCGAACGTCGGCGCGTCGGTCCACTCGGCGGCTGGGGATGATCGTGGGCATGGGAAATCCTCGCGGAGCAGTCGCCCCGGGATGGGGATCACTTCAGGCTGTCGGAGAAGTCCTTGCGTGTGCCGGGCCAGAAATTCGAGAGGTCGTCATCGGTGCCGAATTTCTCGTCGCGGCCGGCGGAGAGAATCTGAAACGTGTCGGGATTGGCGTAGGGCTGCGTCGCATCGGCGAAATTGCTCGGTACCGCTTTCGTCGGGACACGGTGCGAGTAGTAGATCCCGGCGAATGGGCCGAACGGTGCTGTCGCCGCCGCGTCGAAAATCCCGTAGCTCGCCGAATCGATGTAGATGTAGGGGCTGTTGGGCTTGCTGGGGGCCGTGAACTGCCCGGCAGCCACCCGCGAGGTGTCAAACTCGAAGAGCTTCTTCTTGGTCACGCCCGCAAGCGACGTTCCGCCGCCGGAGCCCGAGACGATCCCCATCGGGTTGGTCGGGTCGTCGGAATAGCCGATCAGCCAGCCGGTGAGCGCGCTGTTGGGCTGCATCAGCTTGGCCTGGGTGCCGCTCAGGAGGAAAGGTGAGCCCGTCCGGGGGAAGAGCCGCTGGATGTGCTTGTTGATCCGGCCGGCAACGCCCGCCGCATCGACATCGACACACGGCGGAAAGCTCCCGTACTCGTTCTTGTACTGCATGATCGACTGGTGGAGCATGTCGATCTCCGTCTTGATTCTCGCGTTCTGCGCCGACGCCGTCGCTCGCATCACCGCCGGCACTGCGATCGCCGCGAGGATCGCGATGATGATGATCACCACGAGCAGCTCGACGAGCGTGAACGCCCCCCGCGCAGCTCCCCCCAACACGGCACCCCGTCCTGTCCTACGCGTCATGGCTTGCTCCCGTTCGACGGGCTCCGTCACGAAAGGTCGGTGATCAGCTTGATCAGCGGCATGAAAAGGGCAATCACGATGAAGCCGACGGCCGCACCGAGGAACACGATCAGGAGCGGCTCCATCAGGCTCGTCAGGCTCTCCGTCAGCACCGCCACTTCCTCGTCGTAGGTGTCGGCCACCTTGTAGAGCATCGTGTCGAGCTCGCCCGATTCCTCGCCGACGTCCACCATGTTGACGACGAGGTCGTCCACCACCGGCTGCTTGTATTTGGTGAGATAGAGCAGCGCCCCGATCACCGGGCAGAAGAGCGCCCAGAAGAGCATCGCCACGATATTGAAGGGGGGGACGGCATATTCCTTGAGCGGCTTGGCGATCGCGTTGCCGTCGCGGATCGAGTCGGACACCTTCTGGAAGAGCTTCTCGAACATCATGTTGCCCGAGGTCTCCTTGGTGATGTTGAGGGCCTCGAGGATCGGCACGCCCGAGGCGAGGAGCGTGCCGAGGGTCCGCGACGACCGCGACATGATGTTCTTCTCGACCAGCTGCCCGAAGACCGGCGCCTTGAGGATGAAGAGATCCCAGCCGAACCGGCCATAGGGGATGAGCTTGATCCCCTTGATGATGAGGTTGAAGCCGAACGGGATCGCCGGGATCAGATACCAGTAGTTCACGACCCAGTTCGAGATGTCGATGAGGATCTGCGTCATCGGCGGGAGCGTGCTGCCGAAGTCGTCGAAGATCTTTTTGAACTGCGGCACGATCTTGATCATGATGAAGCAGAGGATGCCGACGGCGACGCTGACGACGACGGCCGGATAGACCATCGCCCCCTTCACCTTCCGCTTCAGCGACTGGGCCCGCTCCATGAATTCCGCGAGCCTGCGGAGGATGATCTCGAGCGCACCGCCGGCTTCGCCGGCGCGGATCATGTTGCAATAGAGCCGGTCGAATGCCTTCGGGCTCTTGCTCATCGCCTCCGAGAGCGTCGCCCCCCCCTCGATCTCGTCGCAGACATCGAGCAGGCTGTTTTTCAGCCGCCCCGGCTTCTGCATGTTGGCGAGCACTTTGAGGCTGCGGAGGATCGGGAGGCCGGCGTCCTGGAGGATCGACAACTGCCGGGTGAAGAGGGTCAGATCCCGGCTCTTCACGCCGCCGATGGCGAATGTCCGCCCCGGCTTGCGCTTGCCCCCGGCCGTGCCGGCGGCCGCCTGCTGCTTCTGCGCCTTGAGCTTGGTGACCATGTAGCCCATGGCGCGGATCGTCGCCTGGGCCTCGGCCTCCGTCGGGGCCTCCACCTTGTCGCGGACTTCCTTCCCGGTCGCGGCGTCGATTGCTTCGAATTGAAACGTGGGCATGGTCGTGATCTTCCTGCGTGGAGCGGTCAGGGCGTCAGGAAAAGAAGGTGAACGGGTCGTCGCAAGGCACTCTCAAGCATACGTCGCGGGCATCAGGCATCGAGGATCGTCTCCCGGATGACCTCCTCGGCGGTCGTGAATCCGGCGAAGACACTCTCCATGCCGGCGTCGCGGAGCGTCACCATTCCGTATTTGCGGGCCACGGCCCGCAATTCCTCGGTCGAGCAGTTGCGGATGATCATGTCGCGCATCTCGTCGTTCATGAGCATCAGTTCGTAGATCCCCAGGCGGCCCTTGTAGCCGGTGCGGTTGCACTTGTCGCAGCCCTTGCCGCGGAAGAGCTTCCGCCCGGCGAGCTGGTCGGTCGTCAGCTCGAGATCGGCCAGGAGATCGGCCGTGGGGACGATCTCCTCCTTGCAGATCGTGCAGATCTTCCGCACCAGCCGCTGGGCGAGGATCGCCTCGACCGTGGCCGTGATCAAAAACGGTGGCACCCCCATGTCGCGGAGGCGCGTGATCGTTGAGGGGGCGTCGTTGGTGTGGAGCGTGCTGAAAACCATGTGGCCGGTGAGCGAGGCCTGGACGGCGATCTCGGCGGTTTCCGTGTCGCGGATCTCGCCGACGAGGATCCGGTCGGGATCCTGGCGGAGGATCGACCGCAGGCAGTGGGCGAAGGTGTTGCCGATCTCGGAGTCGATCTGCACCTGGACGATGCCGTCGATGTCGTACTCCACCGGATCCTCGGTGGTGATCAGCTTGTCCTCGATCTCGTTGAGCTCGGAGAGGGCCGAGTAGAGCGTCGTCGTCTTCCCGGAGCCGGTCGGCCCCGTCACGAGGATGATGCCGTTGGGTCGATGCATCACCGTGCGGAAGCTGCGGAGCGTCTCCGCCGGCATCCCGATCTTGTTGAGGTCGAGCGACACCACGCCCCGATCGAGCACCCGCATGACGACGCTCTCGCCGAAGAGCGTGGGGAGGACGCTGACGCGGAGATCGACCGGATGGCCGCCGACGTTGAGCTCGATGCGGCCGTCCTGCGGGAGCCGCCGCTCGGCGATGTCGAGATTCGCCATCACCTTGATCCGCGTCGTGATCGCGAAGGAGAGGTGCTTCGGCGGCGGCACCATCTCCTGGAGCACCCCTTCCGCCTTGAGCCGGATGCGGAATTCGCTTTCGAACGGCTCGAAGTGGATGTCGCTGGCGCCGTCGCGGATCGCCAGGAGGAGCACCATGTTGAGGAGCTTGCGGACCGGGGCGCTCTCGGCGAGGGCCTCAACGCTCGTCAGGTCGGTCGGCCCCTCGCCGCCGAGGCCGGCCGCCTGCGCCGCCAGTTCCTTGTCGTTCTCCAGGCTCTCGACGATCGATTCCACGCTCTCATTCTCGGCCGAATAGAACTTGTCGATCGCCTTCTGGATCTCCTGCTCGGTGGCCACGCAGTTGTGGATGTCGTAGCCGAGGAAGGTCCGCAGCTCGTCGGCTATCTGGATCTTCTGCGGCTCCGCCGTCGCCACCGTGAGCCGGTTGCCGGAGAGCTGGATGGGGATCACCCGGTAGAGCTGGGCCATCGGCTCGCTGACGAGTTTGAGCACCTCCGCCGGGATCGTCCGGTCGTAGAGGGTGACGAAGGTGGTGTTCCACTGTTCGGCGAGCGCCTCACCGAGTTGATCCTCGGTGAAGAATCCGAGCGACAGCCCCACCTTGCCGAGCAATTCACCGCCGCGGGCCTGCTGCTCCTCGAGCATCTGCTGGAGCTGGCCCTCGTCGATGAGGCCGAGGTCGGTGAGGATCTGTCCGATGCGCTTGAGGGCCATGGAAGTGGTTCCACCACGGGGGTGCGGTCAGGGGTGCGTGGGGATCAGGGAATCGGGGTACCGGATCGGTCAGGTTGCGATCACCCGCCGCACGACGCGGCGGTTTGCATCTCTCCAGCGGAAACTGGCCAGGATGGCAGTTTCCGCGTGAATTCAGTGGTCTTTCGCGCGGCGGTTGATGTCCTCCTCGTCGTCGAATACGCCCGCCTTGGCTTTGGCGATCCGCATCGCCAGGTCGTCGGGGGCCTGGGCCTTGGCCATCACCGCCTCCTCCGTGCACTTGCCATCCTCCCAGAGCTTGAAGAGGTTGTCGTCGAGGAGGACCATGCCGAGCTTGGCCCCGGTCTGGATCGCCGAATTGATGCGGAAGGTCTTGTTCTCGCGGATCAGGTTGCCGATGGCGGGGGTGACCACGAGGATCTCGTAGGCCGCCACACGGCCGCCGCCGATCTTCGGCAGGAGCGCCTGCGAGACGACGCCGATGATCGCCGTCGAAAGCTGCGTGCGGACCTGCTCCTGCTGGTTGGTCGGGAAGGCGTCGATGATGCGGTTGACCGTGCCCTGGGCGCCGGTGGTGTGGAGCGTGCCGAAGACGACGTGGCCCGTTTCCGCCGCCGAGATCGCCGCCTCGATCGTCTCCAGATCGCGGAGCTCGCCGACGAGGATCACGTCGGGATCCTGGCGGAGGGCGCGACGGAGGGCCTCGGAGAAGCTCGTCACGTCGGAGCCCACCTCGCGCTGGTTGACGGTCGACTTCTTCGACTGGTGGTAGAACTCGATCGGGTCCTCGATCGTGATGATATGGTGATCGTGTGTCTCGTTGATGTAGTTGATGAGGCTGGCGAGCGTCGTCGATTTCCCCGACCCGGTCGGCCCCGTCACGAGGAACAGGCCACGCGGCCGGCAGACCATCTTCTTGCAGACGTCGGGCACCCCGAGCTGCTCCGGCGTGAGCATCTTGTTGGGGATCTGCCGGAGCACCATCGCGATCGTGCCGCGCTGCTTGAAGACGCTGACGCGGAAGCGGGCCATGTCCCCGAAGGCGAAGCCGAAGTCGCAGCCCCCCTTCTCGGCCAGTTCCGCCTGGCAGCGTTCCGGCGTGATCGCCTTCATGAGGCCGTTGGTGTCGTCGCCGTTGAGCACCTTCGTCGCCTGCGGCCGCATCCCGCCGTCCATCCGGAACACCGGCGGCAGCCCGACGGTGATGTGGATGTCGCTGACGCCGTTCTTCACCGCCGCGGTGAGGAGCTTGTCGATCTGGATGTTGCCCACCGCCACCTTCGGCATCGCGTAGGCGGTGTTTTCATCGGGCTTGGCCGCCTCGGCCGCCTCGGCCTTGTCGTCGATCGTCTCGAGCTCGAGCGTCTGCGGGGCAGCCGCGGGCTCCTCCGCGCCGGCCGGGGTGAGGACGAGGACCTTCGTCCCCTGGACGTCCACGAAGCTCCCCTGATACCGGCCGAGCGCCGACTGGAAGACGAACTTCTTCGGATCGGACCCCGCCGGGGTGATGGCCGCCGCGATCCCCGTCACCTGCTCGGCCGTGATCGCCGGGGCCTTGAGGGGAACGAGCTTGTCCTTGATCCGCACCATCGGCTCACGGCCGCCGGAGAGGCGCAGCTCCGTGGCACCGTTGTCGACGGCCACTTTGAGGAGCTTGTCGACATGGGCGGCGAGTGGGGAGGAAGCGGCCGTGCTCATGGGGTGGACACCTTGGACGGGACCGTGGGCAGAGGGACGGGGCAACCGGCGCGACTCCGGACCTTTCCCCAATCCGAGGAACGGACGACTGCGGAACGAGGATTCTGCCGCATGGGAAGCCCGGCGCGAAGTTCCCGATCGGCCGCCGCCAGCGCGCACGGCACCGAACCGGAAAATCGGCTGGAAGAGAGACCCCCGTAGGCGGCCGTCGCTGCCCGTCATGGAAGAGACAGTCTGGCAAGCGGTCGACGGGGCCCCTGACGACCCGCCGACCGACCTCCTGCATTATGCGCACGATCGGCGAAAAAGTCTCGCGGCCACCACTTTTCCGCGCCCGGATTTCTGGCCGGGCGCTCCGGATCACGAACCACGGCCCTCCCGCCCGGGGGCTCGGGGCCCCATCCTGTGGCGGGCAACGGGGCCGGGGCGTTCGATGGCCATGCGAGGGTCGGGTGAGGAAGGTTTCTTTCCGACGTCCCCCGAGCCTCTCGGTGCCGGCGGAAGCGGGCACAGGCCGGTCACCAGCAGGACTTCCGGCCCAACCGCGGCTTCGGGGTCGCCCGTGCCCCGTCGCCGGACTACCTAGAGGGCATCCTTGCCCTCCGCTCTCTCCGCGCCGCTTGCGCTTCGCCCTCCGGGCTGCGCTGACCGGCGAGGCCGGCTCTCGGAGCACGGGCGACCCCTCGCTGGCGGCGCCGAACGTCGCCGCCCTGCGCCAACAGTCGGTCAGTCCTCGACCTTCTTCGCCACGCGGAAGACCTCGTCGAAGGTCGTGATGCCACGGAGCACCTTCTGCACGCCATCGTCGAACATCACCCGCATGCCATTGGCCACGGCGGCACGGCGGATGTCCTGCGTGGCGGCCCCCTGGAAGGCGAGCTCGCGGATCTTGCCGCTCATCACCATCAGCTCGAAGATGCCCAGGCGTCCCTTGTAGCCGCTCTTGGTGCAGTTGGCGCAGCCACGCCCCTTCATGAAGGCGGCGCCCTTGAGCATCTCCGCCGTCACCCCCGCCGACTCGATCTGCGTGTCGAGCGGCTGGAAGGGCTGCTTGCACTTCACGCAATTCACGCGCACCAGTCGCTGGGCGAGGACGGCGATGATGCTCGAGGCGACGAGATACGCCGGCACCCCCATGTCGATCATGCGCGTGATCGCGCTGGGGGCGTCGTTGGTGTGGAGCGTGCTGAAGACGAGATGCCCCGTCAGCGACGCCTGGATCCCCATCTGGGCGGTCTCGGTGTCGCGCATCTCGCCGACGAGGATCACGTTGGGGGCTTGGCGGAGCATGGCGCGGATGACGCGGGCGAAGTCGAGGCCGATCTGGTGGCGGACCTCCACCTGGTTGATGCCGGCGAGGTAATACTCCACCGGATCCTCGGCCGTGATGATCTTCGTGTCGGGGCGGTTGAGCTCGTTGAGCGAGGCGTAGAGCGTCGTCGTCTTGCCGGAGCCGGTCGGGCCGGTGACGAGGATGATGCCGTTGGGACGGCGGATGAGATTCTTGAAGCTGCGGAAGTCGTTCTCGGAGAGGCCGAGTTGGCGGATGCCGACGCGGATGTTGTCCTTGTCGAGGATCCGCATGACCACCGACTGACCGTGGTTGGTGGGGAGGACGCTGACGCGGAGATCGTAGTCCTTCCCGTCGGCGGTGAGCTTGATGCGGCCGTCCTGCGGGCGACGGCGCTCGGCGATGTCGAGCTTGGAGAGGATCTTGATGCGCGAGAGGATCGCGCCGAGGAGGCGGCGGGGGGGGTTGTCGCGCTCCACGAGCCGACCGTCGATCCGGTAGCGGATCCGCACCCGGTCCTCGAACGGCTCGATGTGGATGTCGCTGGCCCGCAACTGCACCGCCTCGGTGATCACGAGGTTCACGAGCTTCACCACCGGCGCGTCGGAGTTGTCCTCCTGCTGCTGGCTGGCCGCCTGCTCGACGGCCGTCTCGGTGAAGTCGATGGCGGTGTCGGTGAATTCCTGGAGCATCGAATCGGCCGATTCGCCGTCGCTGGCCCCGTAGTGGCGGTTGATCGCCTCGATGATCTGCTCACGGGGGGCAAGCGACAGTTGCACGTCGCGGTTCAAGATGAAGCGGAGCTTGTCCTGGGTGTCGATGTCGGTGGGGTCGCAGCCGGCGATGCGGAGCGTGTTGCCCTCCTTCGCGACCGGGAAGATCGTGTTTTCGCGGGCCACGCTCTCGGGCAGGAGATCGACGACATCCTGCTCGACGGTCAGATCGGAGAGATCGACGAACTTCAGCCGGTGCGCCTTGGCCAGCGCCCGCATCACCTTGTCACCCGGCGCGTAGCCGAGCCGCACGACCTCGTCGTGGATCTTCTTGCCGGAGCTCTCGACGATCCGGTTGACCTCGTCGAGCTGCTCGGTGCTGATCAGCCCCTCGGAGATCAGGAGGGCGGAGAAGGCGTCGGGTCGGGGCATGGCGTGGGCTTCGCGGGGATCGGGAGTCTGGCGGCGCGGGAAGGGGGGCGAGGAGCGGGTCAACCCTCGAGGAAGGTGTCGGTGTGTTCGTACCCGGGGGCGCAGGTGCAGAGGAAGACGAGCTCCACCGGCCCGGTGTTGCGGATGGTGTGCCTCAGGCCGGGCGGAATGGCGATCGCGTCTCCGGGACCGACCGGACGGGTCTGCTCACCGAGCGTCATCGAAGCGTTTCCGGAGAGGATGTAGTAGATCTCCTCGGTGACCGCATGGTGGTGGGGGGTGGTCGCCTGCCCCGGACCGAGGCGCGCCTCGGCGAGGCTCTGGTTGCGGATCGCGGAATTGCGGTGGGCGAGGAGCTCGCGAATCGTCGAGCCGTCGGCCGTCGTGAACGGCACCGCGTCCTGCTGGTTGACAATATCCATCAGCCGCTGCTCCCAATCGCGACCCGCCCCGGTTCCACACTCCTCGAGATCACAATACCAGACCGTCCTTCCACGGCCAGCGGTGCGGCGCGTGGTTCGGCGTTGCGATCTCCGCTCAAGCGTTATCGTCGCCGTCGGCGATCGGCGCCTGCGGGGGCGGACCGATTTCCCGGAAAAGGAGGAGGGCCGGGGGGATCGGCCGCGGCGTCCATTCCCCGGGCTCCGGGAGAAGCTCAGGGTCGAACGACATCTCGGCCTCGACGACGACCTGGCTCCCGGCGGGGGCTGCGGCGATGACCACCGACACGAGCGTCATCAACTCGGTCGTGTGCGTCGAGAACATCTCCCAGGGGGGCGATACGAAGGCGATCCAGGGGGAGGTGCGGGGGATCTCCGGCATCCGCCTGGCCCAGAGGAGGACATCACCCGGGCGGATCGTCGTCCGGTCCTCGACGCCGAGCGCCCGGGCCGAGCGCCGCAGACAATCGGCGGTGGGGAAATGACGTTCGCCGAACCAGGCGGCGGTCGCTCCGCGGCTGAGGGCCTCGAATCCGAGGGCGCCGGTGCCAGCGAAGAGGTCGATCGCGATCGCCCCCTCGACGGTGAAGCCGAGGAGGTTGAAGAGCGCTTCCCGCACCCGGTCCTTCATCGGACGGGTGCGGGGGTCGGGGAGGAATTCCAAGCGCCGGCCCCCGAGCTGGCCGCCGATGATCCGCGGGGCGCTCGAGGCCTCCTCAACGTCGCCACGCCCCCCTTCCCGGCGGCCGGTGCGGGCCTGGGCCCGCTCGGATTGATCGGGGTGGCGGGATCGGCCGGGGCGGGGCATCGGGCAGACCAGCGGGGAGAAGGGTGTTTTCCAGTGGAGGCGGCCAATTGGTATGGTACCAGGAGCCTGGTGCCGCGGCTGTCGGCGACCGGGAGAGTCCGACCCGAGGGAGGGTCGGTGGGAACGAGGTCCCCGCGGAGTGCCCCGATGCTGCTGTTCGTTCGCCCGTTGGCCCGATCGGTGGATGCCACTCGCGATCGCTGGCCTGCAACGCGGCTCCTCCGGTCCGCCCGCCGGCTCAGGATCCTCCTCGGTATCGCGCTTGCCTGCGGGGGGATCCTGGCCCCGGCGGTGGTCGCGCCTGGGACGCTCTTTGCCGATGACACGGGACTGGTGCTCGACGACGCCCCCCTGCCGACGCCCCAGGAAGCCGTCGCCGCCCGCGTCTCGTTCGGCGAGGCCGAGGTGGCCCTCAAGAAATCGATCGGCGAGTTGACGGTGCTCCAGGCCGAGTACCAGAAGCAGGGGGCCGACCGGGCGGGCCTCGAGGCGAAATTCTCGATCGCCAAGAAGGCTGCCGAGGCGGCCAGCGACAAGCTCGAGCAGGCCGCGTTCACCGTCGCCCGTGCCGGGGTGCCCAGGCGGGACGAGACCGAGGATTACGACGCCGCGATGCCGCTCTACAAGGATGCCGTCAAGGTGTGCGGCGCGATGGTGGCCACCGCCATCCAGACCGACGATCCGCACAAGGCGCTCCGGCTGGTCGATCAGCTCGAGAAGGTGGGGGCGATCGATGGCGACGTGCTGATGATGGGCGCCACAG
>Ga0114977_10003309_pt1 | contig 10337 bp, 10 predicted proteins | sample S_130805_MF_Meta_FD_87026 | JGI IMG/M metagenome (GOLD analysis project Ga0114977, IMG submission 87026) | Freshwater microbial communities from Lake Simoncouche, Canada to study carbon cycling - S_130805_MF_MetaG | ecosystem: Environmental > Aquatic > Freshwater > Lake | place: Lake...
GAAATTGTTTATCTGTCATAAATCTTCCAGATAATCTTACAATAGTTTCAATAACCTCATCACCATACAATACTTTATGATAATTTTCGTATGAAGTTTTTAGATTTTTTAAAATTTCAATAGTTTCATCTTCTGTTGGTTCTTTTAAAATGATTTTTTGAAATCTTCTTACTAATGCACCGTCTTTTTCTATATGTTTTTTAAATTCATCAAATGTTGTGGCGCCAATACATTGTATTTCACCTCTAGCTAATGCTGGTTTTAGAATATTCGCAGCATCCATCGATCCTGAAGCATTTCCAGCACCAACCATAGTATGTAATTCATCAATAAAAACAATTACATCTGGATTTTCCTGCAATTCATGTAAAATAGCTTTAATTCTTTCCTCAAATTGGCCACGGTATTTTGTACCAGCAACTAATGATGTTAAATCGAGTGAAACTAATCTTTTATCAATTAAATTTGATGGACAGTCACCTCTAGAAATCATTAATGCTAATTTTTCAACCAATGCTGACTTACCAACACCAGCATCTCCAACAATAATCGCATTATTCTTTTTCTTTCTTGAAAGAATCTGTGCAATTCGTTTTACTTCCTTGTCTCTACCAACTATTGGGTCAATTTTCCCTTCTTCTGCTAATTTAATTAGGTCTCTAGAAAAATTATCCAAAATTGGTGTGTTTGAATTAACTCTTTTGTTTTTAGGGTTAGTCCTAGGGTTTTCTTCGTAACCAAAATCTACTGCCATATACTATCTTTTAAGTTTAACACAAACATACGTAAAAAAAGTTAAAAAAACAAAATATGGTTCAGACAAAATGTCTAAAAAAATGTCTAACGAATGTCTAAATGTCAGCTTTAGACATTTGGTTCACAATTTGTAAATTGTAAAAATAAAATAAAACTATATGATTACATTATTTAAAGATCCGTTCTTTGATGCGTTTGATAAAGTATTAGATGCATCTCGCTACAATGTTAGCCCACAAACTAATATTCACAAAACAGAAAGTGAATATAAAATCTCAATGTCAATACCTGGTTTAACTAAGGATGACTTAAAGATTACCATAAAAGAAGGTGTTTTAAAAATCTCTTTTGAAAAGGATGAGAAGAATGAAAGAACACATTTCATTGGTAATTTTATAAAATCTTATACAATACCTGATGATGTTAAAGAAAAAGACATTGTGGGTAATGTTGAGAATGGTGTGTTGGTATTAACACTACCAATCGATAAAAAGAAGTCAATTGAGAGACTTATTTCTCTTAATTAAATGTAACCCCGATAATATCGGGGTTTTCTTTACTATTTATAATAAATAGAAATCATGAATAAATTAGAAATGAAACGTAAGCACATTGAAGAAGCTAACATTTTACTGGACAAAAGGTCTAAAGAAGTTAACAATAAGGTGACTGCAGTTAGAGACACAACAAAAAAAGACCAGTTAAAAGACAAATTAATGAGTTAATTGAAAACCGGTAGTGGAAATTCCTTTGGTTTGGTGAAATAAATTAAAACCCTCAATATTGAGGGTTTTTTCTTTGGTATTTATTAGTTATATTATATTATAACAATAACACTATGGCTATACTATCAGAAAGGATCGAAGGTAAAAATATATTCGTCGATATTAAATCAACTAATATTAAATCAGCATCATATAATACAGAAAGTAAAATATTGACAGTTGTATTCAATAATGGGACTATTTATGAATATTCAGATGTGTCTTGGGAATTGTTCACCAAATTTAGAATGGGTGATTCACAGGGAGCATTTTTAAACGCTAAAATAAAGAATACACACGCGTACAAAAAGGTAAGTTAATGAAAAATTTAGTAGACGAACTTTTAGAATTATCAGACCCAGAAACAGACAGTAAGATTATTAAGTCATTTCAACTTAAAGATACTTTATGTCCAACCATTTTTGATAAGTCAGAAGCTGGTGAATATGTGATAAGTAAAGAGGTTTCGGATAAGTTACTTGAAATAACAGATTCTTTTATTGATTTTTTGGGTGTTAGCTTTTTTATACATGATGTTATCTTAACGGGATCATTAGCTAACTATAACTGGTCAGAATACTCAGATGTTGATTTACATATACTAATAGATATGGATGAGATTAATGATGGTAATACCAATTCGGTTGCTATGCATGACATCGTTAAAGAGTTTTTTGATGCTAAGAAGAACGTGTGGAATGAAAAACATGATATTAAGATAAAAGGATTTGATGTTGAGATATATGTTCAAGACGTTGACGAAAAGCATGTTTCAACTGGTGTTTATTCGGTTTTAAACAACGAATGGGTTGTTGAACCATCATTAAAAAAGGAGAGCATAGACGCTAATAAGATATTAGAAAAGGGTGAGTTTTTTGCAAAAAGAATTGATCAGCTTATTGATTATCACCAGGATGGAAAAGATGTCGATAAGATGGCTATAGACCTTAGAGACAAGTTTAAAAAATTTAGAAAAAGTGGATTAGAGACTGGTGGGGAATACTCATATGAGAACTTAACTTTCAAACTTTTAAGAAGAAATGGGTATATTGAGAAGTTAATGGATCTTAGAAATAGTATTTCAAACAAAAAATTATCCCTATCATAATTGTTATCAGTATTTTTTTTCCTTTTCCTCTGTATTTATAGGATAAGAATAAGCTTATTTTTAATTTAAAAACAATGGGAGATATTAAACCTATCGGTAGTGAGAAATTACAAGGGGATGAGAAATTCAAAAGAATCCTCGAATTAACATACTACAATCAAAAATCGTCAAACCAAAAAACATCCAAAGCTGAATTAGTTAAGGAGGGTAAAAATGGTGTTTATGGAATCGTAAGAGAGAAAGACGGTTACTATGTAAAAAAAGGATTGAATGAATCATCACTAGATTATATTGGTGGTATGTTCATGAAAAATAAAAACAAATTTAGTTCATATGGTGAAGCCCTTAAGAGATTAGAACTCATTAAAGGTCAAGAATCTATGAATGAAGATATTACCAAGTATGTCCTAAAGACAAACAAACCAACACAAGAAATGCCAAGCCCAGAGCCTGCTGTTGATAGTGCGCCAGCACCGTCAATGCCACCATCTGATAGCGAAGCACCTGTTGATTCGATGGACGCGCCTATGCCAGATTCTGAAGTTGCGCCAGAGGCTATGAGCCCAGAAGAGAGTAAGCGTTCTGATTATATGGCTGAGATTCAAAAGTTTTCAGGTAAATTAGGTCAAGAACTTAGAGATCAACAACCTAAAATGGAAAGTGATGATATCAAATATGTTTTAAATATGATCATTTCAGCTGTTGATTTAGATAAGCTAGAAGAAGATGATATTGAGGAGATTTCTAAAAAGTTTGAAAGAGATGAAGAAGAGGGAATGGATTCCGAGGAAATGCCAGCTGATGATGAAGGTCCGGAATCGGAACCAGAATCTGATGAGGCGGTACCTGCACCTGAAGATGATTTAGCTGAAAGAATGTCTAAATTAGAGGAACTTATCAATACCAAGTTTGGTGAAGATGAGAGTCAAGAAGTCGCTTTAGATGAAATATATTTTGATTTTGAAGATGGCGAAGATGAGGAAACTTATGATAGTCATTTAACAAAAGATGATGAAGAAGAAAATGCAAAATTAGATATTACACACGAATTATCAGATATCAACGAAGCAATTAATACCACACTAAGTAAATATTTTGAGTAAATGTACCTTCTATATATTAACGAGTTAGGTCAAGACTATAAAGGCCAAAGACAATATGAATTTATCTTTGGTAATGATCCAGATACGTTAGTTGAAGAATGGTTTATAATTCCATCTGCCGGTAGGGCGATACCACCAGAAGTAGAATCAATTGATTTAGTTGGTTTACTTAAGAATTCTGATTTAAAACTTGAATTAGTACAGAATTCTGATTATTTTGGTGTTATCGATGCGGTTGATGGAATTGTTGCATTAGGGTGGGAAGCTTTTGATATTGAAGCAGAAGAAAGGCCAATAAGGGTTTCATTTCATTTTGCTGAAGAATTAGAAAGTATAACACAGAAATTAGCAACAAAGGGTCTTAGATTAATTAATGAAGAAATTAAATATAAATTAAAATGAAAAGAGCGGAAACAATAGAGAAACTTATTAAAGAAGGATTCTCAGAAAAAACATTAGTTAAATTTAATGATAATCAGTTAAAGAAATTTGCTGATAAAATATTAAAGGAGGCTCAAAATGTTACAACAACTAAAACCGTATATGACAGTAAAGACCCAAAAGATATTGTAGCATTAAATGCTGCGTTAAAAAATCCGGATGCGTTGAAAAATCAACCAGCGGAAGTTAAAGAAGGTGCGGATGAAAGGTTTGTTGGTTGTTCATCAATTGGAGTAAAGTCTCCAGGTATGTGTGAAAAAACCACAAAAAAACCTGTTGTTTCATGTGCTAAAATGGGCATTAAAACCCCTGGTTATTGTTATGCTGATAATAAAAAACCTGTTAGTAAAATACAACCTACAGCAGATACTGAGCCTTCTATAAATTTAAAAAGCATTAACGAGTTTGTTAATAATGTTGTTGCTAAGAAATATCACACACTTACAACTAAATCTGAGATTATCGAAATGGTTAAGTTGAAAATGAATAAGGTGGTATCTGAAGATTTAACTGAAAAAAAATTATCAAAATTACCTGAGTTCTTATCATTCGATTCTATCGTGTCTGCGGGTAAGCCAGAAGAGGCACCAGTACAACCGGAAGTAATTCCTGATACACCAACAAGAGAAAAACCAAGAAGAGAAGATGATCCTAGAAAAAGACCATTTAGAAATCCAAATGAAGAACCAGCTGCAGATCCAGATCCAAAAGCAAAAATAAGAAAATTAAATAGACCTAAAATGTCTATGGCCGCAGAATAATTTTAACTATGAAATTAACAAAAAAAGCGTTATTATTGAGATTAAGTGAAAACCTTAACGAAATGCCAATGACATTTGATACACCAGATAGTAGACCAAACCAAGACGTTGAAAGAGATTTGGCAAACAAGGACCATACATTTAAAAAAGTTAACTTCCCTAAGGATGTTGAACAACCACATTCAAATTTTGAAGAATTATTAGCATCTAAACGTTATAAGCAAATTGTTGATAATGTTAGAAATAATTTAGGGATGTCATTAGGTGTTGGCGAAGAAAAGGCCCATACCTTGATTAGTACAATGATGCAAGCTCAAGGTGAGGTAAATAGAATTGAATCACAACATTTAAGAGAATTAGAAGCATTGGCTGTTGAGTTAGTGATGAAAGAATTAGGTGTTGAAGAAGGTGATATTGTTTACGAAGCGACAATTGAACAACCATCTAATGAAGGATTTAAAAATTCACCTCAGGGTGAAATGGAACCAGAAGAAGTTGAGTTAGAAAAAGAGCTTGTTGATGAGTTGGATGATTTTACATTAGAAAGAGCAAAAAGAAGAATGATTAATGCTATGATGCAAGGTGCATCAACTAAAGGGCATTTTATGTTTCATTACGCAACAGATAAATTACAACAAATAACAGGACAAGCAGATAGATTAATACCAATGTATGGCGCGTTAATGTCAGCAGCTGATGCTATGTTATGGCAAGGAAGTAATAGAGGTTTAGGTGTTGGCGGAGGCGGTGGAACACCACCAGTAGGAGGTAAAGAAAAAGCATATCCAAACGAGAATCCACCAAGAGTTGTTGCAACAGCAATTAACTTTCCAATATTGGTTCACGAATTAATTAAAGGAACATACGAAATTATTTCAGCACTACATGGTCAACCAAAAGATAAGGACATGGCTAGAAGAGTGATGGATAAGGAAGATAGTCAAAACAAGGAAATTTGGGATTTTAGATTAGGTCCCGCAATATGGGATATGGTTAAAGATTCCTTCCCAGAAGAAACAATTACAGATGAAGATAAGGCTGGCATTCAGTTACTTATGTTTCAAACAATAATTTCTAAACCAGCTAAAGAATTTTTAGTTTTCATGCGAGAAGTTCTTTCTAGCACAGAAACGGGTAAAAGATTAATGAAATCATTATATGAGATGATTAATGGTGAAATAAATGACTATGATTATAAAGTCGCCATGAGCACCTTTAATGAAGATTTAGAAACAACGTCAGAGAATACAGATGGAGACGATCTCCTAGATTTCCTTAGTGATCTGGGGATAGATAAACCAAGAGATTAACTTAAAGTGGTCAATTTGACCACTTTTTTCATATTTATATATATGAGTCAAAAAATAGAACAATTAAAAGAGTATGCTCGTATAATAAAAGATACTCAATACGCACTTAAAACATATCTTCAAACCTTTGATAATACACAGAGAAAGTTTGTACCATTAGAGTTGTTTCCGGATCAAATACAATTATTAAAAGATTACGAAACGTATAATGAGAACATCACAAGAAAATATCGTCAAGCTGGTGTTACAACAGTAACGGCTGCATGGTTATCAAAAAAATTACAATTAGCAAAACCAGAAAACCCAGAAAGGGTTTTGATTATCGCAAACAAGCGTGATACCGCAATTGAGATGGCGAATAAAGTTCGTCACTTTTTAGATCAATGGCCAGAATGGATTAATGTGGGGTTTTCACCAGATAAAAATTCAGAAAGTAGATTTAGGTTAAATAACGGATCAGAGGTAAAGGCTGTGGCCACATCTGCGGATGCTCTTCGTGGTTTTACACCAACAATATTAGTATTTGATGAGGCCGCATATATTGAGGCTGGAGATGACTTCTGGGCGGCTTCTATGGCCTCGTTATCAACCGGTGGTAAGATTATATTAATCTCAACACCAAATGGCTACGATCCAATTTATTACGGTGTTTATGAACAAGCAATAAGAGGTATTAATGATTTTCATATAACCGATTTAAGATGGTTTAAAGATCCTAGATATACTAAAGATTTAGTTTGGATTAAAGTTCCAGATATTGTGCATTATATGTTGAACAGAGAGCAATATAATGACGATGAGGTTATTTTAAAGGAATTTGATTTAACAAAGTATCAAGAATTAATGGATAATGGTTATCAACCATATTCAACATGGTTTGAGTCCATGTCCAAAAAATTCAAATATGACAAAAGAAAAATTGCGCAAGAACTTGAATGTGATTTCTTGGGTTCCGGTGATAGCGTTATACCAAATGATATAATGGAAAAGATTGCCAAAAACATGATTAAACAACCAAAAGAAAAATATATACAAGGTTTGCTTTGGCAATGGAATGAACCAGTTCAGGGTCATAGGTATATTATGGGAGTTGATGTTAGTAGAGGAGATAGTGAAGATTATTCGTCAATTAATATTATTGATTTTGATGAAAGAGAGCAAGTTGTTGAATATGTTGGTAAAATGCCACCAGATGATTTAGCATCTGTTGCTTATAAATGGGGTGTACTATATGATGCGTTTATTGTAATCGATATCACGGGTGGTATGGGTGTTGCAACATCAAGAAAATTGCAAGAAATGAATTATAAGAACTTATTCATTGACGGTATTAATACCAAGAATGTTTGGGAATATAATGCAAAAGCAATGGAAAAAATACCCGGAATTAATTTCAACAATAAAAGAACGCAGATTATTTCCGCATTTGAAGAACAATTGAGACATGATTTTATTGTTAGATCAAATAGGCTTTTAAACGAGCTTAATACCTTTGTTTATATAAACGGTAGACCGGATCACATGAAAGGTCAACATGACGATTCTATTATGAGTTTAGCAATTGCATTGTATGCTGGGGATATATCATTTACACAATTAGTTAGGAATGAGCAGCAAAACAAAGCAATGTTAGATTCTTGGGTTATGTCTGAAAGAACATATCAATCACCACAAACAGAAAACTATTCATATGGTACTAGTTTTGATCAAGTTGGTATGATGCAGATAGATAGTTCACCATATGCTAAGAGTAATAATAACGGAACGCCAGCAAAAGAACAGTACAATCAATATTCTTGGTTGTTTGGAACAAATAAAAAGGCTTTATAATTCAATAAAAATTGATTAGATTAATTACAATAGTATTTATATAGTATGGCGAATCAAGATTTGACAGTTTTTCAGAAATTAACTAAAATATTCGGCTTTCAGAATAAAGGAGAGCAGAGCCCATCTTTTAACTTTTCTAGAGAAGAGTTACTTAAGACCGATGACCCAGTTGAATTTGAAAAAGCAAGATTACAAGCACAGCAATCCCAGTATCTTTTTGATAAGTGGGCTAAATTGGATAATTCATTATATAACCAATCGGTATATTATGAACCAAACAGATTAGCAGCTTATTATGATTATGAGTCTATGGAGTTTACTCCAGAGGTATCTGCCGCGTTAGACATTTACGCAGAAGAATCAACAACAGTTTCAGAAAAGGGATATATTTTAAATGTGTACTCTGAATCAAAAAGAGTAAAAAATGTTTTAATAGATTTATTTGAAAATAGATTAGATATTAATACTAACCTACAAATGTGGGCTAGAAACGTATGTAAGTATGGTGACAACTTTGTTTATCTAAAGAGTGATCCAGAAAGAGGTATTGTTGGTTGCCAACAATTACCAAATATTGAAATTGAGAGAATTGAGGGTGCACAATCAAAAAATCCAACTGCTGGAGATATAAAATCTCCGATTCGCGAATTGCGATTTCAGTGGAAAAACAAGGATATGGAGTTTCAATCTTGGGAGCTTGCTCACTTTAGATTATTAGGTGATGATAGAAAGTTACCTTACGGTACTTCTATGTTAGATAAGATTAGAAGAATTTGGAAACAACTTTTACTTGCTGAAGATGCTATGTTAATTTACAGAACATCAAGAGCACCTGAAAGACGAGTATTTAAAATATTTGTTGGAAACATGGACGATAAAGATATCGAACCATATGTACAACGTGTTGCAAATAAATTTAAAAGAGATCAAGTAGTAGATAGTAGAAACGGTCAGGTGGATATGCGATATAACCAAATGGCTGTTGATCAGGATTATTTTATTCCTGTTCGTGATCCAGCCGCTCCTAGCCCAATTGAAACATTAGCCGGTGCACAAAACTTAGGTGAAATTGCGGATATTGAATATATCCAAAAGAAGCTATTGGCAGCACTTCGTATTCCTAAGGCATTCTTAGGTTTTGAAGAGGTTGTTGGTGATGGTAAGAATCTTGCATTAATGGATATTCGTTTTGCAAGAACCATTAATAGAATACAAAAGTCTTTAATACAAGAGTTAAATAAAATAGCATTAATTCATTTATATCTTTTAGGTTTAGAAGATGAATTAGAGAATTTCACATTAGGTTTAACAAATCCATCTTCACAAGCAGACTTATTAAAGATCGAGCAATGGAAAGAAAAAGTTACTTTATACAAAGACGCTACTTCAGATCAATCTCAAATTGGTATATTACCAGTATCACATACTTGGGCTAAGAAAAACATTCTTGGTATGAGTGATAATGAAGTATTGTTAGATTTACAACAACAACGTCTTGAGAGAGCAATGGGTACCGAATTACAAAACACAGCACAAATTATCAGAAGATCTGGTGTATTTGACGAAGTGGATAATAAATATGGTATACCTGAAGAGGAAAGAGCTAAGATAGAAGCACAGGCACCAGAAGGTGGTGAAGAGGGTGCATTAGGTGGTATGTCATCACCTACCCCAGCGGCCGCACCATCTGGAGAACCATCAGAACCATTAAGTGAAAGAAAGAAATTTAGTAAGATTAGAAGTGTTTTAGGTGAATCTCAAGAAAATGATGATTTGTTTAATCTTGAAAAGGCACAGAAGAATATTTATGAAATAGAGAATAAATTGAACGACATTTTAAACGATTAAAAATGAACAAATTCGGAACGATTAAAACCAAAATGTTAACTAAAATAACTGAATCTTATTCTAAACAAAATAAGAATGAAGTAAAAGATATGTTAAACACAATTAAAGAAAACAAAGCATTTAAAGAAATGTATTTGTTTTATGAAGAAATTGAGAATAAATATTTTGACAATAAAGAGATCGCGATACTATATGTTGAGGGATTAAATACATATTTTGGTCAACCAATGGGTAATTGGAATGATTTAAATGTCTTTTGCGAATCACTACATAAAAAATTGGGGGATATTAAAATTGAAACTAACGAACTATATGAATCTTTAGATATATTATCTGAAAAAGATTCATTATCAAATATTGAAAAAAAGGTTATTGCAAAAAAGAAACTAGTTGAACATTTAACAACAAAAAAGTCA
>Ga0114977_10003312_pt1 | contig 10334 bp, 8 predicted proteins | sample S_130805_MF_Meta_FD_87026 | JGI IMG/M metagenome (GOLD analysis project Ga0114977, IMG submission 87026) | Freshwater microbial communities from Lake Simoncouche, Canada to study carbon cycling - S_130805_MF_MetaG | ecosystem: Environmental > Aquatic > Freshwater > Lake | place: Lake...
TATCCATTAATAATTGCATTGCATCTACCACATCCATGACATCTACAAATCCACTTACGCCATTCGTGTACCATGGAAATGAATCATAAGCTGATTTAAAAATCTCAGAAGATCCTTTTGTCCAATCACCAGAACCTAATATGATCACAGGGTTCACAATAGCTACTTGTAAACCCTCAGCCATACCTCTCCACACTTCCATCTCTGCTAAATACTTGGTTTGGCCATAAACGCTATTGCTAGATTCAGGAGTCCAGTTCATGGTTTCATCTATTGCAGCATCAACTCTAATACGACCAAGTGCGGCCACAGAACTTACATACACTAACTTTTGTATTTTTTTATCCAAACAAACATTCACCACATTAGCAGTGCCTTCCTGATTTGCTTTTAACATTTTTTGGCGATCCTTAGGCGCAAAAGAAACAATGGCTGCGCAGTGGTAAACTTGCTGAGCAACATTCATTGCTTTTTCTAAAGAAACAATGTCTAATATATCGCCTAATATCCAAGTCACTTTTTCTGCACCCTCGAAATCAGGAATTGTATTTCTATACAAAGCCACTACTTGTTTGTTTTGCGACAACAAGGACTTGATTAAATGAGAACCTACTAAACCACTTGCACCTGTTACAAAAATCATTCAATTATTCTTTTAATAGTTTGGCAATATCCTGTTTTAATTGTTCCACTTCGAGCACTTTAAGGCCGTCATAAATTTTACCACGTACTTTACCTTGTTTATCAACTAAAGCAAAAAATTGGGTGTGTATAAACTGATCTTCTATTTTTTCTACATTATTTTTTGGATCATCTAATAAATAAGAGCCCCTTGCCATTTGATATAAACTATCCTTACGCCCAGTTAAAAAAATCCATTTTTGTGTATTCACTTTTAAGGAATCTGAATAATGCTTTAATACCGAAACCGAATCTGTGACTGGATTACAGGTATGTGATATAATTTGAAAATCAGGTTCGTTTTTATAAATTTCATACACCTGTTTCATGTTGGTATTCAATTTTGGACAGATCCCCTTACAAGTAGTAAAAAAATATTCAACCACCGTAATTTTATTTAATAAATTTTTATCTGTAAAAGCTTGTCCATCCTGATTGGTAAACTGAAAGGGTTGTACATAACTCAAAACAGGCATTTTCACTTTCCAATTATCAGTTCCTCTAAATGAAAAATAATAAAAACCTAGTAATAATACTGTGAAAAATAAAAGATAAAATCCGGTTTTTTTTGTCATGATTTTAAAAATTTAATCCAATGAAAAGGCAGGTGATTCAGCTTATCCTTTTGCAGAACAAAGGTAATATTATTTTAGGGGAACCCTCGCTTAGTTGTGCAAGTAAGCCAACATTGGATTATCTTTGTAATATGTTTAAAAAATGGAATTGGGACGCAATAGGAATTGGAGCTTCTTTGGCTTGCGCCATTCATTGCGCTCTATTGCCTTTATTTTTTAGCTCCCTGCCCTTATTGGGGATTAATATTTTACATAATACCCAATTTGAACTCGGAATGATATTGCTTTCCTTTGGTATTGGAGCTTATTCATTATACCATGGCTATAAAAAACACCATCATTCACTACGTCCTCTCTTTTTATTTTCCCTAGGCATTGTATTAATGTTGAGTAGAATGATGTTTAGAGAATGGGATATTATTTTATTATTTCCTGCTGCCTTTTTTATCATTATAGCACACATTAATAATCACAACAGCTGCAGAATGCACAACCATGCACATGCTGATGATTGTGATCATTAAATAAGAGGTTGCTTTTAAATTTTTACCATCTTAAAAAGATAAGCTATTTTATTATCGGTTGAGGAAACTTTAATAAGGTATGTGCCTGGTAATAATTGACCTAAATAAATTGGCATACCTGGTGTTAAGTTTTGAAAACTTATATTTTTATTACCCGTAGTCATTTCAAACACATCTATATTTAATTTTTGATAGCCTTTTATTAAAAAATCAAAATTCACTTGATTACCAAATGGATTAGGTGCTAGTTTTATATATTCATTAGAACTTAAATTTAAAATATCTGTTACCAAATAATAATAAGGTGAACTTAGTAAGCTAGTACATCCATTTTGTGTCGTCTTTATAGTATATGCGCCTGCTGTAACTGGTTTGTATTTTTGAGTAGTGTCTGGCAATGATAATCCATCTTTAAACCAATTGATCCCATTTATACTTGCAACTAAATAGTTGGAAGTATCTCTTGATAAAGTAGGTACCCTTGGAATGGTATATTTTATTAGATTAATTGTATCAGATGAAATCACGCAGCCTAAACTATCTGTTCTTGTAACATATAAGCTAGTGCTATCTGTAAACATTTTATTATTTACATTGGTTATATCGCTCTTATTCCCATAATACCATTTTAAAGTATCCCCTTTATTAGTATTAGTAATAGATAATTTTAAAGTATCGCCGGCGCAGAAGCTATATTTTTGGCTGTTAAAAATAGGCCTGACCAAATTATTGCAAACATTGATAGTAACATATATTAATTTAAAAGCGTTCGTGTTTCTGGGACTATGCTTGTCTTCCTCAAAACCGAAAAATCTTAATTTATCATCAATAAAAAAACCTTTCATGTAGCCTGGCGTATAATTGGGTATTATTAATTTATTTTTAATTTTTTCAAATTGGCCTTTTTTATTTTCCCAGATACAGTTCTGTAAAATAATACCATCGCCCATAGGGCTATTTTTTGTTTGATTTAATCTAAATGCATTCCCAAAATTATAGGGATGAACAACAATATCTAACCAGCCATCCTTATTAAAATCCATTACTTCAAACTCTCTAAAATCAGTAGTTGAATCTGAATATGCAATTGTTGTATCTCCATAAAATAATTCTTGCCCAGGATTGAAAGCGCCATTTCCATCACCATTCCAAATCTGTATTCTTGGACCAGGAAATCCTTCAGTAGCAATGGCTAAATCCGCTTTTCCATCATTGTTAAAGTCACCAGATTTGATGGAAGTGGCTCCATGTGTAATATTTGAAAATGCGCCTAGTGCAGTCGGCCCCTTTTGATAAACATATTTATTTAATGTCTCATCAAATGAAAATACGCCAAAACCTTTTCTATTTGATACTAAGCTGCCGAAAGAATTTGGGTTAAAACCATATTCTGCTAATACAATTTCAGGCCTTTTTTTATTTAAAAGATGACCAATATAACCAGCACCCAAACCATTATTCATACCAGAATATGAACTCACATCTAAAAAATTTCTGGTTTCAGAAAAACTGCCATCAGGATTTTGAAAATATATTTGAGGTTCTTCTCCCCAATTTCCATAAGATCCCATATGAATTCCTGCTACATCAAAAAGACTATCTCCATTTAAATCACCTACTCCTAATGAATGATAAAAGGATTTAACATCACTCACTTTTGTCCATTTTAATTTAGTGTCTATAGTTTTTGCTATAAATAAGTCGCCATTTAACCATGGTTGAATGGCTTCGGATCCAGTGCTTGCAAAAGCCACTGTACCGATGCTATCCACAAAATTGTAATTTCTATTTCCTCCTGAAACAGCGGCCTCTGGATAATAATTTTCAAAAACCCAATTGTCCTTATCAGTTATAAAATGCAATTGTGGGGATGTTGAATCTGCACTTCCCGTAATAATATGTTGTCGGCCATTAACTTTGTAAAGTACTGATCCTGCTAACTGATTACAAAGCCAGCCATTTAATCCTCCGCCTGCTTTTAAATTGGGAATATTAATATTAAAGTCAAAAGTCTTATAGGTTAATGTTAATTGTTCCTGACAAAAACAATTTAAAGACATGATTATCAGAAAAGTAGTAACTGCTATTTTCATTATTTGAAATACTAGTCAAAGGTGTAACTCATTGCGCCGTCTTTTTCATCCTTAAGATGAATACCCATATCCGTTAACTGATTTCGGATTTTATCGCTGGTCGCAAAATCCTTACGCGCCTTGGCCTCTTTACGAATTTCAATAAGTAAATCTATGACGCCATTTAATTGATGGCGATGAGCGCCCGATTCCACTTTAAGTCCTAATATATTTTCAATAAATAATTCAAGCTGTTGTTGGGTTTTTATCCAAGTGTCACCCGATATGGCATCTGAAGTAATATGCTTATCCTTAAGTGAATTTAGTGTAGGGATAATCTCAAATAAATTGGCTACCACTTTTGCTGTATTAATATCATCATCCATGAACTCAGTGAGCTCATTAAGCCATGTATTTATTTGTACATCTAATGTTTTGTCATTTGCGGTACTACCAGTCTGAAATGTTTGTGTTTTTAACCACTCATAAGCTTCCATCAAACGACGCAATGCTTTTTCTGATGCCTGCAATGCTTCATTGCTAAAATCAAGTGTTCCTCTATATTGACTTTGTAATATAAAAAATCGAACGGTCATGGGCGTATAGGCCTGAGTCAAAATAGGATGTGAACCATCAAATAGTTCACTTAATTTAATGACATTATTATAGCTCTTACCCATCTTGCGGCCATTGATGGTTATCATATTATTATGCATCCAATAACGAGCTGGCATTTCATGATTGCATACTGTGCTTTGTGCAATTTCACATTCATGATGCGGAAATTGTAAATCCATTCCTCCGCCGTGTATATCAAATTTTTTTCCTAAATATTTTGTTGCCATCGCCGAGCACTCAATATGCCAACCCGGGAAACCCTCTCCCCATGGGCTTTGCCAACGCATGATGTGTTCCGCTGGCGCTTTTTTCCATAAAGCAAAATCTACTTTATTTTTTTTCTCATCTTGATTGTCTAACTCACGAGATGTATCTAACTGATCCTCTACATTGCGTCCACTCAAAATACCATAGGGCTGATTTTTTTTAGTATAGTCTTCGTTGTATTTTAATACATCAAAATACACCGACCCATTGGCTTCATAAGCATAGCCATCTTTTATGATTTTTTTAATCATCTCTATTTGCTCAATAATATGCCCCGTTGCAGTGGGTTCAATGCTGGGTGGTAAATTATTGAATTGATCCATGGCCCAATGATACAAGTGTGTGTACTTTTGCACCAACTCCATGGGTTCTAATTTTTCTAAAATGGCTTTGGAACTAATTTTATCGTCTGCTACCTTTCCTTCTTCCTCAAAATGTCCCGCATCTGTGATATTTCTAACATAGCGCACCTTGTATCCCTTATGTAATAAATAGCGATACACCACATCAAATGTAATAAATGGTCGGGCATGTCCTAAATGGCTTTCACCGCTCACCGTAGGTCCACAAACATACATCCCAACATGGGGCGCTTGTAAGGGTTCAAAAACTTCCTTTTGACGTGTAAGTGAATTATATATTTTGAGTGCCATAGTTAGTATTGCCTCAAAGATATTTTATTTTCAATAAATATAGAAGGTTAATTCTTAAGCAACTGTAGGTCGGCGATGATCATATGATGATCGCTTAAATTTTCATCTAATGATTCCCAGCCCTTTGTTTTCCAAGCCGCATTAAATAAGATATAATCAATCCGAAGTGTGGGTGATATGCCCATATAGGAAGCCCCAACACCAAAACCTTTATCTATAAAAGCATCTCCCCAGTCTCTTTTAATCGTTTTGTAGGTATAGGAGCTAGGTACATCATTAAAATCACCCGAAATGATTGCCGGGTAAGGGCTTTGATCTAAGTAGTGTCGGACCATTTCGGCCTGCACAGCGCGTTCTACAAAAGCATTACGCATTTTTCGAATAATCCCTTTTTTGCCTTTAATGTCAATTGAACTGGATTGTGTCGTTGCATCAAGCGCGATAAAATCATCTTCCTTAAATCGGTAGGAAGCCAAATGAGTGGTAAAAACACGAATGGTATCATCTCCTTTTAATAAGTCAACATAAATAAGCGACTCCTGATTCGTATAACCAATGCGTTGCGAATTAATAATTTTATATTTTGAAAAGATGATACATCCTGAAAAATAAGCTTTATCCGTTTTTTGATTATCCTTTGAAAAAAAATTAAATGGATAATTTTTATTAAAATAAGTGGCATGATTGGCAATATCATTAGGCAAATCATTGGTATTGTATTCCTGCATACAAATGATATCTGGATTCCATTTTTGAATTGAATAAGCAATATCTTGTGTGCGTAATTTTAAAGTGCTTGTTACTTGATTACCATTAAAGCCTTTTACATTCCAACTAACGATACGACAATTATTATTTTTCTTTTTTTGCGCCATTGTCATACCTGGATGCCAAGCAAATAATGCAATGATTGTTTTCCAACCAATTGCTAAAGTAATTACGGGAATTATAGATAACCAAGGCTTAGCAACTAACCATAAAAAAAGTAATAGTAATTGTGCCAATACGATATACGGTGCCATTAACCCCAAAAATCCGTTGATCCAAATAAGTGGAAGGGGTGTAATAAATAAAGGATATAAAAACAAAACAGACAACACTACCTGTATGATTAAAAAAAGCTTTTTACTAAAGCGACGTATACGAGATTTTTTAGCCATTGGTTTTAGGAGCTGCACTTTTGTTTAACCAATGTAATAAATTATGCATCCATTTTCCTAAATCAGTCCCCTTTTTTAATAACAACACATAAACAGCGCCTACCAAACCAGCAATGATTGTCACTATGGTATTCACTAATGGATATTGTGTTAAGCTTGCTGTCTGTATAACAAAATAGAGTAGGGCAATGATCCACAAAGGGATCCCTTTTCCAATATGAGGTAAAAATTTATATTGAGGAATCAAAAGAATAGCCGCTACTACTATAGCAGTGACGGTCATATTTGCCCCCATTAATGGCAATGTTAGTTGGCCAATTAAAGAAAGTAATAAAAATGACAGGCCGCTAATTAGGCCGCTATAAAAATAAATAGGAAATAGATGTTGGTTGAATTGCTTGTTTTGTAAAACATATCCGAAAACACTTAACCAAATCATATTGGTAAATAAACCCCAAAAACCATCATGTATCCAATAATAGGTAAATAAACTCCAAGGTTGCTTTAACCAAACCATACCGTTATTAGGTAATGTAAAAAGATGAAAAACATTTTTATAAAATTGCTCTATAGGAGTACTGTCTAAAAAGTAAATCACTTTTAAAAAGCCCAATAAAGCATAGGACACTAAATGTATCGCCAATAGTGCCACCAATGCATTGTTATCAGATCCTAATAATGGCTTTTGTGTTGTATGCTGCTGCATTTTATTTTTTTAAAACCGACATGATAAAAACTAGTGCCCTTTTTTCTTCCAAATATAGACCAACAAAAAGCCAACGATTGCCCCACCTACATGCGCCCATCTTGCAACATTGTCCCCTGCCGAATTTTCTAATGCTTTATATAGTTCGAAAGCAAAATATAAAATACCTAGCCACTTTGCTTTTATAGGAAATAGAAAATAAATATAGATATAGGTATTCGGGAATAAATACACAAAGGCAATTAATATTCCAAAGACCGCACCACTGGCACCTAAGGTTGCCGTATTAACTGACTTATTATAATAGGTTGTGATCAAATCCATAAGTTCTGGAGCCAAGCCCGGTGTTGATAGGCTTACTTTATTATCACTTAAAATTCGACTTAAAGGAATATGATGTGATTGCGCATACTTAATAAGTGCATCACTAAAGCCAGCTGCATTAGATTTGCTTAAGGTTAATAAGGTTTGATACTCATTACCCAAAGCAATATTTTCATAAGATAAAATAAGCAAGTGAATCACCGCTGCACCTAAGCCACATAAAAAGTAAAACAATAAAAATCGTTTAGGACCCCATACATTTTCAAGGATGGATCCAAACATCCATAAAGCAAACATATTGCCTAAAATATGTCCAAAATCACCATGCAAAAACATATGAGAAATTAATTGCCATGGTTGATATAAGCTACTTTGCCATGCATGTAATGCGAAATAATCCTCAAACGAAAAAGCACTTGTAGGTCCACCAAAAGTATTTTGTGCTAAAAATATTAATCCATTAATAATTAAGAGATTTTTAATAACAGTAGGTAAAACTTCAAATCGAGTAGGCCTAAATTGATTCATGCTGTATGTTATTTGTTATAATAAATCGGTTCGTTTTAATTGAACAACATTTTCAATATGTAAAGTATGTGGAAACATATCAACAGGCTGAATTTTAGTCACTGTATATTTTTCACCCAATAAAGATAGGTCCCTGGCCTGTGTTGCAGGATTACAACTTACATATACGATAAGAGGTGCTTGAATTTCTAATAATTTTTTGACTAATTTATCATGCATCCCTGCCCTTGGGGGATCCGTGATAATCACATCTGGTTTACCATGAGTTTCAAAAAAAGCATCATCACAAATATCAATAACATCTCCAGCAAAAAAAGCAGTTTGAGATAAGTTATTAATACGCGCATTTTCCTTTGCGTCCTCAATAGCTTCAGCAACCACTTCTACTCCAATAATTTTTTTAGCCTGTTGACTACAAAAAATACCAATGCTACCAGTTCCACAATATAAATCATATACGACTTCCTTACCTGTAAGCTCTGCAAAACTACGCGTCACTTGGTATAAGCGTTCTGCTTGCTTTGAATTGGTTTGAAAAAATGATTTAGGACTAATTTTAAATTCAAAGTTTTCTAATACTTCTGTAATATATCCATTACCAAAATAAATTTGAGGAACCAAGTCCTGCATGCTATCATTTCGTTTTTCATTGATGGTATACAATAGTGTGGTGATTTGAGGAAACTTTTTCAATAACAAATTCAAAAGGGCTTCTCTCTTTTCTGCACCATCATAGCCTAATATCAAGTTAACCATCCACTCACCTTTGGTGGTATTGCGTATAAACATATTGCGTAACCATCCTTGGTGTTGTTTGATATTATAAAAGGGCATATCATTGTCAATCGCAAATTGAACGGCCGTTTTTCTAATGCCATTGGTAGGTTCGGCTTGTAAATAACAGGTATCTACTTCTACTACCTTTTCAAAAAATCCTCTTGCATGAAAACCGCCTGCACCAGGTGTTTTTTTAGGTTCCAACCCTGCTGCCTTCATGGCTTTGAACTCCTCGAATGGAATAAATTTTTCAGTTGCAAAAGTATATTCCACCTTATTTCGATAAGCTTGTGTTTCCAATGCTCCCAAGATGGGTGGGATTTCTGGTAAGGGGACTTTTGCAATACGCGTTAAATTATCAAAAACCTGTTTGTGTTTATAAACCAATTGTTGCTCATAAGGCAGCATCTGCCATTGGCATCCACCGCAAACGCCAAAATGAGAACAAAAAGGCTTTACTCGAATAGGAGAATAAGTATGAAAATGTTTTACAAAGCCCTCGCCCCAATCTGCTTTGTTTTTTTGAAGTTGTATATCCACTATATCGCCCGGAACAGCTCCTTCCACAAAAATAACCTTGCCATTCACCCTAGCAAGCGACTTCCCTTCGGCAGCATAATCCTCCATCAGGACCTTTTCTAAAATAGGGGCTTGTTTTATTTTTCTCACGGCAACAAAGGTAATACCAAGGGATTAAATTAAAGGTAAATCCCAGTTTTAATTATAGTTTCATTTATTGATTATATGCTTATTTTTACAAGGCTTTTTACATAAAACGACCTTTTAAAATGATAAAGAACTTAAAGTGGAATGCATTAGTAATAATGCTGTTATTTACCTTACAAAGCTTTGCACAAACAAAAAAAACAGAGACAAGTATTGGCCATTCCATTCAAATTAGCCTTAAACCCTATCAGAATATAAAAATTTATATTGGTACTAATTATGGGAATAACCGTGTATTGGCCGATTCCGCTATTTTAAATGAAAAAAGTGAAGGGGTATTTCAATCCGCTAAAAAATTAACGCCCGGCATCTATTTTGTTGTGTCTCCCAAATTTGCCATCTTATTTGATTTTTTAGTAGATGAAACACAAAAATTTAAAATCATTGCAGATACCACGAATTTGAGCAATGTGAGTTTTATAGGTTCTAATGAAAATTTAATTTTTTCGTCTTACTCAAAATCAATCAATTTAGTAGGTAGTCAATTAAATGCAATTGAAACGAATTTTAAATTAGCCAAAACGGCAAAGGATTCAGCTGACATTACATTACAATATAATAATAAAAAAAAGGAGTTGGTCGAAAAACGTAAAGCGATCATTAAAGAACAACCCAAGTCCATGACCGCCTTTTTTTTAAATGTGATGCAACGCCCAGAAGCCCCTGCCATTCGCATTGTTAAAGGTAAAGCGGATTCGGTATACCCTTTTTATTATGTAAAAA
>Ga0114977_10003314_pt1 | contig 10331 bp, 7 predicted proteins | sample S_130805_MF_Meta_FD_87026 | JGI IMG/M metagenome (GOLD analysis project Ga0114977, IMG submission 87026) | Freshwater microbial communities from Lake Simoncouche, Canada to study carbon cycling - S_130805_MF_MetaG | ecosystem: Environmental > Aquatic > Freshwater > Lake | place: Lake...
CCCCAGCATTTGCTCTCCAACAATGCCGCGTTGCACTTGGCTACTGCCCGCATAGATAGAACCCGCACGGGCATTGAGAAATACGTCTACCCAGCTTGCACTTGAGTTCGGCGAACCTACTGCATCGGAACGTAAGTATGAAAGTGCTGGTTTACCACTTGGCGTTAATGCATCGGCGCCCAAAATATCGACAGCTAGTTCTGTCACTTCTTTGTGATATTCCGCCCAAAAGAGTTTTCCAATTGAAGCGTCGGGTCCAGGTTTTTTGCCATTTAAGAATGACGTCAACGCGCTGTAACCAAGGAACCGCATCACTTCAACCTTCGTGTATGCAACTGCTAAACGCTGGCGAATAACTGCATCGTCAGTAACACCTTTTTCCCGAGCAAGTTCAATGAGTTTGTCTAACTCTGCACGAAAACCAATTGCGTTAATTGCTGCACCCGCGCCACGTTCGTTACCCAGCAATGTCATGGTGACCATCCAGCCACCATTCACTTCACCAACAACACTTCCCTTCGGGCAGCGAGCATCGGTAAAAAAGACTTCATTGAATTCCGAGTCGCCCGACATCATGCGAATGGGTCGCACTTCAACACCGGGCTGGCGCATGTCAACAAGCAGAAAAGTAATTCCGCGATGCTTCACTTCATCGGGCGCCGTGCGGGCGAGAACAAAAATATGGTTTGCCAAGTGGCCACCTGTGTTCCACGTCTTTTGCCCATTAATGATCCACTCATCACCGTCGAGCACTGCACGACAACCCAGGTTGCCCAAGTCGCTGCCTGCTGCTGGCTCACTAAAACCTTGGCACCACAAGTCTTCGCCCGACAACACGCGTGGAAGGTAATGCTTCTTTTGCTCTTCGGTTCCAATGGCGAGCAACGTATTCCCCAACATGCTGATGCCGAACATGTCGCTCGGGCCAACAGTGGGCACACCTACGCGTGCAAATTCTTCCGAGATGACTGCGGCTTCAATGGAACTCAGACCCTGCCCGCCGTATTCTTTTGGCCAGTTCACAGCTAAGAACCCGTTATCGCGAAGCGTCTCACGCCATGTTTCAGTGAATGCATTCGCTTCGTCTCGGTTTAAGGCGCCAATACCCTTCCAGCCAGCAGGCAGGTGCTTGTCTAAGAAAGCGCGAACTTTTGTGCGGTATGCATCGGCTGCGGGAGGGTAATTAAATTCCATGCGAGGTGATCTCTCTTGCACTAGGTATTCATTGAGGGCTCACCGAGTTTAGCGATGCATCAAAAAGGCTGCCGAGTTGAACTCAGCGCAACTTCCCCCACCAAGCGGCATAAATACTGGCAAAACGTGGATATATCGCTTTCATTTGCTCAGTCGCATCTTCTGGCAGTTGTTGATTGTTTGTTGGCGCCAACGGCGATGCCTGGCCAATGGGGTCAACCCATTCCATTGCGATGGCTTCAATGAGGTCGCGAAAATCGGGCCCAAAATGATGATGATGAGCACTCGACTGGTGCTTTAAAAAACCCAACACGTCGGCATACGACTCAATGCAGTAATACGTACGTGGCTCGGCACCTCGCCAGTACTCATAGCGACGCACATCTTCTTCATCGGCGTGTGTACGTTCGTACATTTGTCGCGCAACTTCTTCGAAGCGTGCTTCGCACCCTTCTTTTATAGTGACTCGAGCTAACAGTGTTGCCATTGGTGCACCCCCTGTCAAAACAATAGAAGAAGGGCCGTGCCCGCACATCAGCGGACACGACCCTCACCTCTTACTATTTCGTTGGTGCTTTACCAATCTTCAACTTCATAATGCGCGTTGACTTAGGAATTGGCTTTCCTTGGTCGTCAATTGCTTTAGCAGTGTTTGGCCACAGCCGCTTGAAGTTCAACTTCACCGTCAAGGTGATGCGCTGTGTTTTCAATGCTGTCTGCATTGCGGTTGGCATCACGCATGGTTTCTTCGGCGAGTACACCTTCTTCTTAAACCACAAACCCATTTTCTTACTTGGGTAAATACGTTTTGCTGTTGGGTTTTTCTGTGCGGTTCCGAAGCTTTCAACGGTGCACTTGTACTTAGTTTTCTTTTTACCCACCAAGTACGTACCCGTTACTGTTCCACCGGCGTTTCCGATATAACCCGTCTTGAAGCGAATCTTCAAGTTCTTGCCCGACACCACAATTTGTGAACCATCACCAAAGGTTGCGGTGCCACTCACACCATCGACAGTGACTTCATCACTCAACAGCGTGGTTGCTGGGTCTTCTTCCAACTCAGCTGCTTCTTTGGTTACTTTCGAGCCGTTAGCAACTGAACCCGAGCCTGATGTGCTACTCAAGTCATTTCCAGATTTATCTTGAATTGCTTTCTGGTCATTTCCCGTGGTGGTGTCAACATATTTCCATGTGACAGTCTGACCTTCGGCCACAAGGGGAGCAGTAGTAATAACAACTTTGTTGTCTACTACTTCAACACTCACAATGGTGACCGGTGAACCATCAATGGTCACAATGAATTGTGAAGACTCTGGGCCAGGAGTAGCAAGCGTTTCGCTGAAGGTAATAACAACCTTTCCACCGTCATCAACTTGAGAACCAGTCACCGTTGGCGGTACTGGGTCGACATTTGACACCTTTGAACCGTTTGTTACCGAGCCAGATCCATTAGTTCCTGATCCGATGTCGTTACCAGCAGCGTCTTGGATGCCCTTTGAATCATTACCACTAGTGGCATCGGTATATGCCCACGTGACTGTTTCTCCACCAGCAATGAGTGGCGACGTTGTGATCACAATTTTATTGTCAACTACTTCAACACTCACAATGGTTGCAGTCTTGCCACCAATGGTCACAGTGAACTGTGATGCATCTGGGCCTGGAGTACCCAAAGTTTCGCTATAGGTAATGACAAGTTTTCCACCATCATTTACTTCTGTACCAGTACGCGTAGGTGGTGTTACGTCATACGTTGAAGCGTTATTTGCACTCGACACAGTGAACGTTGCACCTGCGGCATCATTACCTGTTGCGTCTTGAATTGCGCTGTTACTGGTCGCGGAACTCGACGAAGGTGCGTTATAAACAATTGTTACCGCTTTGCCCGCCTCAATGCGAGGGCTGGTCACAATCACGACGGTTGCACCAACAATGGTCACACTGGTAACCGTGAGTGTTACGCCGTCAACGGTCACGGTGAACGCCGAGGCACTTGGCCCCGTTGCACCCAATGTTTCGCTAAAGGTAAGCACTGCAGCACCAGAAGTGTTCACAGCAGATGAGGCCAAGACTGGAGCAACTGTGTCTGTTGTCGAACTATTTATTGCAACAATTGCAGATGAGCTGAAAGATATAGCATCATTTCCGACGCTGTCTTGAATTGCATTGTTCGTAGTTAATGCACTCGAAGTCGGGGCCGCATAAGCAACTGTTACTGTCTCGTTCCGTTGAACTGCTGATGCCAAAGTGAGCACCACTGTGGAACCAGAAACAACAACACTCGAAACTGTACGAGCAGAACCACCAACAGTCACCGTAAATGTTGACGCTGCCGCAGTAGTAGAACCAAGTGTCTCGTTATAGGTGAGCGTCAAAGTCGTACCTGCAGTATTCACCGCACCCGACTGCAAAACCGGCGCAGTTTGGTCAACAGTTGAACTGTTCGTCACCGTTATCGCAGTAGAGGTAAACGAAACTGCATCGTTTCCAGATGAGTCTTGAATTGCGTTATTGGTAGTCAACGCACTCGAAGCTGGAGCCGCATAGGCAACTGTTACGGCCTGACCCTGACCCACAGCCGATGCCAAGGTGAGCACCACTGTGGAACCAGAAACAGCAACACCTGAAACTGTACGAGCAGAACCAGCAACATTCACAGTAAATGTTGAAGCTGCCGCAGTGGTAGAACCGAGCGCCTCGTCATAGGTGAGCGTCAAACTTGTGCCCGCTGCGTCCACTGCTCCAGATTGCAGAATTGGAGATGTCAAGTCGGCCACGTTGGTGACAGATCGCGCCGTAAGAGTAACGGCGTCGTTTCCAGAAGTGTCTTGAACCGCGTTATTCGTAGTCAACGCACTGCTTGAAGGAGCTACATAGGCAACGGTTACCGTTTGACCCTCGGTAACGGCAGTTGCGAGTGTTAACTGAACTGTCAATCCACTCACCGCTACTGCAGACACACCACGAGAAGCACTGTTTACTAATACCGCAAACGCAGTCGTGGGTGCAGTTGTTGTACCCAGAGCTTCGTTGTAAGTGAGAATTACCTTTGTTTTGTCACCGCTCATTGCCGCAGACTGAAAAACTGGTGCAATGGTGTCATAGGTGGAGTTATTGGTAACAGATGTTGCAGAAAATGAAGCTGCGTCATTTCCTGCGCTGTCCTGAACTGCAGTATTCGTAGTTTCCAATGAGGAAGGTGTTGGAGCTGCATAGGCGACAGTAACTGTGTCGGTGCGCTGTACAGCAGGGGTAAAGGTAAGCACTACTGTTGAACCAGATACCACCGCCGATGATACGGTGCGAGCTGAGCCAGATGCGACCCCGACTGTGAATGCAGCTGGAAGTGCAGTTGTGGAACTGAGAGCCTCGCTAAAGGTAAGAGTCATCTTCGTTCCTGCTGTGCCACCAGTTTCAGCAGTCACGGCAGCAGATACCAAGGTTGGAGCAACGGCTTCAGTATTTGCATTGTTCGTAATTGGACCTTCTGGAATACTTGCACTGTCGATAAACGAAGTGTCTTCAATAACGTTCGCGTCGTCAACACCGACTGTTGCGTCTCGATATTCCATCCGAACCGTATCTCCTTGCAAAATACGTTCTGCCATGTTCAATTCCACTGTTTGTTCATTTACTGTTACTGAAGAAACGGTCTTAGTTACACCATTTACTTTCACAGTAAAAAGACTTGTTGGAATGACACCACTCGAGGCAATCGGTTCAGCGTACGAAATAATCACCTTTGAGCCTGCGGTATTCACCGCCGATGACGAATACTGTGGGGGCATGACGTCTGCGCCGGCACCGGTCAAAGACGTTCCACCGTCTTCGTTCACTTTTTCTCCAGCACTTACATTGATTGGTGTCACCGCTTGCGAGAGCGTACCGTCACCGATTTGGCCACTCGTGTTGGTTCCTTGGCACCTCACCTCACCCCTTAATTGCATAATCAAACACAAGTGGAACGTACCCACCGATACCGCTGCAACGCCTTCAATATCAACGTTTGCAGTGTTTGTCGCATTTCTTACCTGAAGAAATGCAGGGAGACCCGTATTCGGGTTGGTGTTACCCCCCCAGCACATCACTTTTGTCGTAATCAAAAGCGCACAATGTCCCCGTTCCTCGCCAGAGATGGCAATAGCATTTGTGATGCCAATTGATGTTGGTGTGTATTGAGGGTCCCCAACAAATGTACCGTTTCCGAATTCTCCGCCGATACTGTTTTGGCCCCAGCATTTAATGGTTCCTCCTGAGGTAGAAATCGGATTGGAGCCAGTTTGGTAGATGCCACAAATTGAAGCGATACCAGCACTTATCGCTTTAATGCCATTCGCTCCACTTCCCACTCTCTTGGGATATAAGTTTCCACTGTTACCGGTGCTGTACGACGCATTTGCAAAATTTCCAGCATCTTGCCCCCAGCAGAGCATTCGATCATCCGACTGGATTGCGCATGCAGTCTGACCTGCTTGGTTGATTTGTTTGACATTCTCAATTGGTAAACCATTTGTTGCGTCGCAAATACCACTCTGACTATCGTTAGAGCACTGCAGTACAAAACCATTGTTGTTTCCTTCGTGGCCAAGGCCGTTGTCGCCGAAGCACACCACCCTTCCTGTGTTTTTCAACAGGCAAGTTCCGTAGGTTGAAGCCTTCAGACCTACGATTCCCGTCATGTCTGGCAAAGCATCAACCTGTGTCTGCGTTGCAGTCATAGGAAAAACATCCTTAACATACTCAGCTGTCCTTTGCCCCTCGTACTTGTAGGTGGCCGAACGTCCCGTCAAGTTGGCTGCAATGAGACCCCAACATTTAACTTTTGTTGTATTCAAAAGTGCGCAAGCATGTTGGGTGCCTGTTGCAAGTCCGATGACCCCAGACAAGTTGCTACCGTCTGGATTCTTCACGTATACAGGTGTTTTGCTCTTTGACGCAGCGCTATTGTCACCCATTGTAAATTGCGGGTTATTCCCCAATTGGAAATAGCTGTTGTTCCCCCAACACAAAACATTTCCATTGCTGATGATGCATGAATAATCAGGTCCGAGCGATATTGCCGATTGGAGCGCCTGTGTTGGTGTTCCATAAGGAGCTTCACCAGAGTCAGCTAATGCTGCGCGCGGCGCAAGCCATGTAGCTGCAACAAGCAATGTTGCGATGAGCGAAAAGACAACACCAAAAGCTCTCCATTTTGATGCTCGTTGTGCGGTGGGTGATGCAGTGAACATGTAACGCCTTTCGACATTTGTAGCGTTGTACTACGTAGTGATTTGATACACTATAAGCAGTACTTCACTACAAAGCAAGGGGAGATGCCTGCCCACTGAAAAGATTTCCCGGGTTGATGCCGTCGAACGCTTTCTCAGCGCAACGACTACTTTGTTGTGTACAAAAACACCAGCGGAACTCACTTTGGCCCACATCGCAGACCAGGCAGATGTAAGTCAGCACTACATCTATCGTTTTTTTGGAACTCGTCTTGACCTATTAATAGAGGTGTCCGATTTGCTTGCTGCCCAAGCGAACGAAGTACTGCAGCGCGAGATTTTAAGTAAAGAGCTTCATTTCACTCAACTTGTCGAGCTCTGTAGGTCTTTATGCGCCCAGCGCATCCATTTACTGCAGTATTTGGCAATTCAAGGAGTGCCTGAATCTCGTTTTCAGGATGGGAATAGAAAAATTTATACGTGTATTTCCCAATATTTCAATAATTCAGGCGTGCTGCCAGCACGTGCACTCAGCAATGGCGTTGTTCTTCTCGCCTTCATTCATGCTGAAATTTCTCTGCTACCCACGCTTGATCTTCAATCGGCAGAGCTGGCTGATCTTTTTGCGCTCTTAGATGCGGGGTAATTGCAACAATCGCACCGCATTAAATGGAGTAAAGTAGCGAGGTGCCAAGTGCGAAGAAGAAACCTGCTGCGAAAGTTGAGGCAAAACCTGTCCGCTATAGCCGCGCTGCTGCAACCCAGAAGTTTCTCGATGCCACTATTTCGCTCGTTGCCAAAAAACCCATCCCCGATATTTCACTGCAGGAAATAGCGGAAATTACCGGGCTCAACCATGGCTACGTTTTTCGCTATTTCGGTACCCGCATTGACCTCTTTACTGCCGTCACCGACGAACTGGCGCGTTTGGCGCAGGCGGCCACCCAAAAGGAAATTGAGGCCCGCATTAAGCGTGGTGAAGAGCCAGCCTCATTCGATCTCACCGTCTTGGCAGTCGGTCGGAAATACACGAGCCAACGCCAACAGGTCATTCAGTACCTCATTACCTGCGGGGTGAAGCCAAAGCGGTTCGCAGAAAAGTCACGTGAACTCAATAGTGAATTGGCCATTCAGTTTCAAAAAATGGGAATGAACCCAAGGTTCGCCCAAGCGCTTGCAGTGAAGTCGGGCATTCTGTTGTGGTCTGAATTGTTTCTTATGGAGAGTTTCGGCATTACGCCCGAAGAAGCGGCCGATATTCGCACCATGGCATTCGATGAAATTGCTCAACACAAAGCAACAACGAAGCGCTTAGGTTGGAATTAACTTCCTTACGCAATAAATCCGCCGTCAACAACAATTTCGGCGCCATTTACGTACGACGCAGCGTCGCCTAGTAGGAACATTACGACCTCGCCCACTTCTTTTGCGTCAGCTGTGCGTTGCATAGGCACTTGGTTTGCAATGGTGCTTTCAATACCTTGGGGCAACATGTCGGTTTCAATGAAGCCGGGGTGCACCGAGTTCACGCGCACGTTGTGTGCGCCAAGCTCTCGTGCTGCAGTTTTGGTCATGCCGTGTACTGCCCATTTACTTGCTGCATAAGCAATGGCTCGTAAGCCACGCATTCCTGCAACTGATGAGATGTTCACTATGGAACCCGACTTTTGCGCAATCATCGTTGCCGATACTGCTTGCATGCCTAGAAAAGCTCCTACTTGGTTGACATCAATAATTTGACGAAACTCTGCTTCGGTTGCTTTTGTAATGCCACCTGGTTTCCAAATGCCTGCATTATTCACAAGCCCGTCAATGCGGCCATAAGCAGCCAGTGTTTTCTGTACGACGTTTGCCCATTGCTCTGAAGAGGTGACATCGTGTGTAACGAAAAGTCCACCCACTTCTTTTGCAACATGCTGACCGTCAATGATGTCGGTAACAACAACTTTTGCACCGGCTTGTGCGGCAAGTACTGCCTCTGCTTCGCCTTGCCCGCGGGCTGCTCCGGTGATGATGATTACTTTTCCGTCAAGTGTTCCCATGTAACAACAATAGAACACCAACTAGTGCAGTTTTACGGGCAGCCGATGCCATTCAATGTTGCACAGGTTGGGCATAAAAGTGCTTTGCCCTCAGGTGTGGTCCACTCCTTGCCATAGGGCGAGGAACACAACATGCATACGGTGCTTGCGACTTGCGAGCTTCCCGATTCAGACTGGGAAACGCTTTCCTGAGACACTTTTATTGCCAGCCTAATTTCTCGGCATTTTTCTTGGCGTCACCTAGTTCATGGAGAAAGAGATTGATGAGGTCTGTGCGAGTACTTTTGTCGATGACAGAAGCCGCCATCATTCTTTCATCGGCGAGCAGAAACAACATGCCGATTTTTGCGCGATACACACGAGCTGCTCGTTTATCGAGTTTTAAAGAATTGGCAAAAAATGCTTCCGTGTTTGTTCGTTGCTCGAGAGCAAGCACGGCGAAACGTTCTGGGGGAAAGCCTTCAGCAAGCAGATACTCCATTAATTTAAAGCGCAAATTGGCATCAGGGTCTTTCACCAGGGCGGTGACGTCGCCATTATCGCGATACTTCTTGAGATGTTCCGTCATGATTTCCACGACACAAAAAAGCATCTCGTGATTACTGCCGAAGTATCGGGCAATGTAACTGTGATTCAGCCCCGATTCGTGGGCAATTTCGCGGCTAGAAACATCTGAAACTGGTCGTTCACGAAGCATCGCAATAGCAGTGTCGAGAATGAGGGTCTTTGCTTGTTCTTGGCTGACGCGACCCAAAGCGGCTTTACGCTCGCGCTGCTGAATTGCTGGGGCAAGGTTGACTGGCTGCTTTTTGGGGCCTGGCTTCTGGCGTTCTACAGCTTTTACAGATGGCTTCTTCGCCGCTGTTTTCTTTGCTTTTTTTGCTGTGGCCACCTGACCACCTTAGTCGGGGCTTCTCCCCTGTTTCATTAACTCCGACACCTAGTGTTCATCTTTCGGTTACATGAAACCCATTGTTCATGGGCTAAAAAGGGTAATGCGCATATTAGTAACTAATGATGACGGTATCGACTCGGTAGGGCTACACGTTCTTGCTCGTGCAATGAATCGCCATGGCGAAGTTGTAGTGGTTGCTCCCGACCGCGAATACTCGGGTGCTAGTTCCGCCGTTGGGGCATTGCACATCATGCAACCCGAGGTGCATAAAGCACAAATAGATGGAATGAAAGAGTCATGGGCACTCAGTGGGCCACCTGCGTTGTGCGTAATGTTTGCTCGACTCGGCTTGTTTGGTGCACCGTTTGATCTTGTTGTTGCAGGCATTAACCCCGGCGCAAACGTGGGGCGCAGTGTGTATCACTCGGGAACCATTGGTGCAGCACTCACTGCTCGCAATGCTGGCATTAGTGGTGTTGCCATTAGCCAAGCAGTAAACGGTATGGGTGTTGAAGGCCAAGGCTGGGACGACATGGTGAAGGGTCAATTGTGGGAATCGGCAGCAACAGTGGCCGACGCTGTTGTTGAAGGCCTCATTGCCAATCCACCATCTGAACCAGTTGTGGTGAACGTGAATGTTCCTAACCTGCCGGTTTCTGAAATTAAAAATTGGCGCCGCACGGTGGTGGGAAGCGACCCCCCACGAGCAATGGCCACCGCAACCATGGAGCCAAAAGAAGGCCACAGCGATTCGTATTACGTACGTATGGCATGGGGCGATGAACTCACCTTGCCCATTCATACCGACGGTGGCGCAGTTGGTGCAGGTGAAGTGTCTATTACTTACATCAGCCGATTGGAAAGCTACGACGTTCCGGCAGACTCCGGACCCGAACGTGCCATCGCGGCGCTTTTGGGGTTGTAAGACTTCACAGTGTCCGCAAAACATAAGCACTTCACGGCATATCCACCACTATCCCCGTAATGTGC
>Ga0114977_10003318_pt1 | contig 10327 bp, 6 predicted proteins | sample S_130805_MF_Meta_FD_87026 | JGI IMG/M metagenome (GOLD analysis project Ga0114977, IMG submission 87026) | Freshwater microbial communities from Lake Simoncouche, Canada to study carbon cycling - S_130805_MF_MetaG | ecosystem: Environmental > Aquatic > Freshwater > Lake | place: Lake...
ATCAAGCGGTTTGCCGCCTGGTACCTCACCTACTTCCGCGGCTAGGGTTGCGGCGCATCGAGGACGGTGCGGAAGAGCTTCGCCAGGTCGCCTACCTGCCGGCGAGCGAGATAGCGTGAGCGATAGGCGATTTGCTCGGGCGTCGCGGGCCGTTCATTGCGGAGCGCCTGCCGGAAGGTGGCCAGCTGGTCCTCTTGGCTACCATCGAGGAAATGACCCAAACCGGATCGCTCGAGCTCCTTTCGGGCCTCACTCGGGTTGGGCACGTCGGCGATGACCTGCAGGCCGAGCCCGATGTAGTCGTTGAGCTTGGCAAAGGAGTTCCACCAGTGGGAGTTTTGCCCCGGAAAGAGCAGCGCCGCGTCGGCGGCTACGAGGAGGCGATACAGTTCCGGCTGCGGCAGATGGTCTACGAAGAGCACTCTGTCTTGGAGCCCGAAAGAGGCGATGATGCCCGTTAGCCGCGGCAGGTTGATGAGCTTCGCGCCCACCACCCGCATGGTGAGGTTGCGCCCCTCCTTGCTGAGCTCCTCGGCTGCCCGGGCGAAGAGGTCGAAGAAGCCCTTTGCATAATCTGCGATGAACTCTCCCGCATAGACGACGACAGGGTTTGCAGGGTCCGGCGTGGGCCTCGCCGCGGGGATGTAGGCCTCGTCGATGCCAGTTGGGATGTGATGCATCGGTCGGAGCCGGGCTGGGTCGAAGGCGTCCTGCAGAATGAGCGGGTGGATGGAGCTGATGCAGGTGATCGTGTCGGAGCCGTAGACCGTGTCGCGGACGTTTTCTGTCTGAAGTCGAGCGACCCGCGGGTTGTCCGACATGAACTTGCGGCCGTAGGGAAGCGGGTCGCGGAAGTCTGCGATCCAGTGCAGCCCCCGCTGCTTCATCGCGAGCCCGATGGAGTTGCAGGAGAAGGGCTGCGACGTCGTCCAGATGATACGTGCACCGTACTCGACGACGGCCCGCTCACAGGCCTCGATGGCCGGACCTACCCAGGTGTTGTAGCGGTCGGGGACCTGTACCCAGTCGGAAAGAAGCCGCTGGTAGGCGCGGTGGCTGAAGGCGCCGAGACCCTTCTGCAATACAGGTGCGGCAGCCGGCTGCGCTTCCGTGGCTGCTGCCGCCGACAGGCTCAGTGTCGTGCGCGCTTCGCCGCCAGCCAACATCCGGAGACCGCGGAGTGTTGGCTCCACATAGCGGGCGCGGATGACCACAACCTCGGGCGGCAGTTGAGGCAGCAGCGAGGGGTCTTCGAGGTAGACGTAGTTGGTGTCGGTCGTGACAACGATGGGCCGAAAGCCGAAGGCAGGCAGGTACTTCGCCAGCTTGAAGGCACGAAACATCGCCGCGTGCGACTCAGGCGCAAAGTGCGCCGCGACGAGGATGATGGGCTCGAGTTGCGCGGTGCTCATCTGTCAGGTCTCGATGGTCGAAGAGGCTCCAATCATACCGCTCCGCAACGATGCGTGCTAGTGCAGCGCTCCCATCTTCTGCGCAGGATTCGGACCATGCGATTCTCAGGAACCTCCACCTACATCACCTCTCCCGAGCTCCGCGACATCGTCAATGTCGCCATCGACCTGCAGAAGCCGCTGCTGATGAAGGGCGAGCCGGGAACCGGCAAGACGCGGCTCGCAGAGGCCATCGCGGAGGACCTCGGGCTCGAGCTCCTCGTCTGGAACATCAAGTCGACCACCAAGGCCCGGGACGGCCTCTACGTGTACGACACCGTCGCTCGGCTCAACGATGCCCGCTTCGGCGATGGCGATGTGCGCAACATCCGCGCCTACATCAAGCATGGTCCACTCGGCCGCGCCTTCGCCTCCGACAAGCGGATGATCGTCCTCATCGACGAGATCGACAAGGCCGACCTCGAGTTCCCCAACGACCTCCTCCATGAGCTCGACCGGATGAGCTTCCTGGTGGACGAAACGGGCGAGACCATCACGGCGCGCGAGCGGCCCATCGTCATCATCACCTCGAACAACGAGAAGGAGCTGCCCGACGCCTTTCTGCGCCGCTGCGTCTTCCACTTCATCGACTTCCCGACGCCCGACTTCATGCGCGATATTGTCCATGTGCACCACCCCGATGTGGAGAAGGCGCTGCTCGACGAAGTCCTCACCCGCTTCTTCTGGATCCGCGACCTGCCGGAGCTCCGCAAGCGGCCCTCGACGAGCGAACTTGTGGACTGGATCGCTGCGCTGCGGCGGGCCGGTATCAGCGCAGAACGCATCACCGCGGAGCTCCCCTTTCGGGGCGTGCTGCTCAAGCGCGAGACCGATGTGGAGCTGGTGAAGCGGGCCGCATCAAGGCCGCGTCGACCCGGCTTCTAGGTCATGTTCGTCGACTTCCTCTACCACCTGCGGGGCCACGGCATCCGCGTGACGCCGACCGAGTGGCTCGCGCTCATGGAGGCCCTCGCCCGCGGTCATGCGCGGGCCAGCCTCGGCGTCTTCTACCACCTCGCGCGGGCGATGGTGGTGAAGCGTGAGAGCCTTTTCGACACCTACGACCGAGCCTTCGCCGAGTTCTTCGAAGGGGTCGACCGGCAGTTCGATCTCACCGACGAGTTGCTCTCCTGGCTGAGCGATCCGCAGCTCCCGCGCGAACTCACCGAGGCGGAGCGGGAGCAGATCCCGCACATGGATCTCGAGACACTCTACGAGCAGTTTGAGAAGCGGCTCGCGGAGCAGAAGGAGCGGCACGATGGCGGCCGCCACTGGGTTGGCACGGGCGGCGTTTCACCCTTCGGCAACGGCGGCAGTAACCCGCAAGGCATCCGCGTTGGTGGCAGCGGCGGAGGCAGGACAGCGGTCAAGGTGGCCGGCGATCGGCGCTACCGCAACCTGCGCAGCGACATTGTCCTCGACACCCGCCAGATGGGATCGGCGCTGCGCCGATTGCGGCGGCTGAGCAGCGACGATCAGGCCCACGAACTCGACCTCGAGAAGACCATCGACCAGAGCGCCCGCAACGGCGGCGAGATTGAGATTGTGATGGGGCCGCCCCGCCGAAACCGGCTCCGCGTGTTGCTGCTGATGGATGTCGGCGGGTCGATGGATCCCCACGCTGCGCTCTGTGAGAAGCTCTTCTCCGCCGCGCATGCCTCGACCCACTTCAAGGCCTTCAAGCACTACTACTTTCACAACTGCCCCTACGAGCGGCTCTACTCCGACATGTCGCAGCTCAAGGGGCGGCCGACGGCGGAGGTGCTCAAGGAGGTCGATGAGCGCTGGTGCGTCATCCTCGTCGGCGACGCCTACATGCACCCCTACGAGCTCACGCAGCGGGGCGGCATCATCAACTACGGAGCGCGGAACGAGGAGACGGGGCTGCAGTGGCTGCAGCGGCTGCGGCAGCGCTGCCCGGCCTCCGTCTGGCTCAACCCGGAGTCGGAGCGGGTCTGGGGTGCGCCGACCATCAAGACCGTTCGGACGGTCTTCCCCATGTTCCCGCTCACGCTCGACGGCCTCACCGAGGCGGTCGACACGCTTCGCGGTGCCAAGCCGAACATCGCGACGAAGGAGCAGCCTGTGGACCCAATGGCGGCCTTCCGATCGCTCTAGGCAGCCGGGCTAGGTGAGGTCGAACTTGCCCGTCTCGACCAGCTCGCGCACCCGGTAGAGGAAGGCGTTGCCGGTCACGCCGTCGATGATGCGGTGGTCGTAGGTGAGCGTGAGGTACATCATCGGCCGGATGGAGATGACGTCGCCCTGCTCGGTCTCTTTGACCATGGCTCGCTTGACGATCTCACCCATGCGAAGGATGCCGGCCTGGGGCTGGTTGATGATTGCGGCACCGAAGAGGTTGCCCTTGCGGCCCGGGTTGCTGACCGTGAAGGTGCCGCCGGCGAGGTCGTCTGCGGTGATCTTGCGGTCGCGCGCCTTCTCAGCGAACTCTTTGACGGCCTTTGCGAGGCCGCCGACGGAGAGCTTGTCGGCGTCGCGGATAACGGGAACAACGAGGCCCTCTTCTGTCTCGACGGCGACGCCGAGGTTCACATGGCCGCGGAAGATGGTCTGGTCGATGCCGACGCTGGCGTTGAGGCTTTTGTACTCGCGGAGCGCGACACAGGTGGCCTTGAGCACGAAGGCGAGGAGCGTGAGCGGGATGCCCTGCTTGGCGAGCGAATCCTTGTGCTTGAGACGGAGCGCCGTGATGGCCGACATGTCGAGCTCCGCGACGCAGGGCACCTGCGGCGAGACATGCTTGGAGTAGACCATGTGCTCGGCGGTGATGCCGCGGCGACGGTTGAAGGGCACAGCCTCGTCATCCGGGCCGACCGTGATGACGGGCGGCTTGAAATACTTGGTGCCGAGCGGCGCGCCATAGGCACCTGTGCGGGGCTCTGGCGCAGGGGCTGCAGCGGGTGCTGCTGCAGGTGCGGCGGCGACGGGTGCACTGACGGAGGGGAGCACCACGACCGGTCCGGAGACCGGCGCGGCGATGCCGTTGCCGAGGTCCCAGGGGGGCGTCGTGGAGGCAGCGACGAGAGGCACAAAGGCGACGGGCGCAGCGACGGGCGCAGGTGCAGCGAGGGGCGTAGGCGCCGCGACGGGCGCAGGCGCCGCGACGGGCGTAGCGGCGGGCGTGGGTGCGGCGGTGGGCGCTGGTCCGGAGAGAGAGTCGGCCATGGAGAGGAGGGAGCCGCCGACCTTCACGGTCGTGCCCGGCTGCGCGAGGATGGCAGTCACATAGCCGTCCTTGGGCGCGGTGACCTCGGCGTTGGCCTTGTCGGTCTCGACCTCAACGAGGTTGCTGCCGGCCTTCACGAAGTCGCCGACGCTGACGAACCACTTTACGATGATTCCCTCGACGACGCTCTCGCCGAGCGCGGGCATGGGGATGGCCTCGCCGGAGGCTGCGACGGGCGCTGCGGGTGCGGTTGATGCAACGGGTGCGGGCGCAGCAACGGGTGCAGGCGTCGGAGCGGCAACGGGTGCGGCCGCCGGTGCCGCCACGGGTGCAGGCGCAGCAATAGCCGGCGGGGGCGGGGGCGGGCTGACCGCTGCGCCACCGGGGCTGCTCGAAAGGGCGAGGAGTGGCTCGCCAACCTGCACGGTCGCGCCGGGCTGCGCGAAGATCTGCGCCACGAAGCCATCCTCGGTTGCCGGTACTTCGGCGTTGGCCTTGTCGGTTTCGACCTCGACCAGCACATCGCCCGACTTCACCTGGTCGCCGACCTTCACGAACCACTTTACGATGATTCCCTCGACGACGCTCTCGCCGAGCGCTGGCATCATGACGGACTTGGACATTGGGACGCTTTCCGGCGGAGAGGGTGTCGCACATCGCGACGCGGAATGAGCCTGAACGCGGAGTCAACCCCGCTCAAACCATGCCTTGCCGAGCATAGTTTTTGGAGGGGATTTCGCAAGTAGCGCGCGCCCCGCCAGAGCGGTTCGACGGAGTGCGGCTCCGAAGGCTTAGCGTGCAGTAACTTCGACCACCTCGCCGCCGACGCTGAGCACCACCCGCTCGCCGAGCGCGAGGGCTTCGCGGAGCTCCGGGTGGCTGCGGAGCAGCTCGAAGTAGGCCTGGCTCCAGGCGACGATGCGGCGGTCGGGGCTTCTGTTGGCCAAGCCCGCCTCGACCCAGACCTCGCCGCGGCGTGAGAAGGAGCGTCCGCTCGCGAACCGGCTGGAGGTGGCGCCCTCCGCACGGAGGCTGGAGCGCGACCGGTTGCGGGCGAGCGAATCCTCGACCGCCTGCCTGCCAACCTCTGCGGCAGGCGCGGCAGCCGCCGCTTCGGCCTTGCGTGATGCCTTGGGTGCAGCCTCGCGCCGGACTGCAGCCAGGGGTGCGGGCTTGTAAGACTCGTCACTGACAGCCTCCATCAAGCGCTCCGAACGTACCCCTCCGCTGATGTGGTGGCGCATCGGCTCGAACTCGGGCTCCTCCTCCTCTCCATCGCCTTCACCCCCTTCGTCCTCTTCGCCCTGGCCTTCGGGCGTGACGAGGAAGCTGGTGTAGGGCGTCACAATACCCCAGCGGGTGGCGACCTCGGTGACCGTGCGCACACGCTCCGGTGAGGCGCCATCGATGCGGATGGTGTCGAGCAGATCGGCAACGTGGCGGGCGGCCCAGAGGTTGCCCACGAAGGCCGCGTTGGCGCTGTCGGTCGAGCTGCCGAACTCGGCGCCGAAGGAGGTGCGGACGCTCCCGCTCCTGGCCTGTCCGCGGAGCGTGACCTCCTGGCTCATGGGCGAGGAGAAGCGGCCGAAGACGGTCATGGGCCGGCCGGGGTAGAGGTCGGGGAGGATGCGGGGATGGAGGTCGGTGACCTGGTCGCCGAAGTCGAGCTGCAGTCCGGTTACGAGCGGAGAGGCGAGGCCTGCGACGAAGCCACCGACGATGTCGCTGATGTCTTCGGAGGGCCGAACATAGCCGCTCTCGCCGTCGCCGTTCCGCGCGATGCCATCGAGCAGACGGGTGTTCACATCGTAGCCGACGCCGAAGGAGAAGATGCGACTGCTGGTGACGGGGCGGTCGCCGCGCTGCGTGCGGTTGCCTTTGGCCAGCTGGAGCAGGGCGTCGATGTCGCGCTCGCCGCGGGTGGGGAGGCCATCGGTTACGAAGACGACTGCGTGGGGCCGGCCGTTCCGCGTAGGCTGCTCGAGGGCGACACGCAGCGCCGCCTCGATGTTGGTGTCGCCATCGGCCACCAGACCATCCACGAAACGGAGTGCCTCCTCACGGTTCTCCCGCGTCGCCGCCCGCGGCGTTGCAAAGAGCAGCTCGGTGTCGCGCGAGAAGGAGATGAGGTTGAAGGTATCGCGCTCGCCCAGCGAGGCGATCGTCTGGCGGAGCATGACCTTGGCCTGCTCCATTTTGCCGCCCGACATGGAGCCCGAGCGGTCGATGACAAGGGTCATCTGCCGGTCGAGCGCGCCCTCGCGGAGCAGCTCGCTGCTGGCCGAGAGAGTGGCCATGAAGTAGCCCTCGTCGCCATCGTTTCCGTCGGGGTCGAAGGTGACGAGGGACAGCCCGAGGTCGTCGCCCGAGGTGGCGACGAGGAGGGCGATATCATCTCGTTGCGCCTTGTTCCGCTCGATCTTCACCTCGGCCTGGCGCCCGTCGATACGCCGGGCTGGCTCGTCGAAGGGAGCCTGGATGGAGGTGATCTCGTTGCGGCTGTCGATGTCGGCTTCGAAGGAGAGGCGCTCTGCGGCGCCGACCTCCGAGCGTGAGATGGGATAGTGGAGCTGGAGCAGGCCGTTCTTGTGGAGGTTGGGCATGGCGAACTCCACCTCGATCCGCTGCGTGCCGCGGGGCGGGATGGGGTAGATGGAGGCGGTGAAGAGGTCGCCGTCGCTGGTCTCGAGCAGCGCCGGGTCGCGGAGGCGGCTGACAATGCTATCGTAGACAGCGCGCGCCCGTTCGCGCGGGAGCACCTCGCCCTTGATGCGTTTGCCATCCATCCACATCGCGAAGTCGGTGGTGGTCGCGCCCTTCGGGAGGGTGAAGTAGTAGATGGCCTCGAGGGCCGTATCGGTCTCGTTGCGGAACTCGTGGGTGACATGTGCGACGGTGAGGTCGTCGGTCACCTGGAAGTGGACGCGCTGCTCCGTCTGACGGAGGGGCGTTGCACCGTCTCCGTTGGGGAGCAGGATGCCCTGGGCCGACGCGCTGCCTGCGGGCAGTGCGGCGAGCACGGGCAGGCCAAGGAGGAGGCAGAGGAGGAGACGGCGGAGCGGTTCAAACAACATGGCGGGACTCCCTCAGACAGGCTGCGCAAAGGTGCAGCGAGGGGGAGAACGGCGCTTGTCGTCGGTCGGTGTAAACGGGGGCGCAAAAAGCGCGAAGGGCGCGATCTTGCGAACGCGCCCTGTGCCATACCGGCTTCCGTTACGGCGCGGGCTTGTCCATGAACTCGGCAATCTTGGCCTTGATGGCGTCGGGCGGGAGCGCGCCGCTCTGGAAGACGCCGTTGACGAACCAGCTCGGGGTACCCTGCACGCCGAACTTCTGGCCCTCGGCCGCTTGGTCCTTGACGGCCTGCGCGAAGGTTCCCTGGTCAAGCGCAGTCTTGAAGGCTGCCATGTTGAGGCCGATTTCCTGCGCGTAGCCCTCGAGGTCAGCACGGGTGAGCTTCTGCTGGTTGGCGAACATCTTGTCGTGCATCTCCCAGAACTTGCCCTGGGCGTGGGCGGCGAGACCAGCCTGCGCGGCGATGTCGGCGTTGTTGTGGAAGGGGAGGGGGAACTGCTTGAGGACGACGCGAACATTCGGGTTGCCCTGGATGGCCTGGTCGAGGTTGGTCGCGAAGCGCGAGCAGAAGGGGCACTGGAAGTCGGTGTACTCGACGATGGTGACCCTGGCGTTGGCGGGGCCCTTCGAGGGCTCCTTGCCGACGGGGATCTTGACGGGGGCCTTGGGCGCCTCGGGCTTGCCTGCGGCGGGGGCCGAACCAGCGAGCATCTTGGCCTCACCCTTGTTCGCCGAAGCCTGAAGGGCGTCGTAGACGCCGGCGGCGGGGGTGCCGGAGGCAATCTTGGCCTTGGCGCGTGCGAGCTCCCGGTCGATGATCTCGATGAACTTGGGGGCGGGCTGGGCGCCACGAAGGCGGAAGCCGTTGATGAAGAAGTGGGGGGTGCCACGGGCGGCGAGGCGGGTCGCGAGGGCCTGATCCTCCTTGATGGAGGCGGCGGCGGTGGGGGCGTTCATGTCAGCCTCGAACTTGGCCATGTTGAGGCCGAGCTCCTTGGCGTACTTCTTGAGGTCCTCGAGACCGAGTGCCTGCTGGTTGGCGAACATCTTCTCATGCATGTCCCAGAACTTGCCCTGGGCGTGCGCGGCGAGACCGGCGCGCGCGGCGGGCTCAGCCTTGTCGTGGAAGGGGAGCGGGTTGTTCTTCCAGACGAAGCGGACGTCGTTGCCATACTTGGTGGCGAGCTCCTTGACGGTGCCCTCGACGCGGCTGCAGAACGGGCACTGGAAGTCCGAGAAGATGACGACGGTGACGGGCGCCGAGGCGTTGCCCTTGACCGGCGACTTGCCAACCGGGACGAAGAGCTCGTCGGAGGGGTCCGGACCGGCGGGTGCGGCCGGCTTGGCGTCGGCGGCCTCAGCCTTGAAGTTGACCTTCACGCGCTCGCCGAAGGCCTCGCCGAGCGACTTGCCGCCCTTGGTGAGGGTCTCCATCTCCTTGATCTCGGCATCGATGATGGCCTTGAAGGCCTCGAAGGGCTGGGCGCCCGAGATGACCTTGCCATTGACGATGAAGTGGGGGGTGCCACGCACGCCCGCCTTGCCAGCGTCGGCAAGGTCCTTGGCGACGGCATCCTTGTAGGTGTTCTTGTCGAGCGCATCCTTGAACTTGACGAGGTCGAGACCGATTTCGGTCGCGTACTTGTCGAGGTCGGTGCGGGCGAGCGCCTTCTGGTTGCCGAACAGCTTGTCGTGCATCTCCCAGAACTTGCCCTGGGCATGGGCAGCCAACGCGGCCTCGGCAGCAAGCTGCGCATCCTTGTGGAAGGGGAGCGGGTTCTGCTTAAAGATGACGCGAATCTTGCCCGCGTACTCCGGCGCGTCGAAGATCTGCTTCATGGTCGGGTTGACCCGGCTGCAGAAGGGGCACTCGAAGTCCGAGTACTCGATGATGGTGACGAGGGCATTCTCCGCACCCTTGAGCGGTGCGCCCTTGAGGGCAAACTGGTCGGCCGCGTCGAACGCCGGTCCGGCCTCAGCTGCGCCCGAGCCCGAGCCTTCGCCGGCGGAGGGCGACTTGCGGCAGGCGGTGCCCACCAGGCCGGCGCTGAGCAGCGCCGCGCCGAGCATCATCTTCAAACCAAACTGCTTCATCATGTTCGAACGCTCCTCAAAGAATCCGTGCGGGATAGTGTATGTAGCCTGCATCGTGGGGGATGGTGCACGGAACCCAACGACTCCGGCCGTTATTCCAGAGGCCGCAGCCCTAGCCGTCCTGCGGGGCTTCCGCAACATCCGACCTCCACGGCGGCGGTGGCGCGGTTGACGGGGCAGGTGCGAATCGGTAGGCACCCCGCTCCCGTCGCCGGAGTGGCGGAATGGCAGACGCGGCGGACTCAAAATCCGTTGTCCTTACAGACGTGTGGGTTCGACCCCCACCTCCGGTACTATTTTCCATGTCCAACAGTCAGCTCAATCTCGTCTGGATGGATTTGGAAATGACAGGGCTTCAGCCCGACCAGGACCGCATCCTCGAGATTGCGGTTCTGGTCACGGATGCTGACCTGAACATCATCGCCGAAGGTCCCGAATTGGTGATTCACCAATCCGAGGAGCAGCTGGCGCTCATGGATGAGTGGAACCGAAAGACCCATGGCAACTCGGGGCTCACGGA
>Ga0114977_10003322_pt1 | contig 10322 bp, 8 predicted proteins | sample S_130805_MF_Meta_FD_87026 | JGI IMG/M metagenome (GOLD analysis project Ga0114977, IMG submission 87026) | Freshwater microbial communities from Lake Simoncouche, Canada to study carbon cycling - S_130805_MF_MetaG | ecosystem: Environmental > Aquatic > Freshwater > Lake | place: Lake...
CTGTAGGCGTAGATGGCGGTTTGATCGAGGTCGTAAAACTCGTTGGCGAAGTAGCCCGCGCGGAACTCAAGGGTCGTATCCGCGTTGAGAGCGCCGAGGACTTTGCAGAGGAGCCCGCTCGTCTCCTGCTTGAAGCGGTCGTAGCTGTAGGCAGGCCGGGTGCGGCCGATCTTAAAACGACCTTCCTCCGGGCTCGGGCGGCTCAGACCCGTGAACGTCTCGACGTAGAACTGGTTGAGGTTCTGATCCTCGACCTGTTTGTAATTAAAACCGAGGAGCGATACCGTCCAGTCGCGGGATAGGCGGTACTCAAATTGGGCCGAACCACCGAAGGTCTCCGTGAAATGGGTGTAGTCCATCGGGCGGATGAGCGTCGGGAACGGATGGAGACCATCCCAGTTGGAGAGGTCGGCGGCCGCGGTAGCGCCGGTCGCGGTGTAGAATACACGGCCGTTGGGATTACGTTTGGTGTAATCGTAGTTTCGCTCTCGATACATTCCACTGACGACGAGGCCAAAGCGCCCGTCTCGACCGAAGCGTTTTACCCAGAGGCCCTTCACGCCGCCGCCGAAGGGTTGGTCCTTGTAATGGCCGCGACTGTTGACGCCTGGCACGTACTTGCCGGTGCCGGTCTGCTGGCTCAGCTGCGTGGTGATGTGACCGGTCTCCTTGCCACTGAGAGCGCTGTAGGGCTCGATATTGGTGACGCCGCCGATCGCGCCGGCGTCGAGATCGGCCGAGAAACTTTTGTAGACCCACGTCGTGCGGGATATCTGAGTGGGAATCAGGTTCAAATCTACCCGGCGCAAGCCGTCGCCATCGCTGGCGGTTGAAAACATCGCGATGCCATCGAACGAGACGAAGTTAAGGTCCGGTGAAATCCCGCGGGTTGAGACGTAGGAGGCCTCCTGCTCGCCGTAGAGCGTCTGCATGGTACTGACACCCGGGATACGGATGAGTGCGTCGGCAAGGTTTTCGTCGGCGAGGGCACCAATATCGTCCTGCGTCAGAGTATCCGCGACCGCCAGGGCGATCCGGCGGTTGTTCACCGCTTCCTGGCTGCGCAGCGCTGTGCCGGTGACTTGGACGGCATCCAATGTGAAAACCCTGTCGGCCGCGGCGACCGGCGTCGGCTGGGCGGCATCGGGACGAGCGGTCTGCGCGAAACCCGCGGTCAGACCGATCAAGATAGAGATAGTGCCAGCGATCACGGCGCCGCGCACAAAGCCAAGGTAGGTTCGTTGGTTCATGGAGAATAAATCGACTCCACACACCAACGCACTTCGGCGCCTGCAATCATCGTAGTAACCTCGCGCTAGGTTTGGTTCGCCGTGGCGGACGAGTGCTACGATCACGTTACGCCGGCGGCCTGAGTTGCCCACATTCTCCTCGGCCTACCCAGATTGATTTTGTACGATCGTCGCGCCCCAACGCAGAAGAAAAGCCGATGGGCCCGCTGACCCCGTTCGACTCGCTTCGTGATCACAGACCTGCAGATGAAGGCAAACGATGGCGGCGACCTCGCCGAACACGTGAAGGCGATCTCGCGGAGCACGAGGAGGCGGTCGCGCTGAAGACGCCGCTGATTATCCCTACGGGCGTGCTGCTCGGTCCCGAGGGACTGCGTGGTCCGGTCGGAGGGAAAATCGCGGCCTCCCGGGAGAAGACGGTACCGTTGGCGCGAATTCTGCGCGATGAGACGCGCGTGAGGCCGGCGTTGCAGGAAGCGAACGGGAGGCGGCGAGCAGGTTTGCCACGCGAGAAAGCGGGGGGGGCCACGCCCTTGCTGGACACGCTGCGGACTTGCTTCGGATGCCGGAGGCAACTTGGTTCCGCCCATGGCTACACCGCTTGTTGGAATTATTATGGGCAGCACCTCGGACTGGGAGACCATGCAGCATGCCGCCGCACAACTCGACGCGTTGGGCATTGCGCATGAGAAACGGGTCGTGTCCGCACACCGCACTCCAAAACTCATGGTGAGCTACGCTGAACGCGCCGAGCAGCGCGGACTTAAAGTAATCATCGCAGGAGCGGGTGGCGCCGCGCATCTGCCGGGTATGACGGCGTCGCTGACGTCGCTGCCGGTGCTCGGGGTCCCCGTCGAGTCGCACGCGCTCAAGGGCATGGATTCGCTGCTGTCCATCGTGCAAATGCCCGGCGGCGTGCCGGTGGCGACCTTTGCCATCGGCAAGGCGGGCGCGATCAATGCGGCGCTGTTCGCGGCGGCGATCGTGGCGCTGGATAACGCCGCCGTCGCCAAGGCGTGGAAGACGTTTCGCGCGGACCAGACGGCAAAGGTATTGAAGGCCAAACTTCCGTGATCCTTCCTGGCAAAACCATCGGCATCCTCGGCGGCGGGCAACTCGGGCGCATGTTGGCGCAGGCCGCCCAAACGCTGGGCTATCGCGTGCATGTTTACGAACCGCAAGCCCAGTGCCCCGCGGGCGCGGTGGCGAACCGGGAGGTGAATGCGAGCTACGACGATCCGGAGGCGCTGCGGGAATTCGCGCGGGGGGTCGACGTCGTCACGTATGAGTTTGAGAACATTCCGGCCGGTCCGCTGGCGGTGATTGCGCCTCTGGTGGCGCTGTATCCGCGGGCCGAGGTGTTGCACACGACCCAGAACCGCCAGCGGGAGAAAGCGTGGCTGCGCACCAGCGGCTTTCCGCACGTGGCCTACGCCGAAGCACTCGACGGTGAGATCGCGCCCGCGGTGGCGCAGGTGGGATTGCCGTGCGTGGTGAAGACCGCGGATTTTGGATACGACGGCAAAGGGCAGATGAAACTCACGATTCCCGCCGACGTGGAACAGGCCGCCGCCATCTTCCGGGGCCGGCGGTGCGTGGTGGAGGCGTGGTGTGAATTCTCGTGCGAGCTGTCGGTCATCGTCGCGCGGAGCACGACGGGCGAGACGCGGGCGTTCCCTGTGGCGGAAAACATCCACAGGCACCACATCCTCGATTTCTCGATTGTGCCGGCACGCGTGGTCCCGGCGATCGCCACGGCGGCGGAGGCGCTCGCGGCGCGCATCGCGGAAAAACTAGACGTGGTCGGATTGCTTGCCGTGGAGTTGTTCTTAACGACGCAGGGCGAGCTCGTGGTGAACGAACTCGCGCCGCGGCCCCACAATAGCGGACATTGGTCGCTCGACGGCTGTGCGACGAGTCAGTTTGAGCAACACGTGCGCGCCGTGTGTGGGCTGCCGCTCGGGAGTGTCGCCGTGCGGGAGCCGACAGTCATGGTAAACATTCTCGGCGACGCTTGGAAATGGGCCGCCGGAAAGCAGGTCGGTGAGCCCGACTGGTCAGCGGTGCTCGCTGAGCCGCACGCCAAACTCCATCTTTATGGCAAAGCCGAACCGCGCGCGGCGCGGAAGATGGGGCACTTTACAGTGCGTGCGGCTGACGTGGAGACAGCCATCACCCGGGCGACGGAATTGAAGGCCACGTTGTAGACTACGCTTTCGGCACGGCGGGGCGGGCGGTGGCGCTCCGGTCTAGTAACGAGCGCCACGGTGAGGCGCGGCGCAGGGCTCCGCGCTTCAGGAAAAAATACAGAAAAATTTCAGGAAACGGAGGAACGGTGGGCGGCGACGTCAGCCGGCGTATCCAGATCGACCGCTAGCGCGGGAAAGTCGACGGACGCGACGCGCGCGGGGTCGCCGTTGAGGAGCGTCCGGGCACCCTCTTCGCCGGTGAGGTGGGCCAAGGTTTCGAAATGTTCGCGGAGAAACAAGGCGGGCGCACCGTGCCGGCCCGAGTAATGCGCGGCCACGATGCTACGACCAGACGTGTGGTGCGCCGCGACGAGCTGCGTGATCGTGTCGGCGGAAAACGCGGGCTGATCACAGAGCGCGATCACGACCCCGTCGAGCGCGCGGGAGAACTGGCGGATCGTCGTCACACCGGCGCGGATCGAGGCCGCCATGCCCTCGGCCCACGCGGGGCTGTCCGCGACGAGCACGGGCAAGTGCGCGAGGACGGGGCGGATTTTCTCCGCGTGGGCGCCGAGCACGACGACGACCGGCCAAGCGGGAGACGCGAGGGCGGCGTGGACGGCGCGGACGACGAGCGGCTGGCCATCGAGCGCGAGGAGTTGTTTCGGAGTCCCCATGCGCGTGGACGCGCCGGCGGCGAGGATCACGGCGCCAAAACGGAAGGTCGCGAGCGCCCCAGTCGCGGATCGGCTCACGGCGTGAATCCTCCGCACCGCCGTTTGTCACGTAATACGTGACAAAGGCGGCCAGGGGCCCGGGGGTGGTCGATCGAGCTGTTTGTCACGTAATACGTGACAAATGAGCGGTGGGTGGCGACGGGGATTTCAGTCATGGATGGGGCGGGTGCGCTCGCGGAGCGGGCGGGCGTCGCGGCGGGCGAGGACAGCTTGCATCTCAGCCAGGATGGCGAGGGCGACCTGTTCGGGCGAGTCGGCGCCGAGGTCGAGGCCGACGGGCGCATGAAGGCGGGCGCGCATTTCAGCCGTGATCGCCAGGCCATCGCGCGCGAGATCGGCGAGGATACGTTCGGCGCGTTTTTTCGGACCGAGGAGGCCGAGATACGCCAACGGACGCGGGAGCAAGGCGCGGAGCAGCGGCACGTCGTGCACGTAATGGTGCGTCATGACGACGACGAGGGTGTCGGCGTCGGGGGCCACGCGACCGACGAGGTCGCCGCTGGGCGCGACCGCGAGGGTCTGGGCCTCCGGGAAACGTTCCGCGGTCGCGAACGCCGCCCGCGGGTCCGCGACGGTGACCTGCCAACCGAGTTCGTCGGCGAGACGGGCGAGGGGTTGGGCATCGTCGCCCGCGCCGAAGATCGCGAGGGCAGTCGGCGGGCGGATGCGGTCGAAAAACGTGCCTGCGTCGGTAGTTTGCTCTCCCGAGAGGCGGGTGCCGAGTGGCGTGTCGGTGGCGGCGAGGTGGGTGACGGCGAGCAGGGCGGGCCGGCGCGCGGCGAAGTTCTCCGCGAGAGCGACGGCCCAGGCGGGACGCGGCGACAGTTTTTCGAGCACGACGCGCACGACGCCGTGGCACCCCAGACCGACACCCCAGACGAGGTCGTTTTCCGAAGTGGTGTCGTAGACGACAGACTCGGCGATTCCGGTGGCGAGGACGTTCCGGGCGCGCACCAAGATGTCTTCCTCCAGGCAGCCCCCGCTAATGGAGCCGAACCGGCGACCATCGGCGGTCAGTAGAAGTCGCGCTCCGGGGCGGCGATAGGAGGAGCCCTCGACGGTCGCGAGGGTGGCCAAGACCGAGGCACCGGCAGCGGGGCTGAGCAGTACTCGGAGGATGGCCTGGAGCTCCTTCATGGCCGGCCAAGAGGTCCGACCCACCGGGCGATTGCAAGCACCTCATGCCTTACCGCACAAGTCGGGGGCGAAAGGTGCGGCGGCTGAGCGATCGCTATTGGATGCGTTTGACGAACAGGACGATGTCGGCGGCATCGATCACCAGCTTGTACCCAAACGCGCCGCGGATCAGGGTAACTGCGGGATTGAGGAGTTTCTTGGGGAGAAACACGTCGGTAGGCGTGCGCAGCTGCCAGATCTGGCCGTTGCCCAAGACAAACACGGCCCGGCCGGAAAACTCCTGCACGGCACCTTCTATCGTCGTGTGGAGTTTGTCGCCGTCGCTGGTCGGCTTGGCTGGCGCCACCTGCTCGGCCCCGAACGCGGCGGCGATTTTCTCTTTGGAAGGTCCGCGTGGGGCGATCGCGGAAGGAGGGGCGGTAGGCGCCGCCTTGCTGGAGGGCGCCGGGGTCTGGCGCCGGGCGAGGACTGCCTCGAGAAAGTCCAGTTCTTCGGCGGTGAGCTTGTTCAGGCCGGCGCGGGCGAATTCGTCGGGGGAGAGGGCGCGCGTGACGGAGCTTGCACCGCCGGTGGCCGATTCGGCGCGCATGAGCCGGCCGGTCCCCGAAAGCAGGGCGAGGAGAAGAATGCCGCGGAACATGGCCCACTGTTTTCGCTATCCGCGGCGCGACGCAAGCGTCGGCTCGATCGCGATTCGTCGCGGACACGGGCGTTTGACGCGTTGGTGAGGCGCTTCAGGGCAGTTCGTGACATTCCTGTGACAATTTATCGTTGCTTGAATCGTCGCTCTGCTGCTTCGTAAGCACCCTCAGCGAACGGGCTTCAAGCTCGGTGAGCTCGCCTACTACAACAACCGAATACCAACTATGAACATCCTGTCCTCACGGAAACTAAAGGTCTCTCTGTCGCTGCTAGCGACTTTGGGATTGAGCGCAGCGTCGGGCTTCAGCCAAGCGGCTGCCAAGCCTAAGATAGAGACCCAAGTCATGGAAAAATACGTCGTCACGGGTTCTTACCTGACCCAAGCGGCCAACTCGATTGCCATCCCGGTCATCACCATTGACACGAAGACCATCGAGAATTCCGGCAACGTGACCAACGTCCTGGAAATCCTGCGCAAAACCACGCCGCAGTTCAGCGGCAACGGCAACTTGGGTAGCTCAAACGCCAACGTCGGCTCCGGCTCCACTAACGGCGGTTCGCAAATCCTTCTGCGCAACGCCGCCACCCTCGTGCTCCTCAATGGTCGCCGCTCCGCGGTGAATCCCGTGAGCTCGACCGGCGGTTACTCGTTCGTCGACGTCAACATGATCCCCGTCGCTGCGATCCAGCGCATCGAGGTGCTCGCGGACGGCGCTTCGGCCATTTACGGCACAGACGCGGTCTCCGGCGTGGTGAACATCATCCTGAAGACCAACTACGAAGGCTTCGAGGCCGGTGGTCGTTACGGTTGGTCCACCAACAAGGGCCACACCGCGGAACGCAGCGGCTACGTCGTCGGTGGTGTTAGCAATGGCAAAACCAGCATGACGCTCTCCGCCGAGTTCGTGAAGCAGGACCCGATCTTCAACTACGAGCGCCCCTACTCCGATCCGACCTACGGCACCCCGACCTTTGCGGGTTCCGTCAACATCGGTGGCTCGTTCTACTATTTGGATCCCACCAAGAATGCCCCGGCGACGACCGCCAGCGGTCTTCCCGCCGCGACCCTCGTGACGAACGGCACCTACTCGGGCCCCCGCGCCCAGGGCGACCAGTTCCAATTCTTCAATCTCGCGCAATACGTCACCCAGAGCGTGCAGAACGAGCGCAAGAGCTTCTCGCTCGCGTTCGACCACAAGTGGAACGATTCCGTTTCCGCGTTCGGCGACGTCTTGGTGGTTCAGACCAACACCTACTCGCAGATCAACGGCCAGCCGATCAACTCGAGCGCGCTCGCTGCGTTGACCCCAGGTTCCTTCCCCGGCGCTGGTGGCACCACCATCCCAGCCGGTCTTTACGGCAATCCCTTCAATGTTCCGGTGACCGCACGCAATCGTCTGGTCGCCAATCCTCGCCAGTATCTCAACGACACCGCCGGGGTCCGCAGCGTCGCCGGCCTCAAGGGTAAGATTGACAACAACTGGTCTTGGGAAACCGCTGCGACTTATAACCGTATCACGCAAAACTACCAGAATCCCGGTGTCATCAATAACAAGAACCTCGCGAATGCGATCGTGACGAACCAGTTCAACTTCTTCGCCCGGACGCAAGCGGCCGGCGTAATCGAGAACGGTGGCTTCGTCGGCACCGCGACCGGCGGCTTCATCAGCACCCTCCGCAATGTCGACGTGAAGGTCAGCGGTTCCTTGATCGAGCTCCCCGCTGGCCCGCTGGAAATCGCCCTCGGTGCCGAACAGCGCAAAGAAAGCCTCAGCGCTACGGCCGACCCGCTCAGCCAACTCGATCCTGTCACCGGCACCCTCGGCTGGAACGGTGCGACGACCCTCTATCCCTTCGATTCCAACCGCTCAGTCGGCTCCCTCTTCGCCGAAGCCCGTTTCCCGATCGCGAAGAATCTCCCGGGCGCTCACCTCCTCGAGCTCACCGGCGCGGTGCGTCACGAATTCTACAGCGACACGACCAACCCGACCGTGCCCAAAGTTTCCGTGCGTTACCTCCCGATCAACGACGAGCTCGCCCTCCGCGGCACCTATTCGAAGTCGTTTTCGGCTCCATCGCTTTTCAGCCTCTTCGGGCCGGTGAGCATCGGCTACACCTCTCCGTTTACGCTCCGTCGCTCCAATGGCACGACTGTCGCCAACCTCCAGACGAACTCTCAATCCGGTGCCAATTCGGCACTCCGGCCATCGAACTCGAAGAATATCACGGCGGGCTTCGTCTACTCGCCCAAGGCCGTCAAAGGGTTTTCGGTCTCGGTTGATTACTGGAATATCAAGCAGAGCGAACTCATCTCGAGCATCCCGACGAATGTCCTTCTGCAGGATGTAGAAACCAAGGGTCCGGCTTCCCCATACGCCAATGTTGTTCGCCTCAAGAGCTTCACAGGTGCGCAAGTCACGGCGCCCGGCCAAATCGGCACGGCCGTTCCCGATGACGTCTACGTCACCGCGAAGAGCGTGAACATCGCCGACCAAGCTCTCGATGGTTATGACGTTACCCTGAAATACACGTTCAAGGCCGACGTCGGACGTTTCGACTTCGGTTCGAACATTGGCATCTATAATCACTACACCCACGTCGACGTCCCCGGCGATCCCCGCCAAGAGACCGTGGGTAAGTCGACCGTGTTCAACGGGACGATCCCGCGCTGGCAGTCCTACACGACCGCCGAGTTCACCCGCGGGAACTACGCGGGCTTCCTCGGCTGGCGCAGCATCCCGTCCATCATCGACGACGAGGACGGTGCCAATATCGGCAGTTTCAACAGCCTCGACGCCGCGGTCTCGTACACGTTTGGCGCGAAGAACAAATGGATGTCCGGGGCCAAAGTCTCCCTCGGGGCGAACAACGTGTTCAACAAATTTGGCCCCAAGGATCCCACGATCTTCTCGGATTCGAATGTGGATACCGGGACCTACGGTGCGATGGGCCGCTTCATCTACATCGACGTGAAGTTTAAGTTCTAACCAAACCGGGGTGCTTCGGCACCTCGGGCGTGGTCAATTTCAAGGCGCCCCTGACCGGGCGCCTTTTTTGTGCCCCGGCGAGTCGCGTGGCGAGAAAGGCGGAGGACGCCGAGAGCGCAGAGGCGAAAACTATTTTGGGTGCACCGCGGAGGTGTCACCAGACAGGTGCGCCGCTCGCAGGCTTCATTTCCTCCTGCCTGGCTCCGCGGTCCTCCGCGCTCTGCGCGTTTAAACTGCCGTTCTTAGGTTCATTAGGACGCCTGTTCGCAGGCGCTCCGAGCGTCCGCAAGCGGACGGCCAACCAAAGTCCAAAACCGACCAGACGTTGGTGTCACGACTCGCCAGACAGAGCCGCGTGTTTCGCAGCTTCCACGACGGTCAAACCGAGGTGATTGCCGAGCTCCCTAAAACCGGTACCGGAAGGATCCGGTCTCGTGGGGGGCGATTGCGAACTGCGGCGCGGGTGTGCGCGGCGTCGTTGGTGCGACGACCACGTATCCAGGAAACGCCGCCTCGACGCTCGCCTGCACCGTGCGGCGGCCGTCGTCGAACCAGTGATAGTTGAGTTTCTCCGTCTCATAGACGACTCCCAGCAGCTTGCTTTCATCGTAACTCGTGACGAGCGAGTCGATCTCGCCGGCCCGGGGCACAAACGCCGCAGGGCCGCGCTCGCAGGTGCGCGTGTTGTAGGCGTAGAGCGCGCCGCGGTCATGCTCTTCCCGCGAGACGAGCCACAGCGTGAGATTGTCCGCCGCGAAGCTCAGGGGCGCCACGTCTCGGCGTAACCGTTAAACGGATGCCGGGCGATTTCGCGCCACGGCTGGTCGTCGTTGGCGCGGTGTTCCCAAATGAGTTCGCTCGGCGCGCAGCACATCCACGATGCGCCCGGCGCTGCTTTCCATAAACTCGCCCGGCTGCGACTCCACGATGCGCAGCACTTTTTTCCCCGTGAGATCGGTCGAACCGATGAGGAACGACTCGTTGCCGCCCACGTCCGACGAGAACACGATGCGGTCGTCACCCTTCCAGAAGAATTGGCCGATGCTTTCGTCGGTGCCCTTGAGGATCATGCGCGCCTCGTTCGTCTTCCGATCGAACACCCCGAGCGCGAGCTTCCCCTCGTTGGGGAAGAGAAACGCGATCTTGGCGCCGTTCGGCGAGAGGCGCGGCTGGGCGACCCCAGGGAGGCCAAAAAAGGCGCTGATCGGAGGAGGTGCGGGCGTCTTTTCGGCGGGCTCCGCTCGGGTCGTGACGAGGGCGAACGCGAGGCAAAGGTGGGCGACGAAACGTTTCGCGAGAAGCATGCCGTCAGCGTGGACGGAACGGGCGGCGAGACAAGTTCAAGCCCGCTCGCGATGGGACCAGGGAATCGCTTCGTCC
>Ga0114977_10003326_pt1 | contig 10318 bp, 8 predicted proteins | sample S_130805_MF_Meta_FD_87026 | JGI IMG/M metagenome (GOLD analysis project Ga0114977, IMG submission 87026) | Freshwater microbial communities from Lake Simoncouche, Canada to study carbon cycling - S_130805_MF_MetaG | ecosystem: Environmental > Aquatic > Freshwater > Lake | place: Lake...
AAAGACAATCGAACCCAGCTTGGAACGATCCAAAACTCCATTTGTAAGAATCTCATCACCAAATGTTGCAACTAATTCGTCAAAACCATCAGTTCCTCGCTCAATGACATCGCGTGCCAATTGGTCCGCATCGACTACTACCGCACCAATATCCTCAAAGAAATCTCCGGCTGCCGATTTCCCGGAACCTATTCCCCCGGTAAGCGCAACGATAAACATATTGGAATCTTATCTTTCTATTAGGAAATTTAAATGGAATTCAAATGAAAAGGGCCCCGACCGAAGTCAGGGCCCTTAACTCTAGTTACTCACTCAGCAGCAACTTCTGCGACTACTTCAGTAGCAGGTGCATCTCCAGCAGCAGCGTCAGCAGCTTTCGCTTCTTCCTTCTGCTTGCGGTGTGCCATGAAACGTGTTTGTGCTTCAGCATATTGACGTTCCCACTCTTCGCGTTGGGTTTCAAACCCTGGACGCCACTCTTGAGAATCTGCATCGAAACCTTCAGGGTAAATGAAATTACCTTCAGCGTCGTAGCGAGCAGACATTCCGTATTGAGTTGGATCAAATGCTTCAATTTCAACTTCGTGACCTTCATTAGCTTGCTTCAATGAAAGTGAGATACGACGACGCTCTAAATCAATATCAATGATTTTTACGAATAGTTCGTCGCCAACTTGAACAACTTGTTCTGGAATTTCAACATGGCGTTCTGCCAACTCTGAAATGTGAACTAGGCCTTCTATTCCTTCAAAGACGCGGATGAATGCGCCGAATGGAACTAACTTAGTTACTTCACCAGGAACAACTTGGTTGATCGCATGTGTGCGAGCAAATGCTTGCCATGGATCTTCTTGAGTTGCCTTTAGTGAGAGTGAGACACGCTCGCGTTCGAAATCAACTTCTAGAACTTCGACAGTAACTGCGTCGCCAACTTCTACAACTTCATTTGGATGATCGATGTGCTTCCAAGAAAGTTCTGAAACGTGAACTAAACCATCGACGCCACCTAGGTCAACGAATGCACCGAAGTTAACGATTGAAGAAACAACACCAGAACGAACTTGACCCTTTTCTAGTTGGTTCAAGAATGTTGTGCGTGAAGCAGATTGTGTTTGTTCTAGGAATGCACGACGAGATAGAACTACGTTGTTGCGGTTCTTATCTAATTCGATAATGCGAGCTTCAACTTGTTGTCCGATGTAAGGAGTCAAGTCACGAACGCGACGCATTTCAACAAGTGATGCAGGTAGGAAGCCGCGAAGACCGATGTCTACAATCAAACCGCCCTTAACAACTTCAATAACAGTTCCGGTGACAACTTCGTCACGTTCTTTCTTGCCTTCGATATCTCCCCAGGCGCGTTCGTATTGTGCGCGCTTCTTGGAAAGAATCAGGCGTCCTTCTTTATCTTCTTTAGTGATTACAAGTGCTTCAACGCGATCGCCAACAGAAACAATCTCTGATGGATCAATGTCGTGGCGGATAGAAAGTTCGCGGGAAGGAATGACACCTTCGGTCTTGTAACCAATGTCTAGCAAAACTTCTTCGCGATCAATTTGAACAACGGTTCCGATAACTAAATCGCCATCATTAAAATTCTTAATTGTGCCTTCAATTGCGGCAAGAAAATCTTCGGCTGAGCCGATGTCGTTTACTGTGATTACTGTAGGGGTCAAAATTCTCCGAAGGGATAGAAGTAGTAGGAATAGGACATTTCACAAATTTCATGAATCTGGCTGATTCACGAAGGGCTAAGGCTACTTGCGTGTGAGTAGATGGTCAAAATCGGGGTCTAGAATCGGCAAATGCGCGAGTATTTAGAGGTATTGAAAATTGCGGGCGTAACGCAATTACTAATTAGCTCTATTCCCGCCCGTTTGGCCTACGGAATGATCTCACTTGGGATTTTCTTCAAGGTCCAAAACACAACCTCCTCAATTTCAATAGCTGGACTGGCGGTTGGGCTTAACGCTTTGGCCTCTTCGGTCTCAGTTGGAATTCGTTCAGCATTTATTGATAAATATGGTTTGACCTGGCCGCTGCGAGTTCTGGTTCCTTCTTATGCTGGGCTAATAGTTCTATTTAATTATTCCGACGGAAAAACTTCGTTGATTGCAATTTCTTTCGTTCTCGGCGCGCTCGCACCGCCGATAAATCTTGCAGTTCGTCCACTTTGGAAAGTAGTTGTTCCAGAAAGTAAGCAGCGAAGTATTTTTGCCGTAGATACAGCCGTTATGAGTGCCACTGCAGTTATTGGACCAGTATTGGTTACATCTCTTGCCTTGTCAGACTCTCCAAAGAGCGCCCTAAACGTATGTGCGGCGGCAATGTTGCTTGGCGGAATCGCACTGGCAATTCTTAAAGTTACGCGCACCTGGATACCAGAAAAGAAAGAAGAAGGGGCTGAACATTTACTAAAGCTCCCCGCTATCCGATTGCTAATTGCTGAGGGTATTTTTATTGGGCTTGCCTACGGATTATTTGAAACCGGAATTCCTGCATTCACAACTATCGAAGGTGTCGCTGGACGAACTGGATTAATTTTTGCGGTCTTGGCAATTTTTAATATATTCGGAAGTTTGTTGGCTGGCTTAATCTCAAAGAAGGTTTCACCGCTACTTGCATTTAGACGGACCTATTTGTTCTGGGTAATTGTCTGCGCTCCGTTAGCGCTCACTAATCCCGATTGGTCACTTCTCACAATTTCCGCGCTGCTCGGTCTTGCCGGTGGAATGCAGATGGTTTTTTATTGGGAGATTGTTGAAAAAGTTCGGACAAAGGGCACCGCAGCATCAGCGATCGGATGGCTCTGGACATTTGAAGGAACTGCAACAGCCCTTGGAGCAATGCTTAGTGGTTACATCAGCGAAGCGTTCTCGCCAAGGTATTGCCTAGCTTTGATGAGTATCTGCGTTTTAATCGGATATCTAATTATTCAAAGAGGACATCCATTGTTGAACGCAGCAAATACTCTACCTACTCACGCCGAAGATGAGATTGCAATCTCCACTGCTCTTGATAAAACCAATTAGTGAGCAGCTAAATCCCAACTCTCGCCAATTCCAATATTCACATCTAGCGGTACTGATAAATCAAATGCGCTACCCATCTCTTTTTCAACCAATTTAATTAGCGTCTGCTCTTCGCCATCAGCAACTTCCAGAATCAATTCGTCATGAACCTGCAGTAACAATCTAGATTTTAGAGATTGCGCCTGCAACTCCTTCGCCACATTCAACATTGCAACTTTAATGATGTCTGCAGCAGAACCCTGGATTGGAGCATTTAATGCCATCCGCTCTGCTATTTCACGCCGCGCGCGATTATCACTTGTTAAATCTGGAAGATAACGTCGTCGTCCCATAATCGTTTCGGTGTAACCCTTGTCGCGAGCCACAACGACAACCTGCGCTAAATAATCACGGATGCCACCAAAGAGGCCAAAGTATTTATCCATCAAAATCGCAGCATCAGTTGGTGAAAGATCTAATTGCAGAGCCAGTCCGTAGGCCGAAAGTCCATATGCAAGTCCATATGACATTGCCTTTATTTGTCTGCGCATTTCGGGATCGACGCCATCCGGCTTTACGCCAAACACCAGACCAGCAACTGTCGAATGCAAATCTTCACCCATCTTGAATGCCTCAATTAGATTTGCATCTTTAGATAAGTGGGCCATGATTCGCATTTCAATCTGGCTGTAATCGGCGGTCAACAGCGTTTTATAAGGTGACTTAGAGACGAAACAATCGCGAATTCTTCGTCCCTCTTCGGTGCGGACTGGAATATTCTGTAAATTTGGATTTGTTGAAGAGAGGCGTCCAGTAGCTGTGACAGTCTGCTGGAAAATTGTATGAATTCTGCCATCGCTCGCAGTTGCATCAATAAGCCCATCAACTGTTGTCAGCAATTTACTTGTCTCGCGAATTCGAAGTAAATGCTTAAGAATCGGATGCTTCGTTTTAGCAAATAACCAGTCCAGACTTTCGGCATCCGTGGTGAAACCAGTCTTAATTTTTTTGGTTTTGGGTAGATCTAATTCATCGAACAAGATGGCCTGTAGTTGCTTAGGCGAACCCACATTAAATTCCTTGCCAGCTTCCTTATGCGCTCCCCTGGTTTCACGTTCAACTTCTCCCCTAAAGAAGGCCGATAGTTGAGCTAACTTCTCGGAAGCTACACCGATACCAGTCGCTTCCATGTGCGCTAGTTCTTGTAGAACCGGAATCTCTAGCTCTTGCATCAGTGAAGTCATGCCACGGTCATTTAGTTCGCTACCCAATATCGGAACTAATTTATAAATAGCTGATGCGTCTAAACCATCGAACTGAGAGAAGAGAGATTCTTCCTGTTCAGCATTTACAATTCCGAGAAAGCGTTCCGTCAAATCCGAAAGTTCCAGATTTCTTCCGCCTGGATTAATCAAATAGGCCGCTAATTCCGTATCGAAAACTAATCCCGCAATGGGGATAACTCGCGCAATCTCTTTGGCGCCATGCATGTATTTAGGCAAGGACTCATCTTTCAACCAGCCCCCTATCTTTGAATCACGCACTATATAAATCGTTGACTCATCTATTGCAACCGCGTATTCCAATACTTTTCCTTCTGGTGCGCTTACCAGAAGCGCGATTGGTTCCATGCGCTTTGCTAGCAAAGCATCCATTTCTGCTGACGAAACATCCTTGCTAATAATCTTTGTTACTTTCGCAACCGGTTTTGATTCTTGTGAATCTGATTCACCACTGGATAGAACTTTCACTCGATCTTTGATTGCTTTGATTTCAAGTTTGTCTAAAAGTTGATTCAGTACTGGCGAATCGATGCCATCCCACTTTAGATCTGTGATTGCCGCTGCAATCTGCATGTCACTTATCAGGTGTGTTAGTTCGGCATTTAATTCCACGCCAGCAATATTTGCGCGAAGTGATTCTCCAACTTTGCCACTTATCCCAGCAGTATTCGCCAACAATTTCTCAAGTGTGCCAAATTCAATAATCCATTTTGCCGCCGTCTTTTCGCCAACACCAGGAATCGATGGCAAATTATCGCTTGGGTCACCACGAAGTGCGGCGAAGTCCGGATACTGCGCAGGTGTTAAACCATATTTTTCTAAGACCGCTTCCGGAGTCATTCTCGCTAAATCAGTAACACCTCGTTTTGGATATAAAACAGTTGTCGTCTCGTTAATTAACTGGAATGAATCTCGATCACCAGTGCAGATTAAAACTTCAAATCCTTCACTCTCAGCCCGCTTAGCCAAGGTAGCAATGATGTCGTCTGCTTCGAAGCCTTCAACAGCAAAGTGCCGAATTCCGAAACCGCTAACTAACTCGTATAGGAAACTTGTCTGCGATCTAAATTCATCCGGCGTTGCTGAACGATTGGCTTTGTAATCTGGAAAACGTTCAGAGCGAAAAGTTTTTCGCGATACGTCAAAGGCCGTGGCAATATGAGTTGGCTTCTCGGAAGAAATCAGGTTGATGAGCATCGAGGCAAAGCCATAGATGGCATTTGTGTGTTGGCCGCCAGAGGTCACGAAATTTTCTGCGGGCAAGGCATAGAACGCCCGATAGGCAAGAGAATGCCCATCAATTAATAAAAGTTTTTTAGTAGCGCTCATTTCCGGCGAGTCTATTGGTTAGACTTACCAACATGGATGATTTCCTCGAAATTCTAAAGAAGCGTGGCAGCGGTGCACTTGGCAAGAAAATGGGAATTGAAATTCTCGAAGCCACTCCTCAAAGACTTGTTGCAAAGATGCCAGTTGAAGGCAATACCCAGCCAATGGGATTACTGCATGGCGGTGCAAGTGTTGTTCTAGCGGAGAGTTTGGGTTCGATTGGAACCGCTTTGCATGCTGGCGCTCATCGCAAGGTTGTTGGTGTTGACATCAATGCTACACACCATAAATCGGCAACATCTGGTTTTGTGATTGGAACAGCAACCGCAATTTCACTCGGCAAAACACTCTGCTGTTACGAAGTAGTTATTACAAATGAAGCAGGCGAAAAAACTTGCACCTCAAGAATTACCTGTTTGATTCTGGCCGAACGAAGTTGATTAGTGCGCGCCAGCGCCAGTTCCAAGATAAGCCGCACGAACATCTGGATCATTTAATAGATCTGAAGCTTTAGCTTCTTTAACAACTTTTCCAGTTTCAAGAACATATGCACGGTGCGCACGTTGCAGTGCTTGCTGTGCATTCTGTTCAACCAAAAGAATTGTTGTACCGAGTTCAGTATTAATCTCGGTAATAATCTTGAAAATATTTGCAATCATCATTGGTGCAAGTCCCATAGAAGGCTCATCAAGTAAGAGAACTTTTGGGCGGGCCATAAGAGAACGACCGATCGCAAGCATCTGTTGCTCGCCGCCAGAGAGAGTTCCACCAGCTTGGAAGGCGCGCTCTTTCAGCCTTGGGAATAGGTGGTAAACCTTCTCCAAATCTTCTTTCATTTCGTGCTTGCGATCTTTTCTGAAGTATTTTCCAATTTCTAAGTTCTCGAGAACTGACATGCCTGGAAAGATTCCACGACCTTCAGGGGCTTGTGAGATACCCAGTGCAACGCGATCATGAGCTTGCATCTTCGAAATATCTTGACCATCAAATGTGATTGAGCCACTTGCTACCGGGCGCAGACCAGAGATAGTTTTCAAAGTAGTAGTTTTGCCAGCACCATTAGCGCCAATCAGAGTGACAATTTCGCCCTGGTTAACAACAACGCTAATGCCTTTAATTGCTTCAATCTTTCCGTAAAAGACGTGTAGATCTTTAATTTCAAGACGCATCAGCAGGTGCTCCTAAATATGCTTCGATTACCTTTGGATCATTCTGAACTTTGCTTGGAATGTCATCAGCGATCTTCTTGCCGAAATCTAGAACAATTACTCGATCTGAAATTCCCATAATCAAAGACATGTCGTGCTCGATCAGCAACACGGTATAGCCAGCATCACGAATCTTTTTAATATCATTTGCTAACGCCACTTTTTCTGCTGGGTTGAAACCCGCAGCTGGTTCATCCAGGAGTAGAACCTGTGGTTCTGTTCCAAGTGCCCGCGCAATTTCAAGACGACGTTGGTCTCCGTAAGGAAGGTTCTTTCCGAGTTGATCTGCTCGGTGATCGATACCTAAAAAGGCAAGAAGTTCGTGTGCACGCACTTTTGATTCGCTCTCTTCACGACGTGATCTTGGAGTTCCAAATAAACCACCAATTAGCCCCGATTTCTTGTGAACATCGGTTGCGGTAATCACATTTTCAAGAGCGGTCATATCACCAAAGAGCCGCACGTTCTGAAATGTTCGAGCTAGTCCGAGTTTGGTAATTAAGTGACGCTTCTTGCCCAAAATTGAGGCGCCGTTGAAAACAATATCTCCAGAGGTTGCCGCATAAACTCCAGTAACAACATTGAATACCGTTGTCTTGCCAGCACCATTTGGGCCAATCAAGGCACAAATCTCTCCTTTATTCACATGAATACTGACATCATCAAGCGCCTTAACGCCACCGAATTGCATAGTTAGATTTCGGAGTTCAAGAACTTTTTCAGACATTATTTGATCTCCTTCTTCTTCTCGCTAATTTTTTCGCGTTTCTTTCGCGGCAGCATTCCATCAGGTCGGAAATTCATCATGATTACAAGAACGAGACCAAATGCTAGTTGACGAGTTTCTGTCAAGAAACGGATTCGCTCTGGAATATATGCAAGAGCCACTCCGCCAAGAACCACTCCCCAAATATTTCCGATTCCACCAAAAACCACGCAGGCAAGGATCAAGATTGAAACTTGGAAATCAAACATTCCAGGGGCGATTACCATGACCTTTGATGCAAAGAGAACACCTGCGGCGCCACCAACTCCACCACCAATTGTGAAAGACCAAAGCTTGTACCTGAGCGTTGGAACACCCATAAGCATGGCAACATCTTCGTCTTGACGAATCGCTTCCCACGCGCGTCCGGCACGGCGAATTGTTAAGCGACGAACCATCCAGATCGTTAACAAAATCATTAAAACCACCACATAGTAATAATTTTGCGGATTCATGATGTCAAAAACTATTGGCCCAATTTTAGGTGGTGGCGGAATATTTGGAATTCCATTTGTGCCACCAGTGAAACTTGAATTCAAAACTACGATTCGGGTAATTTCACCGAAACCCAAAGTCACGATCGCTAGATAATCACCACGAAGCCGAAGAGTTGGAAGTCCCAGAATAACTCCGGAGAGCATTGCAAGGCCTATACCTATCGGCATGATTTCCCACATATTTAATGAAGTTGTGGTGGAAAGAATGGCTTGTGTATACGCACCAATTGCAAAGAATGCGACATAGCCCAGATCTAGAAGCCCACTCTTTCCAACAACAATATTCAATCCAAGTCCCATTAAAACAAACATTCCGACTGGATATACAAGTGCATCTCTAAATGATGCAATCGGTGTATTAACAAAACTAGTTGGGCCAAAAGTATCCATGTATGGAACTAGAAGTACAAATCCCATTATTACCAAGATGAACGTTGTGCGCTGAACGCGATTCAATTTATCCCAAAAATTAGATCCAGCATCTCTAAGGTTTATCATTTTCTTACGCCCTCGCTTGCTGAACAGCTTCGCCAAATAACCCATTTGGTCGAACTAGAAGTACCAAGACTAAGACAACGAAAACTGTTACTGCCTTCCACTGACTGCCTAGGACTGCAGCAGACATTGTCTCTAAAATTCCCAGAGTAATTCCGCCCCAAAAGGCGCCACGAAGATTACCGATTCCACCTAGAACGGCGGCGGTAAAAGCCGCCAAGCCTAAGCTAAAACCAACATTGAACTTTGTCGTCTCATAAACTGTCATAAACAAGAATGCAGCGGCACCAGTCATAATTCCGCCGACAAGGAATGTCACTGAAATTACCCGGTTAAGATTCACGCCCATCAATTTTGCATTGTCTTCTGACATAGATACTGCGCGAATTGCAATTCCAACGCGAGTTTTGTTAACAAAACGATCGAGAAGCAAGAACATGACTATCGCTGCAACAAGAACTAGCACCGTATCTACCCGAAAGTTTGCGCCCGCTATTTCACCTAGTGAAGTCTTCTCCCATAACCGGGGATTTGATTGTGGTCTCGCATGGGTTAAAACGCTTGCTGCTTCAGATAGCGCAATCGACATACCGATTGCAGATATCAAACTTGCAAGTCGATTGCTTCCACGTGCACGCAATCTGCGATAGGCCAAAATCTCCACCATCACTGCAGTAAATCCAGAAGCTGCCATTGCAATTAACATCGCAAGGCCCAAAGTTAAAATTAATTGAACGCCTTTAAGGGGTTCAGAATCTAGAGTGTTTCCGGTAAGTCCAGTTTCGGCAAAAACAACCGCGAAAGTTCCGACCATAAAGATTTCAGAGTTTGCGAAGTTAATTAGGCGAAGAACGCCATAAACCATGGTGTAACCAAGTGCTATCAATACGTAAATCAAACCAAGTGAGATACCTGAGAGCGTTAGGGACCAGAATTGACTGGTTAAAACTGAAAAATTCATGATCTCCTAAATTATGAGTTCTCTATCTATTTTCGGTGTTACAAGAATAGTGCCTGTAAACCAAGGTCTACAGGCACTAATTCTGAACTAATTTAACTTTCTAAATTAGTTAATTAAGCCATTTATGCAATTTATGCAATGTGCTTATATGTAATTTCTCCAGCGACAACGTAGAACGCTCCGATTGGTGCTGGATCTTTAGTATCGCCGTAACGGTTGAATTGGAATGTTCCACCAGCGAAATCAGCGAAGGTTCCATTCTTAATACAGGTCAAGATTCCCGGACGTGTAAGTTTTCCTTCTTTGATGCATTGTAGGAATACGTTGGTTGCGTTGATTGTGTTAGTTACGTATCCGCCAGCAACCTTTACGCCAGATGCCTTTGTGAAAGCAGCCTTTTGTGCAGCTGTTGCGATGTTATCGAAAGGAATTTCGCCCTGTGTGATGCGAGCATCTTCAACTGCCTTCTTACCACCAGTTGTGATGAAAGAAGATGTTGCAGATCCATCGCCAGTTGCGAATACACCAGTGTAACCAGAATCGCGAAGTGACTTAACAAATGCACCAGCATCAATGTCGTAACCGAAGTAAACAACTGAGTTAGCCTTTGCAGCTTTTACCTTTGCAGCAATCGCTGAATAGTCGCCACCAACGATAGGAAGCAAGGAATCCTTGCCAACGATTATTGAAAGCTTCTTCAAAGTAGAAAGTGCTTCGTCGCGAAGTCCTGCGCCGTATGGTGATTGATCATCAACATAATAAACAGCT
>Ga0114977_10003328_pt1 | contig 10317 bp, 6 predicted proteins | sample S_130805_MF_Meta_FD_87026 | JGI IMG/M metagenome (GOLD analysis project Ga0114977, IMG submission 87026) | Freshwater microbial communities from Lake Simoncouche, Canada to study carbon cycling - S_130805_MF_MetaG | ecosystem: Environmental > Aquatic > Freshwater > Lake | place: Lake...
ACAACACCTGGCGGCGGTGGCGGTGGTGGCTCCTCCTATATCGGAGGCGTTACAGCAAGCTCTTCCACTACCGGTATACGATCAGGAAACGGGCGTATATTAATCACCTACTAATAGTTTAAGAATCATAAAACTTTTAAAATGAAACGGTACCTATTCCTTTTCTCCATCCTGCTCTCAGCAGCGGGTTTAATGGCACAAACACCAAAAATTTCGGACTTGATTGTATCCGGTGTTAACATTAAATGGTATGATCCCTGGGGAATACAATTTACCGATCCTGCCAGTACGGCTTTGGTAAACGGGCAAATCTATTATGCCAGCCAAACGATAAACGGCATTGAAAGTGCTGATCGTATTGCAGTTATGGCAAGGGTGAATCCAACCCCAAATCCTACACTTAATTATGTGGTGCCAACAGTAAAGCCAGGTGTAAATGTAATCTATACTACCCAAAGCGGAAAGTCGGGTTATATATGGACTTATCCGGGAACACTGAATACCGATTATACCATTACTTCGGGCGGAGCAATTACTGATAATTCGGTTACTTTAAAATATATAACCTTTGGCAGCAAAACCGTTACAATAAATTATACGGAGAACGGTTGCACCGCAGCAAGTGCAACTTCTTCAACAGCTACAATAGTGAATGTAGCCATTGGCGATTCATACGGTGGTGGCAAAGTCGCTTATTTTTTTGTATCAGGCGATCCAGGTTATATCGCTGGCCAAGTACACGGCCTAATAGCCGCTTTGGCGGATCAAAGTGCTGGTATCGAATGGATAACCGGTGGTACAACTCAAACCACATGGAATGGAAATACTTCAACAGCCATAGGAACAGGTCAGGCAAACACCAACTTTATGAAAGCGCAGGCTGGTTATACCGGCGGTGCAGCAAAAATTTGCGATGATTACACCAACACCGAAACCGGCACAGGTGTATACTCCGACTGGTATTTACCAAGTACAGGCGAATTAGCCATACTTTGTGCCAGTTACAATTGGATTGGCGGTTTTGCTTCTGACAAGTATTGGTGTTCGAGTGAGTACACTGATGGCAACAATGCCCGGAAAAATACATTTTATTTTTGCAACCCAGGTTGGGATTTAAAGGCATCACTCCGATATGTACGTGCCGTTCGTTCGTTTTAATTAGTAAACTGATAATGCATTAAATCAAAACCATGAAACGTTACCTGCTCCTTTTCCAGATACTGCTTGCATCAGTCAGTATACTGGCCCAGGCACCCACCATTTCGAACCTGGTGGTAACAGGTTCAGGCATCAAGTGGTACGATACGTCAACAGGAGGGACACAATACTTAAGTCCGGCAACAACTAACCTGGTAAATGGGCAAATATACTATGCCAGCCAGACTGTAAACGGTGTTGAAAGTACCACACGGGTTGCGGTAACAGCAAATTTAACAAGTGTAGCAGCCCCGTCAACGGGCACACATACACCTTCGCAGACACAGGTGATATGGAACTGGAATTCGGTATCAGGGGCCGCAGGCTACAAATGGAGTGCCACCAATATCTATAGTGGCGCAACCGATTTAGGCAATGTTTTAACAACGACTGAAACAGGATTAACCTGCAATACGGCCTACACCAGGTATGTATGGGCTTACAATGCTTCTGGTTGCGTTTCAACGGTATGCACACTTACTCTATCTACCTCAGCCTGCGGTGAAACCCCATGGGCCGGATCTTTATCCGGTTATGGCGTTTTAGGCGGTACCTACGACTTTTTAGTGACAGGAAGCACAATAGGTGGCTCTTTATGGGGATGTGATATTTATACCGACGATTCCAATTTGGCGATGGCAGCCGTTCATGATGGCTGGGTAGCCAATGGTATTACCAAACATGTAAGAGTAACTATTTTAGCCGGACAGGCAAGCTATTCATCATGCACACAGAATGGCATAACATCCGCTTCATATGGTACCTGGCCCAGAAGTTATCAGGTAATAAATAGTTGGTAAAATTTGATTGGTTAGCTATTCAGTGTAAATTAGAGGGACATGAAGACAATCCATTATGGCAGATATACTTTTATAAAGATCACTATAGGAAGAGTGAATGGGACTTGTGTAGGCAGTTGTGCTTTGCCAGGTGGTGAGGGGTTAGAAAGATTACATGGTGGAGGTGGTTGTCCGGGTGGTATTGGTAAATAGACATCTGTTGCAGGAAACGGTTGCAGCACCTAAAATTCAGGAACAAATCCTACAAACGCAGCAGCCTATAACAGTGGCCAGGTGATTAATACTAAATTAGAAAACATATAACAAAGACAAAAACCCCTGAAACGATGAAATCATACCTGCTTATTTTTGCCATCCTGCTTTCATCAGTTAGTTTGCTGGCCCAAACACCCACCATTTCGAGCCTGGTGGTAACAGGTTCAGGTGTCAAATGGTACGATGCACCTACAGGAGGGACACAATACACAAGTCCGGCAACAACTAACCTGGTAAACGGACAAATATACTATGCCAGCCAGACTGTAAACGGTGTTGAAAGTAATGCACGTGTTGCAGTAACGGCAAATTTAACAACTGTAGCTGCCCCGGCCACAGGCACTCACACGCCTTCGCAGACACAGGTGATATGGAACTGGAATGCCGTATCAGGAGCCTCAGGCTACAAATGGAGTACCGCTAATGTTTATAGTGGTGCTACAGATATGAGCAATGTATTAACAAAACCCGAAACTTCCCTAACCTGCAATACAGCCTATACCCGGTATATATGGGCATACAATGGATCAGGATGTGTTTCAGCTGTTACCACACTAACACAATCTACCTCGTCTTGCTCAGTTACATCCTTGACTTTTAATTATACCGGTGGTTTACAAACCTATACTGTACCTGTTGGCGTAACGAGTTTATTGATTGAAGCATGGGGAGCGCAGGGCGGCACTTCAGATGGCGGTATGGGCGGTTATGCAACCGGAAATTTAAGTGTTTCGCCCGGACAAGTTCTCAATGTTTACGTTGGAGGGCAGGGTGCTACAAATGGATCCAACGGTACTGCAGGTGGTTGGAATGGCGGAGGAAGAGGTGGAAATAGTACGATGGGGTCTTCAGGAGGAGGTGCATCTGATGTACGGGTCGCTGGTACAGCGTTAACAAACCGTGTTATTGTTGCAGGCGGAGGTGGCGGATTTGATTATGAAACACCGGTTGCCTATGGTGGCGCAGGTGGAGGTTTGACAGGATTAGATGCGTATGGTACTGTTATTGTTTCAACGGGTGGCACTCAATTGGCTGGTGGAACAGGAGGTAATGCAAATTCCGTCGTGGGTGAAAATGGTTCTTTGGGTAATGGAGGGGGAAATGCCCTGTACAGCGGAAGTACTTATCAATATGGAGGCGGTGGAGGCGGTGGCTATTATGGAGGCGGTGGCGGTTCTCCATGGTGCGGTGGTGGAGGTGGCTCTTCCTATATCGGAGGTGTTACATCAGGATCTACAACTGCAGGTATGAGATCCGGAAACGGCGAGATAAAAATTGCATATAATGTTAGTGCGGGTTCTTCCTGGACTTTTACCAATGCCAGCTCAACCGGCAGAACCGGTCCGACACAGGTACAGGTCAATGCAGCATATACAGGAACTTCGCTCGAAGGAGGTGTGGTTATCAATACCCAGGGTATACAGGAATGGACTGTGCCTGTTACAGGATCATACAGCATCAGGGCTTCGGGTGCACAAGGTGCCAGAAGTGGCGGTTTAGGAGCTGATATTACCGGAACATTTAGCCTGACACAAGGTGAAATTATCAAAATAGTTGTAGGCCAAACCGGAGTTGATGGTTCAAGTTCAGGAACTATGGGAGGCGGAGGCGGAGGCGGATCCTATGTTGTAAGAGCTCCATACAGCAATGTGGCTTCAATCCTTGTTGCAGCAGGTGGTGGTGGCGGATATACCAATACAGGAGTAACCACAACAATGAACGCCTTTTCCACCGAATCAGGAGGAAGTACGTATTCTAGCGGGGGTGGTACATCAGGTAATGGTGGAAACTCTGGTATTGCTAATGGAGCTGCGGCAGGTGGCGGTGGTTTCCTGACAGATGGAACAAGCGGTGCGGAAGGTGATGTATACTCTGGTGGCGGTAAATCTTTTTTAAATGGAGCAGTGGGAGGAAATGAAGGACATACTCTAGGTTTAAATGGCGGTGATGGAGGATTCGGTGGCGGCGGTGGTGGCTGGCATAATACTTTAAATCGCTCAGGCGGCGGAGGTGGTTACAGCGGTGGCCAGGGCGGTACCTGGAGTGGCCAGCAATCAGGTGGTGGCGGTGGATCTATTAATGCGGGTACAAGTCAGACAAATACTGCAGCCAGTAGAAGTGGCAATGGCCAGGTGATCATTACTAAATTATAAAATACCCAATTACCCGATTAAAAACTAAAATAGAGAGAATCCCTAAAGTTTGTAGACTGAAGACTCGGATCATTATCAGGTATAATTCTTACCCCATTTTTTAAATACGGAACTATGAAATCCTACCTTATTATACTTTTCCTTTTACTAACATCAGTTAGTATACTGGCCCAGGCACCCACAATTTTGAACCTGATGGTAACAGGTTCAAATATAAAATGGTACGATTCGCCCACAGGAGGTACACAATACACAAGTCCGGCAACAACTAACCTGGTAAACGGACAAACCTATTATGCCAGCCAAACAGTGAACGGAGTCGAAAGCACTACCCGACTGCCGGTAACAGCTTCCGTTAATCCGCTGCCAGCCCCTTCATTTTCAACACAACCTGGAGCAACAGCAAATATAAATACTGATGTAACCTATACTACCCAAAGCGGAAAATCGAATTATGTGTGGACTTTTCCCGGAGCAGTTTCCACCGACTATACCATTACATCGGGAGGAACAAATACTGATAATACCGTAACCCTGAAATATGTAACCAACGGCAGTAAAACCGTTTCAATAAATTATACGTATAACGGCTGCACTGCTGCAAGCGCAACTTCATCAACACCTACAGTTGTATCAATGATTCCTCCCGGCAATGCACTGGCATTGGACGGAAATGATGATTTTGTAAACGCCGGTAATAATGCTTCGGTTCAGATTTCACAGGGTACCCTTGAGGCCTGGATAAAAACTCCAAATGCCGGTGACAGTTACAGGGGTATAATAGTGAAGCAATTCGCCTATGCGCTGTTCCTTATGGATAATGTACTCATTGCCTTTCAATGGACTGGTGGCGTGGGCGAAATTTCTACCGGTATCAATCTGGCAGATAACAGATGGCATCATGTGGCCTTGTGTTTTGATTTCGGTGTAAATAATGGTTCGTTTATTTATATTGATGGGGAATTAGCAAAGACCTTTACCTATCCATTGGCTAATCAAAGTGTAGCATTGGGTATAGGTAATGGCAGTGTTAGCAGCGAAATCCAAAACTTCCAGGGCTCGATGGATGAAGTCCGTGTTTGGAACACCGTCAGATCCCAGGCGCAATTACAATCCGCGCTGTATACAGAATTAGCCGGAAATGAAAGTGGTTTAGTGGCTTACTATAACTGTAACGAAGGCGTTTCCGGTGGCGACAATACCGCCATCACTATCCTAAATGACAATTCAGGCCATGGAATCAACGGCGCTTTAACCAATTTCGCTAACACAGGAACTACTTCCAATTTTGTTGAGAGTTACGCTCTGGTAGTTCCGGTTCCTGCAGCAGCTACCAGCCTTACAGGCACAGGTTTTACCGCCAACTGGGCTGCTCCAGCTACAGGTACGGTGAGCAGTTACAAGCTGGATGTTTCCACTTCTTCAACATTCGGTTCTTTTGTTACCGGCTATCAAGGTTTGGATTGCGGCACCAGCCTGTCGCAGGCGGTGAGTGGATTAACTGCCGGAACTACCTATTATTACCGTGTAAGGGCTGACAAAACAAGCGTAACCGGCTCGGGAGGCTATTACCGTACACCTGCAACGGTTACCACTTTGGCATTGCCAACTCTGGCAGCAACCACTGCCGTTACTTCCATCACGGGTGCTACCGCCAGCAGTGGCGGAAATATTACCTCAAACGGAGGAGCCTCCATTACGGCCCGTGGAGTTTGCTGGAGCACAACCACCAGCCCCACTACCGACGACAGTAAAACAAGTGATGGCTCAGGAAGCGGGATTTTTACAAGTGATATTACCGGACTTACTGCAACTACAACCTATTATGTCCGGGCTTATGCCACCAATAGTGTAGGTACTAACTATGGGTCAGAAGTGAGTTTTACAACCGCAACTCCATTGCCGGCTATTGGAGGCAGTTACCAGGGTGGCGTTCTGGCCTATATCCTGGTTTCAGGCGATCCGGGCTACAATGCCAGTGTGCAACACGGATTAATAGCCACAACAAGCGATGTAAGTGCAAGCTATTGGGGCTGTCTGAATATTGTAATATCAGGAGCTGACGGAATAGTTATCGGAACAGGAAACCAAAATACTTTGGATATTGTAGCAGGTTGTGCCACTGCGGGAATAGCTGCAACTCTGTGCAACGATTTGACTTCGGGAGGTTATTCCGACTGGTATTTACCCAGCAAAGACGAATTATACAAATTGTACTTAAACCAGGGACTTATTGGAGGGTTTAGCAGCGCTGAATACTGGAGTTCTACCGAAGAGAGTGGCTATAACGCTTTTGTAGTCAATTTCGGCTCAGGCAATGTAACAGGAAAGGCAAAGGTGGATGCTGTAAAACCATCCCGTGCCATCCGTTCTTTTTAACAATATGCGATTAAAACACCTAATGTATTGCTGATAGCCACCAAACAATAGCCCTGATGCTTCTGTTTAAAGCAGGAATATTAGTCTGACATATAGCTGTACTTTATACCTGATACTATATTTCAAACAAAAAAAATCTAAAATTATTTTCTATACAATTCCATTCCACCTGGTAATTAATCCGCTCATCCCTCCCTTCCCTACTCTTCCCTCATCCCTAACCCCTAAATCCTAACCCCCAACCCCTTATCCAAGAAACGGATTGTTCAGCTTTTCGTACCCTATTGACGTTTCAGGCCCATGGCCCGGATAAACAGTATAATCATCGGGCAGCGAAAACAGCTTAGTGGTAATGCTATGATATAAAACATCAAAATTTCCGGTTGGCAGATCGGTGCGGCCTATGCTGTCGCGAAACAGCACATCACCCGAAATCACATAACGTTCGACATGGTTAACCAGGCAAACACTGCCGTCAGCATGCCCCGGTGTATAAAGCACTTCGACCGATCCGTTGCCATAAGTAATGCTATCTCCTTCCGCTACAAAGTCGCCCGGAATAATAAGGTTCTCGACCTTAATTCCGAATACCGAACCGAATTCAACAGCCGTTTCCCAGAACATCTTACAGTCCTTATGGCATTGCGGCCTGAGGTTAAACGTGTTACATACCAATGTATTGCCAACAATATGATCGATATGAAAATGCGTATTTACCATGCCTGCAGGGCTCAGCTGATTGCCGGTGATATAGCCGAGCAACTCGGTTTCTTCCCCCGTGTACTGGCATGCCGGGTCCACAATCAGGCATTTGCCTGTATCGTCAGTTAAAACATAGGTGTTCACACCAAAGGAGTTAAAAGTAAAACGTGTGATATTCTTTTTCATGACTGGCATTTATTTTGGGTCTGGTTTTGGAGGTAGATTGTTGGAAAAAGTGCTTAGTGCTTAGTGTGATTATGCATAAATTCAACCTATTTCTAATGGGGGCAAACGAAAAGATCCGGTTTGGAACTCGGTACCCGGTACTTTTATCGTTTTCGTGGAATACCTAATGGGCTATTGTATCACGCAAAGCTACATAAAGAAGCAACAAAGTAACACAAAGATTTTGACCGGCAGCAACTAAAAACAAGATTCGGCCGGTAGATAAATTCTTAAACAAAGAACCGCGGATATTTGTTAATTTAGCAGGTCGAAAATTAGCCGGACAGAAATGAAAATGCCAACAGTAAATGAATGGGTGAGAGTAATCAGACTGCCTGGTTTGCTGCTGATTATATGGCTTTTTTCGTTTACAGCATCTGCCCAGTTTTACAACGGATCGCAGCAAACTTTTGGTAAAAACAGGGTTCAGTACACCGATTTCCTCTGGACGTATTTCCGGTTCAACAATTTTGATGTGTATTATTACCTCAATGGCAAGGAACTGGCCCAGCATACTGCCGATTACGCCGGTAAATATATTCCCGAAATTGAGAAAAAACTGGAAACCACCCTCGACCGGAAAACCCAGTTTATAGTTTACAACACTTATGCCGACCTGAAGCAAAGTAATATTGGGCTGATGAATCAAACCCAGTATAATACGGGAGGCATCACGCATATTATCGGCACAAAGGTATTCCTGTATTTCGATGGCGACCTCAATCACCTCGACCGGCAGATACGAGGCGGAGTGACACGACTGCTTCTCGAAAATATTATCTATGGCGGATCCATTGGGTCGCAGGTTAAAAACAGCACCCTGATAAATCTTCCTTCGTGGTACATTGACGGACTCGTTTCCTACTACAGCCGCAACTGGGACACGGAACTCGACAACAAAGTGAAAGATGGCATAGTCAGCGGGAAATTCAAACAGTTTAACCACCTGATCGACGACGATGCAGTGCTCGCCGGCCATTCGCTGTGGAGGTTCATTGCCGAAAAATATGGTGAAGACAATATTGCCAATATCGCTTATATGACCAGGGTAAACCGCAGTGTCGAAAGTGGCTTTCTGTATGTATTGGGTATTTCATTTAAAAAAGTCATAGCCGAATGGTACGATTGGTACAATCAAATTTATGCAGCCGAAAGCAAAGCTTATAGTCCCTATAATCCGAAAATTCCCTTTAAGCTGAAACGCGACCGTGTATACGACAACCTGCGGATCAGTCCTGATGGCAATAAAATGCTTTATACAGTTAATGAAAAAGGATTGTATAAAGTGTATCTGTACGACCAGCCGACAGGTAAAAAGAAGCGGATCTTCCGCAAAGGATTCCGTACCGACGAAAAGGTCGATTATTCGTATCCCCTGCTGGCATGGCATCCCACGGGAAATGTGGCAGCCATGATTATCGAGCGGAAAGGCCAGCTGTATCTGTATTTCTACGATATGGAAACCCGTACATGGCAGAGTCAGTTCCTGTTCAATTTTCAGAAAGTTCTCGATTTTTCGTATTCCCCCGATGGACGCTCGTTTGTAATGTCGGCAGTGCAGCACGGGCAATCCGATATTTATATGTACAACATTGCCGCCAATTCGGCCGAGCCGGTTACGCAGGATGTTTACAACGATTTAAATCCCCGGTTTCTGGCCAAAAGCAACCGTATTATCTTCAGTTCGAACCGGCCCGATGACACATTGCGATTTACAAAAGAGAACCTGCGATCGTACGACGGACTCGAAAATAACGATCTCTTTATCTACGAAAGAGGCTCCGGCAGCCTTGTGCTGAACAGGGTTACCAAAACCCGCCTGGCAAACGAAATACTTCCCATATCCTACAGCCCCGGCTATTTTACCTACCTCAGCGATGCCAACGGGGTATATAACCGCTATGCCGCAACATTCGACAGTACCGTGGCATTTGTGGATACAACCGTTCACTACCGGTACTATACACAGACATTCCCGCTTACAAATTATCCGCGCAATATTCTTTCGCAGGATGTAAGTTTTACCGGTCGTAAAACTGCCGAACTGGTTTTTGAGGATAATAAGTTTCATATTTATACCGGCGATGTTCAGGCCGGGAAAGTCAGCCCCCTTGCGAGCCTCGAACAATCAAAATATATGCTCAGCCTTGAGGAAAAAGCCATTAAGGAAAAAGAAGCCGAGGCCATACGTAAACTTAAGCCTGAACTTAAAGTGAAGCGGAAACGCTTTGTAGCCGTTTACGAAGATGAGATGCCACCTGCAAAAGCCGATACCACTGGAGTGGATATAAACAATTACCAGATTTCGGGCGATCTGGCAACAGGTAAAACTTCTGTCCGCAGATCGCGTGTACTGCAGCCCGAAATTACAGGGGGCATCATTAAACTTCCCAGACCGCGAAATTATAATGTCGAATATTCAGTTAACCAACTGATCAGCCAGCTCGATTTTTCGTACCTCAATCTCAGCTACCAGCCATACCTCGGTTTCTCAGGTCCTGTGTATCAGAACTCACCCACCAATGCCTTGTTTGTGCTGGGCGGCACCGACCTGCTCGAGGATTACCGCATACTGGGAGGTGTGCGCCTAAATGCCAGCCTGGTTC